>ERZ839741.1494-NODE-1494-length-24774-cov-7.520167_pt1 | contig 24774 bp, 17 predicted proteins | sample MGYA00519880_ERZ839741 | MGnify/ENA primary metagenome ERZ839741 (study PRJEB31850, sample SAMEA3708851) | human gut metagenome | biome: human gut; feature: human-associated habitat; material: faeces | place: China | collected 2014 ...
TCGAGGGGGAAGGCCCCTCGTCCTTTCTCTTGGGGGATTAAAAGGGGGATATTCTCTTTCTGAGAAAGAGAATATCCCCCTTTAACGCACTCCCGTACGGTGCGGGAGCTCCCCCGCCGCGCAGCGCGCGGCATTATAATCTTTTTCCATACATGAAAAGATCACATTTGAGCATGCCATTGTACAACTTACGTTTCTTATCGGCAAAGCGCCCGTAGCAGCGCTCAAAGTCAGGATGTGACGACAGCACATACACCCGCCAGGTGTCGGGCAGCTTATCCATCGCCTTGCCGAAGGCTTTATAGAGCTCGCCCGCCTCTTCGCGCTCAAGAAGCCGCTCGCCATACGGCGGGTTCGTCACGATGCGGCCATACAAGCCGCCCCAGTGGAAGCGCGTGGCGTCGTCGACCTCGAACTTGACGATGTCGTCGACCTCGGCGAGCTCGGCGTTGTGGCGCGAGAGCTCGACGGCGTCGGGGTCAATGTCGCCGCCCCAGATCTCGTACTTGCCGTGGAACTCGTTGTCCATCGCCTCGTCGGCTGCATCGAGCCAGAGCATTTTATCGAGCGTGGCCCAGTGCTGGGCGGCAAAGCTGCGGTTGAGGCCCGGCGCACGGTTGCGCGCGATGAGCGCCGCCTCGATGGCGATGGTGCCGCTGCCGCAGAAGGGGTCACAGAACGGGTCGCGGCCATTGTAGTGCGAGAGCTTGACCATCGCGGCGGCGAGCGTTTCCTTGAGGGGGGCCGCCACGCCGTGGGCGCGGTAGCCGCGCTTGTAGAGTCCCTCACCCGAGGTGTCGAGCCCGACGGTCACTTCGTCCTTCATGATGGAAAAGCGCACCTGATAGCGCCGCCCCGTTTCGGGGAACTGCGCGATGCCGTAGGCCGCGCTCAGGCGGTCGACGACCGCCTTTTTGACGATCGACTGGCAGGCGGGCACGGAGTGGAGCGTCGAGTTGATGGAGTAGCCCACCACGGGGAACTCCCCCTCGCGGGGGATCCAGTCCTCCCAGTGCACCGCGCGCACGCCCTGAAAGAGCGATTCAAAATCCGTCGCGCGGAACTTGTGCAGAACCAGAATGACGCGCGCACCGCAGCGCAGATTGATGTTGAGCCGCGCGATGTCGCGCGCCTCGCCGCGGCAGAGGACGCGGCCGTTCTCAACGCGCACGTCAGAAAGTCCCAGTTTTCTGATCTCATCGCCCACTAAGCTCTCAAGGCCCAAGAGGCAGGGAATGACAAATTCCAGCATAATAACGCTCCCGAAAAAATGATTTGACTTTAGTATAGCGGATGGGAACAAAAAAGGCAATCGCCGCGTCAAAATAAGCATGGTAAAGCGGTGGAGCGTGTGGTACAATAGGAAAAACAGCGCGGAAAGCGCGCTGTCACATGAATGTAACATCAAACTTGCGCGAAATTTTCCGAAAAAACACGGAATGCAACACTAAAGTTGCTGGAAATGGACGCGCGGTTTTGCTATCTTATCCTCAGACAGAGAAACGGAGGGAACGCAATGGCATTTGGCGAGCGGCTCCAGGAGGTCCGCAAACGCAGCGGACTGACGCAGGAGGAATTTGCCGAACAGCTTCAGGTCTCGCGCCAGTCGGTCTCGCGCTGGGAATCCGGCCGGGGCTACCCCGAGATGGAGAAGATCATCTTCATCTGCAACCGCTACGGCGTAACGATGGACGAGTTGTTCAAAGAAGAAGTCCCCACCCCCGGCGAGCCGCCGGTCGAAGCCCCGCTGCTGTCCGCGCGCACGCTCGGCAGCGAGTTGTCAAACCTGTACGCGAATCTGTCGCCCTACAACAAAAGCATCGGGATCATGCTGCTGACCGTCATCGCGATGATCGGTCCGGCATACGTCTACTGTATGCGCAGTTTGAAAGGAGGAGCAGATGAAATGATGACCATTATCTGGATCGCCGCCATCATCATCTTCGGCATTGCCGAGGCGGCGACGGCGGGGCTGGTGTCGATCTGGTTCGTCGTGGGCGCGGTAGCCGCGCTGGTGGCGACGGAGATGGGCGCGGCGCTGTGGCTGCAATTCGCGGTCTTCCTGATCGTATCCATTCTGGCGCTCATCGCAACAAGGCCCCTTGCGCGCAAGATGCTGGATAAGACTATCGTGCCCACGAATGCCGACCGTGTGCTGCACCACGAGGCCAAGGTGACCGAAACGGTGGACAACGAGAACGCCACGGGCGCTGTGTACATCGACGGCAAGACATGGACGGCGCGCAGCGAAGACGGCAATATCATCCCCAAGGGGAAAATGGCAAGAATCGTTCGCATGGAGGGCGTCAAGCTCTACGTGCGCGAGAGTAAAGAAACCGAGAGAAGAGAGTAAACCCAAACTACACAACATTTTAGGAGGAAAAGAACTATGGAATGGATCGGCTATATCGGTATCGGCATTTTAGTGCTGCTGGTGCTTCTGGTGCTCGTCACGAACATCCAGATCGTGCAGCAGTCGCGCGCCTACGTCGTTGAGCGCCTCGGCGCTTACAGCGCGACATGGGGCGTGGGCCTGCACTTCAAAATTCCGTTTTTCGAGCGCGTTGTGAAGAAGGTCAGCCTCAAAGAGCAGGTGGCCGACTTCGATCCCCAGCCCGTCATCACGAAGGATAACGTCACGATGCAGATCGACACGGTCATCTACTTCCAGATCACCGACCCCAAGCTCTACACCTATGGTGTCGAGCACCCGATGAACGCCATCGAGAACCTGACGGCGACGACCCTTCGTAACATCATCGGCGAGATGGAGCTCGACCAGTCGCTCACGAGCCGCGACGTCATCAACGCCAAGATGCGCTCTATCCTCGATGAAGCCACCGACCCCTGGGGCATCAAGGTCAACCGCGTGGAGCTCAAGAACATCCTGCCGCCGCGTGAGATCCAGAACGCGATGGAAAAGCAGATGAAGGCCGAGCGCGAACGCCGCGAGTCCATCCTGCAGGCCGAGGGCCAGAAGCAGTCCCAGATCCTCGTGGCCGAGGGCGAAAAGCAGTCCACCATCCTGCGCGCGGACGCCGAAAAGCAGGCGGCCATCCTCAAGGCCGAGGCCGAGCGTCAGGCCGCCATCCTCAAGGCCGAGGGTGAAGCGCAGGCCATCCTGAACGTGCAGCAGGCACTTGCCGACTCCATCAAGATGCTCAATGAGGCCAACCCCAACGAGCAGGTCATCAAGATCAAGGCGCTCGAATCGTTCGAAAAGGCCGCCGACGGTCAGGCGACGAAGATCATCGTCCCGAGCGAGATTCAGAGCCTCGCCGGCCTCGCCGCGAGCTTTAAGGGCCTGCTTGAAGACGACAAGAAATAAGCACGAAAAAGGAAGAGGTTCCCGACGGGAACCTCTTCTCTGTTTGTCAAAAAAGCCTCGCAGAGTTTCGCGCCCGCAGGCGCGAAAGAGGTTTGATCTGTTTTCTGCCGCGACATGTGCGTGGCAGAAAACACTTTGCGCGGAGCGAGCGTCTTGCTTGTCCGCTTTCAGCGGACAATTCAAGGCGCAGAGCGCAGCGAATCCTTCTCGAAAAAGTGGCGAAGCCGCTTTTTCGACAGGCGAAAGAAGAGGTTCCCATCGGGAACCTCTTCCTTTTTTGATGTAAGGTGTTGCGAACTCAGCCCTCGGAATCCGTGCGGTTTCTCCAGGAGATCTCCTGCTCGAGCTCGTAGCGCAGCTTCTTGTTCTCCTCGACAAGCTCGTCGTAGTGCTCGCCCTGCACGTAATACTTGACGAACGTGAACGTTGCCTCGTCAAGCTCCTCTTCCGTGTAGGACGGGAGAAGCGAGCCGTTCTTGCGCTGAAGGCCGGAGATATTCACGACCACCAGGCGGCGGTGCTGCTCGGAGAGCTGGAAGAGCTGGAGCTTTGCGGGAATTTCAAGCCCTAAGTCATAGGTGCTGTTCACGCGCTCCATGATGTTGCGGTACTCGGGCTTGGCCGAGACGATGACGCCGTGCTGCATAAACAGCTTTTTCAGGTAGTCCACAGAAACGTCCTCGCGGGTGATCGTGCCCTTGCCGAGACCTGTGAGCATCGTGTTAGACAGATTCAGGCTGACGTAAACTTCTTCGCCGGTCTTGGGATAGCTCATAATTTGCCTCCATTAAAGTCTGCGCCGCAAGCGCGGCTGGGATTGATATGACATTTTTATGGTAGCATGGCGGAGCGGAAAATACAAGCGGCAGGTTGTATGAACTGTCGCTTACAAATTTGTCGGAATCGCCGCCGCGGCGGGATTTTCCTTGACAAGAGCGCGCGCCGCTGATACACTTTCCTTGTCTATTACGGGTGCGCACCTACCGGCAGTCAGGCGGAAGTCTGGCTGCCGTTTTGCATCCGGCATTTGAATAGGAGGGAATATTTATGGCTTACTTCTGGCCGCTCATTCTCGTTGTGGCGTCGAACACCGTGTATCACATCTGCGCCAAATCGCTGCCCGAGAGCGTCGATCCGCTCGCGTCGCTCACGGTCACGTATCTGATCGGCTCAATCTTTTCGGGCATCCTGTATTTTGTGACGAACCGCGGCGGGGCGAACCTTCTGCACGAATACAGCCAGATGAACTGGGCGCCGTACCTGCTCGGTCTCGCGGTCGTCGGTTTGGAAGCTGGCAGCATGCACGCCTACAAGGCGGGCTGGCCGGTCAGCGCGTTTCAGGTGTCGTCTGCGGCGGCCATCGCGACGATTTTGGTGTTCATTGGGTATCTTGTCTACCACGAGGCCATCACGGTCAACAAGCTCGTGGGCCTTGCGCTGTGCCTTGTCGGGCTGTTTTTCCTCAACAAATGAGTTGTGCCGCGGCTTTTGCCGTGGTATGATGGGGAAAACTTGTTTTAAAGAAGGAATTTTGATCTATGAAAGCTGCACGCGACTATCCGATCCTGACCGTCACCGCCAAGGGCACGCGCTGGCTCGAGAGCGGCCACCCCTGGGTGTACGACTCCGACGTCGCCCGCGAGCCGGACGAGAGCGAGTGTGAAAACGGTGCGCTCGTCGACGTGGTGTCGGAAAAGGGCAAATATCTCGGCACGGGCTTTTTGAGCAGACTCAGTAAGCTCCGCGTGCGCATCGTCTCGCGCAACGCGAACGACCGCTTTGATGAAAATTTCTGGCGGCGGCGCGTACGCTACGCCTGGGACTACCGCAAGGCGGTCATGGACGGGCAGACCGGCTGCTGCCGCCTGATCTTCGGCGAGGCGGACGCCTTCCCCGGCCTGACGGTCGACCGGTTTGAAAATCTTCTCGTCACGCAGACGCTCTCGCTCGGCATGGAAAAGATCAAGGACATGCTCTTCCCCCTCATTGTCGAGGTGCTGGAGCAGGACGGCGAGACGATCGACGGCCTTTTTGAGCGCAACGATGTCGTGCTTCGCGAAAAGGAGGGCTTGACGCAGAACAAGGGTTGGTTTCCCCTCCCCGGCAAAAAAACGCCCGAGAGCCCCATCACTGAAATTTGCGAGAACGGCGTTTTCTACCGTGTGGATGTCGAAAACGGGCAGAAGACGGGCTTTTTCCTCGACCAGAAGTTCAATCGCCTCGCCGTCGCGCACCTCGCGCACGGCAAGCGCGTGCTCGACTGCTTCACGCACACGGGCTCGTTCGCGCTCAACGCCGCCAAAGGCGGCGCAGAGCACGTGACGGCGGTGGACGTGTCCGAGAGCGCCATCGAAATGGCGCGCGCGAACGCGGCGCGCAACGGCCTTGAGGACAAAATGGACTTTCTCGCCGCCGATGTCTTCGACCTGCTCCCGCAGCTCGAGGCCGCGCACGAAAAGCCTTATGACTTCATCATCCTCGATCCCCCGGCGTTCACCAAGTCTCGCCGCACGGCGAATAACGCCGAAAAGGGGTACAAGGAGATCAACCTGCGCGCGATGCGCCTGCTGCCGCGCGGCGGCTACCTTGCGACCGCGTCGTGCAGCCACTTCATGCCCGCCGAACGCTTTGAGCGGATGCTGCGCTCCGCCGCCGCGGACGCGGGCGTCGAGCTGCGGCAGATCGAAGCGCGCACGCAGGCAAGCGACCACCCCATCCTCTGGAACGTGCCGGAGACGGATTACCTCAAGTTCTACTTATTCCAAGTGGTATAAATTGATATAAAAAATCCCCGCTGTAAAAACAGCGGGGATTTTTTTGGTTGTTTATTTGTTTTCGTCAGTGTTTTCCGCGGAAGTATCCGGCGTTTCGGGCTCAGTCGAGGGCTTGTCCTCAGTCTGAGCATCTTTGCCCTTGTCCTCCGGCGGCATTTCGATCTTTTCGCTCGTCATCGAAATGTGCTTGGCGGGCGCTTCGATCACGCTCGGCTGCGAGGGGCGGAAGCCGTCCTCGCTCTTGCGCGTGGAAGCGTAGGCCTCTTCGACGGTCGAGGGATCGCGGCCTTCGAGGATAGCGACCATTTCGCCGCCCGTGATGGTCTCCTTTTCAAGGAGATAGGCGACGACCTTGTCCATATCCTCGCGGTTGTCGCGGATGACCTGTACGGCGTCCTTGTAGCACTCGTCGAGAATGCGCTTGACCTCGCGGTCCATGATGGCGGCGGTATCCTGCGCGCAGTCGAGGCCGTAACCGCCGTCGAGGTACTGATTGCGCACCGACCCGAGCGCGACCATGCCGACCGCGTCGCTCATACCGTACATGGCGACCATGTTGCGCGCGATGCTCGTCGCCTCCTGAATATCCTGCGAGGCGCCGTTGGTCATCGTGTTCATCACGACCTCTTCGGCCGCGCGGCCGCCCATCGAGACGGCAATCTTCGCCATCAGCTCATCGCGCGTGCGCAGGTTCGTCTTGTCCTCTTCAGGCATCAGGAGCGTGTAGCCAAGGCTTCCCTCGGTGTGCGGGACGATCGTGATCTTCTGCACGGGCTCGGCGTTTTTCTGCTTGTAGGCGACCATCGCGTGGCCGACCTCGTGATAGGCGACGAGCTTCTTTTCAAACTCGGTGAGGACGCTGCCTTTCTTCTCGCTGCCCGCGATGACGAACTCGAACGCCGCGAGCATGTCCTCCTGCGTAACGAGCTTGCGTCCCTTGCGCACGGCGCGGAGCGCCGCCTCGTTGGCGAGGTTTGCAAGGTCCGCGCCCACGCAGCCCGCGGTCGCGAGCGCGACCTTCTTAAGATCCACGTCCTCGGCGAGCTTGATGCCGCGCGTGTGGACCTGCAGCGTTGCTAAGCGGCCGGCGAGGTTCGGGCGGTCGACGGTGATGCGGCGGTCGAAGCGGCCGGGGCGCAGCAGCGCCTTGTCGAGCACCTCCGGGCGGTTCGTCGCGGCAAGCACGATGACGCCCTTGCTCGGGTCAAAGCCGTCCATTTCGGCGAGCAGCTGGTTGAGCGTCTGCTCGCGCTCGTCGTTGCCGCCGCCGTAGCGGCTGCCGTCGCGGGATTTGCCGATGGTGTCGATCTCGTCGATGAAGATGATGCAGGGGGCGACCTTCGACGCCTCGGCGAAGAGGTCGCGCACGCGGCTCGCGCCGACGCCGACGAACATCTCGACAAAGTCAGAGCCGGAGATCGAGAAGAACGGCACCTTCGCCTCGCCCGCCACGGCCTTGGCCAGCAGCGTCTTACCGGTACCGGGAGAGCCGACGAGCAGCGCGCCCTTGGGGATCTTTGCGCCGATGGCGGTGTATTTTTCGGGGTTGTGCAGAAAGTCGATGATCTCGACGAGCGATTCTTTCGCTTCGTCCTGACCGGCGACGTCCGCGAACGTCACGCCGGTGGATTTTTCCATGTAGACCTTGGCGTTGGCCTTGCCGACATTGCCGATGCCGCCGATCCCGCCCATGCCGCCGGACTTTTTCGTGATGAAGTTCATCAGCAGCATGAACGCGCCGACCATCAGCACCGTGGGCAGAATATAGCTCACCATGAACGTGAGGATCGGCGAAACGGGCGGCTGATAGGGCTTGGTGTAGGTCACGCCGTGCTCATCGCACAGGGTGATCAGCTTTTCCGTCGCGTCGGGAATGATGGTGGTGAAGAGCGTATAGTTCTGATCATAGCTCTTGCCGTCGTCATCCGTGTAGGTAAAGCCGTCGACCGGCGTGATGGTGAAGACCGTGTCGCCGAATTCGATGGACTTGACCTTCCCCTCCTCCACGAGTTCGACAAGCTCGCTGTATGCGATCTCGCACGAAGACTCGGCGGTGCGGGCCTGATCGAGCATGACGGAGAGGTAGTTCACACCGATCGTCAGCAGCAGCGCCCATAGGACGATCGACCACATGCCCCCGCCGCGCCGGCGGTTCTTGTCGCCGCGATTGCGGTTGTTTCTGTTGTTTGGCTCCATGTTGTTCCTCCTGTCGGGAGACAGAAAAATGCGAAGATGCGCACTTTTTGAATTAGTGATTTCAACTATACCATATATAAGAAAATCGCACAAGTTTTCTACGGTGAATTTTCGATGAACTTTTGCTTTGCGCCCTCTTTATCTTGCCCTTGTTCTGTGTTATAGTTGCAATGGAGTATTCTATAAAAATTTGTCACAAGGAGAAATTTCTTTTATGGATAAGGAACGCAAGGAAAAGACCGCGCGCGTGCAGGACGCGGAGGCCGACGGCATCATCGAGGGCCGCAACGCCGTGATCGAAGCGCTGCGCGCGGGCACGACCATCGACAAAATTTTCATCCAGAAGGGCGAGACCGATAAGACGCTCGGCCACATTGCCTCCACCGCCCGCGCCGCGGGCGTGGTCGTCGTGGACGCGGACAAGCGCAAGCTCGACTTCATGTCCCGCACGCACGCCCATCAGGGCGTCATCGCGCTCACGAGCGTGCGCGAATATGTCAGTGTTGAGGATATTTTGAATATCGCGCGCGAAAAAGGCGAAAACCCCTTGATCGTCGTCTGCGACGAGATCTCCGACCCGCATAACCTCGGCGCGATCATCCGCACGGCGGAGTGCGCGGGCGCGCATGGCGTCGTCATTCCCAAGCGCCGCAGCGCGGGCCTCACGAGCATTGTCGCCAAGACGAGCGCGGGTGCGGTGAGCTATGTGCCCGTCGCGCGCGTGCCGAACATCCCCGCGCTTTTGGAGCAGCTGCAAAAAGAAGGCGTCTGGGTCTTCGGCACGGCGGCCGAGGGCACGAGCGACCTCTACTCCGCGGACCTCAAGGGCCCCGCGGCCATCGTCATCGGCAGCGAGGGCGACGGCATGACGAGACTGGTGCGCGAAAAGTGCGACTTCCTCGTCAGCATCCCGATGAAGGGTAAAATTTCGTCGCTCAACGCCTCCGCGGCGGCGGCCATCCTCCTCTACGAGGCGGTGCGCCAGCGCTTGGGGCAGTGACGGTAAAGAAGGAACGATATGGACCCCAAAGACCTTGAATTTGAAGAAACGCTCGCCGACTCCGAGCTGCTGCTGAAAAACACGGCCCGCAGCATGGACGAGGACGCGGAATTCACGCTCGAGAGCATTCTGGCCGAGTACGGCAGCGGCACGCCCGCGCAGCCGGAAGCAGAAGAAAAAGCAAGCGAGCCGCCCGCGGAGGAAAAGCAGTCGGCAAAGGTCGTCCCCCTGCCGAAAAAGGCGGAGACGGCGAAAAAAACGGTGGATGAAACGGCGGATGAGACCGCCCGCATCCCCGTCATCCCCTTCCCCGGCGCGAAAAAGGCCGAAGAGCCGGTGGAAGCCGAGCCGGAAGAAACTCCCGAAGAAGAACCGCCGCAGGACGACGAGCCCAAGTCCATGAGCTTGCAGGACATCCTGGCCCAGACCGTGCAGGAGGCGCTCTCCGAGCGCGAGGACACGATCATCGAGGAGGAGCCGCCGCGCCGCGGTTTGTTCTCCCGCCGCAAGATGCGCGACACCGAGCAGCTCTACGACGACGCGGAGGAGGAAGAGGACGAGGAAGAAGAGTTCGAAGAGCCTGAACCCGAGCTCCCCGAGCCGCCGCTGACCGAAACGCTCTCCGACTACCGCGCCCAGCTTTCGGGCGCGACGAAGGCGCGCCGTGGGGCGGGTATTTTCACGCTTTTGCTGTGCGTCATGGCGGTGCTGGAGCATTTTTCCATCCTGCCGGAGGCGTACACCGCTGATCCGATGATCCGCGCGCTGCCGCCGCTGGCCGTCGAGGCCATCGTCTGCGCCATCGGCTGGCGCATTTTTGCGGGCGCGCTGCGCTCGCTCAAACAGGGAAAAGTCATGTCGGGCTTTTTGACGATGCTTCTATGCCTTGTCACGCTGCTCGATACGGCGCTCTACGCTTTTCTTCCCGCGCGCGCGGCGCTGTCGCTGCCGCTGCCGGTGCTGGGGGCGATGTCGGTCTACTGCGCGCTGCTGGGCGAAAGTCTGCGTCTGCACGGCATGTATGACACGTTCCGCATCGCGGCCATCGGCAATGCGCCGTATATCGTCACCGTGACGGCAGGGGGCGCGGCCAAGCGCGTGGGCCTGCCGGGCGGATTTTCGAATTCTGCGCGCGCAAACGCTCCCTATTCGCGCTGGCAGAGCGTGCTGCTGCCGGTCTTCCTCGCGGCGGCGGTCGTGTTCGGCGTGCTCTCGACGCTCGAGACGAAGCAGAACGCGCTGCTTGCGTGGAACCTCTCGGTGATGCTCGCGAGCGCGAACCTGCTCGCGTTTCCGATGGTGTGCGCGCTGCCGCTCAAGCGCATCGCCGCGCGGCTTGCCAAAAGCGGCAGCGCCGTGGCGGGCTTTTCCGGCGCGGACGCCATCCGCCGGAGCAACTGCGTCATCCTGACCGATGGCGACCTGTTCCCGCCCGGAACGGTCACGCTCGGCGGGCTCAAGGTTTTCGGCGAGGAGAGCGGCAAGGTCATCTCCTACGCCGCGACGATGGCCCACGCGTCCGAGAGCGGTCTGAGCCGCCTTTTTGACAATCTTCTCGCCAGCGACGGCGGCTTCCGCGAGCAGGTCGAGGATGTCGACTTTTACGAAGAGGGCGGCGTCGGCGGCCGCATCCACGGCGAAACGGTGCTCTTCGGCACGGCGGGCTTTATGAGAAAACGCGGCGTGAACCTGCCGCGCAACTTAGGCCTCAAGACCGGCGTGTTCCTCTCGGTCGACGGCACGCTCATCGCGGTGTTCGCCGTGAAGTACATGCCCGCGGAAAATGTCGACTGGGCGCTCCACGCCCTGCACCACAGCCGCATCACCCCCGTGCTCGCCGTGCGCGACGGCAACATCACCCCTGCGCTCTTAAAGCGTAAGTTCGGCACCGACGCGCGCGCGGTCTATCCCAAGCTCTCGACGCGCCTGGCGCTCTCCGAGCGCGGCGGCGGGCGGCCGTATGCGCTGCTCATGCGCGAGGGCCTCATGCCGTATGCCGAGGTCGTGCTCGGCAGCAAGCGGCTCTGCGCGTCCGCCAAGCGGTGCACGGTGCTTGCATTTTTAGCCGCCACGGCCTCGACGCTCCTTGCATTTTATTTAACTTTTGTCGGCGCATACAGCGTGCTCACGCCGCTTTCTCTGCTCATTTACGTACTTTTGTGGTCGCTCAGCGCGCTGGTCGACGCCCTGCTCAGCGACCGTTATTGACACTTCGAACGAAGAAAACGAAAATTTGCGGAAAAATATGGTTGTAATGGAGAGAAAAACATGATATCATTTCTGCATTGAGTATTATCCCACCTTATGGCGCGAGCCGATCTGGGATTTACGATTTTCGGAAGGAGACTGACCCATTATGAGTGCAAAAGACATCCGCAATATCGTGCTGCTTGGCCACAGCGGCAGCGGCAAGACCACCCTCGCTGAGAGCATGCTGTATCTCACCGGCGGCACGGACCGTCTGGGCAGAATTGCCGACGGCAATACCGTTTGTGACTACGATCCCGAAGAGATCCGCCGCCAGATCTCCATTTCTCTGGCCGTGGCTCCCGTGGAATACGACAGCTGCAAGATCAACGTGCTCGACGTGCCCGGCGGCTTCGACTTCGCCGGTGAGGTCGCGGAGGCCGTTCAGGCTGCCGACGCTGCCGTCATCGTCTGCTCGGCCAAGGCCGGCATGAGCGTCGGCGCGGAAAAGGCGTGGAAATATTGCGAGAAGAACTCTCTCCCCCGTCTGCTCTACATCTCCAAGACCGACGAGGAGAACTCCGACTACAACGCCGCGTTCGACACGCTGCGCGAGCGCTTCGGCAAGAACATCGCCCCCGTCGTCGCCCCCATCTGGGACGAGAGCAAGAAGGTCATCGGCATCATCGACGTGCTGCATAAGCGCGCATTCGAGTTCGGCCCCGGCGGCGGCCGCGTCGAGATCGAAGTGCCTGAGAACAAAAAGCCCGTGCTCGATGAGCTCTACGACGCGCTCAAGGAGTCCGTCGCCGAGACGAGCGAGGAATTTATGGAAAAGTTCTTCGCCGGTGAAGACTTCACCTATGCCGAGATGATCCATGGCCTGCGCCAGGGCGTCAAGGACCTGTCCCTCTTCCCTGTCGTGTGCGGCTCCGCCATTCAGGGCATGGGCACGCGCATCCTGATGGATACCATCGTCGAGCTTCTTCCCAAGCCGCAGGACGCCCGCGCCCTGATGGCCGAAAATGAGGACGGCGAGTTCTCCGAGTTTGTCGTCGCGCCCGGCGCACTGCCGACCGCGTTCGTCTTCAAGACCATTTCCGACCAGTACGGCAAGTACTCCTACGTCAAGGTGCTCTCCGGCTCCATCAAGCCCGATATGCCCATGGTCAACGCCCGCACCGGCGAGACCGAGAAGCTCGGCCGCCTGTACATCCCCAAGGGCAAGAAGTATACCGAGGTCAAGGAGCTCACCTGCGGCGACATCGGCGCCATCGCCAAGATGGACAAGGTCAAGACCGGCGATACGCTCTGCGAGCCGCGCAAGGTCGTCAAGATCGAGCCCATCCCGTTCGATGAGCCCTGCTACAGCGTCGCCATCGCGCCCAAGACCCGCGGCCAGGAGGACAAGATGGCCCAGGGCCTCAACCGCTTGAACGAGGAAGATCCGTCCTTCCGCGTCGTCAACAACGCCGAAACGCACCAGATGGTCGTCTCCGGCGCGGGCGACATCCAGATCGACGTGCTCGTCAACAAGCTCAAGAGCCGCTTCGGCGTCGAGGTCGTGCTCGACACGCCGCGCGTGCCCTACCGTGAAAAGATCCGCAAGACGGTCTCCAAGCAGGGCCGTCATAAGAAGCAGACCGGCGGCAGCGGCCAGTTCGGTGACGTTTGGATCCGCTTCGAGCCCAACGAGGAGAGCGAAGAGATGGTCTTCGCCGAGGAAGTCTTCGGCGGCAGCGTCCCCAAGAACTTCTTCCCCGCGGTCGAAAAGGGTCTGCGCGAGGCCTGCGTCCACGGCCCGCTCGCGGGTTATCCCGTCGTGAACCTCAAGGCCGTCCTTTACGATGGCTCCTATCACCCGGTCGACTCGTCCGAGATCGCGTTCAAGACCGCGGCGAACCTCGCCTACAAGGCAGCCATGCCCGAGGCGTCCCCGGTCCTGCTCGAGCCGGTGTGCGAGCTCAAGGTCACGGTGCCCGACCAGTACATGGGCGATATCCTTGGCGATCTCAACAAGCGCCGCGGCCGCGTCATGGGCATGACCCCGACCGGCAACGGCGAGCAGGTCATCGAGGCCGAGTGCCCCGAGGCAGAGCTGATGAGCTACGCCATTGACCTGCGCTCCATGACCCAGTCCCGCGGCTCGTTCGTGATGCACTTCGTGCGCTACGAGCAGTGTTCCGCCGACGCACAGGCGAAGGCTGTCGCTGCCGCGAAGGCGATGCAGGAAGCGGAATAATTGCTTCTGCACAGCAGAAAATAAGTAAAAAGAGAGGGCTTCTCGAAAGAGAAGTCCTCTCTTTTTCCGCGCATGGCGCGGAGGGGGAGCAGCCCGAAGAGACTGCGGCTTTTCCCCACACCGTGTGGGGCTGCGGATAAGGGGGATATTCTCTCACGTGAGAGAATATCCCCCTTGGACCCCAAGAGAACGCAAGGGGCTCTGCCCCTTGACCCCGCCATTGCGGGTTTGCAGCTTGAAGGGCTGCACGCGCTGCGCAGTGTGGGTGCGGTGTACATGGCTTCGCCATGAAGCTTCTGCGAGTCGTTGCCGTTCGCAACCGCGCCTTACTATCGTGAGGCGCGAGTGACGTTCGCATCGGCGGCAGACTGCGTGCGGAATGCGGCATTGCTGCGCTCGCCGCATTGAGCAGTGCTCCGTTAGACGGAAATTAGGCTGCACTTCTACAAGATGGGCAGAGCGGCAGCGGATAATAGGAGTAAGTCAGATCGTATAGCAGAACTCAACGCGGCAACGCCGCGCGCGGGCAGTGCAATCGGCAAGCATTGCAGCTCTTCGAGCTGTTCGCTTGCAATGAAAGCCTTTCTCTTGGGGTTCCAAAGGGGGTATTCTCTTTTGCGAAAGAGAATACCCCCTTTGACCCTGCCGCCCGCAGGCGGCATTTCTTTCGCACCTGTGCGAACAAGAGGGAGTCTTTCTTTGAAAAAGAAAATCTCCCTCTTGACAATATCGATATTCGATAATATACTCTCCTCAAGAATATCGAATATCGATAAAAGGAGGCTGACGATGGCGCGGGAGAAATTCAGCACGCTGACCGAGCAGATGTTTTACATCCTGCTGTGTCTGCGCGAGGAGTGCTGCGGCATGGACGTGATGGCGCGCGTGAACGAGTTGACGGGCGGGCGCGTGGCCGTCGGCCCGGGGACGCTCTACAACCTGCTCGAGCAGTTTTTGGCGGCGGGGTACATCGTCGAGACGCGCGCGGAGGGGCGGCGGCGCAGCTATCAGCTCACAGCGGAGGGAAAAACGCTGCTGCAAAACGAGGTGGAGCGCCTGCAAGCACAGGTGCGGGACTACGAGAAGCTATTTGAGAGATAACGCCCCTTGCGGGCGGAGAGAAATGAGAGAAAGCGAGGTTTTTCTGATGCGCAACACCAAACGGGAGCTGAATCCCTATTCTTTTTACGACACCGAGGGCCTTGCGCGCCACTTTGAGCGCATGGCGGCGGAGGGCTGGGCGCCCGACCGCGTGGGCCTGTTCATCCGCTACCGCCGCATTAAGCCGCAGAAGCTGCGCTTCGCCGTGGCGTTCTACCCCGACAGCGATGACACGCCCGAGGGGGAGGATGTGTTCATCGACTACTGTGAACAAGCGGGCTGGCAGCACGCTGTGGGCGCGGGAGCGCTGACATTCTGGGGGGGCAATGTGGATGGCGAGGGCGGCAGCCACTCCGGACGCTCGCGCCACGTGTTCTGCACGGCAGATGAAAACGCCGTCGAGATCGACACCGACCCTGTTTTACAGGTGGACGCGACGCACCGTGGGCTCAAGCCCTACTGCCACTGGCTGGTGGCGTTTTCGATTCTGCTGATCACGCAGCTGGATACCATTGCCGATGGACTGCGGCGGGATCCGCTCTCGGGAATTGCTTCCGGCGCGAGTCTCGTAATGCTCGGGCTTTGGATGATCCTCATTGTGATCTGCCTGTCGCAGTGCATCGGCTACTACCGCTGGTATGGCAAGGCAAAGCAGATTGCGGCGAAAGAGGGGCGATTCCTCAGGCCGAAGTCGCGTCCCTGGCTTCAGACACTATGGAGATTGATCCTGCTTCTGACGATTTTCAGTGCGGTTGTTGTCATCTTGATGGGGAATGACACCAGCGGACAGGCGAGGCTCTACTATGTCACGCTGCTGATCGTTTGCGGCCCGATCGCCGCGGCGTTTTTTGCGTATTCCTCCATGGAGCGCGCGGGTGCAAAACGCGGCGAACGCTGCGTGATCACGGCCCTCGTGATGGTGCTGACTGTGGCGGCTGTGGCAGGATTGAGCTACACGATGAAGCAGAACGGCCTATTTGAAGACGGAAACGCCAACGCGGAGTGGTACAGCGAAAACGGCGCTCATTTTACGATCTATCACGATCCGCTGCTGCTTTATCTCTCTGATCTTGGCGTGGAGGACGGGGGAGCGCGCTGGTCTTGCCGGAGCTGGGAGGTCTCCTCACCCCTTGGCGCGCAGCGCAGCGGCAGGCAGGAGGACGCCCTTTGCTATCCAGACCCGAATGAACCGAGACAGTACCACGGGGTCACAACGAACATGTGCTATGTGGTCAGTGATGTGTATGCCGAATCGCTGTTTGCCCCCTGTCTTGCCGCGCAGTTTGACTATCAGAAAAGATACTCATGGTCGGACGCTGTCTATCGCGAGGTCGACGCTAAGCCGTGGGGCGCGGAACGAGCATGGCGGCTCTGCGATGAAAAAGACGGGCAGTACTGGGACTACTGGCTCATTACGCGCGGGACGCGCGTAGTGGAGTTTGTCTCAAATGATTTGGAAATGACCGATGCGCGGATGGCGACCGTCGGCGAAAAGCTGCTGAATGCAGACATAAAATAACACAAAATAACGCAAAAAAGGAGCATCCGAAAGGATGCTCCTTTTTCAATACGGTAGAAGCAGTGATTACTGCTTGTCGTACAGGTCGATGAGCTTGGTGAGGTGCTCGTAACGCTCCTTGGCCGCGTCCTCGTTGCGGGTGAAGAGACCCTCCGCACGCTCGGGGAACTCGCGGGTCAGGCGGCTGTAGCGCGCCTCGTTCATCAGGAATTCACGGTAACCGCCGGCAGGAGCCTTGGAGTCGAGCGTGAACTTCTTGTCAGCCGCGGGATTGAAGCGGAACAGGTTCCAGTAGCCGCACTCGACGGCCTTCTTCATTTCCTTCTGGCAGTTGATCATGCCGCCCTTGATGGAGTGCATCTCGCAGGGGCTATAGCCGATGATCAGGGACGGGCCGTTGTAAGCCTCAGCCTCGGTGATGGCCTTGATGGTCTGGGCCGGGTTGGCGCCCATGGCGATCTGTGCGACGTAGATGTAGCCGTAGCTCATCGCGATCTCAGCAAGGCTCTTCTTCTTGGTCTCCTTACCGGCAGCCGCGAACTGAGCGACCTGACCGATGTTGGAAGCCTTGGAGGCCTGACCGCCGGTGTTGGAGTAGACCTCGGTATCGAAGACGAAGACGTTGACGTTCTTGTTCTGAGCAAGGACGTGGTCCACGCCGCCGAAGCCGATATCGTAAGCCCAACCGTCGCCGCCGAAGATCCAAACGGACTTCTTGGAGAGGTAATCCTTCTTGTCGAGGATCTCAGCAACGAGCTTGCAGGCGTCGCAGTCGCAGAACTTCTCGCCCTTGGCCTTGAGCTCGGCGGCGTGCTCAGCGAACTTGGGCACAGCGGCCAGCTCGTCGACGGTGGCGATGTTCGCCTGCAGAGCTGCGACGTATTCCTTCGTGGCCTCGGCGTTGGCGTTGCCGTCGTCCTTGGTGTCGAGCCACTTCTGAGCGGCTTCCTTCAGTGCGGGCTGTGCCCACTCGATGGCAAGGAGCTGCTCGGTCTTGGCCATCAGATCCTCGCGGATCTTCTCCTGGCCGACATACATACCGAAGCCGTGCTCGGCGTTGTCCTCGAAGAGGGAGTTGCACCATGCCGGGCCGTGGCCGTTCTTATCCGTGCAGTACGGAGAGGTAGCGCCGGGGCCGCCCCAAATGGACGAGCAGCCGGTGGCGTTGGAGATGTACATACGGTCGCCGAAGAGCTGAGTGACGAGACGGGCATAGCTGGTCTCGGCGCAGCCTGCGCAGGAGCCGGAGAACTCGAGCATGGGCTGCTTGAACTGGCTGCCCTTGACGGTGAGATCCTGCATATCCTTCTTGTCGGAGACCTTGGAGACGCAGTAGTTGAACACATCCTGCTCAGGAAGCTCGCTCTCCTGGCCGACCATGGTCAGAGCACCGACCGGGCACTGGCCGACGCAAACGCCGCAGCCCATACAGTCGAGCGGGGAGATGGCCATCGTGTACTTGTAAACACCCTTGCCCTTGCCGGCCTTGATGTCGACGATCTTGGCATTGGCAGGAGCATTCTTGGCCTCTTCCTCGGTGAGAGCGAAGGGACGGATGGTGGCGTGCGGGCAGACGTAAGCGCAGTTGTTGCACTGAATGCACTTCGTCTCGTCCCACGTGGGAACGGAAACGGCAACGCCGCGCTTTTCGTAAGCGGCAGCGCCGAGCTCCCACTGGCCGTCCACGTGAGGCATGAAGGCGGAAACGGGAAGGCTGTCACCGTCCATCTTGTCCACGGGATCGAGAATGTTCTTGACCTGCTCGACGAGCTCGGGCTTGCCCTCGTAGGAGACGGCCTCGTCAGCGTCGACGGCGTTGGCCCAATCGGCGGGAACGTCGATCTTGGTGTAGGCGGTGGCGCCGAGGTCGATGGCCTTGTGGTTCATATCGACGACGTCCTGGCCTTTCTTCAGGTAGGAGTGCGTCGCGGCGTCCTTCATGTACTGGATGGCCTGCTCTTCGGGCATGACCTTCGCCAGGGAGAAGAACGCGGACTGGAGGATGGTGTTGTTGCGCTTGCCCATGCCGATCTTGATGGCAAGGTCGATGGCGTTGATGGTGTAGAGCTGGATGTTGTTCTTGGCAATGTAGCGCTTGGCGTCCGCCTTGAGGTGGTGGTTCAGCTCATCGAAGTCCCACTGGCAGTTGATCATGAACACGCCGCCGGGCTTGACGTCGTTGACCATCTTGAAGCCCTTGGTGATGTAGCTGGGGTTGTGGCAGGCGACGAAGTCGGCCTTGTTGATGTAGTAGGGGCTGCGGATGGGCTTGTCGCCGAAGCGCAGGTGGGAGATCGTCACGCCGCCGGTCTTCTTGGAGTCATACTGGAAGTAGGCCTGGACGTACTTGTCGGTGTGGTCGCCGATGATCTTGATGGAGTTCTTGTTCGCGCCGACGGTACCGTCGCCGCCGAGACCCCAGAACTTGCACTCGATGGTGCCCTCGGCTGCGGTGTTCGGGCAGTTCTTGTCTTCGGGCAGGGAGAGGTTCGTCACGTCATCGACGATGCCGATGGTGAACTGACGCTTGGGCTCCGCCTTGGCAAGCTCGGTGTAAACAGCGAACACGGAAGCGGGCGGGGTGTCCTTGGAGCCGAGACCGTAACGGCCGCCGATGACGGTCTTGTCGGTGATGCCGGCGTTGGCCAGCGCGGTGACGACGTCGAGATAGAGGGGCTCACCCTGTGCGCCGGGCTCCTTGGTGCGGTCGAGGACCGCGATCTTCTTGGCGGTGGCGGGGATGGCCTCGATCAGGCGCTCAGCCTTGAACGGGCGGTACAGACGGACCTTGATGAGACCGACCTTCTCGCCGTGGGCGTTGAGGTAGTCGATGACTTCCTCGGCCACGTCGCAGATGGAGCCCATCGCGATGATGACGCGGTCAGCGTCGGGCGCGCCGTAGTAGTTGAAGAGCTTGTAGTCGGTGCCGAGCTTCTCGTTGATCTTGCCCATGTACTTTTCCACGACTTCGGGGAGAGCGTCGTAGTACTGGTTGCAGGCCTCGCGGTGCTGGAAGAACGTATCACCGTTCTCATGGGAGCCGCGCATGGCGGGATGCTCGGGGTTGAGGGCGTGCTCGCGGAACGCTTTGACAGCGTCCATGTCGCACATGTCGGCGAGATCCTTGTAATCCCACACGGCGATCTTCTGGATCTCGTGGGAGGTGCGGAAACCGTCGAAGAAGTTGATGAACGGGACCTTGCCGGAAAGCGCGGCCAGGTGTGCCACGGGGGAGAGATCCATCACTTCCTGCACGTTGCCCTCGCACAGCATGGCGAAACCGGTCTGGCGGCAGGCCATGACGTCGGAGTGATCGCCGAAGATGTTCAGCGCGTGGGTCGAAACAGTACGGGCGGAGACGTGGAACACGCAGGGGAGCTGCTCAGCTGCGATCTTGTACATGTTCGGGATCATCAGCAGCAGACCCTGAGAGGCCGTGTAGGTGGTGGTCAGAGCACCGGCACCGAGGGAGCCGTGCACTGCGCCGGCAGCACCGGCTTCGGACTGCATCTCGACGACCTTGACCTGGCTGCCGAAGATGTTTTTCAGGCCATTTGCAGACCACTGGTCGACCAGGTCGGCCATCGGGGAGGACGGCGTAATGGGATAAATTGCCGCAACTTCACTGAAAGCATAGCTTACGTGAGCCGCAGCATTATTGCCGTCCATGGATTTCATTTTTCTTGCCATAAATGAACCTCCTATTTATTTCACCGTCAAAAAACGGTTCTTCTGCGTGTGAACGCAAAATTCAACGATGACACTATAGCACACTTTTTTCGCTATGTAAACGCCTTGTTCCCGCAAAAACATTCACTATTTTGCAACAATAGGTTCAATTCCTTTTATTTTTCGAGAACTTTTGCGAGGATTTATTGATTTTGTGCAAAATGTGCAAAAATGCGCGGAGGGGGATTTGCCTGATGCAAAAAATGTGCTATACTAATTGCAAACTGTACGATTCGATGCGAAAGAGGGAGGAAAACAGTATGGTCACAGCGGTGCGCTCGCTCGGCCTTCAGGGCATCTCGGGCTACGAGGTCACGGTGGAATGCTTTTTATCCGGGGGCCTGCCTGCGTTTGACATCGTCGGCCTTGGCGACACGGCCGTCAAGGAATCGCGCGAGCGCGTGCGCGCGGCAGTGAAAAACTGCGGTGTGAAGTTCCCTGTCTCGCGCATCACGGTGAACCTCGCCCCCGCGGGTCGGAAAAAGGAGGGCACGCTCTATGACCTGCCCATCCTGCTCGGCATCCTTGCCAGTGCAGAGGAGATCAAGCCCCCCGCGAAGGACGCGGCCTTTGTCGGCGAGCTCTCGCTGACCGGCACGCTTCGCGCGGTGAACGGCGTTTTGCCGATGGCGATGGCCGCGGTGCGCGCGGGCATCAGGACGCTCTACGTCCCCGCGGCGAACGCAGCGGAGGCGACGCTTGCCGACGGCGTGACCGTTTACGGCGTGCCGGACGTCGTGTCGCTCGTGCAGCATTTGAAGGGTGAAAAGAAGCTCTCGCCCCAGCCGAAGTGGCAGGCGGAGCAGACGAGCGAGACCGGCCCCGACTTTTCCGACGTCATGGGACAGGAAAATGTCAAGCGCGCGCTGGAGATCGCCGCTGCGGGCGGACACAATATCCTGCTCATCGGCTCGCCCGGCGCGGGCAAATCCATGCTGGCGCGGCGGCTTCCGTCGATCCTGCCCGACATGACGCGAAAGGAAGCACTTGAAGCGACCGAGATCTGGTCAGTCGCGGGATTGACCGACAGCTCGCACCCGATGCTGCTGCACCGCCCGTTCCGCGCGCCGCACCACACGCTCTCAGCCTCCGCGATGACCGGTGGCGGGCAGACGCCCAAGCCCGGTGAAATTTCGCTCGCGCACCACGGCGTGCTTTTTTTAGATGAGCTCCCCGAATTCCACCGCGACGTGCTCGAGGTGCTGCGCGCGCCCATCGAGGACGGCGAGGTCACCATCACCCGCGCCGCGGGCAGTATCACGCTGCCGAGCCGCTTCATGCTCGTCGGCGCGATGAACCCCTGCCGCTGCGGCTGGTACGGCCACCCCTCGGGGCGCTGCCACTGCACCAAGCAGCAGGTGGAAAAATACGTCGAAAAGATCTCCGGCCCGATGCTCGACCGCATGGACTTACACGTCAATGTGCCGAGCGTCGAGTTCGAAGCCATGCGCCGGCGCGAAAAGGCGGAGTCCTCCGCCGACGTCAAAGCGCGCGTGAACGCCGCGCGCGACATCCAGAAGCAGCGCTTTTCCGGCACGAACATCACCTGCAACGCGCAAATGACACCCGCGATGGTGGGCGAGTTCTGCACACTGGACGCCGCGGGCGAAAAGCTGCTCAAAGGCGCGTTCGAGCGCCTCGGCCTCACGGCGCGAAGCCACGATAGATTACTGCGCGTTGCGCGCACGATCGCCGACCTCGACGGCAGCGAGAAGATCGAGGCGCATCATCTGGCCGAGGCCATCCAGTACCGCAACACGGATATTTTACAGGGGTGAATGAGATGAAAAGGTATGACTACATCCAGTTTGGCGCGCTTTCCATTTTGAGCCATATCGCTCAGGGCGCGGCTTTTATCCTGTTGTTCGCGGCGTTCGGCGGCACGGGGTCGACCTCGTCCTTTACGTTTGCCACGCCCGTCGGGCTCGCGCTCGGCGTCGTCTATGTGTCGGCGCTTTCTTTCCTGTTCGGCTGGGGCCTGCGGCCGGACCGGGGGATCGACAAAAACCGCTGCTGGAATGCGGCGATCGTGCTCTATGTGCTGAATCTTGCCTCGCTTCTTGTGATGCCTGTCCCGTTCGGCTCGGGGAGCATCCTTGCGATGATCTGGGAGCTGCCGATGGCGCCCGCCATGGTCGGGATCAACGGGGTGAGCGGAGAGGGCACGATGTTCAGCTATGCGCTCTTTGCCCTGCTGGCCGCCGTTGAGCCGCTGTGCTTTACACTGGGGCTCACCCGCAAAGGGAAAAAGCCTGCCAAATCCGAAGACAACGAAAATTCAGCCGCATTTTCCGCCGATGCGGAAGCGGCCATAACAAATGAGGAGAACAATACCAATGCATGAAATGATCCTGTGCAAGCTCGGCGAGGTCGTGCTCAAGGGCCTGAACCGCCGCAGCTTCGAAGATAAGCTGATGTCGAACGTCAACCGCCGCGTGTCGAAATGCGGCAATTTCCGCGTCTACTCCAAGCAGAGCACCATCTATGTCGAGCCCAAGGACGACGAGTGCGACATCGAGGCCGCGTTTGAGAGCTGCAAGAAGGTCTTCGGCATCATCGCCGTTTCGAAGGCGCTGCCGTGCGAAAAGGACATCCAGAAGATCATCTCCGCGGCGAAAAATTACCTTGCGTGCGAGATGCGCACGGCCAGGAGCTTCAAGGTCGAGAGTAAGCGCGCTGACAAGACCTTCCCCTTGACGTCCATCCAGATCTCCCAGCAGGTCGGCGGCGCGCTGCATCAGGCGTTCCCGACGTGCGAGGTCAACGTCCACGACCCCGAGCTCGTCGTGCATATCGAAATTCGCGACGATGCGGCCTATGTCCACGGCCCCGCTGAAGAGGGCGCGGGCGGCCTGCCCATCGGCATGGGCGGCACGGCGGTCAGCCTGCTCTCCGGCGGCATCGACTCGCCCGTCTCGTCCTACATGATCGCCAAGCGCGGCGTCAAGCTCGAAATGGTGCACTTCTTCTCCCCACCGTACACGTCCGATGAGGCGAAGGAGAAGGTGCTTTCCCTTGCCAAGCTCTTAGTCCCCTGGTGCGGGCGCCTGACGGTGCAGATCGTGCCGTTTACCGAGATCCAGGAGGAGATCAGAAGAAACTGCCCCGAGGAATTCTTCACGCTCATCATGCGCCGCTTTATGATGCGCATCTCCCAGCGCGTGGCCGATCAGGTCAAGGCCAAGGCGCTCGTCACGGGCGAGAACCTCGGTCAGGTCGCGTCTCAGACGATGGAGGCCCTGCGCGTGACCGAGGATGTCGTCGATCTTCCCGTCCTGCGCCCGCTCATCGGCATGGATAAGGAAGAGATCGTGCGTTTGTCCCGTAAGATCGGCACGTTCGATACGTCGATCTTACCCTATGAGGATTGCTGTACGGTCTTCACCCCACGCCATCCGCGCACGAAGCCGAATCTCGACGAGGTCCGTGAGGCCGAGGCTGTCCTTGATATCGAGGGCCTTATCGACCGCGCGATGACAAACCGTGAATTTGTGCGCATCAAGTTCTGAAAGGAAGTCTTATTATGGCGGAAAAAACAGTCGAACAGCGCTGCTATGAAGCGCTCAAGGCGCGCGGCGTGACCTTCGCCGCGGCGGAGAGCTGCACCGGCGGCCTCATTGCCAAGCGCATCACGGATGTGCCGGGCGCGTCGGGCGTGTTCATGGGCGGCATCGTGAGCTATACGAATATCGTTAAGCACCGCGTGCTCGGCGTTCCGGCGGACATGCTGGAAGAGTACGGCGCGGTGTCCGCGCCCGTCGCCCGCGCAATGGCCGAGGGCGCACGCAAGGCGACGACGGCGGACTGCGCCGTCAGCGTCACGGGCGTCGCTGGACCCGACCGCGACGAGCGGGGAAATCCCGTCGGCACGGTATTCATCGGATTTTCGTCGCCCAAGGAGACAATCGCCGAGCGTTTTGACTTCGGCGCGGCTTCCCGCGAGGAAATTCGCGGGGAAGCGGCGGATGAAGCCTTCAAGCTGCTGGAAGAAAAGCTGAAGGAAGCATAAGGGCCGAGAGCCGTGAGAAAGGAGAAAACATGAAAAGAAACACCGGACTGTTGCTTGTTGCACTGTTGGCGGCGCTGACGCTTTTGGTGTCAGGCTGCGGAGAAAAGCAGCAAACGCCGGACGGCGCACCGGACGAACCCCTGATGCAGGAGAAAGCCCTGACGATCGAGCCGCAGCCGGACGCGAACTTTACGCTGGAGCTGCCGGGCGGATTTTTGAGCCTTGGAGCGGACTACGAGCCGAACGGGAAAACGGAGAATACGACCTACGACAGCGACGGGATGCTGCCCTATGACTTTGCGCGCCATTACGATGCGGACGCGCAGCTCGTCGTCGGAACGGACTACTATCCCGAAACGGGGCGCGAGGTTATCAGTTATCTGCGCACCGACGCTATGGGCGCGGGAACGCCGCGCGGCGTCAAGGTCGGCGACAGCGAGAAAGTGCTGCTGACGGAATACCCGGAAGCGCTTTACTGCATCGCGGCAGACGAGTCCGAGCTCTATGACGGCTACAGCGACGAAAGCGGCTACAGTGAGCCTGCGTATGACTTCGACCGCGCCTACGTCTGGCAGCCGCAGACGCCGCAGGACGACGGGAACTACGACGTCCGCGACATTGCGTTTTACCTGAAGGACGGCACGGTGAGCGCGATCACGATGACAAAGCCGTATGCGTTCCGTTTTGCC
>ERZ839741.1496-NODE-1496-length-24732-cov-3.542692_pt1 | contig 24732 bp, 22 predicted proteins | sample MGYA00519880_ERZ839741 | MGnify/ENA primary metagenome ERZ839741 (study PRJEB31850, sample SAMEA3708851) | human gut metagenome | biome: human gut; feature: human-associated habitat; material: faeces | place: China | collected 2014 ...
TCCAATATTATATTCATGATATTCATGTTAATATTGTATTTTTTTCTTAGATAAAGGTTTTCCCGGAATTACAAAAGCTATAGCAATTCTTTCTTCGCAAAAAATTCTCCGCGGCACTCTCCCATCCTGGAAGAAAAGCCGCGGAGAAATAAATATAGTTACAATACAGAATGAAGGACGAAAGTATGGCTAACATCAATGCACATGATGCAATGCGTGAGTTAACAGTGATGCTGATATACCTTTCCCGGTTTTCACAGGGAGAGAAATTTGATGAAGCAACCGATTTTTACGCCTGGAAAGGGTATAACTTCGATATTCTGAATGAACTGTCTGATGCAGATTACATCAGACAGGGCAGTCATCCATCACGCTCAAAATCCGTTTACATGACCGAAAGCGGTATGGAACAGGCGCAAAAGCTCCTGACCCGGTATGGGATCGATGACTGGAAGCGCAGCTGAGAACAAAGGCAGCGCTTTTTTTGCTCTGAATATGCCAAAAACCCGGTTGCGTATGAACCGCAACCGGGTCTGTCTTTCCGGCAATCTGTGTTTTGCCTTTGCAAAACACGGACGTCTGAAAGTTCCCATACGGAAACTTTCTCCCTCTTAAAGCATCAAAACCGCAGCAAAAAACCGCCCCGAAGGGCGGCTCGTTGACAGGTTTCGACTGCGTATGATATGATGCTGATAGACGCTGTTACTTTTGGCGGTCAGACCATCTTTTCCTTTCCCGCAGTTTGCGGCAGGAAGGAGGTGGCGCATGTGCGGAAAAAGGCTTTTCAGCTTTTTATATGTGCAGTCATCCTGCTGTACATTTTCTGTATAAAAGCGCATTGACCGCTCGGGTGGACTCCGAAACGGTCAATGACTACTTTAAGTTTTGATCAATTAGGGTCTAACTGCGGCAGCAGCGTTCCTCTCTGTTTGATTATACCGTGCGCTCCGGCTTTGTCAATACGACACGGCCGGAACTTTTTACATTGATAGCGTCTCAATCAAAGCTTATATCCGAGCTTGCGGTACTGCGCCAGATGCTTATGCGCCCGGACGCACTGTTTCTTTCTCTTGCGGTCCTTCGCGCCGCCTGCGATGCAGCACAGCACCAGAACGGCGGTAATCAGCAGCGCAATCGGGAAAAACATCGTCACGACAAGGCCGATAACGGCGATCAATACCGTTCCCATCGCGAGTTTGGAGACCTCTTCTTTTGCCGCAGGCAGGTCTACCTCCAGCACCAGTTCGTCGTGCAGCCGCTTGCTCATCAGCCGGTCCAGCTCGGATACCATGACCGCCTTGTCCTGGTCGGAGTAAGTTCCATCAAGTACGCGCTGACGCAGGCCCATGTATTCCTGTTCGGTCGAGCAGAGCGTATACATCGCTTCAATTTGGCTGATCGCGCTGCTCTGCGCATCCTGCGTAATCTTGATGGAGGGCGCTGCTGCCGGAGTTGGAGTCGGAGCTGAGATTGGTGCTGCCGCAGGCTCCGGCTTATCCGTTTCTGCCTGAACAGCAGACGCTTTAGGCACTTTAGCGCTGAAATACTCTGCCGTATCGATCTTATGTCCGCAGAAGCTGCAAAAGCCGAACGGTTTCTCATCATTCAGCTTGATCGACTTTCCGCAGGCCGGACAGGTTGCATCTTTGATTGCCATTGTAATTCTCCTCTGTTTACATCATTTTCTCGCCGCATTCCATACAGAACATGGCGCTTATATCGTTTTCCGCACCACACGAAGCGCAGTACCGGAAGAGCGGCTCACCGCAGCTTCCGCAGAACCGTGCGCCCTCTTCTACTGCCTCGCCGCAGGACGGGCAAAACCGAACCGACGATGCAGGCAGCGCAGGCTCTTCCTGCGGAGGCTCGCAGAGCGCTTCCGCAATCACGCCGCCAAGCAGCACATGCACGATATTGCCGACCAGCTGTGCGAACTCGCCGAGATGATGCGGACCGATCTCTTCCGCCGGAAGAACGACCGTACTGCTCAGCTGAAGATACGGTTCAGCTAACGTGACATGCACTGTCATTTCCGTAATCTCATTCAGCGCAAGCCGTTCACACGCATCGCCGTCCAGCCGGTACACCGCCCGGTCGGTAAAGAAAGCCGTGAGTTTCTGTGCGCCCTCCGGCGCGTCCCGATAAAGCACCGTCGGGATTTCAGGCGGCTCCTGCTGTTCCGCAATGCTGCGCATCCTCTGCCAGACATCTTCTCCGGTCTGCCACCGCGACATCGGATTAGGGAGCACCTGCTGTACCTGTCCCGGGAATGGGTTGCTGCACAGCACGGCATCTTTCAGCAGCTGCATTCGCTCCGCAATCCGGTCTCGGCGTTCGGTATCGATCTGCGGCAGTTCCGCCGCGAACCGGCTGAGCAGACGTTTGCAGCTGAGTGCACCCGAAAACGGCGGCAGTCTGCAAATCGATGCTTCGCGGAGAAATACTTGCAGCTTTTCCTTGAATTGCGGCACGTTTTCGAGGTCTTCCAGTGAAAACTGTGCTCTCTGCGTGCGCGTATGCAGCTCCATCATGGTGCTGGACGGAAATTCGATCTCAATTCTGTCTCCGTACAGCGGAAAATGGACAAAATGCGCCTGCTCGTTCTCGAATGTGGCGATGTGCAGCATGGTGTCAGTCAGACACAGCACCTGCCTTGTCATGCTGTACAGCAGCATTCTTTCGACCGTCATATCGCAGATCATATTGATAAATTTTTCGCTCTCCGGGTCAAGCTCGGCATTCGAGTCCTCATCGTACTCGCTGTCGATATTGACGAGGGATTCCCCAAGTTCTGCACTGCCGAAAATCTTCCGGTACTGACGCGTCATCTCCTCCTAGAACGAACCCTGCTTCGCCTGTAAAATGACCACCTGATCCTCTACCCGCTCGACCTGTTCGCAAACCAGAGGATGCGTGACCGAAATTTTCTTCAGCGCTTCGGCGCACTTTCGTGCCGCACCAATGTCTGACAGGTACGGATAGTCATCCAGAACAGCAGATACCTGCCTCCATTCCATGCGAACGAGGTCCGCTTCCTCTTTTGTCGGCAGGAGAACGCCCAGTGCGGTGCGCTCCTGTTCATCCTTCAGCCGAAGCAGCTCTTGCAGCTTCGCCTGGGCCTTGTTTTTTTCGCTCAGCCAGTCGTTATCATCCGCTGCGTGATAGCGTTCCGCCAGCTCGTCAAGCGCCTGTATTTTCTTCTGTACTGCGATGATCGTATCGCTCGGCATGTCCGCAATATAGGAAAGCCGTGCTCCAATGACCGCCGCCCTCTGCTTCAGATATTCTTCCCGCAAATGCAGATATTCGGACAGCGACTGTAATTCTTTATCGTCCTCCGGATGCAGTCGATACAGTTCTCCATATATGCTGGGCTTGTACGGATAAAGTTGCACGCATTTTATCAGATAGTCGAAATACTGTTCGTCCGAAAGCTGTCCCTTCCGGTGCTGCGCCGCCGCATTTTTGAACGTCGCGTTTGCTTTCTCCTCATCATAATCCGGCATTTCAACATGCAGTTCATACCCGACGGTTTCTAAAACCTCATAAAAGATGCGCTGGCAGCGGAGATAAAACGCCTCCTTCAGCATTCCGCTCTTCTGCACATGCTGAAAGACCTGGCGTTTCGTGCCTGCGATCTGAGCCCAGTCTCCTGCCGCGGCAAATGAGTCGCCGACACCATGAATCAGTCCGCTGCCTGCGTTCAGCATACCGGCCATCACGGCGCCTTTGATCGCACCCGAAAAACCAAATCCGCCGCCCTGCCAGTGTCTCCGGCTTGCCTTTTGCGCGGCACGGTACTGCTCCTGCTGCTCACGAGCCTGCTCAATCTGCTCCCGTGCCTCGTACAGTTCCTTCATGCAGGGTTCGTAAATCAGGTCGTTTTCGTACTCCCCGTAAAAGCTCACCGGCGTATAGGACAGAACACCAGCACTCGGCAGAATGCCCACGGACGATATCACAAGGTTCCGTATGCGGCTGTCCGCTCCCTCAGGCAGGTATCGAAAGATGTCTTCAAACGAAGAAATATTAGACGAGTAAAACCGGTCGAAATCTTTCACCGTCTCGTTATATCGCGGCCAGAATTGCTGTTCGATTGCATTATAGATATCCTGCGCATGTGAAAAACGGATTTCCCTTCCGTGTACCGTAAACGCATGCTCCTTGTACTCCATCGGCAGTCCCCCCCCTCAGTTGTCTTTATTATACACCCAAAGTTCTCTTATTTCCACCCTAATAGTTTATTCTTTGCAGGAACTATCCGGGGTACACTAAATGAAAAGAGTTGACGGAGGAACAGAATGGACTGGGTAGCGATTGGCGGACGAATCCGCAAGCAGCGCGAGTATTTAGGACTGACGCGCGAGCAGTTTGCTGAAAAACTGGATATCACGCCGAAATTCTGTTCAGATATTGAGCTCGGCGTCAAGGGTATGTCTGTCCCGACGCTGTGCCGTATCGCCTCGACGCTCAGCCTGTCCACCGACTATATCCTGTTCGGAAAGCAGGAAAAGAAGGACAAATCCTGGGCATTCAAGGCGCTTTCTCCGATGATCGAGAGCGTAACACCGAGTCAGCTTCCTTATCTGGAAAACGTGCTGAAAACGGTTATCAGCGCCATGAATCATAAAGACGATTAATAAAAAGGCAAACGGGAAGGACCATACTCGATGAGTATGATCCTTCCCGTTTCAGCTTTTTATATGTGTAGTCATCCTGCTGTACATTTTCTGTATAAAAGCGCGATGACCGCTCGGATTAGACCCCGAACGGTCATCGACTAAAAATCGATACTTAACAAGGGTTCTGACCGCGGTAGCAGCGTCCCTCTATATTTTTATTATAACGTGCGCTCCGGCTTTGTCAAGTGAACCGCACCCCGTCAAGAGGACAATGAAATAAAATAAGATTTTTGCTGCCAAGAGCTGAATGCATAAATCGCTACGAGAGCTCCATCTGCACGGAGTTTTAGCCCCACCTTGCCGGAGTTTTAGCTTCACTCTGCCGCATTAGAGCGCCAAAGCCTTTATAATGAATATGCACGGCAACTGCTGTGACATATTTATCTGGAGGTTTTGAAATGACAGACTATTTGAAAATCCTGCGGCTGGACTATCTCGACTACAGTCAGCGGAGAATCGCAGACAGCGCACGCTGTTCACGCCATACTATTCGTAAGATATTAGCGGTAGCAAGCAAGGCCAATATCCACTGGTCCCTTGAGGAGGATATTACCAACGCCGAGCTGGAACGAATTCTTTTCCCGGACAAGTACCGGAAAATCAGCACTTACGTTGAGCCCGATTATCCGTACATCCACCGTGAGCTTGCAAAGCCCGGCGTTACTCTGACGCTTTTTATGGGAAGAATACTGCCGTAAGTGCTACGAAAGCGGCCGCACGCCGTACATGAGCACTCAGTTTGGCGACAAATACCGCAGATGGGCTCGCATTACCAAGGCAACCATGCGCATTCAGCATAAGCCGGGAGATGCAATTCAGGTGGACTGGACCGGAGATACTGTGCCGGTATACGATTCGGTTACTGGAGCACAGAGCGTAGCTTATCTGTTCGTGGCGGTGCTCCCGTGCAGCTGTTATGTCTATGCAGAAGCCTGTGATGACATGAAAACCGAGAACTGGCTGAACTGCCATGTTCAGCTTTCAATTATTTCGGCGGCGTGGCAAGGCTGCTCGTCCCGGACAACTGCAAGACCGCAACTGTGTCTAACACCCGTTATGAAACCGTGCTGAACCGCAGTTATCAGGAACTTGCCGAGTATTACGGTACCGCAATCGTACCGGCGCGTGTCCGCAAGCCGCAGGACAAAAGCGCTGCGGAAGCGTCTGTTCGTCTGGTGGAAACCTGGATTATTGCGGCGCTGCGGGATATGAAGTTCTTCTCGTTGCGCGAACTCAACGAAGTTGTTGCTGAAAAGCTCGAAGAACTGAACAACCGGGAATTTAAGCAGCACATCGGCACGCGCCGCAGCGCTTATCTTGAGGAAGAACAGGCGTATATGCTGCCGCTGCCCGCTGCACCGTTTGAAGCTGCTGTCTGGTCTGCTGCTAAGGTGCCGAACGACTATCTCGTGAGTGATAGCAGGAACAAATATTCCGTTCCATACAATCTGATTGGCGAAAAAGTGGACATTCGCGTAACAAAAACTATTGTTGAAGTGTATTTCCATGGCAGCCGCGTTGCGAGCCATCGCCGTTTGCAGACAAAGCAGCGTGAGCCGCTGGTGAAGCTGGAGCATATGTCGCAGGAGCATCAGAGGTATCTGGCGTACAATGCAGAAGATTTCAAAACATGGGCAATGCCCGTTGAACTTATGACAGAAAAGACAGTACAGCATTTTCTTGACTCTGGAAAAACACCGGTACAGGAATACAACGCCTGCGCAAGCTTGAAAGAGCTTGGTGATCCCGTTACTTGAAAACGTTCTGGAGAACTCTCTGAGATTTTATGCATTTCCCAAGCCGGATGCTCGGAAAATTTTATCTTTCAATATGATTGACCGGTTGAATTGTGAAATTCAGAGACGCATCAGCGTGATTAGAATTTTCCCTAATGAGAACTCTTATGTTCGTCTGCTGACAACATATCTTATGGTTCTGGAATATGCCGAAAAACGTTCTATCTCCAGAGTCTAGCCTATCCAAGAAGCCATTACGGCAGCGCTATTCACCGCAACTTGATTTCATTTTCAGGGATCCTTTTTGTGAACCTCACTTGACACGGTCATTTTTCATCTATACTCTATCACAGTTTGACGGTTACTATTGAATATCTGGACTACTACAATGACCGCAGGATCAAGGCCAACTTAAAGGGCTTGCCGCCCTCAATTCACAAGCATCAAACCCTTTCGGTTCCTGGAACAATTTCTACATTGAATTTTTTCTAGCCTTTGGGGGTGCTTCAGATTCGAGAATATGTTGTTGAAAATACAACTACGGGAACCATTTACACAGTTTCTGTATGGATATGAGCTGATATCAAGATTAAATACTTTTTTTCTCGCCACTTCTACTATTTTTTCTCTTGAATCGCATTATCTTCATCACAATAATACCGAACACGGTCATGCAAGATATTAGAATACCTATTTTCAAATATCGAATATGATACTTCAGTACAATATTATTAGTGCCATTAGTTATCTTAATGCTATATAAGCAGTCGCCGATTGATTCAACTTCCGCTTTCTTTCCGTTCAAGGTAATATTCCAACCATCATCTACCGGAATAGACATAAACAGTCGTTCATCATCTTGTGTACTTGATATACTTGCGGTAACCAGTCCGTTTTCTACGGATAAAGTATCTACCCGCTGACTGTTTGCGATTTTTGCATATTGAGATAGCACATTCAAGTTCAATGAATAAAATTGTACCATATCCCAGTTGAAATTATCCGCATCTGTTTTAACTTCCATTTCGCATGACTGATTAGCATCATTAGGAATATAAAATACCGTCGGTGAAAGCCAGCATGCATAATCTGTTATAAATTCGCCATTTATGTAAATAGCTGAATTGGCACCATACTCCCAAGGTACAGACCCATATACGGCTAATTTCGAGCTATCATCGGGCATATCCAGTTGGATTTGGGCACCATACCCATCATCATTGACTTGGACATTGTATTTCACCGGGGTATACAAGTTTTCTGTTAAGCCAAACAATTGACGATACAGTTCGTTCTGATACTCAAATGGATTTGTTGTATTCTTCGGAGTATATTCGGTATCCTTATATGTAAAAGCCAATGGGAATGCATATGGATTTAAATAAATGCTTTTTCCATTATTATCAGGTTCACGAATTTTTACAAGACCTTCTATATCATAAGGTGACAGGATGTATTTAACACCTAAAAGAGAATCCGCACCCAGAATTGATGTGTTGGTGATACACATATTTTCACCATTAATAGGATATCCTAATCTGTTCAAAAATTCTCGCTGGTTATCGTCTGGAGAAGAAGTATAGCCACTGATTGATGCATAATTATATGACAACCCTTCATTATAGTTTGCAGTTAATCCATTGTCACCCATATTGCGAGTGGTAGTTTGAGAAATACGATAAAGTGAATCATCAGCTGAATTTATCGTCGAAATAGTATTCTCTTGCCCTTCTCGATAAGATTGATATCGACTGATCCCATCAATAGAATAGTAGTTGATTAAACAATTTGCATTGAACGCAATATCAAACAGGAACAGTCCTCCAAATGCAATAAATAATATATTTCTAGAGAAAGCATTTACTTTAGAAAATCGTGCAATCAAAACTAATGCAGATTGCAATGCAATGCTTAATGCCGTCAGATAAACATACTTAAGATCATTGATTGGCTTACAATAATACAAAAAGATTAGTGCAGATGAGAAAATCAAAGCTGTTGAGAAAAAACGATGCGCTCGCTTTTCGTCATTGAGTTCATGATAACCAATTACTGAAATGAATAAAATAGAAAAAATAGAAACATATGAATAGCGATAGTGATAACTGCTAACCCATTGAAACAGAGAAAACACCGTATACAGCGGATTCCAGTAAAAAATTAGAAGTGATCCGCCAAGAAGTCCTGAGAATAATATTCGTTTGCGTATATCAACTCCATGATAAAAAAGTACAGCCATTGCAAAAATGATTGTAATACTACCGCAAAATAGTGCAACACTTCCTAATTCACTTGTAGCGCCATATGTGTATTTTTGAATAGCCGACGGAAATTCTCCCAAAAACGACAAATCCATTAAGCTACCAAAATGCAAAGATCCTCGTGTACTCTTTTTTAGTGCACCAATAGTTGGAATAAACAAGGCAGCACTGACCAGTACACCCAGAATCATATTACTTACATATATTAGTGTGCTTTGAATGAAATTTTTGATAGTAGCTTTTTGTTCAATAGAATGTAGTGCAAATTCAAACAAAAACCAAACAGCAGAGAAAACACAGTCAATACCTGCAGAATACCAATTAAATATAATAGCGCTTCCGACTATCAATGGAAGCGACCAGAATTTTTTATGGACAACAATATTGGAAATTTGCAGTAAAATAAGCGGCAACATATATACGCCGTCCAACCACATAATATTACTACTTTGAGCAATATTATATTGGCATAATCCATATCCGATTGAAGTCAGAAGATAAATTATACTATTATCATTAACCTCCCAATCGAATCTATTGATAGCAAAGAAAGCAAATGTCATAGCCGACAGTGATAGTTTTAAAGCAACTACTAAATCAAAAAAAGTATGAAGTTGCGCGTTTCCAAAAAATATCAACAAAAGATTGAAGGGAGAAGATAAATAATAACTAAAAACTGCAATATTAGATCCTCCCAGCGTTTTCCCAAACGAGTATCCAATAGAGTTATTTCCAATTAATACATCTTTATAGTACGAGAAAAAGTCAAGATACTGTATATCTCCATCCATAACCACTAGAGAACGATCTCCAAAAGGAGCGAGACCTTTAATCGCAAATAGTATGATTAATATAGTGAATGTTATCATTCCCGAAAGGGTAATTACCCCGATTTTACTTTTTCGCTGTGATAGTGTCATCAAGAATTTACCCCTTTCGTTTCTTGAATGCAAAAAAACGCTGACCGCAATAATTGAAGGCCGTAAACAGGCACATGCCTACGAACATCGAAACATTATCACGCACTGAAGTTACTACGCCGCTCAGCAGGTAGAGGCACAGCGGCTTTGCAATACCATATGCCAGCAGATAGCATACTGCAATATTCACCGCAAATCGCACAACCTGCCCAACGCTCTTTTCCTTGTTCTGAAAAGTGAAGAATTTGTTCAGGAAAAAGCTCAAAATACTTGTCAGGATATAATTCGATGCCGAGGAGACCCAATAGCTGCAATGCGCTAGATTATACAAGCCGAACATGATTACCGTGCCTACCAGCGTATTTATAACACCTACCAGGATGAAACGAAGGACTGTATTTTGAATAATTTTCTCTTTCATACTCGATCCTCATTCGTTTCCTGCACGATATAAATCGGGCGTTTCTTTGTTTCCAGATACGTTTTTGCGAGATATTGTCCCAGAATACCCATGCAGAACAACTGCACACCGCCCAAAAACAGAATAACGCACATCATACTCGGCCAACCGCCTACTGCATCGCCGAATGCAAGCGTTTTGACGAGGACGACGCATACGAACAACAATGCAACTATGCAAAGCAGAATACCAGCAATCGAGGCGATTGCCAATGGTGCGGTCGAAAAGGCTGTAATACCTTCCAACGAATACAGAAACAGTTTCCAGAACGACCACTTAGTTTCGCCAGCAACCCGCTCGACGTTTTCATACGGGAGCCATTTTGTGCGGAAGCCAACCCAACCAAAAATACCCTTGGAGAAACGGTTATACTCCGTCATAGACAGAATCGCGTCCACCATTTGGCGCGTCATCAGCCTGAAATCTCGAGCGCCATCTACGATGTCTGCGTCCGAAATGCGGTTAATCAGCTTATAAAAGCACCGCGCGAAAAAGCTGCGGATTGGCGGCTCACCCTTGCGGGTAACACGGCGTGTCGCTACGCTGTCGTATTCTCCACTCTGCAAGGCTTGATACATCTCCGGCAACAAAGATGGAGGATCTTGCATATCCGCGTCCATAACCGCAGCATAGTCGCCTGTACAATTCTGGAAGCCTGCATACATTGCAGCCTCCTTGCCGAAATTACGGGCAAAGGATATGTAGCGGATACGCTTGTCCTCCTGCGCCGCTTGACGCAGAATTTGTAAAGTCTTGTCTCTCGAACCGTCGTTTATAAAAAGGATCTCAAAGTCCAATTGGAAGGTGGTGGACATGTTGTCCGCCACCTTCCGTATCTCCTGCAGGAAATACGGCAACGCCGCTTCTTCGTTGTAGCAGGGGATGATTATTGAAATATTTTTCAATTTTATTTTCCCTTTCTCTTATCCTTTATAAAATGTCGAATCCGATGCAGTATTGACCAATGTTCCAACTCCTTCATCTGTTCTTCACTTTTTCCAATCTGCTCCTTCAAATCTTCATTCTGTTGTTCAAGATTCTCAATGGTCTTAAGCATTTGATTTATATTCATCTTAAGTGAATCATTTTCTGCAACAATACCGTCTAAACGAAGCCGATGATCTTCGAGTTGTTTCCACTGTTTAGACTCTGTAGTTACCGATTCCCTCTGCAACTTCTCTAATCCGTTAAGGCGGTCGTCCACACCATCCAAACGCAATCGATGATCTTCAAGCTGCTCCCATTGTTTTGTTTCTGTCGTTACGCTTTCTCGCTGAAGTCCTTCTAAATCATTTACCCTTGATAAGCCTTCATTCGAATGTGCTAACGCAGTTTCACATTTATCGCCAAGAATATCGTAGGTAGAAAAGCTTTTATAACCTAATGGACGCATTAATGCGTCTTTCAGCCATTCAATACTTCTATTTCTTTCACGACTTAAACATTGAGCAATCACTTTCTGATCCGGACATTGCTTCAGTAAATTACGTTTTTTACTTATCTCATTCGCATTTTCACACAATCTGTCTTCCAGATTGAAAAGCTGCAGTAAAGTACGGAACCTAGCAATACCTCTCGAATCATTGCTAATCGCTAAAAACGGCTTCCCTGCTAAAATCGCCATACATGTTCCATGGAAAGAATCTGTAATTACCGCTTCACTACATTGTATATATGCCATCCATTCTTCCAAATACACATTATATTCGGTAAATCCATGGTATGCGCTAATCTGATGCTCATTCGGAGCTGCATCGCTGACCGATCGCATCGGAATACCAATCCATTCAATGCATTTTTGCAATTGATCCAGTTTTTCATCCGTTTGGTCAAGAATATACGCAAAAACAAATTGTTCCTTCGGTACGCGTTCCTTTCCGTTAGAAACCAATCGGTCATATTCACACCTAGACAATAGGAATACTGGATCAATTACTACCTGTGCTTTTACACCGTAATACTTGTCTAAGAGTTCCCGTCCGCTTGTCTCTCGTACGGAAAATGCATCAAATTTTTGAAAAAAATATGCCATTTCTGCACGGTCTGCGTCATCTCCCCAAATATAATCAGTTCCAAATGAAGCACCATATGCTATCTTTTTGCGATTTCCCTTCGCCCAGTCCATCTGAATAAAACGACCAAACGCATTGTACAAATTATTATTTAATAATTGATCTGATCCCAGAACAAATGTTTTGCACCGATTATTGTACTGATATAAATCCAAGCGACATTTAGGGATCTCTGCTATATCCCAAGTGGGGTATGGGTTTTTCTTAAAGAGATTAGCTTTTTCATATGGTTTCCACGGTGAATCTTCAGGCCAGCTGAGCATCGTCACGGTATATCCCATATTACATAGTGTGTGATACAGCGCATAATAGGTTAACGCCGTTCCATAATTCGGATATGACCAATTACCTACGATGCCAATATCATGTATATTTTGCTGTGCATACAAAACAGCTTCATTAAATGTTTTTTGCGGATACAACCGCAGGAATGCTTCTCGTTCTTTGGGCTTTGAAATTTTGGCCTGCAGACGATTCCCCTCCAAACACTTCAAAGGTATCTCTTTTAATAATTTTACATACTTGTGAACTTTTTCTATCAGCATTTCTCCATGCAATGTATTCACCACTACGGAGCTTACTCCGTTTTTTTTATCGACTTCTGGGTAATATTTCTCAACATTCCAAAAATCACCGATAGATATATCGCCCTGCCGAGGAAATTCACAGAATTTACAGTCATAGCAGCTTTCGCGAAGCGTAATATTGGGATGAAATCCCTGTTCGTACCGACTTTCATTATACGAAAGCCGATGTCGTGAACCATCATTTCTAATTACCGTCATGCCTAGACATTCCCAGCCATAATCTTTATCTCGGAAATCTACTGATGAAACATCTGGCATCTCTGCAAGCGATTCTCTCAGCATTTGTGCCGACGGTACTCCATGGCAGATCACATCCACAGTCCATAATTTTTCATACGGATGTCCCAAGTAACGCTTTAATCCCGCAACCTGGCAAGGACAGCCTACAAAAAGTACTGCATCTCCATTCTCAAGATGTTGTCTTACCTTTTGCACTGTAGTACCCATATCGCCTTGAACATATTTGGATTTACGCAGCGATGCAAGTTCTGCTTCATTGTGGGCTATTCTATGATGAACCGAAAGATCACCTTCCATCGCTGCGCCGAATACAACTCCATCTGCTTCAAAGATTGCTTTTGACAACGCAGTAAAGGCTCCGCCTGAAGAGCTAACTGCACATATATCATCCGCCATCTTTAGCATATAACAGGAAATTGGTTCTTCTTTTTTCGTTTCAAAGTTCAGTACAGGACATACATCTACACATTTATTGCACTTAACACACGCTGATTGATCGATACTTGGATACAAAAAACCATAGTTATCCTTCTTATTCGTTATAGCATGTACAGGGCAGCTATTCATGCAGGCACTACAGCCTGTACATTCTAAACCTTTTTCACTCAGTGCTTCTAATATCATCAGATAATTCCTCGCAAAATAGCTCTATATACAGTATTAAACAATCAAATGCGGCAATAGATTAAACAAAAAATCCATGCAATATAATGCTTAAACTTCTTTAAATCTCCCAAATGTATACGCTTGCAGACTTTAAGTACACTTTTTTTAGTTTTTCGATACCATTCGATATCCTCATTGCGCCAAGAACGCATATTCATCATATCAATATAGCTAAATCTAAAATACTTACACAACCCTGCTCGATATGCAGACTGATTAATGGGCTGTAAATAATCGCAGATTTTATCATATGCAGCATATGCGTTAAATTGCCGACGTTTCCACGAGTCACTGCTATTTGTCAGACTGGATTCCACAAAACGATAATTATAAAAAACATCCGGCAATAATACCACTCGCTCTAACCCGAAAAGCATATTTAGTACCCAATATTTATCTTCGTATGTGAATAACGTACAATCAAAGAAAGAAATTTCACCATTATGCGAATTTCGAACCGCATCTACATTCCAAATCTTATTCCACGGATAGCCGCCTCCGCATAAATCGTTTTCGCCGGCAATTTCCTTCATCGCTTCAGAAGCAGTAATGACGCGTTCGATCTCTGTAACATTACAGTCTACAGGTTTACCTGTTTCATTATTTATCCATCCGAACACTGCACATTGCGCTTTCGTTCGTTCCATGGCTGCAATACCTGTTTCCAGCGCTTCGGGATATATCTCATCATCCGCATCTATAAAGATAAGATACTTTCCTCGAATACACTCAATGCCATGATTTCGAGCATTACTCGGTCCGCCATTTTTTTGATGTATTACCTGAATCCGCTTATCTTTTTCTGCGTATTGGTCACAGATATCACCGCATTTATCCGGACTGCCGTCATCGACTAAAATTATTTGTAAATCTTTTATTGTTTGTTGCTGAATACTCTCTATACAGGCTCTTAAAAATTGTTCCGGTGTTTTATACACCGGAACAATTACACTTACTAATGGTGTCCCCATATTTTGCTCTCCGATTTCATATTTCTTTGTTTGTTTTTGTGCTGAATTTCAAAGAGACTTCAATAAGTCAAAATATAACCGTGCTTAAGAAATAAGCCGTCCATCTTTAGTAAATCGATTATCTTTTTTCTTCTTATGCCATGCAGCAAAAGCGTAACCCAAGAAATGCGTCTTTCGCAGCTTGTCAATCGTTCCAATACCAATTTGGTTATAATAACTCGGTGCTCTGTCTTTCAGCATGGCATCATATGCCATCAAATCACGTTTGTGCTGAGAAGTCGGCTTAATATAAAGCAACACCAAATATTGCCAGCAGCATGTTCCCAGAAGTAATTTATCATATATTCTTCTGACTTCAGACCGAGTTACCTCAGTTTCCATATAGGCCAGCATAACATCAATCACTTTTGTCTGCTCCGCATAATGCTTTTCCATTCCTGTCAAGCTCATGCTCTGTCCCACTGACGCTCTGCGATAACAATATATTTCCAAATCAACAAACATCACCGTACGCGCTTGATTACAAGATTTTAAAACGAATTCAGTATCTGTATAAAAACAATGTTCAGTAATCGATACCGTATCTCGAATACACGAAGTCTTCATTGCCAAGCTATGCATAAACGGTGCAAAAGCCTCTACATCTGCAAGTTGATATACTCTTCCATTTTCGCAGTTTGGATTGCAATTTTCGTGAGAAAACACTTCGCCGGTGCTATCATCATATGTAATATAAGGGGTAATAACCATATCTGCATCACTGTTCCGCAATGCATCAATGTACGCAGGCATATTTTCAGCATTATAGTGATCATCACCATCTACTTGTCTGAAATATTTACCCTGCGCAAGACGAATTCCAGTATTAACAGTGGAGCCCCATCCTCCATTCTCTTTGCTAATCAAACGAATAGAGTTCGGGTAGTTATCTGCATATTCTTGAGCAATTTTTGCGGTGTCATCTTTTGATCCATCGTCCACAATCATAATATCTAGCTGGTCTAATACGCCAGATTCAATAAAAGGATCTATAGTCTCTTTTAATGTAGATGCAACATTATATGCCGCAACAGAGATAGACAATATTTTTTCCATAATTTTGGTTCCTCCATGTTATTTTGCCAAGTTCGTTTTTGCACTTTCCAGCGCTGCTGCAATAACCGCATCCATGTCATAATACTTATACTCGCCCAACCGGCCGCCGAAGATGACATTCTGTTCATCATCTGCCAGCTCCTTGTACGCAGCGTACAGCTTACCGTTTTTCTCATCGTTGACCGGATAGTACGGCTCGTCACCGGGCTTCCATTCGCTCGAGTACTCGCGGCTGATAACGGTTTTCGGCTGTGTACCGAATTCGAACCACTTGTGCTCGATGATGCGTGTCCACGGTGTCTCTCGATCAGTGTAATTTACTGCGGCATTGCCCTGAAAGTTAGGCTTATCCAGTACTTCAGTTTCAAAGCGCACACTGCGATATTCCAGATTGCCAAGCTTGTAATCAAAATAAGCGTCAATCGGGCCAGTATACAGCACCTTGGAGGCCAGTGCATCCAGCTCATCCTTGTGCTGTAAGTAGTCAACGTTCAGACGGACTTCCGCGCCGTCCAGCATATTGGCAACCATTTTGGTATATCCGCCCATCGGAATGCCCTGATACAGCGCATTGAAGTAATTGTTATCAAACGTCAAGCGAACCGGTAGACGCTTGATGATAAAGCTCGGCAGCTCTGTGCACGGACGACCCCACTGCTTCTCAGTGTAGCCCTTGATCAGCTTTTCATAAATATCCGTGCCGACCAGACTGATGGCCTGCTCTTCCAGATTCTTCGGCTCCGTAATGCCTGCGGCCTTGCGCTGTTCTTCAATCTTGGCGGCAGCCTCCTCCGGCGTTACGACACCCCACATCTTATTGAATGTATACATGTTAAAGGGAAGGCTGTACAGCTCGCCGTGATAGTTTGCAACCGGACTGTTTGTAAAGCGGTTGAATTCAGCAAACTGATTGACGTAATCCCAGACCTCACGATTGTTGGTGTGGAAAATATGGGCACCGTAAACGTGAACATTGATGCCTTCCATTTCTTCCGTGTAAACATTGCCTGCAATGTTTGGGCGTTTATCGATAACCAAGCAGGACTTGCCATGTTTCATCGCTTCATGCGCAAAAACAGCGCCATAAAGGCCGGCGCCGATGATGAGATAATCATATTTTTTCATTTGCTTTCCTTCTTTCCTTTACTTGCGATATCCTTCCGGGTTCCCACTCTGCCATCTCCACGTATCTCTGCACATAGCCGTCAAGTCACGCTCTGCCTTCCAGCCGAGCGCCTTTGCGGCCTTATCTGCGTTCGCCCAGAACTCCGGCAGGTCGCCTGCACGGCGTGCGCCGAACTCGTGCTTGATTGCAACGCCGGTCGCGTTCTCAAATGCGTGCACAATTTCAAGTACGCTGTACGGCGTGCCGGTACCAAGATTGAACACCTCAACGCCCTTATGCTGTGCGGCGTATTCAACCGCCTTTACATGGCCGTCCGCAAGGTCCATCACATGGATGTAATCGCGGCGGCAGGTGCCGTCCGGCGTTGGGTAATCGTTGCCGAAAATCGTGAGGTGATCGCGTCGGCCGACGGCAACCTGCGCGATATACGGCATCAGATTGTTCGGAATACCCTGCGGATCCTCGCCGATACGGCCGGACTCATGTGCGCCGATTGGATTGAAATAGCGTAGAAGAACGACAGTCAGTTCCGGGTCAGCCTTTGCCGCGTCCTCAAGAATTTCTTCCATCATGACCTTGGTCCAGCCATATGGGTTGGAGCAGCTGCCGCGCTTCATCGTTTCGATGTACGGAATCGCATTCTCCTCGCCGTAAACCGTCGCGGAGGATGAGAAAACAAACTGCTTGACACCTGCCTCCTGCATGCACTCGAGCAGCGTCAGTGTGGTGTCGATATTGTTTCGGTAATACTTCAGCGGCTGCTGTACTGACTCGCCGACTGCCTTCAGTCCAGCAAAGTGAATTACGCAGTCGATCTTGTTTTCTGCGAAAATCTGCTGTACTTTGACTTTGTCCTTCACGTCAGTCTCGTAGGCGCGAACCTGTTTGCCGGTGATTTCTTCGATACGATTGATAACCTCCGGACAGCTGTTGCTGTAATCGTCTGCAATTACTACGTCATGTCCGCTCATCAAAAGCTGTACGGCGGTGTGCGAACCGATATAGCCTGCGCCGCCTGCTAACAAAACTGTCATTTTCTATCCTCCGTTATAAGCACTGTAAGTACTGTCCATAGAGTGTCATGCCGAGCTCTTGTCCGGCATTGTGCACCTGCTCTTCCGTCAGCCATCCCTGATTGAATGCCAGTTCTTCCAGACAGCCGACATAGCGTCCTGTCTCAGCCTGGATATTTCGAATAGTCTGTCCGGCGTCCATCAGGCTGTCAGCTGTACCGGCATCCAGCCACACAACGTCCCGCTCGAGCGGGAGCACCTGCAGCTGGTCACGGCGCAGATATTCCAGATTTACATCAGTGATTTCAAGCTCGCCGCGCTGAGACGGCGTGAGCCTTGCTGCAATCTCCATTGCCTGATTATCGTAAAAATAAATGCCAGGAATTATGTAATTGCTCTTCGGATGGCGTGGCTTCTCCTCAATCGAAATAGCCCGTCCATCCTCGTCAAACTCTACCACGCCGAACGGTCGCGGATTCTCGACCCAGTAGCCGAATACCGTTGCACCATTCTGCTGCTGTGCGCCCTTACGCAGAACCTCAGCCAGCGTGTCGCTGTGGAAAATGTTATCGCCCAGCACAAGGCATACCGAGTCGTTGCCCACAAACTCTCGACCGATCAGAAGAGCGTCCGCAATACCACGCGCAACCGGCTGCTCTGCATAGCAGATATGAATGCCGAACTGGCTTCCATCACCAAGCAGTGCGCAGAATGTGTCTGTTTCGTTCGGCGGAACGATTACCATGACATCGGAAATGCCCGCTTGCATGAGAATTGCAAGCGGGTAATAAATCATGGGCTTGTCATAAACCGGCAGCAGCGGCTTGCTCATCGGCTTTGTCATCGGGTAAAGGCGCGTGCCTTTGCCTGCGGCTAAGATTAGACCTTTCAAATCTCCATCCCCATTATCAAATAAATTTCTTCAATATGTAATAAAAATGCGTTCTTTTTATTCTTTCCAACCCATCTGGTGTCATATGAACGAAATGCAATCCTTTTGTAATCCAATATTTCTTTTCCGTTGCCTTCATCAAATCACAGCTATTCTGGCGAAGTTCCCGACGGAGTGCATCGGCATCATGCCGACCTTTACGTCGATCCGGATTTTTAAGCAGGGCCGCGACATAATAGCTCAAAATCACAGCACCTATTTTATATTGAAAATATCGTTTTCGAGATTCAGACATGTCATAATGGGTTTGATAGAAACAAATCAGACTATCCAAAATAAACTTGATCTCTGGCAGTCGCTTTACTTGATTTTCATGCGATACACTTTGTCCGGGACGGCCGACCAGGTACTGATAAATCGTCAGATCCAGAAATACAACGCCAGAAGCAAAGCAAAACGGCAGCGTTGCATATTCCTGATCCTCGTAGAACACCTTTTCAGACATTCGGATCTGTGTCGATTGGTAAAATGCAAGACGATAAAATATGCCATGGAAGGTGCTGCATGCATATACGGACTTGGGAAGTTGCGCAAGATCATCCATGGTATATATTTTCCCGAATTCCACATTTTCAGTTGCAAAGGGCTGACGGAATCGTTCTTCGGCATCGACCATATCGAAGTGAGTGATGACTACATCAGCATTCAGTCGCTCGAGTGAATCTAAAAGTGATTTCATATTTTTAGATACGACCCAATCGTCAGCATCGAGAATTTTTAAGTATTTTCCGGTCGCTATCTCAACAGCCTTGTTGATAACTGAACCATGTCCACCATTTTCCTTGTGAATCATTTGAATCGATTGCGGAAAACGATCGATATAGGGACGAACGACCTCATCTTGGCTCTCTTTGGAGCCGTCATCGATGACAAGGACTTCCATACGTTCCAGCTCATTTGAATCGACAAGAGATTGCAGACATTTTGGCAAGAATTTTGACGCATTATACGCGGGTATTGCAATCGTCAGCACTTTTTCAGGATTCATACGCATCGCACACCTCTTTCGTCTCTCCAACAGTCTGCACCTGCCCGTGCTCAATCCAGACAACGCGATCACACATCTCGCGGATCTGCTCCAGGCTGTGCGATACAAACAACACGGTCGTACCGCCGCTCATAAGCTCCAGCATGCGCTTGCGGCTTTTTTCCTGAAAGTTTGCGTCACCGACAGCGAGAATCTCGTCCACAATGAGAATCTGCGGATTTACTACCGTCGCGATTGAAAACGCCAAACGCATCAGCATACCGGATGAGTAGTTGCGAATCGGCACATCAATAAATTCGCCCAGCTCGGAAAAATCAACGATTTCATCGTATTTCGATTTCAAGAACTCCTCTGAATATCCGAGAATCGCACCATTGAGAAAAATATTCTCCCGACCGGTCAAATCATGGTCGAAACCCGACCCCAGTTCTAGCATCGGCACGATGTTGCCTCCGCAGGTCACAGAGCCTTCTGTCGGCTTAAGAATGCCCGAAATGACTTTTAGAATCGTGCTTTTGCCTGCGCCGTTGTGGCCAATAATGCCGACAACCTCGCCGCGATACACATCGAACGATACATCCTTCAGCGCCCAGAATTCTGAGGTCTCGTACTTGCCGCTCAGCTTGCGTGTTACGAACTCCTTCAGCGACATGATTTTATCGTCCGTCAGCCGAAAGCGCATCGAAACATTTTGTACCTCAATAATTTTTCGCTTTTGAAGTTCTGCAACTTTTTCCTTCTGCTCATGGAGCAGCTTTTCATTTTTGCTCATTTTCACACCTTATAAATAGAGGACAAAATTGTCCTGCGATTTTTTGAACGTGAATGCACCCACAGCAAGCATTCCTAGCGCAATAAGCGCGCACTGCACATACATGAACGGTTCAGGCGAAAGACCGTCAATGACGCATGAACGCAGAAACGTTACATAGAAGTACAGCGGATTCATTTTAACGATCATTTGAATACTGTCCGGCAGAGCACTAATCGGGTAAAAAATAGGGGTCAAATACATCCAAATCGTCGTCAATACACCCCAAAGAAACTGAATATCCCGGAAAAACACCATTGCCGATGCGAGCAGCATACCCAGTCCGAGACAGAATAGTGCCAGGCAGAGCAGCGGGAACGGCAGCAGAAAATACGTTTTATTCGGCAGCAGACCCGAAAAAATCGCCACCGCTGCGAGCGGGATGAGCGAAATCAGCATATTGATGAGCGACGACATAATGCGCGTCAGCGGATAAATATACTTCGGCACATATACTTTTTTAATGAGGTCAGCGTTACCTACAATAGATGTAAGCGCCATGCCGCATGCCTCAGAGAAGTAATTGAAAACAACGTTACCGCAAAGCAGATAAACCGGAAAATATGGAATATCAAACTTAAACATGTTCATGAACACAACGTACTGCACGATCATATTGAGCAGCGGATTGAGAAAGCTCCAGAACACGCCAAGAATAGAACGCTTATACTTTGCCTTGAAATCACGGTCAACCAGCTGCTTAATCAAGAAGCGATACCGCCTCAGCGCGATCATCGCATTAAGAATCAGGCTTTTCTTCTCTGTTTTATGCTTGTGCAGCAACATCAGCAGCAACGCCGCGAGGATTACCGCGCCAGCAGCTGCGAACTGCCAATAGTGCAGGCCGGTCCAGATATAATCTCTGCCAGTAGCAGAGAAGGCGAGTTCGCCTGCAACAGCCTGTCCATTGACATACAGCTGACCGTTTTCAAGCGTTGCATCGGTTTTCATCACCGGCGTAAGCGCGTCACCTGCCACGGCATCAGGCGAAGTAATACGCAGCGCCAGCGGCGCATTGCAGACCGTTTCCAGTGCCGGGAAATCAAACGTCGTAACCTGACCTTCCGTAATCTGATCCGCCTGCAAATTCTGATCAAGCAGGACTTCCTGCGTTGCCAGGTTCACAAGCTGCACGTTCACCGTGCCGTGATTGACGCGGTTAAACACGCCCCACTGCACAGAAAGCTGCTCAAAAATCTGAATTTTCGGCGTAAACTGCTGTTCCACAACTGAACCTGCTGTCAGCTCTACCGTTGCGGCATTCGCCACTGGCATTTCAATATTGCCGCGCGAGTCGCGATAACGCAGCTGCTCTCCGGCGAGAAAATAAAACGCCACCGCAAGCACCATGTACGCGACGAAAACAATCGAAAAAATCTTCTTTAGTTCTCTGGTCGAGAACCCCTGCTGTGTTTTTGACATGAATTTGTACAACCTTATCCTTAATCTTCCTCGGGTTCCTCTACCCACTTCTTAAACGTCTGATGCGTCACGCCGAGCCGTCTTCCGGCCTCGCGCAGCGAAACCTCACCGCGCTGCCACTGCTGCTTTAGCACCTCGAACTCCGCGCCGCGCTCCATCGGCTTGCGGCCGATATGCACGCCCTTTTTCTGTGCCGCACGAATGCCTTCGCTCTGCTTCTGGCGTTTTTTCTCGCGCTCCTTCAGAACCGTCGCATCGATCACCTGATACAACATTTCGCTGGCAAGGCGCTGCTCCGTTTCATCAGAGCAGCGCATCGTCATCGGAATATCGGCAATCCGCAGCTGAATTCCGTGCTGTCGAAGCCAGTTCAGCTCATCTGCAAGGCCCTTTTTCAAATCACTCAGGCAGTACAGCGTCGGAATAGTCAGCCGATCGCCCTCACGCAGGCCGATGCGCTTGAGCATCGCCAGACTGCTGCGGCTCGATTTTCTGTGCCCGCACACATCAATGAAAATCTCGCTTTCGTGTGCTCCCATCGAACGGAAGCTTTCGAACTGTGTTTCGCGGTCAGCTTCCGGTGTGCAGGAGTAATAAAAGCTTCTCGGTTCCATCCCTTAACCCTCACATTACTCGACAAAAGTGTAGCAAATAGTACGATTTGCTACACAGTGTACAGTATTTTTACTTTGGACTGCTTATCCCATTAAAGTATTTACAATTATATCAAAAAATACGCGAAACTACAAGGCTTTGGCAGGTTATTAACCTGTACTTTTATCCACAATCTGAATTTTCCTGTTCGACCCACTTCATGAAGGTTCGATGTGCGACACCCAGCTGACGCGCCGCAGCGCGTGCGGAAATGCGTCCTGCCCGCCATTCATCACGCAGATGCTCGTATTCCGCCGGGCGTTCCTTGGGTTTTCGACCGAATTTGACCCCTCTCGCTTTCGCAGCCGCAATGCCCTCCGCCTGCCGCTGATGGATAAATTCCCGCTCGGTCTGGGCGACATAGGACAGCAGCTGTAAAACAATGTCCGAAATGAGTGTTCCGATCAAATCGCGTCCCTTCCGCGTATCCAAAAGCGGCATATCGAGCACGACAATGTCCACCTGCTTTTCCTTGGTCAGCAACCGCCACTGCTCCAAAACCTCATCATAATTGCGACCCAGCCGGTCGATGCTCTTAATCACGAGAGTGTCGTTCGGCTTTAATTTTCTCAGCAGTCTGCGATAGCCCGGCCTTGCAAAGTCCTTTCCGGACTGCTTGTCGATGACCAGATTTTTCTCCACGATGCCGAATTCCCGCATCGCAATCACCTGCCTGTCCTCGTTCTGGTCACGTGAGGACACGCGAATGTAGCCGTAGATTTGATTTTCCATTTGAAATTCCTCCATAAAAAGTTTGAGGCAGTACCGCGCGTGTGCAATGCAGTACTGCCTTTTGTTTTATTGTAGAGAAAATCCCCATTTTCGTCATTATTGACTTTTCAATGAATTCAAGTCAGCAGCCCGGTCATTTCTGTCTCTGCGCACAATCACCTTAGACACCCTGCTTAAAAGGCAGGAGCTCTATCCTGCTTCAGCGTATGCCGCACCGCACGACAGCTTTCTACTTTTTAAGCCGCTTCACTCGCTCGTAAAATCTTGTCTTGCTCATCCCGAGCTGCTTCATCGCCTGCACGGCGGTGATTTCGCCCTTCTGCCACCGCGCTGCGATGCGTTCGAAGTCCGGATATACCTTCGGCGGACGGCCGCGGTACTTTCCCTGCTGTTTGGCGATGGCAATGCCCTCACGCTGGCGCTGCAAAATGTACTCGCGTTCGAGCTCTGCCACCGCCGCAAACACGGTCAGCATAAACTTGCCGGTCGGCGTTGTCGTGTCAATGGCTTCCTTGCGGCTGACGAACTCTACCTGCTTTTCTGTCAGCCGCTCCACAAGGTCGAGCAGATCGCGCGTATTTCTTGCAAAGCGGCTGATCGACTCAACGATGACCGTGTCGCCGCGCCGCACAAAGTTCATCATCCGGTTCAGCTCCGGCCGGTCCGCGTTTTTCCCGCTCGCCCTGTCGACGAACAGCTCGTCTACGCCGAGCTCGCGCAGCATGATTTCCTGCCGCGCCGTGTTCTGCTCCTCCGTGCTCACGCGCACATATCCGATTTTCATGATATGTCTCCCTCCAAAAAAGAAATTTCCCGTTTAAGCCGATGAAAATTTCGGAACGTTCCGAAACCTCAAAATCGACTTAAACGGGAGGATTTCCGCGTGTTCCGCATGGGTATGCCCAAACGGAACGGTTCATTTCTGTTGTTTTCAGTATTCGCTGCGCTCGATGAATTCGAGCATTTCTTTTCGCTGAATGCGCCAGCGGTTCCCGATGCGAAACGCCGGGATCTCGCCTTCATGCAGAAGGCGCAGCATTGTGCCGCGGCTTACCTGCAAAATCTTCTGACACTCACGCAGCGTCAGCACATCGGGATATTTGTCCAGGTTCATGCGTATCCGCCTTTCTGTGTGGTTTATTGCATTGTTCCGCACAGAAAAGGCCAATCTGTTACTCGGACGCATCCTTGCCGCGCAGCACATGGACTGCCGCCGCCACCGCCGCGACAATCTTAATACCGAACAGCAGCGTGTTCTTGATTACCTTCATCGGGTCACCTCCTCTCCTCAGTACGCATACAGCAGCTCACCGGTCATCTCGTGAAAGAGTTCCGGGTCGTACA
>ERZ839741.1526-NODE-1526-length-24340-cov-12.253572_pt1 | contig 24340 bp, 16 predicted proteins | sample MGYA00519880_ERZ839741 | MGnify/ENA primary metagenome ERZ839741 (study PRJEB31850, sample SAMEA3708851) | human gut metagenome | biome: human gut; feature: human-associated habitat; material: faeces | place: China | collected 2014 ...
AAATGTGATTGTGATTGACGTAGTCGATGAGTACGGCGCCATGATCAAGCCCTGCCTGTATTGGAGAAACTGAAAGAACAGAGCAGATAGACAACACCACAGCTTCCTGTTCCAGAGAGAAAACCGATTCCGGGATGTTGTTTTGAAAGGGAAATTGGAGAATGTTAGAAAGAACCAAAGACATTCATATCCGGGCTACACCAGAGGAACTTGAAAAAATAATGAAGCGTGATAGTAATGGATCTATCGGATCTAAAAGAAATATTAAGGCTGCTACAGATATCAGGAAATAATCTGAATCAGTATGCAAAAAAAGCAAATGAAACAGTTAGCATTTACCATGAGGATATTGAAGAATTGAAAAATAATCAGAAGGAAATCTTACAGGAAATGAGAAAAGTGCTGGACAGATTAACAGCAATTATGTAAGGCAGGTGAGAGAATGGCGGCAACAAAACTGATAGCAATGCATCAGAACAAAGGACGGAGCGTGATGCAGTGTCTGAAAGACAGAACAGATTATGCAATGAACGGGGACAAGACAGAAGATGGAAAATATATCTCATCTTATCAGTGTAATCCGGAGCTGGTTGATCTGGAATTTGCTCAGGCAAAAAAAGAATATCTGCATAAAACATGGCGGCAGCCTAAGGGAGATGTACTTGCATATCAGATCCGCCAGTCTTTCAAGCCTGGAGAAATTACACCGGAGGAAGCAAATGAAGTAGGGTATGAAACCGGTATGAGATTCACTAAAGGGAAGCATGCTTTTATCGTGGCAACGCATGTGGACCGGGCACATATTCATAATCATATCATTTTCAATTCTACCAATCTGGACTGTGACCGGAAGTTTCGTGACTTCTGGTTTTCGGGAATTGCTTTGCAGAGACTCAGCGACATTATCTGTCTGGAGCATGGACTTTCCATCATTCCGAAAGTAAAACCGAGTGAGAGACAAAGGAGAACAAAGTACCCGGAACGGATCAGTATGAGGGATGTCATCCGGGAAGATATTCTGAGGTGTCTGGAGCAGAAGCCGGAAGATTTTGAAGTGCTTCTGAAATTATTGCAGCAGGAAGGGTATGAGATTAAACGTGGAAAGCATACTGCAATATGTGGAAACGAGCAGAAGCGTTTTATCAGATTCCGTTCTCTGGGAGAAGATTATACAGAAGAAAATCTGAAAAAAATAATTGCCGGAGAGAAAGAATTACCTGAGAAAAAAGAAAAAGCATCTGATCAGAAAGTTGTGAAATCAGAAAAACGGAAGTTTGACCTGGTGGTGGATATTCAAGAAAGAATAAATAGCAAGAAGAATGCTCGGAATAATATACGAGTATTTTTTTGTGAAATGGTGCAAATTCCGGCTCATCGGACCACGCATTCCGCTAAGAACTGATCAGCCTTTCCGGATGTAACTGAACGCATTTCCGCTTCAGCTGATCAATAAGTTTTCAACGTGTTATAGTTCTTTCGTAGTCATCAAATGATTGCGAAAGGAGGCATAACTTTTCTGAAGTTCTCCGGTAGCTGTGTCCAATAGCAGTTCCGGCTGGTCATCGACCCAGTCAATGAACATCTTTTCGCCAGGGATCCGTTCCACGGGCATTGAGGTTTTAGAAGTACCGTAAGTATCTACCATAAAATCGCGGTACAGCTTATAAAACTGGGCGAGCTGATAACCATTAGGATGTTCTTTTTTGTAATCGATCCATAGAAAACTTAGATCAGCATGTTTTCCCATCTGAACCATCTGCTCATGTATTTTTCCAAAATCAGGCAGTGGAATATCCTTGTGTCTGAGGTTTTCTTTTGGATAGATAAGATCAACCACTTTTAAGGCAGGCATTTGCCGAAGGTCATCCAGTGATAATCCAGACTCGTTATAACGTTTCATAATCAATATGATTCCACTCCGGCCAATCCGGTAACGTTTTTGTACGGTATCATAACTGACTTTGCTAAGTCGAAGTTCTATGACACCAAGAATAGTATTGTAGTCGTGCATAATAGTTCCTCCTTTGCACTGTGATGAATAATAGTTACATCACAATAATAAAGGAAAAACGTACCGATTGGAGTAGAAAACGCGTACCGCTAAATCAGAATGAATGTACCGCCGATTTCAGAATAGGTGTATCGTTCGAGCAGAATTTGCAATCCATTCATGAACGACTTGAGATCAATAAGAAGATTATTCAAGAAAAGCAGGGAAAAGATAAGCCGGAGAGAGGGGCTGATCGGGGTGTAAGATAATTGAAAAAAGGAATGGAAAGTTACTGTTTTAGTAGCTTCCATTCCTTTTTTGAGAGAGAAGGGTAATTTCTTTCTGATTAAAAAGGTTGTTACATTCATCTATAATAGCTTCAACTGTGCGTACCTGTGAAGGCGTGAGTCGGCGGAGCTTATCTGAAAGAATCAACAGATCCTTATCTATAATTTCACCAGTGAGTAAATAATCGGCACTTACTTCTAAAGCAGAGGAGATTTTTAGCAGATTTTCAGGCCTCATTGCTCGCTTCCCTGATTCAGCATAAGAAACAAACTGGGTAGTGACTTCCCCTTTTTCTGCAAGTGCTTCTTGAGTGAGTCCCAGCTTTTTTCGACGATCCATAATTCTTTTTCCGATTTCCTGTAAACATAATTCGCTATCCGACATTAGTATAAGACATCTCCTCTCGTATTGTTAAATTATATCCACAATAGATGATAAAAATAAGCGTCTACTGTTGACTAAAATCAACAATACGATATATAATCGGAGATAAATATTGAAAAATCTTGGATGCATAACAAGTAGAAAAAGTAGTGTATGGGAATACGAAAAAGCGAACAGCTATAATGAAAGAAAATGAATTCTCAGGAGGACTATGATTATGGAACAGATGGATTTTTCAATAGAGCTATCAGAAAGTGAGATAGAAAAATTTGCAGATTATCTATACCAGAAAGAAAATGCAAAGGCAACAATCAATAAATATATGGCAGATATAAAAAAGTTTTTATCTTTTTTGGCAGATGATAAGCGGATCAATAAAAAAGTATTGTTGCAATATAAAGAATGGCTTGCTCAAAAATATGCTGTCAATAGTGTTAATTCAATGCTTGCCGCCTTGAATCAGTTCCTGGAATTTTTGAATGTAGGAAAGCTGAAAGTGAAAAGAATAAAAGTGCAGAAGCAGCCTTTTTTACAGGATCAGAAAGAATTGACAGAAAAAGAATGCAGGAAATTGATTGCAACAGCTATGGCAGAAGGAAAAGAACAGCTTGCATTGTGTATTGAAACAATAGCATGTACAGGAATTCGGATTAGCGAAATAAAATTTTTTACAGTGGAGCGTGTAAAATCTGGAAGGATAGAGATTTATAATAAAGGAAAGTATAGAAGGATTTTTTTGCCGAAGGTATTGCAAAGGAAACTTCTTTCCTATTGCCATAATAACCAAATAGCAGAAGGTTGGATATTTGTCACGAAAAATGGGAAGTTAAAAGACAGAAGTAATATTTGGAGAGAAATGAAACGATTAAAAGAAAAGGCAGGAGTAGCAGAATCAAAAATATTCCCGCATAATTTTCGACATCTATTTGCAAGAATTTATTATAAAGTGACAAAAGATATTACAGGTCTTGCTGATTTACTTGGACATAGCAGTATCAATGTAACGAGAATATATACAGCAACTACAGAAACAGTGTTCCAAAAGAAGCTGGATAAGATTGTCGAACAGGAAATATTGGAATGTACAACATAATATCTGTTATGTTGTACAGTGCCTCTATTAACCTGTTCTACCCTATTTCTGCAAGTCATTCATTTCCTCTAAAAGATAACTTTAAGCAATAAAAATAATAAAGATTATAGCCAATTTACCAAAAGCGGTACTTAAATAGGGCACAGCTACCAAAAAATCAGAAAGGAACTATGTAATATGAACAGCATAACAGATAGCAGGGTGTTATTTAGCATTATATCGTACGAAAAATAATCTGTCCATAAACAACATAACAGATATTATGTTGTATTGATTTGGCAATGGATAAGGAGTAACGATGGCATATACTGTAAGAAAATTACTTGAATCAGAACAATTTCCAAAAATGAAGCTGCTTTGCGGTGAAAAAGGTCTAGATTTGGAAGTGAAAGGCATTCGAATAATCGAAATTGAAGATATGGAGCGATACCTGACGGGTGGTGAAATACTCATAACCAGTCTTCAGGTATATTTATCATGCAGTGATCGAGAAGTAGAGCAGCATTTTGAAGATTTAGTTAAAAGTGATATAAGTGGATTCATTGTAAAGAAAAAAAAAGAATATGATCCTACAGGACGCAGATTGAGTTTATTAGAAAAACACTGCAAAAAATATGAAATTCCTCTGGTAGAAATTCCAGGAGATTTATATTACTGGGGAATTATCCGTCATGTTATGATGCAGGTATTCGATAAAGACACTGCACGCTTAAAGTATTTTAAAATTACACATGATAATTTTAATACGTTTATTTTAAAAAATAATGGATCAAGCAATACAGCAAGTGATATTATCAAATTTTTAAGTGTCATGATCGAGAATCCTGTTGTATTGTATTATGGTAATCTTAATTGTATGGTTTCAACAAACTTGGACAACTCCAAGTTAATATTGTCAGATGAAATTCAGCCATATAAACCCAATATTATTACGAAATTTCAATATATGAAGCAGATGAAAGGAAGCTGTGTTCAATATATAGTGAAATTTGCCATATTGAGTGAGGTGGATATATATATAACAATAACAGAAGAAAATAGAGAACTGATAGAACTTGATTATATGGCAATCGAAAATGCGATTATTAACTTGCAGTATGAATTTTTGAGTGAATTTGCACAGGATGAAGTGAAAAAGAAGTATCAGAGAGATATTATCCATAATATTCTGAATGGATTACTGAGTTCGAAAGAAATGACTGAAGCGGCAGCACAGCTCGGAATGAAAGAAAGCGATACTTACAGGGTTGTTGATTTTCATACCATCACAAAAAATGTACAAAGAAAATATACAAAAGAACAGCTTCACGAAGTAGGTGTTATCGAGGGTGAATTGATGCATCTTTTGCCGGATGCGCTTATTTACAGAAATATGGATCAGATTGTTATGATTCAACAGGTAGATTCCAATCAGACAGAACTGGAATATCAGAAAGAGATGGAAGAAATAGAGGAGGTTATCCAGCGAAGCATCCTTTATAGAAAGAAAGATACAGACTTTCAGATTGGTATAGGAAAAAGTGTGGAAGGGTATCAACGATTGAAAGAATCTTATTACGAAGCAAGTCAGGCTATCAAGTATATTGAGATTATCCGCCTGGTGACTGGTGATAAGAATAAGTCAGTAGTACATTATTCGAACCTCGGATTTTTCCAGATATTCGGCAAAGTTGATGATATGACGGAATTGGAAAGATGCATTCCGGAAACATTAAAGAAATTATATTTATATGATGATGAACATAAGGGAGAATTGATTACAACCTTGCAGATGTATCTTAGAAATAACCAAAGCATCAAGAAAACTGCAGGTGCAATGTTTGTTCATTATAGAACGATATCTTACAGACTTGAAAAAATAAAACAAATTTCTGGAATTAATTTTGACAATGCAAATGAAGTGCTGGCAGTCAGTAATGGTCTGATTATTTATAAAATGTTAAAAGAAATAGAATAGAAAAAGAAAGAGAAATCGTGTTGAGGCATGGTTTCTTTTTTTTTGAACGAAGTTCATAACAAGATATTAATGGAAGAATATCAATACGATGGAATAGATTTTACAAAAAAATAAAAAAAATCTTTCCTATTTATAACATTATAAAAAAACCACAAATGGGATACAATTCAGAACGTTGATGAGAAACATTCTCTGATTCAAATAGACAATGAGAAAAAATTATATTGAAAAGCCATCATCGCATTACTATATGTTGCGATATTATTATTTATAGAATTCTAGATCTTATATCTGATGATAGAGTAGAACGACCCCCATATCTTGATGAAATTGATGGAAATTTTTGAATAATCAATTTCATCGTCCGCCAGGAACCACTATTTTTTTAGGACAAACTAATACTTGAAATAGTTTAGTTTGGTTAAGGGAAGGGGGAAAAACTATGCAGCTTACAAGTACAACGGATTATGCTATCAGAATCGTATGTTATCTGGCAGCACAAAGGCAGATGATCTCTACATCAGAATTATCTCAGGAACTAAGTGTTCCATCCAGTTATATTCCAAAAATAACAAAAAAATTAAAACAAGCAGGAATCATAAAAGCCTGTGAAGGGATAAAGGGTGGATATCAGATTGCAAAACAGCCAGAGAAGATATCTTTAAGGGATGTAATATCGTGTACAGAATCCACCATGGCAATTAGCAGGTGCCTGGAAAAAGAGGGAGGTTGCTCCAAAAATTATATAGCCTGCTGTAAAGTACATCAGATTCTGCTGGATCTGCAAAATATATACAATAACCGCTTGGAAAGCGTAAAGATATCAGACATTATCCGTCCTGGTAAGGATGAATATCTTGGAAAATTTTATGTGATTATAAAAGTTAATCTGAGAGAAAAAGATTATGAATGTATTTATTCTCATAATCATGATGTCTATGAACAAGTAAAAACAGCAGAATCATATGATGACTTTATAAAAAAATATGCGGAAAAATATATTTGTGAAGCAGACTGGGTAAATGTCCAGAAATGTCTTGCAGGTGAGAATTTAACAGAACATCTTGTAGATGGATGTGTGGAAGAAGAAATTTTCTATCGCGGAATCATCGAAAATAACGGTACATCGTATGTATGGATGAAAGCTAGTAAGTATGTGGATGTAAAGGAAAATACAGCAATTATTACATTTCATAATACAAAAGTGATTCCGAATACGATTGTAACAATGGAACAGGAGCTAAGAAAAAAAGAACAGGATGTTTGTATGGAACTCGAAAATGCGACTATTAACTTACAGGATGGATTTTTGAGTGAATTTGCACAGGATGAAGAAAAAAAGACGTATCAGAGAGATATTATCCAAAATATTCTGAATGGATTACTGAGTTCGAAAGAAATGACTGAAGCGGCAGCACAGCTCGGAATGAAAGAAAGCGATACTTACAGGGTTGTTGATTTTCATACCATCACAAAAAATGTACAAAGAAAATATACAAAAGAACAGCTTCACGAAGTAGGTGTTATCGAGGGTGAATTGATGCATCTTTTGCCGGATGCGCTTATTTACAGAAATATGGATCAGATTGTTATGATTCAACAGGTAGATTCCAATCAGACAGAACTGGAATATCAGAAAGAGATGGAAGAAATAGAGGAGGTTATCCAGCGAAGCATCCTTTATAGAAAGAAAGATACAGACTTTCAGATTGGTATAGGAAAAAGTGTGGAAGGGTATCAACGATTGAAAGAATCTTATTACGAAGCAAGTCAGGCTATCAAGTATATTGAGATTATCCGCCTGGTGACTGGTGATAAGAATAAGTCAGTAGTACATTATTCGAACCTCGGATTTTTCCAGATATTCGGCAAAGTTGATGATATGACGGAATTGGAAAGATGCATTCCGGAAACATTAAAGAAATTATATTTATATGATGATGAACATAAGGGAGAATTGATTACAACCTTGCAGATGTATCTTAGAAATAACCAAAGCATCAAGAAAACTGCAGGTGCAATGTTTGTTCATTATAGAACGATATCTTACAGACTTGAAAAAATAAAACAAATTTCTGGAATTAATTTTGACAATGCAAATGAAGTGCTGGCAGTCAGTAATGGTCTGATTATTTATAAAATGTTAAAAGAAATAGAATAGAAAAAGAAAGAGAAATCGTGTTGAGGCATGGTTTCTTTTTTTTTGAACGAAGTTCATAAAAAGATATTAATGGAGAATATCGATACAATGGAACAGATTTTACAAAAAAACGGATAAATATTTTCATTGATTGTACATTATATTAACCGGTTTCAATCTGTATAATTGGGAAACTGATGAGAAAATATTTCAGGAAAAGAATCACTGCTACAGAGGATAGTATTTTTTTGATACAAACTAAGACTTTGCAGGGCTTAGATTAGAGGGATAACGATGCAACTAAAAAATTCAACAGATTACGCAATTAGAATTGTGTGTTACTTAGCAGCACAGGAACGGATGGTATCTACATCAGAATTATCACGGAAGCTAAATGTTTCTGCTAATTATGTTCCTAAAATAGCGAAAAAACTGAAAAATGCAAAAATAGTCACTGCCTGTGAAGGTACAAATGGTGGCTATATGCTGGCAAAACAACCGGAGAACATTTCTTTAATGGATATTATATCGTGCGTAGAGGAAACAATGGCAATTAATCGTTGTTTGGAAGAAGATCGATTTTGTTCCAGAAATTTAGAAGATACCTGCAAGATACATAAAATATTGTTGAGTTTGCAGAATACATACAATAATAAATTAGAGAGCGTAAAAGTTTCAGATGTTATCCGCCCTGGAGAAGATGAATATTTTGGACGATTTTATGTTGTATTAAAACTGAACTTGAAGGAAAAAAGCTACGAGTGTGTATATTCACATATCCGTGAAGTGTATGAGAAAGTAAGGAAAACAGAAAGCTATGAAGAGTTCATAAGCCAATATGTAGAAAGATACGTGTATGCTTCTGACAAAAAAATGGTTCATGACTTCTTATCAAGTGAAGGATTAGAAGAAAGACTAGTTGATGGATGTATGGAAAAAGATCTTCCATATCGCAGAATTACTGGAAAAGATAAGAATGCATATGTTTGGATGGAAGCAAAAAAATATATAGATGCAAATGAGAATACTGCAATTATTACCTTACATAATGAGAAAATTGTCCAGAACACAGTTATAAAGATGGAACGAGAACTCATAAAAAAAGAACAAGATATGACAAAGCAGTATTGGGATATGGTATCACTTTTAACTACTGTATTGAATCATAATCATTTAGTTGAAGTAGGGTACCAAGATGACATCAGTTTCTATACGAAACAGGTATATCTTCAATTGCAGAAGAATTATCCGGAATACGGAATTACGGATGAAGAAATTGCTTCAGTAGCCCATTTGGCACCGATTCATGATATTGGAAAGATAAAAGTACCAATTGAAATTTTAAATAAGAATGGAAAATTGACAGATGAAGAAATGAATGTAGTAAAGCAACATCCATTAGTAGGTGCAGCGATGACCCGGAGATTTCCAGAGGGGATAACAACGGAAAAGCTGAACAAATATAGCTATGAAATATGCAGACACCACCATGAAAGATATGATGGATCAGGATATCCAGACGGTTTAAAAGGGAATGCGATTCCGATGTGCGCACAGGTCGTTGGGATTGTTGATGCTTACGATGCATTGATCAATGATCGTCCATACAAAAGAAAGTATGAACCTGAAGAGGCAATACAGATGATTTCAAATGGTGAATGTGGAGCGTTTTCTAAAAAACTGATCCAGTGCTTGACGGCGGCAGCAAAGCAGCCAGAGTGGTTAAAAGTAACAAAAAGTCAAGCATGACAGAAGATTTGAGGCGATTTTGTGAACAAGAAATTGAGTGTTTTAAGACGAATTACAGCAGTTGTTCTGTGTGTTACATTATTATCTTCGCAAGTCGTAGTTGCGAATGCTGAAGATTCAGAAAGAATGAATGTGCAGACCAATAGTGAAATTACAGATATATCGGAACAGGATGGTTTTGGCAGTGATACATCTGAAATATCTGATATCACGGAAAGTGATATTCCTGATTCTTTTGAAGGAGAATCAGAGCAAAATACAGATATTAGTACTGAAGTAACAGAGGAATTTGGTAATTCTGAAGATCAAGGATTTACAGATGGAGAAGAAACAATTATCGAGGATGAAAACACCTCAGATACTTTGGAAGAAGCAAATCCAGATTATGAAGATGGAAAAATATGTATCTACAATTACCAGCAACTTCTGCAAATCGGTACAGGAACACAGATGTTTTCCGGAGACAAAGATGGAAATGTTGGTGAAGGGGATAAGGTTCTTGCAGATGGTGCAGAACTTACCTATGCATCAGACGCTTCCTATTGTTTGATGAATGATATTCCAATAGATAATGAAAATGTCTGGAACTTCCCATCAGATTTTACAGGTAGCATCACTTCATCATCAGAGCGCACGGGCAACACAGTATATGATTCAGTGACTGATACGATTTATGTGTATAACCGATACCAGCTTGAATTGATGAAAGGGGAATCTTCAGACAGCGAACCTGTAATGAGCGAGGATTATATTGCTGAAAAAGTTGGAATGGGACAGGTTTTTACACTGGAAGATGGTTCCTATCTTACTTACAGCAAAACACATAATTATGTGCTTGCTTCTTCATTTACAACAGAAACACCGGAGCTTCTTGCAAATAAGGCTGGGACAGAGGAGACAACTAAGGATATTACTAGCACTTATCCATCTGATTATGAAGGAAGAAATTATTTCGGTCAGGTGGTAAAAAAGATCGGTGATAAAAATTACATTCTGATTGGAAATGAAACACAGCTCCGGGCAATCGGAACAGATACGGATGTGACAGAACCAATCTGGCGAGTATATGAAACAAGAGAGAAAAATGAGGGAATACTGGGGGGATATACAGACTGGAAACCGGCAGCGGATACATCAGAATACAAAACGGAACTGTATTATCCGGGTGATGCGGATATTGTAAAGTTTAATGATACATATAATTGGTCCGGAAAGGAATTGTATGCTAATAAAAACGGTGCTCATAAGCTGAATGATACAGAATATTTGGATAATCAATCTTGGGATATAGCTGGTACAAAAGCTACACAGTGTTATGTGTATGTAAGTAGTACGATTCAGGAGTCAGCCGATATGACAGTAACTGCAACAGAAAGTACTGCCAGTGATTCCGAAGCGGCATCCGTTGAAGCAGATGAAACTGTAAATGACAGTGATTTGATTGATATGATTCCGTCAGATAGCGAGGAAGCAGCTGAGACAGGAAGTGATGATGCAGAAGCTTTTACAAGCAGTGGGGATGAAAGTGGTTTTACTGATGATATAGATTCGGAAAGTATAACAGTTGATGAGAATAAAACTTATGTACTTACTTATGATACGTCAAAACATAGCAATACCAATATTGCAGGATCTGGATATAAATACAGTAAGGATGCGAATTATATTATCTTTCGTGATATTGATCTTTCCAAAGAAGGGACAAATTCTAATGGGAAAGATGATAACTGGACTCCTATAAAGAACTTCCAGGGAAATATGGAAGGCCGCAAGGGAATGACAGAAGGTGCTAATGTCAAAATCAGTAACGTAAAGATTGTACAGGACACAGCAATTAATCAGAGTGCTTATTCAAATGGAAGTGGCTCGGACACGGAATATGGTGTTGGATTTTTTAGAAGTTTATCGACCCCATATGACAGTTCATTACAGATTTCATCAAAACAGGTTGTCGTAAAAAATCTTACCTTATCAGGAGTTTCTGTATCAACGACAACGAATTCTATTAAAAAAGATTTTAGTTTGCTTGGTGTAGTGTTGACCGGAGTTTTAAAAGTCCTGGGATTATCAAGTGGGTTGGAAAAGGATCCAAAATCTTTTTCAACAGGAGCTTTTGCCGGCGTTGTAAAAGGAAATGTACAAATATTAGACTGTCATGTAGAAGGATTATCAGGAGTATCTAATGCAAACAGCTGGACAGGTGGTTTTGTCGGGTACATTTCGGGTATTACAAAATATGAAGCTCTTTCAGGAGTGCTTAAAGGAGTAACGGACGCACTTAGTACTTTATTAAACTTGATTCCAGTATTAGGTCTTGGGGATCTGATTACAACGCTTTTGAATGGAGGTGTTCTAAGAGTTGGAAACCTGATTCCAATTGGCTATGTGAATCCGGTGTTCAGCAATTGTTCAGTATCTGGCAATGATATGATATCTGGGCAGAATTATACAGGTGGATTTGCTGGTGAAACAATAGGTGCTGTAATGACTGGATGTTCAGTTAATGGTACTGAGAGTGTTAATGGTACAGATTACTCAGGAGGATTTATTGGCCGTGCTTCCAATGCAGTTGTTGCAGGTGCACTGGATCATCTGGGAATCCAAATAGCTGATTTCCCGGTCAATACAGTAATGCTTGGATGTAGCATTAATGGCAGTGCAAATGTATCTGCGACAGGAAGCTCTGGTAAGGAAAGTGGTTATGCAGGTGGATTTATAGGAGAAATGCGTAACAGTTATGCCGTGGACTGCAGTATTTCTTCTCTTGGTACAGTGTCCGGAAAAGATTATACCGGAGGATTTGCCGGCTTAGCAACCCTTGGTGCTGTTACATCTATTGATGAAAATAAAGGTCTTCTTGATCTTGTGAAAAAACTTCTTACAGGTTTGTTGAACGGTAATATTACGGATATGGATATTTTGAACCTGGTGGGACTTCGCCCTTCTGTTATAAGCGGATGTACCATTGGTGGAAGTACGATATCCCTAGATGCCAGTGGCAAATATGCCGGTGGACTTGTAGGATATGCCGGAGCTGTTCAGGTTTCTAATACTTCAGAACTTGCAGATGGTTCAAAATCAACTACAAAAGCTTTGAATCGTATGCTTGCAAAAAACAGTATTTCTTACAGTTTTAATGAGCATTCTAATAGTATTACTGCATCAGAAAGCATGTCTGTTTCAGCAACAGAGAATGCTGGAGGAATCTTAGGTTACGCTAAAATGACCAGTGTCAGTGATGTCCTTGGCGGAACAGTTACAGCAGCAGACTACATGCGTTTTGAATGTAAAGATTGTTCCGTAAACGGAGGCTCTTTGGGACTTACAGTTACTGCGTCAGATAAAGAGAATGGTCGTGCCGGAGGTGCTATCGGTTATGGAACAGGTGGAGAAGTAAGGAAAATATCCGTCACAAATCTGAATTCTGTAACGGCTGGAAAGTGTGCAGGAGGATTTGCCGGATATTTCGGAAGTGGTACTCTTGCTAATGTTGGTGGTATTAAACTTCTTGGATTACCGCTTTTGAAAATTGACAGCCTTCTTTCTGTAGGGCAGATGATTGAGACGTTTACAGTTGACAGCACTGTTTCAGGTGTTTCGTCAGGATATAGTGTGTTTACTGGCAATGAGAAAGGTTATAGTGGTGGTTTTATTGGAGAATGCATTAGTGGACGAGCAAGGGACACTAAGATCAGCAACCTGAAAACTGTTACTGCATCTGCAACATCAGGAAAAGCCGGAGGCTTTGCAGGTTTTGCTAAAGCCGGAGATGCATTAAGTGCTGGAGATTCCACTACATCAAAACTGACAGGAATTGAATTGGAGAACCTGCTTGGAGTTGTCAGTGCCCTGAGACCGGAGTTCAATAATACGTCTATTGCCTATGTTTCGAATGGTTCTGATCCTCAGGTATCCGCTGATATGGCAGGAGGTTTTCTGGGTGAAGGACAGGCAGTAGATATCAACTATGGAAACAACAATTCCGGATTCAAAGCTGACACAGACACGAATTCATCTTCGAATGGCTCTACAGGTGAAAAGAATAGTGAAGAAGCAGATTTCATTTCAGCAGTCACGAATAGCGAGAATGAAACAACAGAAGGTGAGACTGGTGCGATTGCAACAACAAATATTACCGGACTCTCTTATATAAAGGGAACCAGCTATGCCGGTGGTTTTGCAGGAAGGCTGATGCCTGGTGATGTGGCACAGACAGGTTCTATTAAGTTACTGGGCCTCTTGGATGTAAATCAACTTCTCAGTGTCATGGATGTGGCTTATCCGAGAATTTCCGATTCTTCTATTGAAGGAAACAACTTAGTCGTAACAGCATCCGGAAAAAATGATGATGTGGCGCTTGGAGATGCCGGAGGATACATCGGTAATGGAAAAGCAGTTATGGTTAAAAACTCTGATGTGACTAATGTAAAAGAAGTCACAGCGCCGTATCATGCCGGTGGCTATATCGGAATCATGCGGTCCGGAAGTGCAGCGGAGGCAGGAGATGCCACAGGAGATCTTTTGAACAGTGTCCTTGGTAAGATTCTGAGTCTGAAAGAGTTGGCGAGTGTCTTGCAGGCTGCATCCAGCAAAATTACAAATTGCAAAGTTGCTGGTACCGCAGATGGATTGACTGTTACAGCTGACAACGGATTTGAAAACGCAGAAGGCTATGCAGGTGGCTTCGTTGGAGAGATGCAGAGCGGTCATGTAGATAATTCAGCAAATGCTGTTGATTCCGGAAAAGGAACGGCAGTAGAAAATCTTCTGAAAGTAGAAGGCCTTCGTTATGCCGGAGGCTTCGGAGGTCTGGTAAAAGCCGGAGCGGTTGCAGAGATTGGATCTAAATCATCAATTCTTACAAAACTGGTTGATCTGACAGGATTACTATCCCTGGTCAATGCTTTTGTTCCGGTGATCAGTAATGCCAGTGTTAATTCTGTAGAAAAAGGGTTTACCGTTACCGTTACCGTTACAGGTACTCTTGAAAAAGATAGCACCAACGATGCGGATGCCGGAAGTGCCGGAGGCTTTATCGGATGCGGAACTGGTGTACAGATCAGCAATTCCGATGTAAATAAATTGCAGCATACAGGTGTCAGTGAGCCGAAGAATCTGCAGCAGGAAGATGGTAGCAGTTATTACGGAAATGACAGTGCATATGCGGTAAATGGTTATCGTTATGCCGGCGGCTATATTGGTAAAGCTGCTATGGGAAGTACGGCAGCCATCGGTGGAGCAAGCGTTCTGGATCATGTTCTTTCTACGACAGGACTGTTATCAGCACTGACTGTAGTTGCATCTATCATAGACAGCTCAGATGTTTATGGAGCAACAGGCGGATTTAATGTTCTTGCAACAGACGGAGACGGTGTTACGGGAAAAGCCGGTGGATATGCAGGAGAACTTCTTGGAGTTCAGATTCAAAATAGTAATTCTTATAATTTTGCACATATCATAGGGCGTGAAAGTGCCGGTGGATATGTTGGAATCATGGAGCCGGGGAATGCGGCAGATGTGGTAAATGGATTAAGTGCTCTTGGAGGACTGATCAAGGCAGATAATCTTCTTGGCGTTTTACAGGCATTTGTTCCTGTGATCAAAAACAGCGAAACAACCTGTGTACCTTGTGGAGGTGCTGTGAGGGCTCAGGCTGAAAGTGATGACAGCATTTACCGTGGACTTGCAGGAGGATATGCGGGTTACAACTATGGCGGTCAGATCTGGGGAAACAATACGGATAACTGGAAAGGTGCTGCATATACAGGAACCGTAAGAGAATGTGCGGCCTATCGTATCCGTTCCGTATATGGAACGGAATATGCTGGAGGCTATACCGGACTGATGCGGTGTGCGAATGTTGCAGACACAGGAAGTCTGAAGGTTTTATTCGGTCTTATCAAACTAGATAATCCGCTGACGCTTCTTCAGGCAGTGTATCCGACAGAAAAGAATACAGCTGTTTATGGACCGCTTCGTGGACTGGATACGGATACCTGGAATAAGTGGGTTGGTGCTGTCGGTTCTTATGGAAGTTACGGTAATAAATTACAGGCACTTGGTGAAGTCAATGATCAGAATCAGTTAAATGAGATTATTTCCCAGTATGCATATGGATACGCTGTTACAGCAGGACGGAGCATTCTGGCAAGTAAAGCAACACAGGGTGGTTCTGCCGGAGGCTATGTGGGTCGGATGGAAGGAGGAACCGTTACAAACGGTACTGCTGTAGATCTTCAGTTGGCAGAGGCTTATAGATGCAGTGGTGGATTTGCTGGTGAGATGCTTACAGGTTCTGTGGCAAACACAGGTGACGTTTCACTGGCAGGCCTTAAGATTATAGGTGCAGACAGTCTGGCAGCATTAAAAACCTTTGTGCCAGTCGTGAAACAGTCCCATGTGGAAGGATATCGTTCCGGTGCAAGGATCAAAGCAACCGGTATTGCAGACAAAGATCCGGCAGGATTTGCCGGAGGCTATGTGGGAAGAATGATCGGCGGCCAAATCTGGGGAGATGAAACTTCCTCCTGCAGTATCACAAATTTAAGGCGTGTAGATGGAACTTCTTATGTAGGCGGTTTTGCCGGAAAAGTAGATCCGGGTAGTGTGGCAGCTATTGATACAGCTACAAAACAGGGACTTTTGAATAAACTTCTGGATGTTCTTATGGTAAATGCTCCGGCAGAGCTGATTAAGGTTCTGAATGCTACTGTTTCCACCATCCGCTGTGCATCTGTGTCAGCCTGGGATGACTGGGGCGTGATCGTAAACGGAACCTATCAAAATGGAAGCAATACAGGGTATGCAAAAGCAGCTGGAGGATTCGCAGGAAGTCTTTGTGGAGCAGTTCTTGGCGAGAAGGATAAACCGGAAAGCGGAATCCGTGCAGACAAGATTCGCTCTGTAGTAGCCGGTGAATATGCCGGAGGATGCTTCGGTATTGCGGATGTTTCCGGTGCTGCAAATATTAGTGCCAATGGTGAGACCTCTGTCTTACAGTATCTTTTAAAGCTTGGAAAAACCGATGTGCTGGATGCATTCCGAAGCTATGTATATTACGGAAAGATCACCGGCAGCCCAGATGCAGGGCTTGGCGTCAGTGCTAACACAGCGACAAAATCCGGCCAGAATAATGAAGTAACATATAGCGGAACGGCGGGAGGTTTTGGCGGTTCACTGTTAAATGGCTCTGTCAAAAACAGCAGCGTAACAGGATTAAATTATGTAACTGGTCTGAACAGCGTCGGCGGTTTTGTAGGTTACTCCGGAAAAAGCGGAGTTGTGAAAATGGAAAAACTGGATGTGCTTGGAGATAATGCAGGACAGCTTCTTGGCGGTGCCCTCGGTGTTCTGGATATTTTTGGCTCCCATATTGATGACAGCAGTGTGGCAGGCATACCTGGTGGTTATACCGTTCAGAGTAAAGGTGGAGAGGAACAGATCGCAGGAGGATTTATCGGCTACGCAAGTCTTTCCAGAATGTCAGGCTGTAATGCCGGAGATGCCCAAAATCAGGAAAACAGCCTGAAACTGGTAGAATCCGGTGGAACAGCCGGAGGCTTTGCCGGAAGAACAAGCTTTGCCTATCTTGCGGATGTAAAACTGGATTCCACGGTGGTGGATGCGTTGCTCGTAGTTCTGGATAATCTTGTAAAGGTGCTGTATCTGGATAAAATTCAGGATTCCAACCTTTTGCATATCAATCTTGGAATTGTAAAGGTCGATGCGCTGTACGATGGAAATCTCATCCATGTGAATTTGCTGGGACTTGATATTTCCGTTGGACTGTCCAAAATGTCGCCAGACAACGGCCAGCAGACAGATTTTGCAATCATTAAGATCGGAGATTCCTCTATTAAGCTTCCATGTGATAAAAATGGAATCATAACGAAAGATAATGATGTAAAGTCCAACATCAGTGTCAACCTAATCAAGGCAAACAGGACAAAAATCACAGACAGCAATGTGTATGGAATCACCATCGGATACAATGTCTACGCAGGCGGCGCAGGAAATGATGCGGATGGTACTGCAACAGATGGGCGAAGCGGAGGCTTTGTTGGTTACAACGACGAAGGTCTTCTTCGGAATAATGACATGTATTACTGCGATGTGGTCCGTGGAACATCCAAGCTGGTGGGACCATTCAGCGGAAATAGTAAACTGGACTCCGTATATGAGTTTAATACAAAAGCAGGTGTAGAAGGTGAGGATAACATTTACCGAATCTACCGAAAACCGACGATTACGGTCAATGAGATCAAAAAGAATTCAGCTGTCCTGACAGATACGTTCAGCCAGGAAAATGGATGGAGCATCTTTTCTGTAAAACATGTAGTGCAGGTAGATACATATGACACCTTGCAGAATGCGGTCATGGCAACAAAAGATTCTTCCGAAACGGCAGATCTGAATGCTTATGTATCAGATGCGAAAGCGGTTCTGATGTCAGATGCCAAAACTACAGTAAATACAGGGGACAGCACATCACCGGAACCATCTGACACACAGGATCCATGTGATGAATTTGTAAATCTGACCATTAATAAGGTCTGGAAAGATTTCCGAAATATGGATGGTATCAGGCCGGATTCCATTACAGTCACGATTTCCAGAAGCTGGACAGACGCAGATGGAGCGGAACAAACAGAAGTTGTGCCAGGATATGAAAACTATGTGGTAAAAGGCGATATCTCAAAATCCACATGGCAGGAGATTATTAAGTCAGAAAAACCCGACAAGCTGCTCCCAGCCTATACAAAAGATACTGACGGAACTTTGCATTATTACAAATATTCTGTTACGGAAACGGAAATAAAAGGATATACAACTACAATCGAAACTTCTAAAGATGGTTTTACTTTCACGATTACCAACCGGCATTTTGCACTGCTTCCGGATACCGGTGGCGAGGGCATTATGATGTTTATCATAGCAGGTGGTCTGTTGTTAGCGTTTCTGCTTTATACCGGACGCAGAAGGAAACGGAAACAGGCGATGTAGGAAAGGGGGAGCAGGGTCATGAGAGAGATATGGCTGCGTGGGGAACTTCCACCGTAAAGGCTGAAAGAATCCAAAGCGAACCAATAAAAAATCAAAAGAAAGTGAGAAGAGGAACATGAAGAAATTAGTATCAAGATTTATGGCAGTTCTGATGGCAATGACCATGATACTGTCCATGAGCATGACTGTATTTGCAGCAGAAGCTCCAAAAGGAACCCTGACAGTCAACAATACAGTGGCAGGAAAGACCCTGGATCTGTATCAGATTTTTACAGCAACAAAAAACGGCGATAATGTAGCATATACACTGAACAGTGCATATGAGGGATTTTTTAAGAATAATATTAGAATATCAGGATCTGAAAGTTTAAAAGGTGAAGCTTTAAGTGAAGCGGCATATAACTATGTTAAAGATCAGGTCGGAAAAGATGGAAGTAATGGCGCAGCGTTTGCAAAAGATATCTTGGACTGGATTCTTAAGAATAAAACTATTGTAGATGCTACTCATACAACTGCACCTACAACCGCTGGTACTACGGTAATTAATAAGCTGGATTATGGATATTATGTAGTGTATCCAGTAGGTGCAACAGATACATCTACAGCACCTGGAGAACAGGGTTACACATCCGTAGCATCTTTAGTCAGCGTTACAGGTGATACTTCAATTAACATGAAGAGCAATTACCCGACAGTAGTAAAAAAAGTAAATGACAACAAAAATGCAGATGATGTCAACATTGGTGATACAGTAACTTACACACTGACATCTAAAGTACCAGATATGACTGGATATACTTCTTATGTATTTAACTTCAAGGATACATTATCCACAGGACTTACTTTTAAAGGAATTACTTCTGTGACAGTTGGATCAGGTGAAAATGTGCAGAATGTTACTGCAGGTACTGGCGATAATACTTATACATTAACACAGGACGGACAGAACATTACAATTACAATGAACAATTTCCTTGCTTCTAATGCAAACAAAGCAGGACAGGAAATTAAAGTAACTTATACGGCAACCTTAAATAAAGATGCCGTAACTGGTTTTGATGCAAACAAGAACTCTGCTACCGTTGAGTACAGTAATAAACCAGGAACAGATAACAAAGGTGAATCTGAACCAAGCATCGTAGATGTACATACTTTCAATTTCACAATCTTCAAATATTATTTAAATGGTGCGGATAAGACTGGACTTGCAAAGGCAGAATTCGAGCTTTACAAAGCAAATGGTGAAGTAGCTGGAGACAAGGTTAACATTAAAAAAGTAACTGATGGTGAATACCGTGTGGCAACACCTGAGGAAGCTACAGCAGAAAGTTTCAAATCCGATGTAATTGTATCTGGTAATAACGGTAAAGTTCTTGTAAAAGGTCTTGATGCCGGAACTTACTACTTAAGAGAGACAAAAGCTCCAGAAGGATACAATAAACTTCTCAGCGACATAAAGGTTGAGATTAAAGCAAACTATGATCCAAAAACCGGAAAACTGACAAGCTATTCAGTTGATTACACATACAATGGAACTACAACAACAGGTACAGAAATTAAAGATACAACAACTTCTCCAGAAGTACCTGTAGAAAACAAAACAGGTGCACAGCTTCCATCTACTGGTAGCAAGGGTGCCCTTATGGTAACACTGGCTGGTATCGTTCTTTTCGGTGTATTAACAGCAAGCAAAGCTTTTGGTAAAAAGAAAGCAAAAAACTAAGACATTCTGAAGTTTAAGAATGGATAAAAAGACAGTTCATCTTCCCGGTATTGTACCGGGAGGATGTCTGCTTTTTCTGAAATGTTCAGTGTAAACTGAGTATTTCAGAAGAAACAGACGAAAAGGTGAAGGATATTATGAAGAAAGTAGTGAAAATACTAAGAGGAATCGGATATCTACTGGCATTTTCTTTAATCCTGTATCCGGTGGTGAGCAATTATATCAATCAGATGAACAGCACAACCATTGCTACAGATTATGAACAGGAAGTTTCTCATCTGTCGGAAGATCAGGAAAATGCCATGATCAAGCAGGCACAGGAATACAATGAAAGCCTGATTGGAATTGGTTCCATAGCAGATCCATTTTCAGAAAGCAATGAAAACCAGACAGAAGATGATGAGTATAACAAACTTTTGAAAATTGATGATACTGGAATGATGGGATATATTGATATTCCAAAGCTTGATGTTGTTCTTCCGGTTTATCATGGAACATCCGAAAAAGTACTGCAGTCAGGTGTAGGACATCTGAAAAACACCTCGCTTCCGGTAGGCGGTGAGAGCTGTCATGCGGTATTATCCGGACACCGTGGACTTGCAAATGCCAAGATATTCACCGACCTGAACAAAATGGAGGTTGGAGATGTATTTTATATTAAAGTTCTTCATCATACCTTTGCCTATCAGGTGGATCAGATTCTGACAGTATTGCCATCAGATACAGATTCTTTACAGATTGAAAAGGGCAAGGATTATGTAACACTGGTCACATGCACTCCTTATGCGGTTAACACGCACAGACTGCTTGTACGTGGCACTAGAATTCCGTATGAAGAGGCACAGAAGATAGATGAGGAAGTTGGTCTTCAGCGTACAATTCCATTCAATTTGATTCTATTGATTGGTGGAATTATTGCTTTCATCATCATATGGGTGAGCATTAAATATCATAAACGCAGGAAGGAGAAAAAACATGAGCAGAATAAGTAAACGTAAGCGAATATATATGTGTATGGCCAGTGTGATGTGTATGCTTTTACTCCTCATTCCGTTACCTGTGTCTGCGAATGATCTGGGAAGTATATTATTAAAAGCAACTGTTGAAGATGAGACCACGGTATATAAGCTAAGTAATACTGAATTTACGATGTATCAGGTTGGAACATATAAAAATAATTCATGGGCATTAGTGAGTGAGTTTGCAAAGTCTGGAGTCATATTTGATTTTGATGATTCTTCCGCTCAGGCAGAAGCTGCAAAAAAACTGGAAAAATATGTACAGGATAACAACATCAAAGGAATGTCCGGAAAGACCAACTCAGACGGAGAAGTTATGTACAGAGATCTGGAAAAAGGAGTGTATCTTTTTGTCCAGACACAAAAAACACAAATTAGCAATCAAGTATATCAAAGCGAACCTTTTATCATAACAGTTCCAGGTAATTATGATGGTCAGATAATTTGGAATGTAACGGCAGAACCTAAATTTAAAAATGAATCGATACCACCAATTACTACGAATACGCCACCAGTTTCAGAAGAACCATCGGGTGATAATAGCAGTCATACTTCAAATGTAAAAACGGGAGATGATACGAATGTAATTATGTGGCTTTCTTTAATGGGAATATCCTTAGTCATATTTAGTATTTGTAAAAGAAAAGTCCATAAATAATATGAGAAGATCGGGAAATCCCGGTCTTTTCGTTTCGTTATATAACTGTCATAATCCAAAAACAAATACCTCCGGAGGTGCACCGTATGGCGTCACCTGGGAGAAAATGGGTTTTAAACCATGGGAAGATTTGAAAGAAAATGAGTGAGTTGCCAGTGCAATCTTATTTATCTCTTGTGACAGAAATAGGTTCCCGTTTTGCTGGAAGTAAGTCTGAACTGATCTCAGGAGAATTAAGCAGTGCTGTGAAATTCTGTCTGATGATATCCAGTGTCTTCTGCTTTTTCTGTAATTCCTGCTTTTCACGGACAGTAGCAGCCTGTTCAGATTCAAGATTTTCTATCCGCTTCTGGATTTTATTAGAGCTTGGGATTTTGGTAACACCGAGATCCTGAAGCTCTTTTTTTAGTGAATCGTGGAGTTGGTATTCTGCTTGATGTTTGGTCCGGTATGCTTTTGGATTTTTAGCAGATTTGCAATCTTCAATCACTTTACGGCAGAGCCGGTAAGAATCACAATGTTTTTGAATGACTTTCTGCGTGTTCAGTTCATTGTTGATTTGTGTTATTCTCTGTTCAGCCGCTTTAACAGAAGCATCAACATCAGAAACATGCTGTTGAAAATCTTCATAATTCAGCAGATTATTTTCAGAAAGATAGTTGAAGGTGCGGGTTGCCTCTTTTAGATTATTTAGTTTTGCCCAACGTTCAAATCCTTCTCGATTGCCGGTTGTAACATAAGTGGAAATATTGATATACAGGCGAGCATCTTTGGACAGATGCTTTGGAGTTTTCACTTTGCTACGATTTTTTGCCAGACGGATGCGGACATTTTCTTCGCTATAATAACTTCCGAGAGATTTCATGTAAGTGAAGTCCTTCTGCTCCGGTGCACGGAAGGACAGGTGTTTTCCTTGGCGGACTTCATATCCGGCTAACTGCATTTTTTGTAGAAATTCCTCATAGTTGATGGAAGTCCAGATTGCCTTATCAACTGCAACACGTAGCTTGACTTTCCAACTGGTGCCATGATGATATTCCATGTTCTCTTTATGGCTTTTTCCTTTTTCTCCGGTTGGCATACTGGTGGCAAGTCCATTTTCCTGGCAGATGCGATTACTGATCCGGCAGATTTTATGGTAGCTCCGCTTATTGGAAATGATCATTAACGCCCATTGTCACCGTAACCTGTTGGATGAATCTTGTATTTAGGTCGCAGTTTATGATGACAGACTGGAGGTGACTTCTCCGGGTGGATTATATAACGGATTAACTTATGAGGAAGTCATGAATGGTCATTCGAAGATCCGGAATAAAGGCATTGCCAATATATTCAGTCAGATGGGACTTGTAGAAGCATGGGGAAGCGGAATAAAAAGAATCCTTAATGCTGCAGAAGAGTATGGACTTTCGAAGCCGAGATTTCAGGAATTCGATAATATGTTTCGGGTAGAGCTGTTCCGTAGTTCATTTCCGATGACAAATGGAAAAGAAAACATCGGAGAAGCATCGGAGGTAGTGTGGAGAACAGACCTCAACGATACACAGCAAAAGATTATAAAGTTACTTTCAGAAGATCATCAATTATCAGCAGTTAAGTTAGCTGAAAAAATTGGGGTTGCCAGTCGAAATATTGAGAACAATATTAAGAAGTTAAAAGAGTATGGTATTCTTATAAGACATGGATCTCCAAAGAATGGTTACTGGGAGATTGTAGATAAAGATCTACAGGAGTGAGAAGTAAATTAGTCCAAGATAGCTCAAGATTAGTCCAAGAGAATATATATATAAATAACAAAAATAGATTGACATTTTGTAGTAATCAGTAGTAAACTGTACTTGTGGAAGGGAAGTGATATGTTTGGCTAGAAAAACACCAAAAGATGGCAAAGAAGAAAACATACGAGTACGGGTGACTCCAGAACAAAAACAGAGACTTGTTGAGTATGCAGAAAGACACTATCAGAGCATGAGTGGTGTTGTATGTCAGGCATTGGATCTCCTGTACGCAAGAGAAGAACAACAAAATAATAAAGAGTAAAATGGAGTTATTTTGGAGTTTATTTCTTCATAAGCGGTGCGAAAAACACAAAATCAGAACGCATGTTCGAAACATAAACTTCTAATAACAGCCTTTGCGTGTCATGAAACGCAGTCCGCAAAGGAGTTCGAGTAACGGACTAAAATGCCGAAAGCCTGTATTTATGCGGGTTTTCGGCATTTGTTTTATCGAATGACTCTAGTTCGGCTCTATTTGTGGGGAGAGTAATAGCAAGATTAAGGAGTAAAAGAATGTAATTACTCTGTTAGTAAATTGACACAAGTTGGCTGTAGAGT
>ERZ839741.1527-NODE-1527-length-24309-cov-7.681413_pt1 | contig 24309 bp, 19 predicted proteins | sample MGYA00519880_ERZ839741 | MGnify/ENA primary metagenome ERZ839741 (study PRJEB31850, sample SAMEA3708851) | human gut metagenome | biome: human gut; feature: human-associated habitat; material: faeces | place: China | collected 2014 ...
TGCCGCACCTCGCTCGCCGTATCGGCACTTAGAATTATGCGGTATTGCCCTAATTAACTCCCGCTTCCCCAAAAAATTATGACAAAATCTTCCTCTCCCTCTCGTTTGGATGCCTTTTTTGGCAACCCGGCGGCTGCGGTGGGCATGGCGGTGGTGTGCAATGTGCTGTGGGGGTCGGCGTTTCCGTTTATCAAAATGGGGTACCGGCTGTTTGCTATTGACGCCACCGATACCGCTTCCATCATGTGCTTTGCCGGTGTCCGCTTTATGCTCAGCGCGCTGCTGGTGTATGCCGGGGGCGCGGCGCTGCGGCGCGGGCCGCTGCCCATGCCAAAGGGCAAAAATCTGCTTTCCTGCTGCGGGCTGGGCCTGTGGCAGACTGCTGCACAGTATACCTTTTATTATTCCGCCGTTGCCCTGCTGACCGGGGCTATGGGCGGAATTCTGAACAGCACCCAGAGCTTTATGGGGGTTATCCTGGCACACTTTTTGTACGGCAAAGCCGACCGCATGACGCCGCGCAAAGCTATTGGCTGTGCGCTGGGGTTCAACGGTGTACTGGTGGCAACTCTTGGCAACCACGGCAGCGGCAGCCCGGCGGGCGTTGCCTATATGCTGATCGCTTCGGTGATTTTTGCACTGGCCGGGCCGTGGAACAAAGCCGTGACCCAAAAGGTGGATTCGTTCACCGTCTCCTGCCTGAACCTTGGGGTCGGCGGTGCGGCGCTGCTGGTCATCGGCCTTGTTCTGGGCGGCAGCCTGCACCCGCAAAGCTTTGGCGCTGTGCCGGTGCTGCTTTTCCTGGCATTTATCTCCGGTGCCGGTTATGTGATCTGGGCACTGCTGATGAAAAACAACCCTGTTTCCCGCATTGCCGTGTTCGGCCTGATCATTCCGATCATGAACGTTCTGCTCTCCGCCATCCTGAACGGCGAGCCCCTGTTCGAATGGCAATACCTCGCCGCCCTTGTGCTGGTGTGCGGGGGGATCTATTTGGTTAATAGGCCGGCAGCAGGGAAGAAAAAGGAAAATTAGGAATTAGAAATTAGTAATGAGAAATTAAGAACAATGTTTGGCAATTTCTAATTGCGAATTCCTCATTCAACGTAAGGGCAAAGCTATGATCAACATCTTCGATACCCACGCGCATTATTCGTCCCGGCAGTTTGATGCGGACCGGGATGCGGTGATGCGGGCGCTGGGGGAAGGCGGCGTGGTGGGCGTGCTGGAATGTGCAACGCATTCCGGCGATGCCGCTGCGGTGCTGGAACTGGCCCACAAATATCCTTTTGTACATGCCGCGCTGGGCATCCACCCCGAAAGCCTTGGCGAGGAGGACGCCGCCACTGTGGCCACTTACCACGGGGACTGGCGGGCCGAGCTTGCCGCCATGCGCCCCCTGTTTGATGACCCCGCTGTGATCGCGGTGGGGGAAATCGGGCTGGACCACCATTGGCCGCTGCCAGCGCAGGAACAGTACGACCTGTTTGAAGCGCAGCTGCAGCTGGCGCAGGAGCTGGAACTGCCGGTCTCGGTGCATGACCGCGAAGCCCACGCCGAAATGTATGAGCTGCTGCGCCAGTACCGCCCCCGCGGGGTGCTGCACTGTTACAGCGGCAGCGCTGAGGACGCCGCCTGGCTGACGGCGCAGGGCATGGCCCTTGGATTTGGCGGCGCTGTGACTTATAAAGGAGCCAAGCGTGCGGCCAAGGTGCTGGCCATGGTGCCGCACGAACTGGCTGTGCTGGAAACCGACTGCCCCTATATGTCCCCCGAACCGGTGCGCGGCACCCGCAACGACAGCCGGAACATTGCCCATGTGGCAGCCAAGATCGGCGAGATCTGGCAGATGGATGCCCAGAGCGTCCTGGATTTGACCGCTGAAAATGCAAAACGCATCTTCAATCAATAAGGCAGCGCTGCACCAAGCTGTGCAGCCTTTGCCGCAAACAATTTATCTGGAGGAATCACCATGAAAGCACGCATTCCCAAACACCGCGAATTTATCATCGACTTCCCGAAAGAGGTTTCTCAGGAAAAGGCAGACGAAGGCTGGGAGAAGCTGACCGCCCTGCTGGAAGATTACAAGAAGGCCCATAACGGCCAGAGCGTTTACTCCCCGACCTTCATCGAGGACCTGGAGCCCGCCGTGAAAGAACTGCAGGCAGAGTACGGCTTTACCTACACCGTTGAAACTGCAAAATAATTGCTGAACCCGCTGCGGTCCTTGCTGAATGCGAGGATCGCATTTTTGCTATAGAATTTATGGCAGGAAATCGTATTCTTCCTTATGGTTTCTACACAATTCAGCCGTAAACTGAATGTGTAGCAAACATAAGGAGGATGATGAGATGCTGCAAACAACACACAAAGGTCTGTCCGGCACGGCGCTCAAAACCATTGCGCTGGTACTGATGCTGATGGATCATATCCACTACTTTTTTGAGTTTACCGGATGCATCCCGGAATGGTTCAGCATGCTGGCGCGCCTGTCGGCACCGCTGTTTTTGTTCTGCACGGTGGAAGGCTTTGCCCATACGCATGACCGCAAGCGGTATTTCTTCCGTATCTGGTGCATCGGTGCGGGCATGGCGGCGGTGCAATTTTTCATGATCTATGCCAAGGCGTTCCGTCGCGGGGATGGCTTTTACCCGCAGAACGCGATCTTCCAGGATTTTGTTCTGCTCTGTGTGATCTGGCAGGGCATCGACTGGGTGCGCGCCAAAAAGTATGGGAAGGGCATTGCCGCTATCGCGGCAGTGGTCGGCTGGCCGTTCCTGTTTGTTGCAGTGCTGGGAATGTTCCCGCAGCTTATGCAGAGGCCGATTGTCAGCACCGTGCTGGCGTTTGTCATTACCAGCCCAGTGCCCATGTGGACCAGCATCACGGACGGTGGTTGGAGCTACCTGGTTGGCGGCGTGCTGCTGTATCTGCTGCGGAACCACCGCAAAGCACAGGTAGCTGTGTGGGCGCTGTACAGCTTTTTGTGGGATTTTGTGCTGGTGTACCTGCAGCTGCGCGGTCAGCCGGGGTTTGAACTTTCCCAGATGTTTACCACCTATTACGAATGGTTTGGCGTGGCCGCCGCGGTGCTGATGCTGGCTTACAACGGCACGCGCGGCAGCGGGCATAAACAGCTGTTTTATTGGTTCTACCCGGCCCATGTCTACCTGCTGTATGGGGTGTCCTGCCTGGTGTATCGCCTGATTGCATAAAAAGGAGGAAGATGTTATGGCGCATATTCTTGCGGTTGATGATGACCCAGATCTTTGCACACTGCTGAAAACGGCACTGGAACGGGACGGCCACGCGGTAGAAATCCGCACATCCGGCGTGACCGTGACGGAAAGCCTGTGCCGCTGGGCGGACTGCATCCTGCTGGATGTGATGATGCCCGGCGAGGATGGCTTTGCCACCTGCCGCCGCATCCGCGCCATAACGCAGGCACCGATTTTATTTTTGACTGCCCGCACCGATGAACAGTCGGTTCTGACCGGCCTTGGCATTGGGGCGGACGATTACCTGACCAAGCCGTTCCGCGTGGCGGAGCTGCGCGCCCGCGTGGCCGCCCACCTGCGGCGGCAGAACCGCGCCCCCGCCAGCCGCATGGTGCGCGGCGGAATCGGGTTCGACCTGGCGGCCAAAACCGCGATGGTGGGGGAGCAACCGCTGCCATTCACCCGGTCGGAATACGCAATCAGCGAGTATCTGGCCCTGCACGCGGGGCAGACGTTCAGCAAAGAACAGATATATGAAGCTGTTTTTGGCTATGATGGCACAGCGGACGATACGGCAGTGACCCAGCACATTAAAAATATCCGCGCCAAACTGCGCACAGCGGGCGTTGCCGCGCCGGAAACCGTACTGAAAACAATATGGGGAGTGGGCTACCAATGGAAAAGCGAAACCTGACCCCGCTGCGCAATGTGCTGGTGCGCTACCTTGTGGTGTGCGGCGGTGGAAGCATTGTGATCCTGCTGGTGTGGTGGGGGCTGTTTATGTCGCTTATACGCAATGGGTTTTTGCTGCCTCCCGTTACCGGGGCGCAGGTGTGCAGCGAAGCACGGGATTACGCCGCAACCGCCACCGTTGAAACCTTTGACCCCAACGCCATTGACCCGCTGTGCCGCTATGCCATCTTACAGGCCGGGACAGCGCATGTGCTGCAAACCAACATGACAGCCAGCCAGCTGAAAAAAGCGAGGAACATATTAGCGGGCGGCAGGCAGTGGGTGATGGCATCATACCAATACGTGGTGGATATGGCGGATGGCGCACGCTGCATTTTGCAGTATGATTATTCGGTGCCCTATGCGGACCCGGCGCTGCGGGAAGTCCTGCCGGATTTCCAGACCATGTATATTCTGCTGCTGATTTTGCTGGAGGTGATATGGCTGGCGCTGTGTACCCACCGCACGGTGAAGGTGCTGACGGGGGAGACCCGCAAGCTGACCAAAGCTTCCGCAGCAATCGCCGCCCAGCGCCCGGAAGAAATCGAGGTTTCCGGCGCTAAGGTGAGGGAGTTCGCCGAAACGTTGCGGGCTATGCAGACAATGGGCAGCCAACTGACAGCCAGCCTGCAAAGCCAGTGGAAGCTGGAACAGCAGCGCGCCGAGCAGACCGCCGCCCTGGTCCATGACCTGAAAACCCCGCTGGCGATCATAACCGGCAACGCCGACCTGCTGGCGGAGGATGAGAACCTGACCGAAGCCCAGAAAGCCCAGATTGCCGCCATGCAGCGCGCCGCGGAAAAAGCGGACCGCTACCTGCAAACCCTGCGTGCCGTCAACACCGCCGAAACCAGCCCGCAGGAGCCGATGCAGCGGGTGCAGGTGCAGGAAATCCTGACACGGTGCGCTGATGATGCCAAATTGTTGTGCGAAAATAAAAGTATACAATTTGTACTAAGCAACGCAATGGAAAACGCCCGAACCATCCCCGCACAAAGGCAGGCACTGGGCCGGGCACTGGATAATATTTTAGAAAACGCCGTTCGCTTTACCCCCGCTGGCGGAACCATCACGCTGGATGCTGTGGAAGAGGGACAGGAAATTGTTTTCACTGTAACGGATACCGGGCCGGGGTTCAGCCCGGAAGCCCTGCAGAAAGCGGGCCGGGAACTCTTCACCACCGATGCCGCCCGCGGCCAGCACTGGGGCCTTGGCCTTGCTGCCGCCCGCCGCACCGCCCAAACCCATAACGGCACCCTAACCGTAAGCAACGGGGAGAACGGGGGAGGAAAAGTGGAATTGAGAGTTAGAAGGTAGGAGTGAGGAGTTTTTTGGGTCGCAGATACCGTTAAAGGTCGGCCAAAATATATAAATTAAAATGTAGGGAACGGTCTTGACCGTTCCGTTGCCTTGGCAAACATCCCATGTGAGGAGATGATTTTGAGGTTCCGGAACGGTCAAGACCGTTCCCTACAGATATTTTATAATGTTAATTGCAAAACCTAAAACCGCCGCAATAACTCCTCCCTCCTAACTCCTAAGGCAACACCGCACAATTCCCGCCTGACGGCTTAAGCACCGCTCCGGCGGCTGCGGCACGGCATCTGCGTTGCCAAAATGCTCGATAAGACATCCAGTATTATCTGCGCTTTTGGCTTAGCATCTGCCGCACCTCGCTCGCCGTATCGGCACTTAGAATTATGCGGTGTTGCCCTAACTTATTTTCTCGTTTCGGTCCAGTACTCTCCCATGCTTGCTCCCGGCTGGCCGGTGCATTCATTGGAGAGATAATGGGTCAGGGCATCGTCGGCGGGGGTCCAGGCGCGTGCGGTGGGTTCATCGGGGTATTCCACTTCGGCATACATAAAATGGCTGGGCAGCCCGGCGTCCACATCGTTCACTTCCAGCTTCAGGCCGTTCTTCAGGGCATAGGTGCGGCGCTCCTTGGCAATCAGCGGTTTGCCGATCAGGCGTTCCAGCTTTTCAAACAGCTCCGGCGTGATCTCGGTTTCAATCTCTTCCCGCATCAGGCCGGTTTTGTCCGGTGCGCCCTTAAAGCAGAGCACCAGCGCGGTGCGGCCGCCCTGCAATGCTTCGCGCCGGATGCGCACTGTGGGGCGCACGCTGATGTACCCTTGGTCCATGCGGTAAGTTTCCAGCAGGGGAAGCCCCTGGGGCCAGCCCTGCACCATCCATTTGCGTTCAATTTCCATGGTGTTCACCTTGCTCTTTCCTGATTTCTACCCGGAATGTCGTGCCATCCTGCCCGGATTCCGCCCGGATAGCGGCGTGGTGTGCCTGGCAGATGCTTTGTGCAATCGCCAGCCTCAGCCCGGTTCCGCTGCCGGTGTGGGATGGTTCCGCGCGGTAAAAGCGCTCAAAAATATGGGGCAGCCGGTCCGGTGGGATGGGCGTGCCGGTGTTGTGCACCGTCAAAACCGCCTGGCTGCCCGCTGCGGCCAGCCGCAGGGTCACGGCGCCGCCGGTGCCCGCGTACTTGATAGCATTATCCAGCAGGATCACCGCCAACCGATGCAGGGAGGCGGCATCCCCCTGCACGGTCTGGCCGGGGTTCGTCCGCTACAATCAGGATATTCACCGGCAAATCTCCTTCGGCTTTCTTCTGTTTATAGATACAGTATACCACAATTAGCTGAAAATAGGCTGAAAAAATGCGGCAGGTTTTGCGCCTGCCGCATTTTTGCCGCAAAATCTGCGAAATTCCGCAGCGGTTTTACTCTTCTTCCAGGATCTCTGCGGCAACCTCTGCACGGTCGCGGCGGGTATCCATGGCGGTCTTTTCAATCATGCGGTGGGCTTCCGCTTCGCTCATGCCCTTGTGCTCGATCAGATAGCACTTGGCACGGTCCACCAGCCGGATCTGGGCAATCTTATCCCGCAGTTTGTCGTTTTCCTGCCGCAGATAATCCAGGCGGCGGCAGCAGGCAGCGGCCATCTGAACGGCCTGGCGGAACTGCACCCCGGTAAAGGGCTTTGCCAACACCAACACACCGTGCTGCTGCAATTTATCGGAAATCTGGTCTGCGGTGCCCGCCTTGGCAAGCAGAATGACACCGGCATTTGATTTTTCTACCGCATAGGTCGAAAGTTCGTGGCCAAACTCGTCCGGCAGGGGGGTGTTGATGATCACGACCTCGAAATCAATATCCCCCATGCGGCGGCGGGCTTCGCCGCCGCTGGCCACAATGGTGGGGCGCAGGTAACCCAGCTCCGCTACATGCTTTGCCAGGTATTCATTTGCGTTGTTCCCCGCAGAGGCAATCAAAGCTGAAGGCACAAACACATCACCGCCCATCTGTTAAATTACAAAATCTGCCCTGCTTTGGGAAACATCAAATCTTCAAAAAGCAGTTTTCACGCTCCCATGCCTGGGGGTCGGGGGCACTTTCGTAACCATGGCACAACTGGGTCTGGTATTCAAAGTATTTGTTCATCAGCGGCACAGGCAGCTCTTTGGCGATAAAGTCACTCTGTGCGGCAATGGTGATGGCTTCGCGCAGACTTTCGGGCAGGCTTTCCAGCCCTTCGGCGGCGCTCTTGTGGAACAGATTGCGGTTGACCGGAGCGGGCAGCGGCATCTTTTTTTCAATGCCGTCGAGCCCGGCGGCCAGAATCAGGCCAATGACCAGATATGGGTTGCAGGAGGGATCAGGGCTGCGCAGCTCCAGGCGGCAGAATTCGCCGGTGGCGGAAGGCAGGCGCACCAGCTGGCTGCGGTTCTGGCGGCTCCAGCTGACATACTTGGGGGCTTCGCAGCTGCCAAACCGTGTGTAAGAGTTGGGGATCGGGTTGCAGAAGCAGGTCAGCTCCCGTGCGTGCGCCAGAATACCGGCAATAAAATGTCCGGCCTCGCTGTCGGGGGCAATATCGCCCTGGAACAGGTTTTTGCCATCCCGGTGGATGGAAACATTCACATGCATGCCGCTGCCGGCCTGGTCCTGCATGGGCTTGGGCATAAAGCTGGCAAACAGGCCGTTGCGGTCCGCAATAGCTTTGACGGTGCTTTTGAAGGTGTTCAGGTTATCGGCCGATTTGAGCGCGGTGGAATACATAAAGTCCACTTCGTTCTGGCCAAAGCCGCTTTCGTGGTGGCTGTGCTGGGGGCGCAGGCCCATATCCTCCATGGCAAAGCAGATCTCGCGGCGGATGTTCTCGGCCTTGTCCAAAGGGGCAATGTCAAAGTAGCCGCCGTGGTCCATCGGGATACGGGTGGGGTTGCCGTGCTCGTCGGTCTGGAACAGATAGAACTCACATTCGCAGCCCACATCGCAGCGCAGGCCCATGGCCTTGGCGCGTTTGACCACCGATTGCAGGTACCCGCGGCTGTTGCCGGCAAAGGGGCGGCCATTGGGCAGGGTGATATCGCAGTACATGCGCATTACACGGCCCTCGGTGGGGCGCCAGGGCAGAATGGTCATTGTGTCCGGGTCTGGCCAAAGCACAAGGTCGCTCTCCTCAGTGTTCATAAACCCGGCAATGGAGCTGCCGTCAAAGCAGACACCCTGCTCGAAGGCATAGGGAAGGTCCCCGGCAAAGACAGAGATGTTTTTTTGATTGCCGAAAATATCACAGAACGCCAGACGTACAAATTTTACGTCGTTATCTTCGACATAGTTCAGGATATCCTGTGCAGTATGCTTCATGGTGGAATCCTCCAATGTTTGAGCTACATAGTTGGCAGAGAGGGGAGAGTAGTTAGGAGGTAGGAGTGAGGAGTTGATGCAATTAGGAACTAGCAATTAGAAATTCCGTAGGGGCGCACATTGTGCGCCCGTTGCCTTTTGGTTAATCCCATTATAGCATATGGAGCAAAGTTCCGGTATGGTCGATAGGGCGGGACGAGTGCCGGGAGTTTATTCAGCATTGAACCCAATAAACTCCTAACTCCTCCCTCCTAACTTTCAACTGACTCCTACCTAAACTCGAAAGGCCCACCTCGCGGCGGGCCTTTCGAGCTGGTGTAAGAAATAGGAAAAGGAGAATGGCGTGTTAAAAAGCCGTGCCCGGCATTTTGTGCAAAGCACAAACCCTTGCTGCCGGGGGCTTTTTGGGTCACTGCTTACTCAGTGTAGAACAGCATGCGGCTGTAGCACGGCAGCGGCCAGTAATCCTCATCGACAAGCTCTTCAGCAGCGTCAGCGGCGGCGCGCAGGGTATCCATGGCGGGCAGAACCTCATCATGGAAAGCATGAGCCTTAGCGGTCTCATCGTCCAGGGCGCTGACCTTATCGGTCACAGCCTTCAGAGCGTCGGTTGCATCAGACATCTCGTCAGTGTATTTGGAAAGTGCAGTCAACAGCTTTGCTTCGGACTTGGTGGAGATGCCTTCCACAGCAGCGATCTTGGCTGCGGCGGTGCTGGCAACTTCGCCCATATAGCTGGTGGCGGCAGGAATCAGCTGCTTGGATGCGATCTTGAGCATAGTGCGAGCTTCGATGTTGATAATCTTGGAGTAGTGCTCCATCTCAACTTCGTAACGGCTCAGCATTTCGGTCTTGGTCAGAACGCCGAACTCTTCCATCAGGGAGATGTTCTTCTCTTCCTTCAGGGCGACCATGGCATCGGGGGTGCACTTACGGTTGGGCAGGCCACGGCGGGCAGCCTCAGCTTCCCAGGCTTCGGAATAACCGTTGCCGTTGAAGATCACACGGCGGTGGTCGTTCAGGGTCTTCTTGACCCAGGCGGCGGCAGCGCACTCAAAGTCAGCAGCGCCCTCCACATCGGCAACAAACTGCTTCAGTTCTTTGGCAACAGCAGTGTTCAGGATGGTGTTGGCATCGCTCAGGTTCTCAGCGGAACCGGGCATACGGAACTCGAACTTGTTGCCGGTAAAGGCGAACGGAGAAGTACGGTTACGGTCGGTGGTGTCCTTGCTGAACTTGGGCAGAACATCAACGCCAAGGTCCATCTTCATCTTAACAGGGCCGGCATAGGGGCTGTCGGTGCAGACAGCATCGATAACAGCTTCCAGCTCTTCGCCGACAAAGATGGAGATGATGGCCGGGGGAGCTTCGTTAGCGCCCAGGCGGTGGTCATTGCCGGGGGTGGCAACAGAGGTACGCAGCAGGTCAGCGTATTCATCGACTGCCTTGATAACGGCGGTCAGGAAGACCATAAACTGCAGGTTTTCCATCGGGGTATCGCCGGGATCCAGCAGGTTTTCGCTCTTGGTGCTGAGGGACCAGTTGTTGTGCTTGCCGGAACCGTTAACGCCCTCGAACGGCTTTTCGTGCTGCAGGCAGACCAAGCCGTGCTTATCGGCAATCTTCTTCATCATTTCCATGGTCAGAAGGTTGTGGTCGATGGCAACGTTGGTGGTATCGTAAATGGGGGCGAGCTCATGCTGGCAGGGGGCAACTTCGTTGTGCTTGGTCTTTGCAGGGATGCCCAGCTTCCACAGCTCGGTGTCCAGATCCTTCATAAAGTCGGAGACAATGGGGCGGATCACACCAAAGTAGTGCTCTTCCAGTTCCTGGCCCTTGGACGGTGCAGAGCCAAACAGGGTGCGGCCGGTCAAAACCAGGTCCAGGCGCTTGTTGTAATCCTCTTTGCGGATCAGGAAGTACTCCTGCTCCGGGCCAACGGTGGTGGCAACGCGCTCAACATCCTTGCCGAACAGGTGCAGTACCTTGCAGGCCTGGTCGCTGATGGCCTGCATGGAACGCAGCAGCGGGGTCTTTTTATCCAGTGCTTCGCCGGTGTAAGAGCAGAATGCAGTGGGGATGCACAGCACGTCATCTTTTACAAAAGCATAGCTGGTGGGGTCCCATGCGGTGTAGCCGCGGGCTTCACAGGTGGCGCGCAGGCCGCCGGAAGGGAAGGAGGAAGCATCTGGTTCGCCTTTGATGAGCTCCTTGCCGGAAAACTCCATGATGGCGGTGCCGTCCGGCTGGGGGCTGACAAAACCATCGTGCTTTTCACTGGTGATGCCGGTCAGGGGCTGGAACCAGTGGGTGTAATGGGTAGCGCCCTGTTCAATCGCCCAGCGCTTCATCACGCTGGCCACAACATTGGCTACTTCCAGGTCAAGGGCCTGACCCTTTTCAATGGTTGCCTTCAGGCTCTTGTAGGTCGAGCTGGGCAGACGCTCACGCATTTCGTGCTCGTTGAAGACTTTGCTGCCGTACAGTTCCATAACGGTTGCTGCCATACTTACCGAACTCCTTTTCCTCTGTGGTATCATCACGCAAATAAGTCGGACTTTTTATAAAACAAAAGGCACTGCGAACAGGATTTGTGTTCGCAGCGCCCTTGCTGTTTATGTGCTTATTATACGGGCCAAACGCAAAAAAAGCAACTGGCAGAAATGACAAACCGGATTGGCGTTTGCCTTGATGTTTTAGGAAAAATGCTTGTATTGGGGGATGGAGCCATCCAACCCCCAATGCGGCCTAATAAAATAAACCGGGCCGCCAACCCCGCTTGGGGGCGACAAGCCCGGTATAGTTTAGACAGTTAAACGTGTGCTGCGTTCTTTTGGCTTTTGCGGTACAGCACAACAGTGGCTGCAATGCCCAGCAGGCTGATGCAGTCCGCCGCGCGCCAGAACCACATTCCAGTCCAGCGCACCTGTACGCTGCCCTGCCAGCCGGGAGCCAGGGTAACGGTCAGGTAACCGTTCTTGTGGGTCAGTGCGGCTCCGTCCGCAGCGGTCATATGGTAGCCGGGGTAGTAGAATAGCGGCAGCCGGATGGATGCTTCGGTATCGCCGGTGTTCTGCGCCGCCAGCTGAATGGTCAGGCCGTTTTTGGTGTACTCTGTCAACTCTACGCCGTCGTCCGCTTCGGGGGTCAGGCGGCCCCAGACGCTGTCATCGGTGGTGGTGTCCTCGGTGGGCAGGTATTCGCCGCCACCCACCTGACCGGGCAGGTCATCCACCGCGGCAAGGCTCATGCAGGTAACAGCTTCGCTGGTGGTGCATTTGTCATACATCAGGTACCCGGCGGGGATGATGGTCAGCGCCAGCAGGGCGGCTACCATTGCCTTGGCGGCTTCGGGCCGGACTGTGCGGTACAGCACCACCGCACAGCAGGCGCACACGACCAGCAGCATGGTGGCCGGGGTGAAGAACCGCCAGGCAAACTGCAACTTCCCCAGAGTCTTGCTCAGCGCCTGCAATGGTTCGCAACGGAACAGCGCGTACCAGGGGCAAAGGTCGCTGGCGCACCAGGCGGCCAGCAGGCCAAAGCCCAGTGTCAGGCTGCCAATGCGCGCGGCATCGCGGCTGCTTTTGCGCACGGCGGGGTCCAGCACAGCCAGCAGGAAGAAGAATGCACCCGCGGCCAGTGCCAGACCCAGCGTCTGCGGCATTTCGCCCGCAATGCCGCTCTGGATGCTCTCCGCCACGCCGCTGCTTTGGCCGAACATCAAAAACATCTGGCCCAGGTAAACGGAGCTGTCGTACAGGTAGGCGGCATCATACTTGCCGCTGATGCGGCACACCCCCTGCACCATGTATTGCAGCAGCGGCACCATAAACCACAGGTTCCACACAATGGCGGCCCCGGCGGCTTTGCATAGAGCGGGCAGCACTGGGCGGGTGAAGGTTTTTTTGAAATACAGCAGGCAGAAGGCGGCGGTAAAGAACACCGCAAGTTCGGTTGTCAGCAGATGGCTCTGCAGCAGGCCGGTAAAACCCAGGGCAAAGGGCAGCCAGCACCAGGGCTCGGCCTTTTTGCCATCGGCAGGGGATTGGCGATAAATCCGCCACAGGCCATACACGACCAGCGGCAGGAACGCCATGGCGGTATATTCGCCCACTGCGGCGCGCACAAACACGTTGGTCAGCCGGTAGAACGAAAGGGTGTACAACGCGGTGCCAAGCAGCGCGGCACAATCGCTGCGGAACATTTTGCGCAGGGCATAAAACGTAATGCCCACGGTGGCCGCTGTGATGGATGCAACGTAAACTTTGTAGCTGGTTTGCAGGCTGAAACCCAGAATGCGCAGCACCGCAGCCGGGTACAGGAACACATCGGAGTACATCAGGCTGAACGGATAGCCTTTTTCGTTGATGATGGCCGGGTCCATGCGCACGGGGAACTGCCCGGCCAGCAGCCCGGCTTTCAGCCCCTCAATGCGGGAAAGGTGGATGGAAAGGTCGTGCCCGTACGTCAGGTAGCCGAGCCCCAGCGGCAGGCAGGCAAACGCGCCGATGCCCACCAGCGCTATGGCGATATACCGCCCGCGCAGGGTATGGATGGGAAATTTGACCCGGCGGGTCAGCAACAGGATCACCCAGTCCAGTACGGCGCAGAACACAAGCCCCGTCAGCAGCCGCACATACGCCCACGCGTGGGTGGGTACGATCTGTGCGCCGGTAATGTAGATGACCTGATTTTTGCCGCAGTCCGCGGTAAACTGCAGCTGTGCGGTTTCGCAGCCGTAGGGCATCCACAGGCTGAACACCGTGCGGGTGCGCTCAGCGGGCAGTTTGGCGGCATCGTACTGCGCGGTGGGCATGATCTCATCCAGAAAGCTGACCTCGCCGTCCTCGCCGTCATTCACATAGTTGATGCAAACCTGGTAGCTGCCGCGCGGCAGGTCGATCCAGCGGGTGGTGGCAAACAAGCCGGTAAAGTTTTCCACGCGGGCGCCGCGGTCATCATTGGTACATTCCTCCGCGTAGGGAATGATCAGGTCCGGCGTAATATCAATCACGCCGCCTGTGCGGAAATCCCCCACAAAACGCAGCGCCAACACCATAAATTCCACCAGAACCAGCAGCAGGACCAACCCGTTCTGGCGGCTGAAAGTTTTTTTGAGCTTTTGCAAACAAGCACGCTCCCTTCTCAACATGATATTAAATACTATCTTATTAAATACTATCTTATTTATTATAGGGGATTGTACGATGGTGCGCAAGAGAATTTGCACCAAACAGAAAAAAAGACTCTTGCTTTTAGAAATAAAAGTGATGTATAATAAAGTGTCCATTTATTTGTGGTAGTTGTGGAGAGGATGGTATATATGGCGACAAAGTACGTTTTTGTTACTGGCGGCGTGGTCTCCGGCTTGGGCAAGGGCATCACAGCAGCCAGCCTGGGCCGTTTGCTGAAAACCCGCGGCCTGAAGGTGGCTTCTCAAAAGCTGGATCCTTATATCAACGTGGATCCCGGCACCATGAGCCCGCTACAGCACGGCGAGGTGTTCGTGACGGATGACGGAACCGAAACCGACCTGGATCTGGGTCATTATGAGCGCTTTATTGATGAAAACCTGAACAAGTACTCGAACCTGACGACGGGCAAGGTCTATTGGAACGTGCTGAACAAGGAACGCCAGGGCGCTTATCTGGGCCAGACGGTGCAGATCATTCCCCACATTACCAACGAAATCAAGAGCTATATCTACAATCTTGCCAAAAGCACCGAAGCCGATGTTGTCATCACCGAAATCGGCGGTACCACCGGTGATATTGAGAGCCAGCCTTTCCTGGAGGCCATCCGCCAGGTTGGCATTGAGCAGGGCATGGAAAACTGCTGCTACATCCATGTGGTTCTGGTGCCCTATATTTCCGGCTCGGACGAATATAAATCCAAGCCCGCCCAGCATTCCTGCAAGGAACTGCAGGGCATGGGCATCGCCCCCAACGTCATCGTGCTGCGTGCCGATGGCCGCGTTGGCAGCGATATCAAGCGCAAGATCAGCATGTTCTGCAATGTGCGCCCTGATTGCGTGATTGAAAACCTGACCATGCCCAGCCTGTACGAGTGCCCGCTGATGCTGGAAGCTGCCGGCCTGACCAACGTTGTTTGCCGTCAGCTGCACTTGGAAACTCCGGCCAGCGACCTGACCGAGTGGAAAGAGCTGATCTCCCGCATTGCCACCCGCAGCAAGACCTGCACCATTGCCCTGGTTGGCAAATATGTCAAGCTGCATGACGCATACCTGAGTGTAATGGAGTCCCTGTATCACGCCGGCTTTGAGAATGAGTCCAAAGTGGAGATCCACTGGGTGGACAGCGAAAACCTGCTGGATCAGGAGCGCTGCGCTGAAGAGCTTTCCGGTGTGGATGGCATCATCCTGCCCGGCGGCTTTGGCGACCGCGGCATTGAGGGCATGATCCAGGCCGCCCGCTATGCACGGGAACAGAACATCCCGTATTTTGGCATCTGCTTGGGTATGCAGATTATGGTTATGGAATATGCCCGCGATGTGCTGGGCTATGCCGATGCCAACTCCAGCGAGTTTACGCCGGACGGCGAGCACAATGTTATTGCTCTGATGCCGGACCAGCAGGGGAACATCCCGAAGGGCGGCACCATGCGCCTGGGCAAGTACCCCTGCATTACCGCCGAGGGCACCAAGCTGCGTGAGTGCTATGGCAAAGAAGAAATTGACGAACGCCACCGCCACCGCTATGAGTTCAACAACGACTACCGTACAGAGATGCAGAACCACGGCCTTGTGATCTCCGGTACCAGCCCGGATGGCCGCCTGGTGGAAGCTGTTGAGCTGCCCGGCCGTGATTTCCATGTGGGCGTACAGTTCCACCCCGAATTCAAGAGCCGCCCCAACCGCGCACATCCCCTGTTCAAGGGCTTTATCGCTGCTGCGCTCAAGTACCAGCAGGAGCACACCATCACGGACCATCAGCCGATGACAGATTGATCGGCATCCTGACACCATAAATACCACAAGGCACCGAACCTGTAATTGGCCCGGTGCCTTGTTTTTATGTGTTATATTTTGTGTGGATTATGCGGGAACAAAAAACAGATTTTCAGGATTCAGTCTCTTTTTCTCTTTTGTTTATCTCTCTCTCGCTGGCTTCCACCATCGAGATCACGTTCAGCAGCACCAGCCGCACCACAGCGGGGTGCAGGCAGCTGTTGTTGATGGCGTTGATGACGGACTTTTGGAGTTCTTCAATTTTTGCGGTTGTGGTCATTTCATCACCCTTTCTGCCATCGGGGAGCCGGAATATTCCGGGCGCGGATAGCTTGTATCTTCGGTTCGCGTGCCGCCGCAGGCTGCCAGCGTAAGCGGGATGACCAATGCAAGCACCAACAGCAAAGCCAACGTGGCCAAAATCTGCATGAATTTCTGCATTAAATCTCCCTCCCGTTCACGCTCAAAGAACCGCATTCAATTCTGCCGGGGATTTCAAACTTGCTGGCATTGCAGTGGATGACCTTATCTACCTGGTCAATGGCAATGCCCACAAACTCGCTGGTGGCCCCGCCGGTGGAATAATCAAAGCTGGGGTCGCCGGTGGAGAACCAGCCTAAAAACGTGTAGCGGGAGTTATCGCCAATATAAGATTTGCCGTACCGGCTGCTTAACACACCTGTCAGGTTGTTTTCCCAGTACCAGCGGATGCGCCCCGTGTCAATGTCCACACGAGTGCCAGCATCTTTGCCCATACGAATCCAGGCATTGTCCAGGTCATAAGTGGTTGTGCGCGCCTTATTGTGAATCTGCCCGGTCGTGATATTGCCGCCGTTGATGATTGTCTTATCCTGGTTCCAGGTACTCAAATCCGAAAATGTCACCACGCCGGATAGGTTGATCTGTGCGCTGGTGATCTCTGTTCCGCCTGCCGTCAGCTTGATGGTGCTGCTGGTTCCGCTTGTGCTGGCCGTCAGCTTAATTTCGTTCACAGTCTGCTTGATCTCGGTTTTGGTTTCGTTGGCGGTCAGATAGTCGCCGCTGCTGGCCGTCCAGGCAGTGGGGGCGTTGCCCATCTGCACCATGGGGTGCATGATGGTCAGATCGTTGGTAACGGTGGCGTTATCGTTCGCGGTACTCACAAACAAACCGTCTGCATAGCCGTCCGCGGTCGCCGTAAAGGCTGCCCAGCGCAGCTTCCAGCCATTATCCAGCGCAATGTCCTGCTGTGCCTGCTTGAACGCGGAGCCGTAATAACTTTTTGCGCCACTGCTGCTCTTGGTCTCGAACTGCAAAAACAGGCTGTCCGTGCCAGAGTTGAGCTTGTACAGTACGCTGGCGCAGTAGGTCATGCCCTTGGCAATAACCAGTGACTTATCTGCTCCAAAGTGGAAGCGGGTGTTCTGCGCCTTATTGGTCACATGGACGGATTCGCCATCAATGGTGTAGCTGCCCTTTTTGCTCAGGTCATTGCCGCCTGCATCCAGGGTCGCGTTGTTCCAGTCGTCGGTGCCCACAATAATATTGTTGCCGCCGGTGATCCGCTGCGTTACCGTTTGGGTAATGCTGTCGGCTTTCTGGTCAATCGCGGATACTGATTCTTTAACGGTTTTGAATTCCTGCTTTGTGCTGTCCAGGTCGTTGGAAATAGTTGTTGTCGTTTCTTCCAGACTGCTGACTTTTGTGCTGATGCTATTCGCCTTTTGGCCGATGCTGGAGACATCCTTTTTCAGGCTTTCCACCGTTGCGGTGGTGGCGTAATCCTGCAATTTGCTGTCAACGGCATCATTGGCAGCGCTGGTAGCGGTGTCCTTCACGTTGGCCGTTACCGTTTCAGTCACTGACTTGGTGACTTCGGTTTTGATCTCGTCAGCGGTCTGGGAAAACAGGCTTTTGGCGCTTTCCTGGGTCAGATAGTCGCCGGAGCTGGCGTTCCACGCGGTCGGCGCATTGCCGTATTGCAGCATGGGGTGCAATGCCATGTACTTGTTTGTAACCGAACCCGACCGCAGACCAAAGCTAACGCCGGTCAAAATATAGTTGTCCTTCGGCGTCCATGTGCCATACCGTAACACCCAACCGTCCGATTGCTCAATTTTGATTTGGTCAGCAGGCTTTATGCTGGTGTAATATTTGCTGCCGTTAGCGTGCGAATAATTGATGTCCAGATAAAAAGCGTCCTTGCCCGAAACTTGCTTGTACATAACGGATATGCACAGCGTTACACCATTGACAATGCGCGTGCGAGTAGTGTTAAAATCAAATCCTTTAAGGCTATTGGAATTTGTTACCGTTGCACTGCCATTATCATTGTATTCAACAGTGCCACTGCCTCGGAGAGCAGCATTCTTGAAGCTCTCACTGCCCAGGATCAGGTTGCCGCCGCCGGTGATTTTGGTGTCTTTTTTCACCTCAGAGGAAAGCCCGTCCACCGTTGCTTTCAGGTCGGTATACTTTCCGGTCAGGTCGCTGGCCTTTACTTCCAGGCCGTCCACGCTGGTCTTGATCTCCAGCATCTTGCCGGTCAGGTTCTTGTAGCTCTGGCTGTTCACGGCGCTGGAACTTTCCCGGCTGGCGCTGCCCACGCTTTCAAAGCTGGCTTTGCCGGAGGAGATTGTGGCGCTCATCAGGTAGGTGTCGAACTCCCGCCCGCGTGCGTCCTTAACGTGCACGATCTGCCCGCAGGCAAGGCCGGAGCTGCTGGGCACCGATACTTTGCAGGGGGTGTAGGTCACGTTTTTCAGCACGTTGTACAGGTTTTGGACAACGCTTTTCAGGTTGGCTTCGGTGCCGGTTGTCAGCAGCAGATTGCCTTGCACTGCGTAAGTGTTGGTAGCGGTGGTGCTGTCGGGGTAGATGACCCCCACGTCACTGTCCGACTGCCGGATCTGGACTTTCTCAATGGCCTTGACGGTGTAGTCCTCATAGCTTAGGCTGTCGGCATAGTAGGCGGTGCTGCTGCTGGCACCGTCTGGGGTGATTTTAGCAGTACTGCGCTTGTCTGTGTAGGTCAAGAATTGCAGCTTGCCGTCTGCATTCATGTGGGCGTAGCAGCCTGCCGCTTCCGCCGCCCAGGAGATAATCTGTCGGCAGGTTAAATCATCCGCATAGAACGCCTGCACGCTGTAGCTGCCGTTGATGGGCAGGCTGCTGCTGGCAAGCGCGACCCCCGCCCGCTGGCAGGCCAGCTGAACCAGCTGCCAGATAGTTTTGGGGAACTGTGCCTGATTGGCGTGCAGCCAGCCGGAGAAGTCCGCATCCAGCTTGGACATGGTGTCATAGGCCGTGATCTTGTAGCTGTTGCGCTTGGTGCGGGTGGGCTTTTCAGCATAGAAAACACCCACCTTGGTGCGGTTCCCGGCATCGTCCTGCCGGTAGTAGGTCAGGGCATCCCCGGCAGTAATTTGCAGGCTGCCGCCCGGGTCTGCCCAAATTTCGGCTTCGATGTAGTCCGAAAACGCAGAGCCGATGGTAAATTCCTGCCCGGCGTTTACCGCTGTGTGCAGGGTAAGGCTCTTCACCGCGCTGCCAGGGGAGCCGCCCTTTAACTCGGTGCCGCTGGAGAGAGTGAGAATTGGTTGGAGCAAATATACACCTCCTTTGGTTTTAGTTAGGAGGTAGGAGTGAGGAGTTAGGAGTTCATGGTGTGCGCGTGTGCGCACGGGTTGAAAATTGGGCCGCAATCCCGTAGGAGCGCACAGTGTGCGCCCGTCGCCTTGCGGTAAATCCTGTTATGGCATATACGGCGGGGTTTTCGGAACGGTCAAGACCGTTCCCTACAGAGCTGGACCTTAGGCCCGTTTTAACTCCCAACTCCTACTTCCTACCTCCTAACTCTCAATCAGCATTCGATAATGTTAAACTTCAAATTCTTCCACTGTTTCGTCTTGGCATTGTGCCAGGCGATACCGTATTTGCTGCAGTAGCAGGTGGTGGTTTCTGTCTCGGTGGAAGATCCGGCTTTGGGATGGGTGAACTGAAACGTTGCCTTGCCTGCAAACAGCCCGATGGTGTACTTGTATTCGTCGTCAGTCAGGCAGCTGTAGGCGATGGGCCAGGTGGCAACCTTTTCCCGCACCACTTCGCGGTGCATGTACCCGGCTTCGTCGCGCCCGGAATCGCTGGAATCCAGGTCGGAATAGCTCGGTTCGATGTCGCAGTCCGGTGCGTACAGGGATTTGCCATCGATCTGGAACAGATTGGTCAGGGTCACGTTACACACCTCCTGTGGCAGTCAGCTGTTTGCGCTGCCAGCGCTGCACGGCGCGGCCCACGTCCTCGTCGGTCAGCTCAATGCCGTACACGGCGGAGAGGATCTCCCGCAGCACGGAAACCACGGCTTCAAAGCCCGCCATCTGGCCTGCCTGCAGGTCTTCCATGACCTCGGCCACGGCCTGCTTGATGGTGTCCAGCGGAGCTTCTACGTTGGTGCCGTGGTTCTGGTCGCCCAGCACGGCCAGAAACTCCCGGTTCGCCGGGATGACCGCGCCTTGTGCCAGGTAGGGAATCTGCGGGGCGGTCAGGGTGCTGATATTAAACCCGACATGCCCGCCGCCGAATATGTCCGGCAGGTCGAACGACAACCCGTTCAGCGCGTTGATGACCGCATTGATGCCGGTGACAACGGCGGAGATCATCCGATTGATGAAGCCGATGATGCCATTGACGGCGGTTTTGATGGCGTTCGTCATCTTATCCCAGACGGTGTTGACTGTGTTGCCGATGGCCTGCCAGGCAGCATCCCAGTTGCCGCGGAACACGGCGCTTAAAAAGTCCGCCAACCCACGCAGCACAACAATGGCCAGATCGATGGCATCCGCAATAGCCCCAACGGCCACGCCAACAACGTCCGCAATGGCATTGAATACCTCAGCAAACGCGGGGCCGAACGTGGCGATGATCCACTTGGCCACCGGGGCCAGCAGGTTGTTCCACAGGTCCAGCAGGCAGTTGGCAACGCTTGCCACCAGCAAAAGAATGTCATCCCACAGGGGCTTGAGATGGGAGGACCAGAGGGTAGATAAAATCTGCATCAGGTTAGTAAGGATCGGCTGCAAAACGTTCTGCCACAGGGTGGTAAAAATGCCTTGCAGGTTTTCCAGCGCCAGGGCGGCACTCTGGGCAATGGGCTGGCCGTACTCGGCCCAGGTCAGCTGAACGCCGCCCAAAAGATCCTGCCAAACGGTCAGGGCAGCGGTTTTCATCTGCTGCCAGGCTGCATCCCACAGCGCGGCGGCGGGGGCAAGCACAGCCTGTAATGTAGCCCAGAAATTTTGCAGCTGCTGGTTTAATAGAGCCGGCGGACTTAACTGTGGCGGTTCGGCATCTGCGGCTTTGATTGTTGCAGCGCTGCTGCTTTTGCGGGTGGTGGAAGCCGCCGTAGCTCCGGCACTTTCGGCAAGAGAAGCCTGCAGCCGGTCCAGCTCATCAAATTCCGCAACGCTGCGTTTGGCGGCCTTGGCTGCTTTGGTGGTGCCGCTGGCAAGTTTGGCCTGGGCTTTGGCGGCTTTGTTGGCGCTGACTGCTGCTGCGGCGGTCTGCTGCTCAAACTTTGCCACCGGCACGGCGGAGAACGCAGCGTTTACACTGCGGCTTATTTTTTTCAGGGCAGTGCGCAGGCCGTTCAGCGGCTGCTGCGCGGTGTGGGTAGTTGTTTGTGTAGACAGGTCAACCTGAAGGCTGCCTGCATAGGATTTTGGCAAAAGCATCTACCTCCTTATGAGGACTTAATTGGCCAACAGGCGCTGCAGCCGCTGGCGTTCCGCTATCTCTGCCGGATTCAGGCGGGGGCGCAGGTCAACCATGGCCTTGTTTTTGCGGTAGTAGTCCTGTTCCCACGGCTGCAATTTTTGGCCGTGGTGCAGCTTGCTGCGCACCCGCAGCAGGGTAGCCAGCTGGCCGTCCCCAATGCTGTTGAACCAGGCCATAAAGGTCCACCAGTGCAGATAAGGCAGGGCGCGCACTTCGCACCCGGCGGCTTTGTTGATGTCGGCGGCAATCAGCGGGGCGTCTTGTTCCCAGTCCAACAGCGGCGGGGCAGGGGAGCGGGGCAGCGTTTGCCCGCAGTTCAAAAAATCTGCCAGCTTCTGCATGGCCTCCGGATAGTCGCTGTGCGGCAGATCGCCCTCATAAAATAGGGCCAGGGCCACCCGCCAGCGGATGAATTCCGGCTCGCTGGCATCGTTCAACCGATGCAGAATATCCAGAATATCGCGGTAATCCGAATGAATCGGATATGCTTTTCCGCCAACCTCCAGCCGGGTGGGCAGCCGCCAGCTGCTCATACCTGCACCCCGCGCGCCGCGCGCGCTGCCTGGGCCTGCTGCACGGCCAGCGTGGCTTTGGCATCCGCGCACTGGCGGGCACCGGCTTCCAGAATGGGCTGCAATGCCGCAAACAGATTGGTGATGACCCGCTCGCCGTTGCCGGCAACCGCCAGCAGATTGGTGCCGCCCAGTATGGCGTCAAAATCATTGCCGGGGCCAAATACTTCCGTCAGCAGCCCCTTGGCGCGCTGATCCGCCTGGGCCAGCAGCTGTATGGCATCGGTCCCAGTGGGGCTTTGCGCCTGCACCTGCTGTTCCAGCTCTTGCAGCTGATTTTGCAGGGTGCAAAAACGGCTGTAAACATTGGGGTCGCTGGGGTTAAAGCGCAGCACTCCGCCGCCGTGCTCCGGCCCGCCATTGACCGCGTATTCGCGCAGGCCGGTATCAATCGTAAGTTGTTCCATAAAGCCTCCTTTAATGTAACAGAAATCTGTAATCACAATAGCTAAAAAATGGTGAAGCGCTGCTGCACACTTCACGAAGAAAAAAGGTGAACAAGAGAATTTGGGTGTACCCTCTGCCAAGGGAACGCCAAACAAAACTTACAGCGGAAATACCGGAATCCTAGGGTGTATCTGAAAAGTCAAAAATTTAGTCTATTTCTACAAACATAGTGGGATTTTGCCTTAAAAAGCCTTGGAATCCACAAAGGATTCCTGTGACTCTTTGCCTTAAATCCTGCTTGTGTTTGCGAAATATCCATCTTTTTCTTGTTTTCAAATACACTTTAAGGCAGGTGAAGGATATTGGGAAAAGAAATCCTAAACGTAAAACGCAGCCCGGCAGCCGCCGATTTGGGCATTATACAGAACAATAAAAAGATAGCGAAAAACCTATCATTCCAGTATTCTGTAAAATTCTGGACCTTGTGGCTATCATAACGCAATATTACAGAAATGTCAACAATAAAATTCAGAAAACCGAAATTGCGATGAAATACCGGTACCGTAATACTCCACAAAAGCCCGCAAACATAAAAACTCTCCGCCGCACAGTGCAATGTTGTGGGCGGAGGGAGAGCCGTGTTTAGAGTGATTTGCTGCGTTAGAGCGCGGCAGCAAAACAAAAATGATGCAGACAAAAGTAAACGAGAGGAGATAAGCAGACCGGAAACATCCGGCACAACACAACAAAAAAGCTCCAGCGCCTTCTACCCTTATGGCGCTGGAGCGAACTTACTTGATTGGAGTCATAGCCTCATACCCGATTGTATTATTTTTCGGACCGTTTGCACATTTTCATGGCAACCTCATCCTTTAACTTTGATCGAATGTTTTTAAACCTGGTTTTCTTTGTTTTACAAATCGGAAACGGGTTTCATTCGCTGTTGTTCGATGATTTTGCGTTTGCTTGAAATTTCTGATTCCCTTTGGTTCGTTATTTGCTGCCTGGAAACATTTTGCAAGGAAAACGATTCTTGGTGCATCTGTGGAACGGGGAAGTGAACTTCAATAATTTTGTGCAGGGTACCTGAATTTGATGCCAGAGGTTGATTCCTCTTTGCTCTAGTACATCGGAGTTTCTCCTTTTGGGGGCGGTGCGCTTGCACCAGCCAGATCAGGTGAAGCATTATTTGTTCGGCGGAGTTAGATCTTTCATAACAATCACCGGTGATTCTGGGTTTCTATTTACGCTTTTGCGTACCAGGTTTTGAACCTGTAATTTTCTATTTAGAATCCTGTCGTCAGTTCTTCATCTAATCTATGTAAACGCGGGGAACTTTTTCTGACGGGATTTCCTGAGCACTGCATTTTAAGCAAGCTACGAACCTTGCATCTTAACTTTTATATCTTTTACAGGTAATGACCTGCGGCTGTTAATGAGGTTCGTTTGCTTTCAGCAGGCCCAGGCCCGCCGGTGATGAATGGGATCTTTGAAATTAGCCATTGGACTTGAGCCTCCTTCCTTACGAATCCTGCCGGCTTTGCCATCTTACTTTCAAGTCCTTCGGTAGCCTCCCGGTCCCTGCTTTCCCGGAGTTCTTCAAGTGTTCCCATTTAGACCTCTTACTGGAAGCCTTTGCGAAATCTGCTTGAAGCTGTCGGGAAAACCGCCGTGCCTTGTTCCGATGCTATTGAAAGTGGCTTTTGCTTGGAGCTTTTAGCTCCTTATCTCCGGCTGTTTTCTTTCTGTGACTATACTATACAATACCCTAAGGAATTTGTCTATTCGCAGATATCCCAAACAAAATATGAATTATTCGTGCATGTTATGGATAGATATTGCCTTGACGAATGTGGTATAATAAATATGTTGGGTGTGCAAAAGCGTGGGCCTGTCGGTTGGCAGGCCCACGCTTTTTAGTTTGTATTGAAGAATCGTTAAAGTAATAGAGAAAAGAAGCTAAGGCAACACCGCACAATTCCCGCCTTACGGCTTAAGCACCGCTCCGGCGGCTG
>ERZ839741.1547-NODE-1547-length-24177-cov-2.970774_pt1 | contig 24177 bp, 17 predicted proteins | sample MGYA00519880_ERZ839741 | MGnify/ENA primary metagenome ERZ839741 (study PRJEB31850, sample SAMEA3708851) | human gut metagenome | biome: human gut; feature: human-associated habitat; material: faeces | place: China | collected 2014 ...
TCTGACGGCCCTTGTGAACCAGCTGGTTAAAGGTTGGCATATTGCACCTCCTTACTTCAAATTTCCTTTTTTTCTTCCTGTAAAATACTAATTTTCATATATCATCTTATCCCTCCTAAAAAGAATACCTCAAGATATATTATATAACATCTTTTCAAAATATTCAATCTTTTTGTTGTCTATATCCACAATATTTCATCTTCAGCTTGCATTTTCTTTTATTTCTTCATCAATTTCCGACTTCATATTCTGAATACAGTTCAAAATAGCTGCGTAAGCTTTGTCAAAAAAATGACTCTCATCATTATATGTGACAGCTGAATAAAGTTCTCTGATTGCCCTCAAGTCTTCTCTTTTACATTTGCCTAATTTCTCATCAATCCACTCTTGGCAACTTGCTACATATGCATATAAATATTTGTCTGGATAATCCATTTGTTCCACATCTTCAGGTCTCCCACCATTCAACACACGTTGAATCACTAGCCGTCTTTGATTTTCAGGAACCTGGCTTGTATTTCCTTCTGACACATTTAATGCCGCCACTAATTTTTCTGGAGATATATCCAACAGTTTAACAGCAATCAAATCAGAGAAACACTCCTTATACATTTCCATTTCATCATAAATTTTCTGTTCAGCAATGCCCCATAGTAATATATCCTTCGCATTCTTATTTATTCTATAATTCAGATCTGAATATGCATAAATTAGTTTTTCTATTTCCTTTTCATCTCTAAAGCTGTTATATGTAACATTTTCAAGACTTTTTTTCATTAATTCTGCACTATCGCTCAAAATGTATCTGCATGCACTGCGTAATACCTTTACCACCTGATCTCCATAATAAAATTCTGATATTTTGGCATCATCAAAAAAATGATCGATCGTATTCTTCATTTGCTTTTTTAATCCGTCTTTTACGATTTCATTTTGCTTTTTGTACTCCTCTTCCTCATATACATCTTTAAACATACAGTCAATTAAAAAATCAATCACAAATTTTTTTAATTGTTTAGCTCTTTCTTTACGGCATCTCAATGCCCCACCAATATAATGTCCCATCTCATGTATCAGAATCACCATAAGTTCTTCTGGCATATAAAGTGTTCGCTGTGGAATCTTAACGTAAACCAAAAAATCATTTGGATTACTTTCTACTTCAATTCGTTTTGTCTGCGGCTTTGCTTCCATGGTAGGTACCAGTATACAGCGGTATTTTCTTTTACGTTCCGTATTTCCAAAAATTAATGCCACCCGATCAGTAAGCCATAAAAAAGCCATATTCAATTTGATTGGTATCGAAAATGAAGTTCCACTATATCCCGGTACCATCAGATATACCTGATCTGTATGAATATTATGGTAAATGACCGAATTCACACTTTCAACATATTCAAAAACAGCTTTTTTTACCTGTTCTATTTCAGTCGGAGTTACTTTTTTTTCTAATTCAAGTACACTTTTTAATTTGTGTTCAAACATTTCAAATGACGGAAAAAGTAAATAGAAAATATCCGCTGATAACATAAATTCCTCATACTGCACCAGCGAATTCACAGTTCTCAATAAAGCCAGATAGTACGAGTACAAGCTTTCATTTCCCTCTGCCAATAGAACATTTAGTTTGCCTTTATACTCCTCTATTCTATTTCTAAACCATTGATGCGGCGGATTTTTGTTTTCTTTGTTTTCTTTGTTTTCTTTGTTTTCTTCATCTTCAACATTATCTGACTTTATTTTTGATATTTCATCATAGCTTAAAACATACGACGTTTCTATATTATAAAGTCTCCCTTGATTATTGTCCCTTTTCTTATACCCATCATTCTGATGTGTTGCCAGTCCTCCGGGTGTCAGGAAAGCCAACATAGTCCTTACATCTGTATTTTCCATAGAAATAACCCAGTTTTCATGTCCCGATACATACGCATATTTTATATTTTCAAAATTCCTTATATCATATGTATCATTAACTTTTTCCAAAAGTTCCTTCTGCATGCCTATTATTGAATCTTCTCCTGATGTGACTAATCTAATATCCAGTCTCGCCACTTTTTCATCAATAAAACACGTTCCTTGGTACCAATTCCGGAGAATCTCCTTTTTTTCACCACATGCCTGCAGGTATTCCTCTGACACGCCCAAAATAGAATGCAGATATTGAACCTCTTTGTTTCCCTCTATGTCTCTTATCTTCTGTTCCATTGAACGTAAACTATTACCCTGAATCAACAATACTAAATCAGCATTATCAAATGTACAATAACTTAATACCTTACATTTTCTGTCCTTATCTATCTTCTGCTGTTCATTTTGCTCCAACATATCACACATTTGAATATATTGCATAGAGTTTTCCAACTGTAAAAACGCAACGCCAAAGAAAATTGATTTCTTTTTTTCATTCCAAAACTCTTCCGATCGCTTATCTGCTTCTGCTCCTTCGCAACAGCGGAATATTCCGATATTGATACTTCCATACTGACCGGTAGTCTCCTCTACTTTTTTGCCTATCATATACCACAATTGTGAAATCGGTGTTACAGAATGATTTTCGCTTACTTTCTCGAGACGCATATCTTGCATCTCTCCAATATCCATTCCATCATAATATCCCCAACATGAATATTCGCTTTGTAAGGGTTTTGAATATTGGTCAAGATAATGTTGCTTGTACAATGTTATCAGTCGAATATCTTTCAATTTGTTTTTCCTCCTTTCAGCCAGTCTCCCACAATCCATAATTCACTTGCCAACAGCTCCTTAACAATTCTTCCCATATCGTTAGTCTGTTCTAAAATTGCCAGATCAACACAGGTTTGCCAGATAATAGTGGTTTCCTTTTTTTCAATCCGAGCCACAAATGTATCATATTTTTTCGTGATAATGTCCTGTACCGCTGCTTGACTCCTTACCAAATTCAATAACTGATCAATGAACAATTCATTCCCCACTTTTTCGCATTCATCCTCTGCAAACATTTTTTGGTAAATCCCCCAGAAAACGGTCCATAAAATCAATTCTCTTTTATCTTCCTTTTCATCTATCTCTGAATCGAGATAGTTTTCAAGCAATGCTAAGCATACTTGCTGGCTCCAAACATTTCTTTGTGTGATTAACGCTCCTAAGATTGCTTTTCTGGTATCTGAATCTGTATTTGCATTCTTTATAAAAAGCTCAAAGATAATTTCCTTTACTATTTTTCTATCATTTCTGGCCGATAATTCATTAAATATATAATAAGCTACTTTTCTTTTCGCTACCCCTTTATATTTCAAATCAACAACAGACTTCAATAATGCCTTTATTTTATCAATATCCTCCTTTTTTTCGAAGGATATATTTTTTATTACTTCCAATATCAGCCACCGATCTATTTTCCCTATATTGGTAGCTGATATCATTTGATCGACATAATCATTTAATGTAAACTCTACTGCCTGGTTATCTGATTTCTTCTTTACTCCATCTATTTTACCATTGATATCTTTTAGTAACAGTTCATCCTGTTCTTCAATAGTATTCTCCAATGCCTTATAGGAAAGCCCCCAACATACAATATAGAACCCGATAAACACATACATCATCTGTGCAATCGCAATTACAATAAATGCTAATCCCCATTTACAGGCAACAGATATGGTCATAAAAAGAATTTGGCTGCACAGTGAAATAATAAAAAAGCACACATTCTTTTCTCCAAAACCAACTATCAGCTGGTCAATGAATCGAATTCCATACATCCGCTGTTCTGCCTTTCCCAATAAATAACCTATCGGTATAGCTACAGCTCCCCATGCAATTGCTATAATAGGGATCACATCTGTTATTTTATATGTTCTGAGAAAGCCAGAACACTGAGTCAAACACTTTGAAGCACAAATATTTATTACAAACGCAACAACTTCTGCAATAATGATAATTGTAGTCAAAACATTGGTTATTTTTTTTCCACAATTTTCTTCAAAACACTTTTTCCATATTACTTTATACATGTGTTCTTTAATCATTTGTTTTCTTTCCTAACTATTATAAATCCAGTTAGATTGTACCATTCGCTTCCATATATGACCATTCGATATGATGTAATTCTCCGGTTTTTGGAATTTTATCCTACAAATTTCATTATTTCACCATTTTCCCACGGTATATCCAGCTGCTCGTAATATTGTTTTTCAATATCAAGAATCATATTATTACAATATCCTTTTACTTTTCTGTTATCTGTGTTCCTGCAAACAGTATTGAGCTGGTCAAGAACAATTTCCGCATTATCCGCAGCTATATTGCGCAATGCCTTACATATACTGGAATATAGTCCCAACATCTCCGCATTTTTAAATCTATCCCGAAAACATAATTCCAGCAATTTCATGAGAATGCCTAAATGCTCCGGTGCATTTACATCTGCTATTGCTTCCAATATTTTCTGCTCTAAACTTTCCCTGCTCCGCTCTGATCCCTTATCAGTTTTATTTCTGTTTCCTGTAGAGATTTATTAAACATCTTCACTACTTTCTAATTTTCTTCTCCAACCTCCGCATTTCTTCTCTCAAATCATCATCTGCCTCCACAGCCATCATCTTCTCCAGCATCTCAGGATAAAACTTGCCATCTACGCCACGCTCTTTTTTCGTCATTAAGCTCATATACTCCACACAAGCCTTACGCTCAGAAGTATCGCTGCATTTTTCACAAGCCACACTGAGCAGTCGATAGGTATTATGCTGCATCTTCCGTCCAGGATTTCTGTGAATATATCCAAGCAGTGCAAGTATGTCTGTCACATCAAAAACACCTTGATTTGACAGAATATAATCTGCTATTTGAGCACAGTCTGCTACTTTGCAGGAATTTATAATTGAATCTGCAAAAGCTGTTGCCTCATGTTTTAACATCCAGATTGCATTTTTCGCCATTCTGTCCTTTTCGTAATTATCTAAATAGTATGCCAGAAGCTGATTTGCTGATTTGACAACATCACTGTCTGCATTCTGTGTTGCATTAAATACATCTTTAAAATACTCATCACCTATTCTAATGTATTTTCTCCTTAGATTTTGTAAAGCCCATCTTCGTTTTCCATCATCTAGTCCACATTTAATCACATTAATATTTGCTTCAATGTATCCCTTCAAATTTTTGTTAGCAGTATTGATATAATCCTCATTTTTTTTGTAAAATTTACAGATATCATAACAGTTTTCATCATCTATAACCGGAGATAACAGCTTTTCTATTTCAACAAACTCCTTTTCCAACAACATGTTTGGCAGCTGAACCAAGCCTTTTATTGCAGATGATGTCAAATCTGCATTTCCTGCAAAATCTTTTAGCACTTCCAAATATGCATCTTTCATATTATCATCAAACCAGTTATAACACGCAGAAGTATAGTCGACAACCAAATCCGCAAATTTCGGATGTACGTTAATTTGCATCACATAGTCGTACATCCTGGATATCACAGGTTTCGCATCTTCCCAGTATTTATTAGCAAAAACTTCGTAAAGTTTTTGCAGCTGTGGATACTCATATTGCGAACTGCTATTATATTTTGTTGCAAGATTAAACTCTGACACAAGTTCCGTCCTTGTTTCCTTATCACACAGTTCAATTAATCTGCCAAAATTACCTGCACATTCTATATTGGGATTTGCCATTACTTCTCGCATACAGGCTAGTACTGCCGGTTGTATTTCTTCTGCTCCATGTTCTTTTTTATATGCAAGAATCAACTCTGCTGCAACTCCTCTGTCAGATTGGCTATTTATGAAATTGATATAAGCTTCGATATCATCTGGCTCATAATCTCGCTCTAAGATCAATTTATTTACATTATCAAAATCTACATTATCCGTTATTATCTGCTTATCTATCACCTTGCTTATATCAATATTAGGAATAAACTTTTCTTTATCTGCTACAACTATATTTAAAAATAATTTAGCAAGCGCATCTTCATCATAGACCGGCTCCAACAACCGCCATAACCCAGAAGCATTTTCTTTCGTCGCACACAATCCAAATGCTTCTGGTATCTCTGTGAACATTTCAGTATCACGATTATCTTCTTCAATAACATTTTGAATCAAATATCTATAGTACGCTTCCGACCATTCCTTCCTTGGACCAGTATATTTTTTACTAAGTATCCAAAATTCACTTGGTTTTATCAAATTGTTTTCTAAAACCCAGGTTATGTGCCTTAATATTTCTTCAAGTATGTTTTCCTTAAACCATTCAATATGATCCATATATGCCTGTAATTTAAGAAATACCTGTTCCTCACTGGATGATTTTATACTCGCCTCTACTATTTTCAAGTAATCACTTGAAAAACGAGATGCTTCGTAACCATACATGAGTTTATCAAAATCTATTTGTTTCTCATCTTCGTTTGTTAACTTCTCGGCAAATTCTTGTGCCCTGATATTAATTGCATCTAATGCAGCAGCAAGATTTTCTGCATTTATATCTTTAAACATGTAAATAAGAACACAGACTATATGCTTTACTTCCTCATTATCCGATGTCCGTTTTAATAAGCGAGTAGCTGATTCAAATACTTCCGGTGTCTCTTTGTAAGCTTCCATTGCACCAGTCATATTACCGCTTGTAACCATTTTCAAAAATTCCTGCTGTTTTTTACTGCCCGCTTTAATCGCAATGTCATCCATTGTCATATAAAGGTAAGATTCAATTGTATTTACTTTATATTGCACAGTATGTGTAAGAAAATTAATTAATGGTGTATTTGCCTTGTCTATATGCCACTCTGTTTGATCTACCACTTCTATTTTATATACTTTTAGTAATTCTTTTATCTCAACCGGAAGTTTTGGGATAAGTTGCCTGTCATTATTCGCAGCCACCACTAACTCCATTGCATTTGGATACACAAGCATCAAATCATAAAAGTCTTTAAAATCAGCCTGCAGGACAGATAATTTGGCTATCATGCGCATTCCCTCGACGGAGGAAGCAAATCCCTTTTCTACTTTGCCACCCTTCTCTCGCTCCATCCCTATCATCTGGTTATTCACAAAGGTGTTCACCAGCTTCTTTACCTGCCTTGGTGTTTCCACTTCAGGATGAATTATAATATTTCTTATAATTCTATCTACTTCGCTGTAATTTCCAGAACAATAATCATCCATAAAATCTTTCAGATTTTCTTTGCATATATTTGCCGCATAATCCTTGATATTGTCTGGATATATAGGTGGCAGATAGATTTTATACTGAAACAGCTTATCTAATACTCCCATTTCATTTTGAATCTTTTCGTCGCGCATTGCATTTTTTAAAATATCATCATCAAACGGCACAATAAAAACAAAATTGCTGTAATTTATAAAAACTTTAATAGCATCCAGTGCCTCTACCATTTTCTTTGCACTTAATCTATCAAGATCATCTAAAATCACAACAATTTTTTCTTTTTTATGTAACTGCATTTTACGTTCAAGAAGTATCTCATAATCCTCAACCCCAGGAGCCGGGTACGTAACACCTACACTGTTTTCCATATTTTTCAGGCGTTCAACCGCCATTGTCAAAAGCGATAAAAATATCGGAAGAATCAGCACCACTCCAACATTTCTGCAATATCCAGTAAATACATTCATCACAAAATATTGCATACCATTCCATTTTTCAAGCAAATGCAAAGCTACGCATTTATATATTCCATAAAGAATTACTGAAAGTGCAAAAACGCACAAAACAAATAGCCAATTTTTTCGTAAAAACGAAAACAACACACCCCAGATTGTATTCTTTTCTTCTGCACCTTCTTTGCTATTTTTACTTCTTGCAGATAAGCACTCCTTTATCTCATCGTTAAACATTTCAGCGGTGGTTTTCTTGTCTTTCTTCTCACCAAGTTCTAATAAAATCTGTCTTAAGAATACTCTGGCCAGTGCCTCTTTTTCATATTTCCACGCATTTATCTGAATTACTTTGTAATCTGCCTTATTTTCCAGCTCAGACTTGACCATATTAATAAGCGAAGATTTTCCCAATCCCCACTTACCAATAACTGCAATGTTATAAGGTGTTCTATTGTTATCAAGAATCTTAAAAATATTCTTTTTTAAATCATTAGAATTGAAAAAATCACCTTTTGTATTTTCTAATTCTGCGTCCATCAAAAAATATTTTTTTTGCATTTGTATTGAGTCCTTCCGCCATTTTCATTGTTTTATCAAATTTAATTTTACTCCCCTTCGTAATGCAAAGCCATTCGATATGGCGTAATTTCAATGTCAAACCACTATATATGCAGTACAATTATTTTTTATTTAAGAGCTTCTTTCTCAGAAGCCCTTAATCTTAACTTACTGACCTTTTCGCACACAAACTCTTTTGTCATCAGCCCTAACTTTTAATTTTGATACCTGTTCTTCCTGCTTTATAATCTCTTCATCTATTGACATACTGTTCTTTCTTGGTCTTACTTTTAAGGAACCCTTCTTCTTATCGTGTCCATTCTATAGGGTATATTTACACACTATGAGTTTCAATATATTCCTTTATAACCTCTTCAAAATAATCCTCATCATACACTAGTCTTATTGCTTTAATTCCATATTTACGTATAAATATTTCTACTTTTCTAATTGGTTTCTTTATATCAATTTCATATTCTTTGCAGTTTTCCAAATAATGCACAAAATTACTATCGCTTATGTTCCCATCAAAAAGTTTTGGTGACAATTGACCGATAAAATATATTTCCTTGTTTGTATTATCTATATACTGGATAAGTGGAGGTTGCTTTTCAAAAAAATCATATAATCTAATAGCATCCAACACATATATGTTATCTTGTTTTACAAAAGGATAAGAAATATTGCTCACGAATATAGGTACTACTTTTACGTTTTTTATATCAAAATCAGGTATATTTTTCCTAAATCTATTATTAAGACTGTCTTGCCCACTCTTATCTTTTGTGAAATATTCCAAATTACGTCTAAATTTAGATAAATAATATTCATTTTCTAATATATTTCTATAGTAGCCTCTGACATCTTCATGCTGAAATTGCGTTTTACATTCAAACACAAATAATGTGCTATTCAAATAGAACAATACATCTAATTCATAACTTTCACCATCATGATGAGTTTGTAAATTACTCTCGATACATGATTTTGAGTTCACATCATACAAAATATTCCTCACATAATTTTCAAAAGAAACCCCTTTCTTACTAATATCTCCATGCGTATGTTTTGTAAATAAGGACATCATGCTCTTCAATGGTTCAGTTACTTTAATAATTGAAGATAAAATTAAATAATCTTCTCCTTGTTCTATTAAAAAAGATGAAAATAAGTCATTGCTTTTTTCATCAAACGTAAAAGCCTCTAAAACAACAGATATAGTGTTTTCATCAAACTTCTTCATCTCTAACAACTTAATTAATTGTTGTTTACCAATTCTTATAATTTCATTTTTGTCATATGCAAAATTATAGAAAAAAGTATATATTTTTATCCATTCTTCCAAAGTAATTCCAATGTACTCTTCTTGAAAATCATTTGTATAAAAAAACTCAGAAACTTTTTCCCTCAAACTTTTTTCATATATATTTATTTCATTTGAATTATCAGAATAAGCAAGTACAGTTTTAGTCACTTTAGCAGCATTTAAGGCCATATATTCCTTAATAGAAAGAATCCTGTCTGAAATAATTCCAAAGTTCTCATATATGTATATTAAACTAAAATACTTACGTTTTAGGGTCACTTCACCAAAAATCCAATTTCTTATAATATCATTAACTACATTATACACTTGCATAATCTCCATGATTTGCATGTATTTTTTATGGGAAATAATATTTTTACCTTCATTATCCCCTTTTAAAAGTCCATGACGAAGCAAAATCCCAGTTCCTAATATAATATTTTCATTTGATACAATTAAGTTTTCTTGCAAAGTTTTTGATTTGCAATTATAAGTCCCATTGTACAAAATAACATCATTTATATACTTTAATAATTGCAGTGTATCAATATCGTGACTCTTTATATAACTCATATATCGTTTTATCTTTTTTTCAATTGACTTCTTCTTTCTTGATAATATCTTCCCCTCTTTAATATATTTATAAAATTTTTCTTTTGCCTCCGTTGAGCAATTAGCTCTTATCCACTTTTCTATTTCTCTTCGTTTTTCTTTTTTAAAGCCATTTTGGTTTCTATCAGTCACAAAATATCCTGCAACCTTTAGCCTTTCAATAAGCATTAAATCCCCCAATTCTCTACTTATATACTCTAAATACTCTATTGCCTTAGTGCCTTGTAAATTTCTCTCGATAGTATTTAATCTAACATCCTTAAACTTTTTCAATATTGTCACCTCTGTTTCTTTCATTGTATGTCCTGCATCCGAAATGATAGTCCTTCTTACCCTTTAATCTTTCCCGTGCTTGTTAATTCAATAAATTTTGATGGATAATACTGTTCGTCCATTTTAACCTTCAATAGTTTATAAAACTGTTCATTGTGTGTTGAAATAACGATTTGTCTTCCAAAATCTGTTGTAATGGTTCTCAATACATCTATAAATGACAACAAATTAATTCCATCCAAATGCTGAATAGGATCGTCAATAAAAATCGTATTAAACGTAGTATTTTTTTCACTCAATACCTTGGAAAGAAAAATACATAATGATAAAATATTTACCTGAGCTGAGCTCAAATATACAACTGGCGACATTTTGTTGGTTTCAGATTCATCATATGTATATATATGCGTCTTTAATCCATCATTATCCTTTTCTGTTATGAATTTGATATGCTTCATCGTAGGATGAGGATCAATTTTGTTGTATATTTGATTAATTATATCAGAATTAAAATATTCATTTGTCTTATTCATTATATAATCTTCTACATAGCTCTTGCTCTCCTCCAATTTTTCCATACGCTTATTCAAATAATCCAAGTTCACTTTTTTCGATTCCAAACTCTGCTTTCTATTCAACCACATTGTTTGTTCTTTTAGTCCATTCAATCCTATAAGAATAGATGTTTCACTTTGAATTTTTTCACTAATAATTTCTAATTTATTATGATATCTTTCTTTAACCTGATTTATTTGTGCTAATAACTGCTCTTGATCCGTTGTACCCGCCAATTTTTCACATCTCTGAAGATAACTTGAAATCTCAACTTGTAGTTTGCTCATTTCCTTATAGCATTCATTTAATTTTAATAAATACTCCTCTTTTGAACACATATCTTCCAAATGATAACTTGTCAACTCATTATCTAAATTATCTTTTTGATGTTCTAATTCGTTACTGGAAGCCTCAATTATAGATTTCATTTCAAGATAATTATGTTTTGAATCAAAAAATTCTTTATTTTCCAGATTCTTTTTTATTTCAATATATATTTTCTCTGCACTAATTCTATTATTAGCCTCTTTAATCTCAAGAATTTTTAATTCATAGGCTTGAAATTGCTGTTCAAATTCTTTTTCTTTATTTTTTTCCTCCTTCACACTATTCAATAATTCATCTATATCCTTTTTTATTCTCGTCCTTTCTTCTGCAATTTTCATCTCATTATTTTCTAATTGAATACCGTCAGAGATATCAAGTTTTTCCTGTTTGTACTTTTCTTCTAACGTTTTGTAGACATATTGTGCAGTATTTAGATTTCTTTCCCATGTTTCTACTTCTATTTCCAAGCTTTTTACTTTTTGGGTTTCTTCCATATATTTGGCTTTATATGTACTACTAATAGCTAAAATCTGACTTTCTGTATCTTCGCATAACGTCTTTAATTCTTTGTCTATTTCCCATTCTCTTTTTTGGTTCTTTTGAATTTGTTCATCAATTTTTGCCAATTCAATATTTTCTTCTGTGGCTGCACTTATTCTGTCCAATAATTCATTATAATCCTGATATTCCATATGACATAATGGACACTCTCGCTGCTTTTGCTCAATAACAATATCCCTTCCTTTGATAGACAACTGTTGAATTTTATCAAATAATCCAACTAAATTTTTTTTATTGCTCTCTAGAATATTGTTATTCTCGATTAACGATTTGCGTTCTGTTTTTAGCCTTGTTATAGAATTATATTTAACAATAATCTCATCTGTAAAAATGTCACACAAAATTCCTATTCCTAATTTACCAGCTAAAAACAGATCAATTTGTTCAATGTATAAGGACAGCCTCTGTATTCTCTTGTTACGCTGTTCCAAAATATATTTCGCTTTATCACTTAATCTTTCATATTTTTTCTTCTTAGCTTTGTTTCTATTATACTCGTAATAATCCTTTTTTAATTGTTCTTCCCTAATGTCTAATCTTTCCAGTTCAGAATTACCGTGTTTCCATTTTTCCTCTAATTCATTAATTTTTTCAACAGTACTAATTTTTTGTTTTTGACAATTAATTTTATTATGCTCTACCGCATTTAATTCTGCTATATTCTGATTCAGTTGATCCTTATAACTATAAAATTCCTTCAAATTACTTAACACATATCTGGTCTGCTCTATTTCCTTTGTTGTTTTTTCTTGCAATTTTTTTATTTGTTCGATTTTATTCCATGTCTCTATTGCCTTGTCAAATTCTACTTTGCTTTCCTGCAATAAACATTTTTTCTTTTGGCTCTCCTCAAATACCGGATAATCTTTTATCAATATATCGATATCATTACATTCTTTTTCCTTCTTTTCTCTTTCTTTCTGTGACTCTTCATGTAATTGATTAAATAAATTTAACATTTCCTCAATGTCAGAAGATTTATCATTAATAAAGTCGTTATCATATTTTATTTTATAATTTTCTATTAATTTAAAAACTTTATCATTTTTTTCATTTTCAAATTTATATTTTTTTAATTCTTTTTCTTCACTTGAAAGCTCTAATGCAAACTGTTTTCGTTTCTTTTCCAATTCATTATATAGTTCGGTAATATCATTCAATATTTTTGAATAGTTATTTTCATCCCACATTACCTGTAATTCATTGGTTTTATCCTGTGCAGTATAATTCTGTAAAAAACCTGTAATTTTATCATGTGCCAATAAATTAGTTGTACAAAATGATTCTTTTTCAGCATATATAGTGTCTAATTCAGGCGAAATTTTTAATACGTCTCCCGGTTTGAAATCACTTTTCATTTTTCCTCTTTTTTTCTTTGTATTGACACTAAAAACTTTATTTTGCTCGCTGATAATTGTCACGTTACCATGATCTTCACTCGAGTCCCGATTCTTCAGAATATATCCTTCTTCATTCTTCACCTCTTCTTTAATTGGTCTTCCATTATTTAATCTCTCTATGGTACCGGTAACTGCCCACTCAATCGCATCAAAAAAAGATGTCTTTCCATAACCATTTGGTGCATAAATAGCTACTAGATCAGCTATATCTTCACTGTTTTTATGCAAAAAATTGAATTTTTGTACATCTTTATAAGCCCGAAAAGCTGTAATATCTATCTCTTTGATTTTCTTACTCATTAATACCATCTCCCACATACAATGCAACTTTTTTGTCAAGAGTCAAATCTTTTTTTTGTAATATTTTGTACAACTCCAAATCATTCTCCTCTATCCTTTTTATCAATTCATCCTTATTTTCATGTTTTTCCGATTTTTCATTAATTTCAAAGCAAAGCAAACGTTTTCTAATATACTCTTTGTCTTTCATCTCCTCCTCTTTCAAATTATCCCAAACAACTTTACGCACTGCGAACTTATCCTGCTCCACTTTTAGTCTGATTTTCCAATCTACAGATTCTTTGCATTCAAATACTAAATATATGTTCCATCTCTCTATTGCCTTTTCTAAAGTAGACTGAAATTCCGTTGCAATTGATGCTGTAATAGTTTCATAATATTTTTCTATTTCTCTTTGGTTTTCAACAATAGCTTGAAAAATGTATATATTATACCCTGACTCCTTTTTTACCCAACAAATGATTTTATCTATCCATTCTATGTTATCATCATTCCTCAGCAGTTCTTTTCCCTGTTCATACAAATCAAATTCCATATAAAACCTCTACTATTCTTTCTCCCAATTTTTTTGCCAATTCTTGCCCTCTTAATTCTTCATTTTCCTCTTGTTCTGTAAAATTAATCATCTCATCAACCAATGCATCTATATGTATAACAGACATTTCACTTATATTAGCTTCAACATCATCAATATAAAGATGATTTTCTTTACCTATCGTACTACTTATATTCGACACTATATTTTTTATTTTTTGTTTTGGAAGTCTTTTGGCAGCCGGTGTTCTCTCAGTTTTTATAATCATAATCTGTCCAGGACTAATATCCTGATATGCATTTCCAAGATAATCTTTAAGAAATTCCGGAAGTGTTATATGATTTGTAGCATAAAGCACTTTGACTTTTCTATTTTTCTCTTCATTTTTTATTATATAAAATCCTTCATTTCTTACATTATCGCGACTCTCTATGCACCGAATTATTAAATATAACAGCCATTCCTCCCAGACTTCCTGTTTCTGAATTGATTTATTGGAATAAGGCCAAACAATTTTATTTCCACAATGTTCTAAAATACTATCAGGTGTCACATTTTCTACTATTTCAGGTATTTGAACTGAGCAAATATTAGCCAACGGTTCCTCAAATATGCTTAAAGTAGATTCAATAAACTTTTCGAAGCTACCCCATTTTGCATTTGGAAGATGTATATTCTTTACTTGATACAATTTATCTTCAATATCAATTATTGATATTCCATTTACAAACGAAAAAAGTCCTTCTTCTGATCCTAACTCAGTAATAATTCCACACAAATATGAAATTGTCTTACTTTCTATAAAAATTCCACATCCCGAATAACCCGACATATTTTGTTTTGCATCGCTCGAATATGTATCAAAATCTCTCTCACTGTTTACTTGAATTATGAATTCATTCGGAAAATCATTGATTTCTCCCCTATTTATATATCTATGTGTCATACATTCTTTGTCTTTTAAACCATTGGGGAAACCAACGAATGCTACTTGATCTCTAAGTTCTGGACATACTATTTGATATTGTGGTATATCCTCCAAATAATCTAACTCCAAAATAATAATATCAGTTTGCTCAATTATTATTTTATCTTTATAATTTAAGCAAACCGGTTTTAGTTCATTTTTTTCCTGCCTATATATCTCTATTTCTCGGTAATCAATATCATGTTGCTTATAAAAACAATGCCAGGCAGAAATCAAATATGAATTATTATTCTCTATATCGGATATTAATATCCCCGAACCCTCACTGCCTTTATATTTTACCTTCACTACAACCTTATCATAAAAATCTGTTTCCATTTTTATTTTTCTCCCACATCAATACCCTGCTCATCCAGCAGAAAAAACTTCATACCATATTTCAAGAATTCTTCCTCCGTAAAAACATTATTCCAATCCAATTTATAATTACAATAAAAATTAATCGGCTTTTCAGAATTACATATAATTCTGCTCAGGCATTCTTTACTTGGTCTTCCATCATTAGTCTGCTGTGTACTTATTATATAATTGCTGCAATCCAATATCTGAATAAGTTCATTGCTTGTATTATGTCTGCTCGCATGATGCGCAATTTTACAAAATTCAACCTTTAATTTGTTATTTTTAGAATATCCCAGTTCCGTTAATGATTCTACAATTCCCTCAGGATCCGAATCCCCTAAAAGTAATATACGTAGTTCCTTAAATTGAAATAAGCAGGCAATACTACTTTTATTTGTCAAAGAAATTTTTCTCTCAAACTCCTTTTGATTTAATTCAACAATACTCTTTTGATAATCATCCCTATATGCAATTTCAGTTGTTGCTTTTTTCTCTTTTTTATCCTGTCTGCAAAATTTTTTCAACACTTCTTTGGAAGGCGATAATATCGTTACAGAAGCTCCTGATATAGAAAATTGTTCTAGTTTTGTTACAATCCTTCTTCTTATTCCTTTTTCCTGTATTATTTCTTCCATATCTGCGCCTTGCTTCCAGCTAATTTCAGTAGAATTAGCATATAAAGTTACTTGATGACTCCTATCATTTATTCCAAATAGATCATTCAAACCTTTTCCAAAATCAAACCACATTTCATCTATCAATGAAAAATCAAATGTTTTTTGAGATAACAACCGCAAAATTCCATCAATATGATCCGAATCAATATGCGTCAGAATCAACAAATCAATCTTATTACCAGCTTTTTTTTCATTATCAACATAGGTGCACAATTGCCGGAATCCAGTTCTTCCCTGTCCACCATCAATTAAAATATTATGCTTTTCTTTTTCACCATAAGAAATAATAATACAGTCCCCATTTAACGCTTTTAAGACTTTGATATTTAACATCTTACGTTCATTCCTCTCAAGGCTTGAATATTTGTCACTTTTTTGCTCTGGTCTACCCTTTTCTCATACTACAATCTTGTTATGCTATAATAATTATAACATGTGGGTTGGTCAATGTTTCTTATTCTATCAAATTTAATTTTATACTCTTTTGCTAAACAAAACCATTCGATATAATGTAATTTCAACATTTGTAGTACTATATTTGTAGTATGGTTGTTTTATATTTAAGAGCTCCCTCTCAGAAGCCCTTAATGCATTCACTGTCTGTTGCTTTATTACACTATTCTCCTCTCGATCTATCTTAATCTGATAAACTCTACCTCTTATAAAAGCAATTATCTGTATTACCAGGTGCCGCATGTCCTTTTAAAACCAAACGGATTTCAATTGCTTCTAAGCGTTTTGCATATCCTTCACTTCCTGATGCTTCTCCATTTTTTGCCCAGCCAAGCCATCCAAAATCCTGACAATGTACTCGATAATATATGTCATACTTTTCTGCTGCATGACCAGTCAAATTAATTTGGATTGCTTCTAAACGCTTTGATTGACCGGCTGTGCCACTCATCTGATCATTTTCCTTCCAATCTTGCCAGCCTATGTCCTGAATGTGGGTTCTATATTGAATTCCACCATTTATCGAAGATGACAACTTGATATTAATAGCCTCCAAGCGCTTTGACTGTCCAGATGTTCCACTCATCTCTCCATCTGAAACATATTCCTGCCAGCCTATATCCTGTACATGCGTTCTATAAGAAATCAATTCTGTTAGCTTATTTATAGTTTCTTCTTTCGTTGCTGAGCATTGTGTACATGTATATCTAATAATTCCTTCACTGTCAAATGTAGGTGCTTTCACTACTACACCAGAATCCCATACATGCTGCGTATGCCCGCCAGCTGGCTTATTTTCATTATATGAAACTTTGAATTCTAATTGTGTCGCCTTACCTATTGCATATAATTGAGCTTTCGAACCATTACTGAACCAATCCATTTGATTAATGGCATATGCCAGAATCCCATTCTGAATTCCAGATATGCTTGGCGGGTATGATGAATTATCAGCGGAAATTGTAAAATTCGTTGTTTTAGCATCCAACTGAGCCTGAATTCTATCTCTATAGTTTTCTACCCACTTTGCTGCCTCTCCATTTTTTACAAAGTAATTATCCGCTAAGCTTGCAGATCTCGTTCCATAACCATCTGCAGTATATATCTTTTCGTGTCCAGGATGTGCTATTGCCATTAATTCATCTGTTAGTCCAAAATACAAATGTCTGTTATCAAAACTATAATACTTATTATTAGAATCATCCCATGTACAATCTACCTGATACCATTGACCATCCATTTTAACAGCATTCCATGTATGTCCATCATACGTATCTCTTGTTTCTGCATTTTCAATTCCAGCAGCTGACAGTAATTGTGAATATGCACTTTCATACGCCTGACATGTTCCTGTTCTTCTTGTCAAAGCACTTTCTGCTGAAGACCATTTCAATGAATTGTCATAATCTAATTGCTGTAACAACCAGTCATGTAACCATAACGCTTTTGCATAATCAGAGCCATCTGTTTCACTCTTGCACTGATTAACAGCCGTTTCTACTATAGACCTAACGCTTGGATAGTTTTTATCAGACACCTTAATATAAGTATTTGTACGCAGAAAATATACTCTGGACTTCTTATCTATAACATGAAATCTGAAATTATATGTACCAGATGCTGTCATCGTGAACGTATAATCCTGATAGCTACATTCCTTTGAGTACTCTATCCATTCTCCCCTACTAGGGTCTGCAACCGACTCATAAGCATTTTCATTTGGATTCGAGTAGCTTGGTGCTTCCATATTAAACTGATATGTTCCGCTTCCCCCTGTCGCAGAAACATGAAAAGTAAGTGGCTGTCCTAATACAGGTTCATTCCACTCTACTTTTAAAACAACATTACCTGATGCATCAGTAGCAGTATCACTATGCGCATAGGTAGTTTCCTCTGCATTAACTTTCAGCGTATTATTATTCCATGTAAATATTAAAATACATGCTAGTGCAATAAGTATTTTAACTATCCATTTACATACAAATCCATAGCTATCTGTTTTTTTTGTCATTGTTCTAACACCTCTTCATCCTTCATTTTTTGATACAACCATAACCTACTTATCTTTAAACGCCCAAAACTTATTAATCATAAAATTCAATGGCACACTAACCACTAAATTAATAACAGGCGCTATAAATTCAGAGATTCCACATATTTTTACCCAAAGTATCAATAATATACTATTCAAAAAAAGACCCGTAAACGAATATGAAATATATGTTTTTGTAAGTGCTTTCCACCATATTCTTTCTGTGTCCACCGAAGCAGCAAAAACCATCTTATTGTTCCAGTAAAATGACCATAATACACTTAAGATAAACGCAACAATCTGTGCAAACAAATAATCTGTTTTCGGCAAAAGACATGCCGTCTGCAAAATCAATAACGTTCCCGCATATAAAAGATAGCTAATCACCGTATTTGACACACCCACAATGCCAAATTTAACAAATTGCATGATGACATCATGTTGTACATCCTGATAACTTCTTCTCAAAACTCTTTCCATTATAAACTTCATTACCGCATATACTACGTTTTCAATCCACGTCCATATTTTTGTAAACAATTTAGGTTTACTCCTCGTATTATATTTACTCACTTCATCCATATGTCTCATATGCTTTTTTATAAAAATGCATAATGATATTAACTAACCAATTTGGCCAAAACTTTCTAAACATATAAATATCATCTTTTTCTCTTTTATGATCTACAATCCATTCTTTACTTGTTGCTCCATCATGCACACGATAATAAGTCAACGGCTTGTCCACATAAAGAAAAGCCCCATCCATTTCTGATATTTTATAAAAAGTATCCCAGTCTATGTTAAATTTCAGTTCCGATGTAAAAAACGAATTGCCGAGTTTACTTTTTCGATATGTAACTGCCGGACAGCAAATGCTATTTCCCAACGACAATACTTTTTTCTTCCAAAACTTACTTCGCGCCATCCAATCGTATTTTAATGGCGTGCGTAATAATTTTCGGATCTTTGAATTAATATCTCTCGGTCCAATTTTTCCATTTTTAATTGGAACATAATCCGATACAAATGCAATCGCATCCTTCACTCCCACGACCTTTTTCTGCATTTCCTCCACATAAGCCGGATTATATCTGTCATCTTGATGTGCAATAGTAACCCATTCTGTGTCTGCTGAATCATATGCAAAATTCCAATCATCACGAATATCGCTCTTACCATTTCTAATGAAAAGTGGTATTTGATACTTATTAGCAAGATTTTTGATATAATCATTCGGCGTAGATGTAGCCATGATAATATTTGTTTTCACGGTCTGATTAACCAGTGACAAAATACATTCTTCCAAAAATTCCGATTCTTTATATGCACATATTGCAAAGGTGTGATCAATTATACCCTTTTTTTCTTTACTCGTTTTCATTTCCCTTATCCTTCAAAAATTCCTCCACAATGTATCTTGGTCTTTCTTTTGTTTCAAGATAAATCTTACCAATATATTCACCAATAATACCGATTGCAAGAAGCTGGAGACCACCAATGCCCCAAATTGACACAACAATTGTTGACCACCCTGCTACCGTGTTACCAACAAAATGTCCAATTGTATAATATAAAAGTAAAATAATACTGACAATGAATAAAAATATTCCAAGTGCAGTTATAAAACGAATTGGCTTAATGCTCAATGAGGTAATACCATCTAATGCAAATGCAACCATCTTTTTGAGCGGATATTTAGACTTACCAGCAAAACGCTCATGCCGTTCATAAGTAACAATTCCTGTTTTAAATCCCAGTAATGGCACCATTCCCCGTAAAAAAAGATTTACTTCTTTAAAGCCTTCTAATTCATGAATAGCTCTACTGCTCATAAGCCTATAATCAGCATGATTATAAACAATTTCCACTCCCATATGGTTCATCAGTTTATAAAAGCCTTCTGCCGTATGCTTTTTAAAAAAAGTATCTGTTTTTCTGGCACTACGGACACCATATACAATCTCACATCCATCATAATACTGCTGTACAAATTTGTCTAATACCTCAATATCATCCTGTAGATCAGCGTCCATTGAAACAACCATATCACATTCATCTTTTACGGTCATTAAACCTTCCAATAATGTATTTTGATGACCTCGGTTTCGGGATGACTTAATTCCAAGTACCAATGGGTTTTCCTCATACATCTGTTTAATCAAAGTCCACGTCTTATCTTTTGATCCGTCATCCACGAATACCATACGACTCTTTTCCGACACCAGACCAAACTGTATCATCATACTTAATTTTTCAGTAAGTCTTCTTTCTGTCTCTGGTAACACTTCCTGCTCATTGTAGCAGGGAATGACCAGATACAATGTCTTCTTCTTCCGTTTTTCCATAATATTACATCCTTCATAACTTCCTTAATATGCAACAAAATATAAACTATTTCCATCAAATACCATCTGTTCATCTAAATTTAAAGAATCCCAATCTTTTTTTGAAAATCTGTTTGCAAAAGAAGCATCATCCATCAAAACAGTAATATACTCCTTATTATTATAATAATTAATTGCCTCTACACAGCCCCAAGATACATTATAAATTCTCTCGCATAATTCAAACTGTTGAAAATCAATTGCTTTATATTTATAGCTAGGATTATCATCATTCCGAATATAAATTGTGTCTACAATCTGTCCGCTCTTTTCCTCATACAAGTCAATTTTTTGTTGAATCATATAGGCAACTTGTTCATCCAATCGATTAGTCGCAATTACATTTTCTGATATCATTTGAATATTAACAATATTGGTTCCCATAACTATTACTGCGAGTATCCCCTCTATACACAAGCTCAATTTATCAACATTCCATACTAATAAAATTATACATGGCATAGAAAATATTGACCAATAGCTAATAATAGAACGTGGTGCCATCCATACTGTTGATGCCAATAAATGTGGAACATAAACGACTCCCCTGACACACACAATTAAAAGAAAAATATATATATATTGTTGCCATGCTTCTCGTCTGTAAATTAAAGTTACTATAATCATTCCATACATTATTATCAACGCAATCAAAACCATGTAGGCAGGCATAAATCCATGCGTATTAAAAAACAAATTTTCAATATTACCACAAATTTCTTTTATATTAGACAAAATTCCTTGCAGTCCCCTATCTTCTGTCCTACTTTCTGCCTGAGCAATTCCTATCTTTTGTAAAACCCGTAAAAGTCCAATATTAAATATTCCTGCCCCCCCACCACATAGCAGTACTCCTGCACTATTCCAAAATGCACTTTTTGTCAACTTGCCTTCATTTAAAATATAAATATCAATCAATGCAAAATATACAAAAAAACCTATTAACGCTTGATAAAAACTCACTGACATCAACATAAATAAAAACATTAACAACCAATTTTTTATAGTCATATTTCTGTCTATCTGAAGTAGTGCAAGCATAACCAACACAATACCAAAACACCACGCCAGCACCATTTCTATATAGACAAAAAAATCTATCATAAATACGTTGCAAAATACAATTATAACACTTGTTTTTAAAATAATATCATATTTCAAATTATGTATATGTTTTTTTAAATGTATATACAACGTACAAGAAACAATAGATAATGTGATAATCAATATATATGTAAATATTCTCTGGTGTGTTACAATATTAATGTTTCTAAATAATCCAAACACAACATAATTACCAAAACGTCCTAAATTAAGATTGCCAACATATGCGTTCGTACTATTCCTCGAATATGCATACGCATCAATTGAATAATGTCTGTTTAGCATAATAGCAAACACAATTAAATAAAACAGACAAAATCCTATGTATTCTTTTATATAATACTTTCGTCTTTCCTTATGCAATATTTCCTCTCCTTGTATTTCATTTCCATAGAATTCACTAAGCCATTGCTAGGCAAATTTTAACCTCATAAATCAGAAAATAAATCTTCCTGATACAGACCTTTTTCTAACATTTTTCCAAAGCTTTCCCTTACGTCTGCCACGTCCTCTTTGTAAGTCATTCCATACCATGTATCATTACTTTTCAACACTTTCACTGACATCTTTCCCTGTTTTACCAGTTCACCAATAAAAATTGGTATTAAATACTCTGCTTGCAATGGATTTTCTGGCACATCTTTTTCAAAAAATTCTGTGAAACCCTTTTCTAATACATCTAAAAATTCTGGTGTCAGTCCCCACATATTCATGGATACAAGGGATTCTGTGTCAATAGCTACACCATTGACTTCTGCACCTTTTGAAGTTTTCACTATATTCTTTGTTTCAATAACTTCTGTTAAATTGTTTTCTGCGTCCATCTTGCAAATACCACGGGTCACACCTCCATTGTCTGACAGGGTATTCTTCAACACAAATCCTGCCATACAAGATTTACCACCATTTATCAGATACTCATGAACAGCCGAAAAGCCATCTTTTCCATAATAATCATCTGCATTAATTACTATAAAAGGACTATCTATCACACGCTTTGCTGAAAGCACAGCCTGTCCAGTTCCCCACGGCTTTGTACGTCCCTCTGGCAAACTTTCTGGAATATCATTAATATTCTGGAATGCATAGTCTACAGTCACCTCATGAGCTTTACAGATATTCTCAATACGATTACCAATGACCTCTTTAAACTCTTTCTCAATATCTTTTCGAATAATAAACACTATATGATTAAAACCTGCTTCAATTGCATCATGGACTGAATAATCCATAATAATATGATTATTATCATCCACTGGCTCTAACTGTTTAATTCCTGTCCCAAATCGACTGCCAATACCGGCTGCCATAATTAGTAATGTCGTTTTCATTTTTATTTTAATTCCTCTACTTTCTTCAATGCTGCTTCAATTACCTTGTCCATATCATAATACTTATAACTTCCAAGTCTTCCTCCAAAAATAACGTTTTTCTCACCCTCTGCCAATTGACAATATCTTTCATAGAGTGAGTCGTTTTTCTCATTATTGACAGGATAATATGGCTCATCTCCTTTATGCCATTCGCTGGAATACTCTTTCGAAATAATGGTAACCGGCTGCTTTCCGAACTCAAAATGCTTATGTTCAATAATTCTTGTATATGGCACTTCTCTATCTGTATAATTAACAACTGCATTTCCCTGATAATTATCCATCTCGTACCGTTCCTGCTCGAATCGGACTGAACGATACTCTAATACACCCAATTGATAATCAAAATACTCGTCAATCATTCCTGTATAGAGAACTCTATTTGAAACATTACCATTCTTAGCTACAAATTCTTTATAGTCTGTATTAAGTAAAACCTCTGTTCCCTCTAACATTTTTTCGATGATTCGTGTGTATCCACCGATTGGTATTCCCTGATAACGATCATTAAAATAATTGTTATCATATGTAAATCTCAATGGTAATCTTTTAATAATAAAAGCCGGAAGTTCCTTGCAGTCTCTACCCCATTGCTTTTCTGTATATCCTTTAATTAATTTTTCATAAACATCACGTCCAACAAGTGATAATGCCTGTTCTTCAAGATTTTCTGGATCTGTAATATTCAAATCAGCAATCTGAGACTGAATGATATCTTTTGCTTCCTGTGGAGTAACAATCCCCCACATTTTACTAAATGTATTCATATTAAACG
>ERZ839741.1563-NODE-1563-length-24042-cov-7.269271_pt1 | contig 24042 bp, 19 predicted proteins | sample MGYA00519880_ERZ839741 | MGnify/ENA primary metagenome ERZ839741 (study PRJEB31850, sample SAMEA3708851) | human gut metagenome | biome: human gut; feature: human-associated habitat; material: faeces | place: China | collected 2014 ...
TCGTTATGACGTTGGCGGGTGTTATTCTCCGCTCGACGTGTCCCGACATGGCGGCATCCGTTCCGGCCGCCTTTTCGATATGCAATACGACATAGCCCATAGCGGTATAATTTTAGGTAGTTGATAATTCGGTTGTAGTCAGACAAGGATTCGGAATTGTCCCGGCGGTTGAACCGAGGAACGAATATCCGCCATCCGGGGTGTCCAGAGGGGCGACAGCCCCTTTGGCCTATTGGGGCATTTTCAGCGTTGCGGAGCAATGCGGAGAGAAAAATGCCCTAATAGGCTATGCCTTTTGTAAAAAGGCGCGGGCGCGAAGCGGCCGATCTGTGGGCGACGGTGCCGCCGTGGTGTCCGTCAGCAGGGGAGCCGATGAAAGAGAACCGACGGCCCGCAAGCCCGTGCCCCTGTGCGCCCTTCGGGATCCTCCATAAATCCCGAAGGGCGCACAAGGGCCAAAGGGCTGTTACTCCGCCAGTCGGTATTTGTCGCCCAAACGCTCGGTAAGCGCCGACATGTCGCGGCTGATCTTTTCATTGGTGATCTTCGCGTAAATTTGGGTGGTCTTGATATTCGTATGACCTAACAGGCGGCTGACGGTTTCGATAGGCATACCCTGCGAGAGCGTGATAGTCGTGGCGAAGGTATGGCGGGCGAGGTGGAAGGTGAGTTTGTTTTTAATGCCGCATTGCTTGCCGATCTCGCGCAGGATGTCGTTGCAATGGCAGTTGCACGGCATATAAAAGACATGGTTGTCGAGCCGCTGATCCGCGTATTTCTCGATGATGCGTTTGGGAATATCCAGCAGGCGGATACGGCTTTCGGTATTGGTTTTCTTACGTCGCGTGATGATCCACAGGTTACCGTCGAACATAGTTTGAAGGTTGTCCGTGGTCAGCCCTTTCACGTCGGCATAAGCCAGCCCCGTGAAGATGGAGAAGACGAACAGATCGCGGATGCGGGCATGCGCCTTGTTGGCCGTTTTATAGTTCATCACGGCCTTGATCTCCTCTTGCGAGAGATAACCCCTGTCCACGCTTTCGGGAGAGTTGATATAGCCCGAAAACGGGTTGAACGGCAGGCGCCCGTCGTTGCGGGCAATGGCGACGATATGTTTCAAGACGATCATGTAGCCCCACACGGTATTTGTGCGGCATTTCTTCTCCGTGCGCAGGAAATACTCGAAATCGTTGATAAAGGTAAGGTTCAGTTCTTTCAGCGGGATGTCCTCCCGGTGGTAGGTATGGGCGAGGAACTCCCGCACGCGCTTACACACGCAGCAGTACTTTTTCCATGTGGCGACCTCACGGTTGAAACCCACCTTTTTCCGGTATTCGACATTGTGCTGTTCGAAGAGTTTCAACAGCGTTTCCTGCTTTACTCCGATACCGAGGTAGGCATCCCGCAGTTTGGCGGCCGTGACATAGCCGTCCGACTGCATCAACTCCTGATAGCGGCGGTTCACCTCGACGCGGATTTTATCGACGGCAAGATTGATTTGCATGGCCTCGACGCTCTTGCCCGTCGCCCGGCCGTTCTTGACATCCCATAAACGCGGAGGAACGTCCATTTTGCAACTGAATTGTTTGACCTCGCCATCTACTGTAAGACGGCAAATCAAAGGCAGATCGCCGTTGGGGCGGGCGCTGCCTTTCTTCACGTAAAATAAGACCCGAAACGTGCTTCGCATAATAAACCCGATTTTTGGTTACAAAATTAATGTCTGTCGGGCCGTTTGTCAAGATGAAGAATAACGCAAGTAGCAGTAAAAGAATGCGTTACAAACAAAATTCAAAGCAAGTACCGCGTAATGATCTGGTAACGATTCTTATTCAGCAATAGGCCGTAAAACCGCTTCGAACGAATTTCTGTATAACGCAAATCAATGCGCTATTGATTATAAACCAGCACCTTAAGCCATTCGTTGCGTTGTCCTGCTAATCTCTTGAAAGTTTATTTTATGCAAGGGCATTCCAGAGCCTCGTGATAGATAAACGAACGACTCCACACTTCTTTTTTGCAATTTTGCCAGATAGGAGTCGGAAGGCAATTAATCGTTTATTTATGTTCAAAAATGTTTATTTTGCGGTTGTGGCGGTTTTGATGCAACCGTATTTGTGTCAGGGGCAAATGCATGCTTTGCGTGATAAAATTCTGTATGACAATGTCGTTTTTATGTCGCATCCACAGAGTTTATTGCCGTATATCGCCGACTTGTCTGCGGATGACCTGTTGGATGGTATGGTTTGCGTAACGACTGTTGAGTGTGTGGATCGGTTTGGTAAAATGGTTCCCGGAGAAAAGGTGTCCAATAACGTCATTGTCTGTGAACACTTTCCTGAAACAAAATGTTACATACTTAAATTCGGATCAAATATGAATAACGATGGACCGGACCCGATCGCAAATCTGCAAGTCAGTAAACAAGCCGAATGGTGTTTAGATCGGCGGGATTCGCTTCGGTTAGGGGAAGAGGTGCTGTTCAGGCCTTCCGGCAGTGGTCAGGTCGAGCTTCGCCGATACGATCTCACTGGCAAATCTGTGGGTACAAGGCATGTAAAACTGGATGCTATGCAACGAATTGTTCAGTATGAGAATTTCGGCGTTTATACAAGAACTTGGGCTCCGAACAATTTTCTGTTGTCATTGATCCATGAACGGCGAGATGCGAATTCCGTGTCGTTTCGAGGGTATGAAAAACTATGGTGGTACACGGAGAAGATACGATATGATTTTCGCGACGGTCGTCCACAGCAAATTCGAGTAACAAGAACTTTTGACGGTGAACCCCAGAAACCTCGAATTGAAACGCTGTATTTTACCGTTGAGGCAACGGATTCGTTGGGACGTTGGATAAAAATTATAAAATACGAAAAAAATTCGAAATATCAGGATGGTCGGAAAAAAGTGGCAGAAATATCTCGTTCTATTATCTCTTTAAGTGAAATCAGGCGAGCCAAAGAGAAAAAACGCCTTGAAGTCGAAAGGCAAAGACAGCAACGGCTTGCCAAAGAGGCGGAAGAACGCCGTCGCCGGGAAGAAGAGCGACAGCGTCAGGTGGAAGAGCGACGGCGTCAGGTGGAAGAGCGACAGCGTCAGGTGGAAATTTTGAAGCAAAAAGAAAAACAATATATTACAAACTATGATCTGATAGAGCGTTTGTATCGCAAGAATCCTGATAGTCCGTTTGCGGCTATTTCGGCATCGCACAAAAAACGACCTATTTATGATGCTTATGTTAAAATCAGAAAATATTGCGGTCCTACGGACGATAACTTACTTGCCGTGCAGGCAGTGGTTATAGAACTTGCGAAAAAGCGGACTAAGCAAGTAGAGAAAAGGCTGAAAGGCATATCTCAAGTACCGGAACTAATCCGTTTTTTCAAAGAGGATGCGCTCGGGTTATGCAAGTAATTCATCGTTGAGGCTAATTCTAAATTTTTCCCGAAAAGATGAATTCGGGCACGCAATGTGTTGTTATCCCCGAAACTTGCACTATCTTTGCCCCGACACTTTGATATTAGTAGAACAGAAACGATGAAAGATCCTAAAAACGACTCGACCCCGGTGCTCGAACGCTTCGGACGCGACAAACGCAAGCGCACCGTAGTGGCTACGGCGGAGCGTGTCGAGCGTCGCCCGCGTTTGCAGCGTGATGCCGCCGATTCGGAGCAACCCTCCTTTGAAAACAGGCCCGAACGCCGGGCTTCGTATAACCCCCATTTCACGGCCGATAACCGTCCGGTCTTCGAGAAGCCGCACTACGGCGACAAATCCCGCGGGGAGGGCGACCGCCCGCGCCGTTCGTATGACGACCGCCCGCGTCCCTATGGCGACCGTCAGCGTCAGTACGACGATAAGCCGCGTTCGTATGGCGACCGTCAGCGTCAGGACGACGACCGTCCGCGGCGTTCCTTCGGCGACAAACCCCGCTACGACGGTGACCGTCACCGCAGCGACGAGGAGCGTCCGCGCCGCAGTTACGGCGAGAAGAAATTCGGACCCAAGAAGTTCGGCGACAAGCCCTACGGCGAGAAGAAGTTCGGCGAGAAAAAATTCGGGGATAAGAAATTCGGCGACCGGAAGTTCGTCGACAAACCGTTCAAACCTGCCTATAAGAGACACGACGACAAACCGGCGTCGTATCCGAAATTCAATCCCGAGAAGCAGACGGGCGAGATGCGCCTGAACCGCTTCATCGCCCAGTCGGGCATCTGCTCGCGCCGCGAGGCCGACGATTTCATCACGGCGGGCGTCGTTTCGGTCAACGGCAAGATCGTCACCGAACTGGGGACCAAGGTGCTGCCGACCGACGAAGTGCGGTTCAATGACGAGCCGGTGCAGGGCGAGAAGAAGGTCTACCTGGTGCTGAACAAGCCCAAGGGCTACGTCACTTCGCTCGACGATCCCCATGCCGGAAAGACGGTCATGGAGCTGGTCTCGGGCGCCTGCACGGAGCGCATCTACCCGGTGGGACGCCTCGACAAGAACAGTCTCGGGCTGCTGTTGTTCACCAACGACGGCGACCTTACGAAGCAGTTGACGCACCCTTCCTACAAGAAGAAGAAAATCTACCAGGTGACGCTCGACAAACCTCTGACGCGCGCCGATATGGACCGCATCGCCGAGGGCGTCACGCTCGAAGACGGCGAGATCTTCGCCGACGAGATTTCCTACGTCAAGGAGAACAAGCAGGAGGTGGGCATCGAGATCCACTCGGGCCGCAACCGCATCGTGCGCCGTATTTTCGAGTTCCTGGGTTACACCGTGACCAAACTCGACCGCGTTTACTATGCGGGTCTCACGAAGAAGAACCTCAAGCGCGGAGCGTGGCGGTTCCTGACCCGCGAGGAGGTGGAGCGGCTGAAGTCCGGGCAGTATGAATAGGAAGTCCGGGCTGTATGCATAAATGAAAAGAGCGATTCTCACGAATCGCTCTTTTCATTTCATTTAATGCGTGTCCCGATACCAGTCCGTCATCCGGTTTTCGGCGACGTACTTCGTCGAAGGCTCGCTCACGGAGACGCCCGTATAGAAATGCACGGGGTTCGACCCGTTGTTGTATTGGGAATAGAACTGCTTCGTGCACAGACGGCTTTCGGGGGGAAATGCCCGGTCGAGTTGCGTCGTGAATTCCTTGACGAGCGCCGGGTCGCCGCAGCTCAATTCGACGTAATGCCCCAAGTCGTAGAAAAGGTGTGTCATCAGTCCCTCGTAGTACTGGAGCTGCGAGAGTTCGAACGGCTGTTTGCCTTTTTCGTTGATGCGGCGCATCACCTCCGCCAGCGCGTCCAGCTGCGACGTGACGGCCAGTGAGATGCAGCCCGACTGCTCTTTCCAGGTCGTGCTCTGGTATTCGTTTTCGTAGAGGTTCCAGAACTCCCGGCAGGTTTCCGCGAGCCGGTCCGCGACCGGTCCCGTTTCGAACAGGTGGGGGACGATCCGGTCGTAGGGGAATCCGTCGCCCATGACCTCGCAGGGCGACGCCACGATGTAGCCGATGACCGAACGCAGGTCGTAGAGCGTTTCGATGTTGGCCATGAAGCAGTCGTCGAAGATCAGGTAGTCGAAACGGAACTGCTGCGCTTCGAGCGCCTCCTTCAGCTCCGTGATGTTCAGTTCGTAGCCCTTGTCGCCGAACGAACGGGTCTGCTTGGCTCCCGGGGGCGCGGCCCATAGGTCGTCCTCGGCGGAACGCCGCATCGAGTAGGAGAGCGAGCCGCTGGCGACCGGAATCCACGCCTTGCCGTGGCAGCCGATGATCAGCCCGTAGTTTTGGGCCGGAGCCAGCTCCGCGGCATCGGCGAACAGCTGCCGCACCTTTTCGGGGTTTCCGGCGTTGAAGCCGTCGTAGGTTTTGAGAGTTTTCGTCTCGCTGCGTCGCTTGTTCCTGTCGTAATAGATTTCCAGCATCACGGCCGACGAATGCTTCTCGGGCTGATAGCAGACCAGAATGCGCCCGTCGCCCGGGATTTGGTTCGTCACGGCCGCGCTGACGCCCTCGATGTTGCGCTCGTAATAGTTGATCAGGCCTCGTCCGGGCATGTACAGCAGAAGGGTCTGCGTCGCCACGGCGGGCGGGTTGTAACCCGGCTCCTCCTTGGAGCAGGCCGCGAGCGTCAGCAGCAGGGCGAGGCAGAGCGTATGCCGGAGAATGCGGATCATTTATAGGTGCGGGGTTTGAGGTTGTTGAACTGCCACGTGCGGTCGCGCTGGTAGGTGTAACCCTCGGGTTTGTTCCAGTAGACGCGGCTGAAATCGAAATAGAATCCCTTGCGCTTCTTGCCCTCGACCACATAGGGAACGACCAGCGGCACGAACTCCACCGTGCGGCTGACGATGCGCGCCTTGCCGAACGAAAGCCCTTCGGCGGCCAGCACGTCGAGCGCGTGGTCGAACATCAGCACATGGCGCGGGGTCTTCTGCGTGAATCCGTCGCCCGAGCCGAGGATCGTGCGGATGACGCCGTTCATGCGGTCCGACCAGGCTTTTTCCTGCTCCTTGTCGCCCAGCGCACCGTAGGCGAACGACATGAGGTTGAGGATTTTGGGGCTGAACGGATCGCGTTTCAGGGCGTCGTTTCCCACCGAGACCATCGTTTCCAGCGTGGCCCTGTCGGGTTTGTCGGGGTCGATGCCCGAGGCCAGCATCAGCATTTTGTCCAGATCGGGGTTCACGGCCAGCGGCTTGTATTCGTCGCGGTAGGCGTATCCGTAGTAGAGGTAGTGGTAATCCTCGTCGGTCAGCGTCTCGTCGCCCGCGTTGTAGCGCATCATCAGCGCGGGGTAGTAGAACGCGGACTGGGCGTCCATCGTCCGGTCGAGGATCATGTCCTCGTCGGGGACTCCGGCGGCGGCCAGCGCCGGAACCAGCAGTGAGAGAAGCAGCAATCGTTTCATAGCGGTCGTTTCCGGTACAAACGCAAAATCAGCGCAAATCGTATCTGGCGATCAGCTCTTCGAACTTCGCGCGGAGTTTTCCCGATCCGGCGACCAGCGGCAGGCGCATCGTGTCGCCGATGCGTCCCATCACCGAGAGGGCGCATTTCACGCCCACGGGGTTGCCCTCCTCGAAGAGCGCGTGCACGGCTTCGTCCAGCGCGGCATAAGCCTTTTCCGCCGCGTCGAAGTCGCCCGCCTTGGCATGGTTCACGCACTCCATGAACCGCTGCGGGAAGGCGTTCGCCGCCACGGAGATCACGCCGTCGCCTCCGCGGCGCATCAGCTCGATGGCCATGCCGTCGTCGCCCGACAGCACGAGAAATCCCTCGGGACGGTTGTCCAGGATGCGCTGCATCTGCCCGATGTCGCCCGACGCCTCCTTGATGCCGATGACGTTGCGGAAGTCGGCGGCGCAGCGGAGCGTGGTCTCGGCGGTCATGTTGACGCCCGAGCGGCCCGGGATGTTGTAGAGGATCACCGGCAGGGGCGAATGCTCCGAGACGGTGCGGAAATGCTGGTAGAGCCCCTCCTGCGAAGGTTTGTTGTAATAGGGCGTCACGCTCAAAATGGCGTCGGCGCCCCGCAGGTCAAATTCGCGCAGCTGGTCCAGCACCTCCGAGGTGGAGTTGCCGCCGCAGCCCATCACTAGCGGCACGCGGCCTGCGATCTGGTTGGTGATGAACATGGCGATCACGGCGCGTTCGGGCATGTAGAGCGTGGGGGTCTCGGCCGTGGTGCCGAGTGCGACGATGTAGTCCACGCCGCCGTCGATCACGTAGTCGATCATGCGGGCCAGCGCCTTGTAGTCGACGCGGCCGTCTGCCGTGAAAGGGGTGATCATCGCGGCGCCCACGCCGGAAAGTTTGTGTCGTAGCATAATGTCTCTGATTGTCGTTTTATCTGTTGTCGTTTTGCGTCAGTCCTCAAAGCAGGCGTCTTGCGCCTGTCAGAATAATTCCTGTTGTGCGGCCTTTTCCACCGGGCCTCCGCCTTCGATCATGGCGATGAACTCCTCCTCGGAGATGATCCTTACACCCAGCTTCTCGGCCTTCTTCAGCTTCGCCGGGCCCATCTTGTCGCCCGCCACGAGGTAGTCGACGCTGCCCGACACCGCCGCGAGGTTCCGGCCCCCGTGCAGTTCGATCAGCTCCTTCATTTCGTCGCGGCTCCGCGTGAACTTGCCCGAGACCACGAAACTCCGGCCCGCCAGCGCCTCCGACGCCAGGCGGCGCGCCTCGGCTTCGAATTGCAGCCCCGCGGCGCGTAGGCGGCGGATGATCCGCAGGTTGTCCTCCTCGGCGAAGTATTCGATGATGGCGTCGGCGATGCGTCCGCCCACCTCGTCGGCCTCGACCAGCTCCTCGCGCGTGGCCCGCATCACGGCGTCCAGCGAGCGGAAATGCTCGGCGAGGTATTTGGCCGTGGTCTCGCCCACGAAGCGGATTCCCAGCCCGAACAGCACGCGCTGGAAGGGAACCGCCTTCGAGCGTTCCACCGAGCGGATGATGTTGTCGGCCGACTTCTCGCCCAGCCGGGGCAGGGGGGCCAGCTGTTCTGCCCGCAGGTCGTAGAGGTCCGCCACGTCGCGCACGAGTCCGTTTTCGTAGAGCAGTTCGACGGTCTCCTCGCCCAGCCCCTCGATGTCGAGGGCCTTGCGGCGGATGAAGTGGATGATGCGCCCGATGATCTGGGGCCGGCATCCGCTCTGGTTGGGGCAGTAGTGCTTGGCCTCGCCTTCGTAGCGCACCAGCGGCGTCCCGCACTCGGGGCATACGGTGATGTACTCGAACGGACGGCTGTCGGCCGGGCGCTGCGCGAGGTCCACGCCGATGATCTTCGGGATGATCTCGCCGCCCTTCTCGACGTAGACCGTGTCGCCCGGGCGGATGTCCAGCTGGGCCATCTGCTCGGCGTTGTGCAGCGTCGCGCGCCGCACGGTGGTTCCGGCCAGCAGCACCGGTTCGAGGTTGGCGACGGGCGTGATAGCCCCGGTGCGTCCTACCTGGAACGACACGCTGTCGAGCCGCGTGGCGGCCCGTTCGGCCTTGAACTTGTAGGCCACGGCCCACTTGGGGGCCTTGGCCGTGAATCCCAGCTGGCGCCGGACGGCGAAGTCGTTGACCTTGATCACCACGCCGTCCGTCGGGAAGGGCAGGCGGCGCCGTGCGGTGTCCCAGTGTTCGATAAATGCGTCGATCTCGGCGACGCTGCGGCAGATGCGCGCCGCGTCCGAGACCTTGAACCCCCACTGGCGGGCCTTTTCGAGGCTCTCCCAATGGCTCGTGAAGGGCAGCTCGTCGCCCGCCAGCTGGTAGAGTGTGCAGTCCAGTCCGCGCCGGGCCACCACGGCCGACGACTGCTGCTTGAGCGTCCCGGCGGCGGCGTTGCGGGGGTTGGCGAAGAGCTGCTCGCCGTTGGCCTCGCGCTCGGCGTTGAGGCGGTCGAACGAGGCGTAGGGCATCAGGATCTCGCCGCGGATTTCGAAGAGGTCGGGCCAGTCCGTGCCCCGCAGGCGCAGGGGCACCGTGCGCACGGTGCGGACATTGGCCGTCACGTCGTCGCCCTCGATGCCGTCGCCGCGGGTCACGGCGCGCACGAGCCGTCCGTGCTCGTAGGTGAGCGAGATGGCCGTGCCGTCGAATTTCAGTTCGCAGACGTAGTCCGTGGCCCCGGCTTCGCGCTCGATGCGGCCGATGAACTCGTGCAGTTCGTCCAGCGAGTAGGTGTTGCCCAGCGACAGCATCGCGTAGCGGTGCTTCACGGTCCGGAACTCGGCCGTCAGGTCGCTTCCCACGCGCACCGAAGGCGAGTTGGGGTCGGCGTATTCGGGGTGTGCGCGCTCCAGATCCTGGAGTTCGCGCATCATCGCGTCGAACTCGAAATCCGAAATCTCGGGGGCGTTTTCGACGTAATATTTGAAGTTATGCAGTTCGAGCTGCCGGCGCAGCTCTTCGATCCGTTCGCGTACCATAATCCTTAAATAACGTGTGTAAAGTTACATATTTTGTCCTTAACAACGGGTGAATTTGGTGTAAAATCAAAAAAAATGCAAAAAAAAATTGCAGATGTGGTGCGATATTCAAATTTTGCTTATAATTGCAAAAAATTTCGAGACACTACCATGACTAAACCGAATATCGTGAAGAAACATATTGCGACGAGTTTTCATAACCTCAGCCCCGAGTTGCAGGAGGCTGTGAAGGCGAAATACCCGCTGGGATTCACCGATGCGATGATCCGTGTCGACAAGCCCAACGGCGATTTTTTCTATGCCGTTCCCTATGATACGGACGAGATAGCCTACATGGTGAAGATCGACGTGAAGGTCGACGACAATTCGCACGACGACGACGACAAGGACTACTACGACGACGAGATCAAGGGGGCCGACGACATTCAGGGCGACGACGACAGCTCGGACGCTTCGGACGCCTCCGACGACGACGTGAACATCTGACGCCGCCTATGGTCCGCGCCCTTCCCGTCCTGCTCCTACTGCTCTCGGCGGCCTGCGGCCTTGCCGAGGACGAGCGCGACGAGAAGAACAGATACATCTACCTGACATTTTACGACAAGGCCTTCGAGGCCTACTGCCTGGGCGAATTCGACGTCGATGGCGACGGCCGCATCTCGCGCTACGAGGCGCAGCGTGTCCGCACGGTGGAGTGTCCGGAACGGGGCGTCGCGTCGCTCTCCGACCTGAAGGAGTTCACGCGTTTGGAACGGCTCGACTGCCGGGGCAACGCGCTCACGCGGCTGGACGTCACGATGACGCGCCTCGAATGGCTCGACTGCTCGGACAACGGCCTTGTGTCGCTCGACGTGAACGGCCTGCGCGGCCTCGCATACCTCGATTGCGGCGGCAACTCGCTGCCGCGCCTCGATTTGCAGTCGAACGCCTCGCTCGCAACGCTTCTTTGTCCGGACAATGCCCTCGCGGGGTCGCTGGACGTGACCTCCTGCGCCTCGGGGCTGCGTGCCGACGTGCGCGGCAACCCCTCCCTTGCCACGGTCTACTGCCTCGCCTCGCAAAGCGTCGACTTCAACGGACCGACGGAACTCATCCGCAAGTGATTTCCGGCATGAAACGGCCCGGCGGGCCGTTGCGGGGATTTCGGTTCCGGGCGGAACGGCCCCGCTTCCGAGTGCGTTATTTCCCCATTTACGGCAAAAAACCGTCCGAAAAGGACGGTTTTTCTTCATAATTTGTTGAAAAGTCCGGCGGCGGCCTTGGGCTTTTCGGATAATAATTCGTACCTTTGGATGCAAAAAATGTCTTTTGCAAACATAAAACAGAACCGGATACAATGAAAAAAGTTGACGTTATCCTCGGCCTGCAATGGGGTGACGAGGGCAAAGGGAAGGTTGTGGACGTGCTGACGCCTCGTTACGAGGTGGTGGCCCGCTTCCAGGGCGGTCCCAATGCCGGTCACACGTTGGAATTCAACGGCGAGAAATACGTGCTCCGCTCGATTCCTTCGGGCATTTTCCAGGGCGGCAAGACCAACATCATCGGCAACGGCGTGGTGATCGACGCGGTGCTTTTCCGCGAGGAGGCCGAAGCGTTGGCTGCCAGCGGCCATGACCTGACCAAACAGCTCTGCATTTCGAAGAAGGCCCACCTGATCCTGCCCACGCACCGCATGCTCGACGCCGCGTACGAGGCGGCCAAGGGCAGCGCCAAGATCGGCACGACGGGCAAGGGCATCGGTCCCACCTATACCGACAAGGTAAGCCGCAACGGCATGCGCGTAGGGGATCTGTTGAGTCCCGATTTCGAAAGCATCTACGCTGCGGCCAAGGCGCGCCACGAGAAGATCCTGAAGAGTCTCGACTATCAATACGACATTGCCGAGCTGGAGAAGCAGTGGTTCGAGGCGGTCAAATACCTCCGCCGCTTCCACATCATCGACAGCGAATATTTCGTCAACGACTGCCTCTCGCAGGACAAGTCCGTTCTGGCCGAAGGCGCGCAGGGAACGCTTCTGGACGTGGACTTCGGCTCCTATCCGTTCGTCACCTCGTCGAACACCGTCTGCGCGGGCGTCTGCACCGGGCTGGGCGTCGCCCCGAACCGCATCGGCGAGGTCTTCGGCATTTTCAAGGCTTATTGCACGCGCGTGGGCAGCGGACCGTTCCCCACGGAGCTGTTCGACGAGACGGGCGAGCGGCTGTGCGACATCGGCCACGAGTTCGGCGCCGTCACGGGCCGCCGCCGCCGCTGCGGATGGCTCGATATGGTGGCCCTGAAATATTCGATCATGGTCAACGGCGTGACGCAGCTGATTATGATGAAATCCGACGTGATGAACGATTTCGACACGATCCGCGTGGCCACGGCCTACGAGATCGGCGGCCGCACCACCTCGGAGTTCCCCTATGAAATCACCGGCGACCTCCGTCCGGTCTACACCGAGTTCGAGGGCTGGAAATGCGACCTGCGCCGGTACGGCAGCTACGAGGAGTTCCCCGAGGCGTTCAAACGCTACGTGGAGTTCATCGAGCGGCAGACGGGCGTCCCCGTGAAGATCATCTCCGTAGGTCCCGACCGCGGCGAAACGATCGTCCGATAAGCAACCGCGCATCCCGGCTGCCCCGTGGCAGGTTAGGGATGCGTTTTTGTGTGATTTCCGCCCGTCCGCGTTTCGGTCGAAATCCCGGTTGACGACCCGGTCGCATTGCGACAACTGCGACAACTGCGACAACTGCGGCGACAGGCGGGGGCAGTCGCTTGCGGATTGCCGAACCGCCAAAGCAGAAACGAGGTGTGTTTTTACGCCGTAAGTCCCTCCCGCGGGAGGGCTTGGGGCGAGGCAGATTCGCGAACGCGACGGAACGCCGCGACGACAGCGGTAAAAGAAGGAAAAGGATTCAATATATAACCATTACTTACTTATATGCAACAACAAAACCTCAAAATTCTTGTTTTGGCCAAGCAGGTTCCCGATACCCGCAACGTAGGCAAGGACGCGATGACTCCCGAAGGGACGGTCAACCGCGCGGCGCTTCCGGCCATCTTCAATCCCGAGGACCTCAATGCGCTCGAAGCCGCCCTGCGGCTCAAGGACCGTGTGGCGGGTTCCACGGTTCATATCCTTACGATGGGTCCGCAGCGCGCCGCCGACATCATCCGCGACGCGATGTTCCGCGGGGCCGACGGCGGCTACCTGCTTTCGGGCCGCGAGTTCGCCGGCTCGGACACGCTGGCCACCTCCTACGCCCTTTCGTGCGCGCTGAAGAAGATCGCCCCCGACGTGATTTTCGCAGGCCGTCAGGCCATCGACGGCGACACGGCGCAGGTGGGTCCGCAGGTCGCCGAGAAGCTCGGTCTTCCGCAGGTGACCTATGCCGAGGAGATTCTTGAAGTCCGGGAGGGCGCGCTGGTCATCAAGCGCCGCCTGGAGCACGGCACGGAGGTCGTCGAGTGCCCGATTCCGGCCGTTGTGACGGTCAATGCCTCGGCCGCCGAGTGCCGCCCGCGCAACGCCAAGCGCGTGATGAAGTACAAGGGCGCGCTGGCCGGTTCGGAGATCGCCGCTGCACCCGAATCGCCCGCCGCGCAGCGCGCCGCCGCGAAGGAGTACCTCCGCATCGTGGAGTGGGCCGCCGCCGATGTCGATCCCGATCCCGCGCAGCTCGGCCTCCAGGGTTCGCCCACGAAGGTCAAGAGGATCGAGAACGTGGTTTTCGCCGCCAAGGAGGCCAAGAAACTCACTGCCGCCGACAACGACATCAATGAACTTATGGTTGAACTCATCGCGAGCCACACGCTCGGTTAATGCGTTTTTTTGAGATGAACAATATATTCGTATATATCGAGATGGAGGGCGGCAAGGTCGCCGACGTGAGTCTCGAACTGCTGACCAAAGGCCGCGAACTGGCCACGACGCTCGGCGTGAAACTCGAAGCCGTCGTCCTGGGCCACAACCTCGCCGGCATCGAAAAGGAACTGGCCAAATACGGCGCCGATACGGTCTGGGTTGCCGATGATCCGTTATTTTCTCCGTTCCGCACGCTGCCCCACACGGCGGTCCTGTGCGGTCTGATCGGGCAGGAGAAGCCCCAGATCGCGCTGTTCGGCGCCACGCCCGTGGGCCGCGACTTCGCACCCCGCGTATCGTCGGCCCTGCACAGCGGTCTTACGGCCGACTGCACGCAGCTCGAAATCGGCGACCACAAGGACGCCAAGACGGGTACGGAGTATAAGAACCTCCTCTATCAGATCCGCCCGGCGTTCGGCGGCAACATCATCGCCACGATCGTCAACCCCGACCACCGTCCGCAGATGGCCACCGTCCGCGAGGGCGTCATGCGCAAGGAGTACGCCGCACAGCCCGGCGCGGGCGAGGTGAAGGCGATCGACTGGAAGAAGATGGTCACGGACGCGGACCTCGCGGTGAAGATCATCGACCGTCAGTTCGAGGAGCGCAAGATCGACATCAAGGGTGCGGGCATCATCGTCGCCGGCGGCTACGGCATGGGTTCCAAAGAGAACTTCAGGCTGGTGCACGAACTGGCCGACGTTCTGGGAGGCGAAGTGGGCGCCAGCCGCGCCGCCGTCGATGCGGGCTTCACGGAGCATGCGCGTCAGGTGGGCCAGACGGGCGTCACGGTGCGTCCGAAGCTCTACATCGCCTGCGGCATCTCGGGTCAGATCCAGCACACGGCCGGCATGGACCAGTCGTCGATGGTCATCTCGATCAACTCGGACCCCGAAGCCCCGATCAACAAGATCGCCGACTACGCCATCACGGGCGATGTCAATGAGATTATCCCCAAGATGATCAAGTACTACAAACAAAACTCGAAATAGCGATGCGCAGGCTTCTGACGGTAATCTGTACGCTTCTCCTCTCTGCGTCCGTTTCCGGACAGCAGATCAAGAGCCGGCCTGTCGGGTTCGACGACTTCCGCTCCCTGCTGGAAGCTGCTGGTTACGAAGCGTTCGGTTTTGACCTGTCGGAATTGCTCGAAGGACCGGGCCGCTATGACATGACGGTATATATCAAGGAGTACGAATCGGGCGTGGAGATTCGTTCCCGGGAGTTTCCCTGCGGGCCGAACAAACTGCTCGTAAACGATTTCCCCGAGAAGGTGCGCGGCGAAATCCTGCCCGGCGAGATGGCTGATCCGCAGGCGGGCATTTACATGCTGGCCAAAAAACTGACGATTGGATTCTATCCTTCGGGGACGGATTCGACGGCGATGCTGAATTTCAGTATCCCGGAGATGCGGGAGGCCAGTCAGCGGCTCAAGCTCCGCAGCGTGACTTCGTCGAGCGGTTATACGCTTACCAAGTACTGCACCCGTCCGTTCGGGATCGACTCGTTCGAGGCCGGAAAGTTCATTCCGCTGGTCTTTTACGGTTCGATGTGGTTCGATGCGGAGCACAATCTGTTCCGTTTCTGCGGCGAGAACGAGATCGCGCCCGACCTGTCGGGCGAAATTGTCGGCAACATTCCCCACTTCTATGTCATAGGTATTGAATTTACCCCAAAACAGGAGCCTACGAATCTTAAAAACAACTAATTATGGCTAATTTCTTTTCAGATAACAAGGATTTGCAGTTCCACCTCCAGCATCCGTTGATGCGCAAGATCGTGGAGCTGAAGGAGCGCGGTTTCGCGGAGAAGGACCTCTACGACTATGCGCCGCAGGATTTCGACGACGCGATGGACAACTACCGCCGCGTGCTGGAGATCGCCGGCGAGGTCTGCGGCGAGGTGATCGCCCCCAACGCCGAGGGTGTGGACCACGAGGGTCCGCGCGTGGTCGACGACCATGTGGAGTACGCTTCGGGTACGGTCGAGAACATGAAGGCGGTGGTTGACGCGGGGTTGAGCGGCATGACGCTTCCGCGCAAGTACGACGGACTGAACTTCCCGCTCATCTGCTTCGTGATGGCCAACGAGATGGTGGCCCGCGCCGACGCCAGTTTCGAGAACATCTGGGGGTTGCAGGACTGCGCCGAGACGTTGAACGAGTTCGCTTCGGAGGAGATCAAGCAGAAATACCTGCCGTGGGTTTCGGCGGGCGCGACGTGCGCCATGGACCTCACGGAGCCGGACGCCGGTTCGGACCTCGGAGCCGTGATGCTCAAGGCCACCTGGTCGGAGGAGCGGCAGACGTGGCTGCTGAATGGCGTGAAACGCTTCATCACCAACGGCGACGGCGAGGTTTCGCTCGTGCTGGCGCGTACCGAAGAGGGTACGACCGACGCCCGCGGCCTCTCGATGCTGGTCTACGACAAGCGCGACGGCGGCGTGAAGGTGCGCCGCATCGAGAATAAGCTCGGCATCAAGGGATCGCCGACGTGCGAGCTGGTCTTCACGAACGCCCCGGCGCAGCTGGTCGGCGACCGGAAGATGGGCCTGATCAAGTATGTGATGTCGCTGATGAACGCCGCACGTCTGGGCATCGGCGCACAGTCGGTGGGTCTCTGCGAGGCCGCTTACCGCGAGGGGCTGAAATACGCCCACGAGCGCGAGCAGTTCGGCAAGCCGATCATCCAGTTCGCCGCCGTTTCGGAGATGCTCTCGAACATGAAGGCCAAGGTGCAGGGCGTGCGCGCGCTGCTGTACGAAACGGCGCGTTTCGTCGAGGTCTACAAGCAGTACGGCCATATCTCCCACGAGCGTTCGCTCGAAGCGGAGGAGCGTCAGGAGATGAAGTTCTACAACCGCCTTGCCGACGGTTTCACGCCGCTGGTGAAGCTCTTCTCGTCGGAGTACGCCAACCAGCTGGCCTACGACGCCATCCAGATCCACGGCGGGTCGGGTTTTATGAAGGACTATCCCTGTGAGCGGTTGTACCGCGATGCACGCATTATGAACATCTACGAGGGAACCTCGCAGTTGCAGGTCGTTGCGGCGATCAACGCCGTGACGAAGGGCACGTTCCTGGAGCAGATCGGGCGCTATGCCGCCGAAAGCTACACGGAGGCGATGTGCCCCGTGGTGACGAAGCTCAAGGAGCTGACCGTCAAGTTCTCGGAGATGCAGGCCCGTGTCGAGGCCGGCGACAAGGAGGTCTGCGGATTCAAGGATTTCCATGCCCGCCGCCTGGTGGAGACCGCCGGACACATCATCATCACCTACCTGCTGGCCCGTCAGGCCGGTGAGGCGGAGGAGTATGCCGCTTCGGCGCGCGTGTTCTGCAAGCTTGCAGAGGCGAAGATCGCGGAGGCCTATACCTACGTGATGAACTCCACGACGGAGGACGTCGCGCTGTTCAAAGCTGTCGAAAACGAGGTTTAAACACACCGGACCGGATACGATGCGGGGGATCCTGAACAATCCTCCGCATCGTTTTTCATGCCGGGGCACAGCCTTGCTGTGCAGGGTCTTGCAGTCTGCTCCGGTATCCGGGTCCGATTGTCGGATCAACGTATGAAAGCGAGATTATTGGCATTGTATCTGCCTCAATTTCCCCCATCCCGGAGAACGACCTGTGGTGGGGAAAGGGTTTTACCGAATGGACGAACGTGGGTAAGGCCCGGCGGTATTTCAGAAATCACTATCAGCCCCGAGTTCCGGCCGATCTGGGGTATTACGACCTGCGGGTCGCCGAGACGCGGCAGGCGCAGGCGGATATGGCCCGCGAATACGGCGTCGAGGGCTTCGTCTACTGGCATTACTGGTTCGGCAACGGCAAGCGGTTGCTGGAACGTCCCTTCAACGAGGTGCTGGCCAGCGGCGAACCCGATTTTCCGTTCGCGCTGGCCTGGGCCAATGAGAGCTGGCGGGGCTTCGCCCACGGGATCACGAACCGGAACATGCTGATCGAACAGCTCTACGGAGGCGTCGAAGACTATACGGCGCATTTCCGGGCCGTGCTGCCCGCTTTCCGGGACCATCGTTACATTACGGTGGACGGCAAGCCGCTGTTTATGATTTACAAACCGCTGGCGGACCCCGAGGTGAAGGTTTTCATCGCCACGTGGCGGGAGCTGGCCGAAAAGAACGGCCTGCCGGGAATCTACTTCGTCGGGCACGAGAACGCCCCGGTTCCGAACGTCGGGGCCATTTTCTCTACGGGGGGCGACGCTGTCAATCCGCTGCGGCTGGTCGGGTATTTCAATGTAAGGCATTCGTTTTTCGAACGGCAGCGGGTAAAATTCGACCGCTGGCGGAAGATTCCGCTCAATTATCCCTATGAACGGATGGCCGCTTATTTTCTCAACGGGGACGAAGACACCCGGGAGAACGTGTTCCCCTCGGTCATTCCGAACTGGGACCACACGCCGTGCAGCGGGAAAGAGGGGTGGATCGTGACGGATTCCACGCCCGAGCTGTTCGGGAAACACCTCCGGGAGGCTGTGGAAATGGTCCGGGGAAAAGCTCCCGAACACCGGATCATCCTGCTGAAATCCTGGAACGAATGGGCCGAGGGAAATTATGTCGAGCCGGACCTGAAATGGGGTCGCGGGTATCTCGAAGCCATCCGGCGGGAGGTGATGGACGAGTGATTGTCCGCGATGCGTTGCCCGTTCCGCGCCCGTTCTGCGCCTGTCGCGTGCCCGTTCTGCGCCTGTCGCGTGCCCGTTCTGCGCCCGTCGCGCGCCTGTCCGCCGAACGGATTGATTTCGTTGCGTGATTTTTGCTATATTAGCAGTCGTAAAACCTGAAAAACAGAGAACAATGATCAAGAAATTGCTGATGGCGGCGGCCGTCGTCGTGATGGCCGTTCCCGCCGCCCAGGGATCGCGCCGCAGCGAGGTTTCGGTGTCCTACGGCGTCGCTCCCGTCACCGATTGGATCGACTCGTACAGCGACATGCTGACCGGGCTTTTCACGAATGCGAATACCGACCTCAAAGGGTGGGGCGCCGTCACCGTGGGTTACAGTTTCCGCCTGATCGGCAGCCTGCGCCTCGGCGCGCAGGTCGTCTACTCCTCGAACACGCAGGAGGTCAGGGGCGCCGGCTCGGAGATCCGGAACCGCTACTGGTCGCTGTTGCCCAACGTGAAGTGGAACTGGATGAACCTCAAGGTGGTTTCGTTCTATTCGCGCCTCGGTGCGGGAGCCTCGTTCTCCAGATCCGAGGTCGGGGGCGAGAGCGACAAATCCACGCAGTTCGCCTTCCAGGTGTCGCCCGTCGGCGTCGAAGTCGGGGGACGCGTCGCGGCCTATGCCGAGGCCGGTATCGGTACGTCGGGCTGCCTGCTGGTCGGCGTCCGCTACCGCTTCTGACACCCTGTCCGGATACGGAAAAGGGGCGCATTCCTCGCAGGATGCGCCCCTTTTCGTCGGCGGGTCTCCCCGCAGGGGAGTTCTTACGCCTTCACAGGCTCTTTTCCGGCCATCACGCAGCGCGTCGTGCCGAAGACGTTGAGGTTGAGGTGTCCGGCGATGAACGCCAGCGCCTTCTGGGCCTTCACCGAGTTGCCGGCCCCGTCGAGCGGGGGCGCGAACGCTGCAACGCCCATCACGCCCGGCACGACGCCCATGATGCCGCCGCCCACGCCCGTTTTGGCCGGAAGCCCTGTCGTGAAGAGCCAGTCGCCCGTGTGCTCGTAGAATCCCACGGTGGCCATCATCGAGGCGATCTTGGGCGTCAGCTCGGGCTTGAACACGGCCTTTCCGGTCACGGGGTTCACGCCGCTGTTGGCGATCGTCGCGGCCATCGTGGCCAGCTGCCGGGCCGTCACGCCGATCGAGCATTGGCGCGTGTAGATGTCCAGCGCCATGTCGGGATCGTCGTAGATGCGGTTGTAATTCTTCAGCAGCCACGCGATCGACTTGTTGTTGAAGTTGGTCGCCGTCTCCGATTTGTAGAGTTCGTCGATCACCGCGACGTCCGATCCCGCGAGGTCGGCGATGAACGAGACGATGGCTTTCCATTTGCCGTCGCTGTCGCCCACGGGCTTGATCATCGAGCAGGCCGAAATGGCTCCGGCGTTCACCAGCGGCGTCGAGGGGTGGTCGTTTTCGAGCAGGATGGCCATGATCGAGTTGAAGGGGAGTCCCGTGGCGTCGGCGCCGATCTTGCCGAGCACCTCCTGGCCGCCGTACTGATTCATGGCGAGGATCGCCGTGGGGACCTTCGACACCGATTCGATGCCGAACTTGTAGTCCGTGTCGCCCACGGCCACCACGTCGCCGTCGGGAAGGCAGGCCGCGATGCCGAACAAGTTCGACGGCACATCGGCCAGATAGGGGATATAGTCGGCGTTTTTGCCGCCGGTTTCGTTTTTGCAGCGGTCGTATGCCATCTGCACGGCATCCTGAACCGCTTTTTTGTCGATCTTCTGAATCATGTTATAAAATTTGTAAAATGGTTTGTATCCTCTTTCCGCTGTGGCAGGCCGTAGTCACGGCGTCCCGCCGTGTTTGCAGGCCCGCCCCGTCCCCAAACCCCCGCCTCGGCGGGGGTTTAAGGAGTTCGGAGGCATTTCTTCGGCTGTTATTTGTTGCTACCGGGTTTCTGCTGTGCAGATGCGGCTGCCGCGGGGGCTGCGACCTTGGCCTGCGCTTCCCAGTGGAAGGGAGCGAAATCGGCGGCGGCCTCGGGGTCTTTCCACGACGGCTTGCGCATGGAGTAGATGACGAACGGGGCGCCCACGACCACCACGCAGCCGATGATCAGCACCGAGAACCAGACGGTGTTGCTGCCGGTCGAAATCTGACTGGGCGGCACGAAGCTCAAGACGAAGGCCAGCAGTGCGCCGCAGAAACCGAGGCATCCGAGGAACCACATCAGGCCGTTCTTTTTGCCCAGGCGGAACGGACGGGGCGTGCCCTTCATCTTGTAGCGCAGGACAATGGCGGCCGAGAACATCAGCATGTACATGATCAGGTACAGCAGCACGGTCAGCTGCGAGAGGATCTGGTAGAACGACTGCACCGAGGGCATCACGACGAACAGCAGCGCCAGCAGCGTCACGACGCAGCCCTGGATCAGCAGGATGTTCTTCTGTACGCCGTTCTTGTTGGTCTTCTGGAAGAACGGGGGCAGGTAACCGGCCTTGCCCACGGCGAAGATACCCTTCGAGGGACCCGCCACCCACGTCAGCACGCCTGCCAGCACGCCGAACATCAAGGCGATGGCGATGATCGGGCCGGCCCACGAAATGTGGAGGTAGTGGAAGTAGTTGTCGAACCCGACTAACAGCGACTGCGTGAGGCTGATGTCCTTGGCGGGGATGATCAGGCCCAGCGAGAAGGTTCCCAGAATGAAGATCAGCACCGTGACCAGCGAACCGATGATGATGGCCTTGGGGTAGTTCCGCGACGGGTTCTTCACGTCCATGACGTGAATGCCCATCATCTCCATACCCGCGTAGAACAGGAAGATACTGCTCGCCAGCACGAGGTTGTTGAATTTCGACAGGTCGGGGAAGAAGCCCTGCGACATGTCCATGTGGTTGTGTCCGCCGGTCGAAATGTAGATGACGCCCAGCACGATCAGCAGGCCCGCGGGAATGATCGTACCGATCATGCCGCCCCATTTGCTGATTTTCCCGACCCATCCGAGACCTTTCAGGGCGATCAGCGTGGCGATCCAGTAGATGGCCAGCACCATGCAGAGCGTGAAGACCTTGTTCGAGGCCAGCAGCGCGTCGTGCGTGTCGTTCATGCCGATGAACGCGATCGACACGGCGCCGAAGGTCAGCACCGTCGGATACCAGATCGTCGATTCGATCCATTGCAGCCAGATTGCGAGGAATCCCGTGCGTGCGCCGTAGGCTTCGCCGACCCAGCGGAATACGCCGCCCTGCTTGTCGGCGAACATCGCGGCCAGTTCGGCGGCGACCATCGCCGTCGGGATCAGGAACACGATGGCTGCAAACAGGTAGTAGAATGCCGACGAAAGTCCGTAGACCGCCTCGGCGGGCAGTCCGCGCAGACTCACTACGGCAGTCACGTTCATAATTGCCAGTGTCATAACACTCAATTTGAACCCTGTGCTTGTGGTAGTTTTCTTTACATCCATAATGAATTGATTTGGTTTTTTGTCGCTGTTGGGTGTTGCAACTACCGTGCAAAACCGCCGGGAAGTCGCCTTTGCAACCTTCGGGTGTACGATTGTTGCCGGAAATTTCTATCTTTGCGTATAAATAATCTCCATGCCCATGCAACGCATCCTGATCATCCTCCTGGCAGCCCTGTGCGTCGCCGCGTGCGGCCGCCGCCGGAGCGCTCCCTCGCAGGAGACCGCGGTCTCCGCATCCCGTCCGCGGGTTTTTCTCCCGGCCATCGCCCCCGCGGGACTCTCTCCGGACGAGCAGCGCGACTATCTCCGCCGGCACTACTGGGACCGTTTCGACTTCACCGACACGCTTTTCGTCTCCGAGGCCGACACCGTGCAGATGATCGAGGCCTTTGCGCGCTACATTGCAGTGCTTTCCGACCGTCCGGCGGATTCCGCGCCGATGGATTCGCTGATGCGCCGGGCTTCGTCGTCGAAGCCGATGCTCGACTATTTCGCGATGCTCGCCGGGACGGTGCTGCACGACCCCAACTCGCCGCTGCGCAACGACGAGTTCTACATTCCCGTGCTCCGGGCGCAGCTCGCCAGCCCTTTCTACGACGAGTACGAACGCATCGCCCCGCAGTACGACCTCGAAATGGCCATGCAGAACCGCCTGGGCCAGCCTGCCAACGATTTCCGCTACACGCTCGCCTCGGGCGCCTCGGGGACGCTCTACGGACTGCAAGCCGAATACGTGCTGCTGTTCATCAACAATCCCGGCTGTGCGATGTGCCGTGAAATCCGCGAGGCGATCACCTCTTCGCCGATGCTTTCGGAGATGATCGAGCGGGGGCGGCTGAAGGTGCTGGCGCTCTATCCGGACGAGGACCTTACGGAGTGGCGCGACTACCGCGACCACATTCCGGCGTCGTGGATCAATGCCTACGACAAGGGGTGCGTCGTCCGCGAAAAGAGCCTGTACGACCTCCACGCCATTCCGGCCCTCTACCTGCTGGACAGCCGCAAGCGGGTGCTGGTGAAGGATTCGACCGACGTGGCGCAGATCGAAGAGATAATAGACCGCCGGGCGTAAAACGCTTGATAGACGGGCTTTATGGGCGAAGGATGACCCGGCGCCTCTTGTCCTGTTCTGCGCTCCCCGGCTTAAAAAGCCGGTTTTGGGAGCGACCGGCGGTTCACACGCCTCCTGCCCGGTTCTGCGTTGCGGCTATAAGCGCAGCCTATCCCGCCATCAGAAAAGACAATCGGAAACCTATACGGATTCCGAACGGATTTGCTATCTTTGCACTACAAACAGAATACAATCACACACATTAAACAGTAGAAGATTATGGCAAAGAAATGGCGTTGTACCGTATGCGGTTACATTCACGAAGGTCCCGAGGCACCCGACCAGTGCCCGATGTGCAAGGTAGGCAAGGAGAAGTTCGTGGAACTCGTTGAGGCCGAGGGCGACCTGGATTTCGTAACGGTACACAAGATCGGCGACGGCAAGGGCGCCAGCAAGGAGCTTTGGGAAGGTCTCCAGAATCATTTCATGGGCGAGTGCACCGAGGTGGGCATGTATCTGGCTATGAGCCGTCAGGCCGACCGCGAGGGCTATCCCGAGATCGCCGAGGCTTACAAGCGTTACGCCTGGGAGGAGGCCGAGCACGCCTCGAAGTTCGCCGAGCTGATCGGCGAAGTGGTCTGGGACACCAAGACCAACCTCGAAAAGCGCATGAACGCCGAGTGCGGCGCCTGCGAGGACAAGATGCGCCTGGCCCGCATGGCGAAGGAGGAGAACCTCGACGCCGTTCACGACACCGTTCACGAGATGGCCAAGGACGAGGCCCGTCACGGCAAAGGTTTCGAAGGGCTTTACAAACGCTACTTTAAGTAGGTTTCGATTTTACAGGGCTTTTTTGCCCTAACATGTCCGGCCCGAACGGGAATACGTTTGTATTTTTCGTCCGGGCCGGATTACGTTAGGCCGAAACACGAACCGCCGAAATCGGAAACGCAGTTCGGAGCAAGTTCGAAAGGCCCGTTCTGCGAAGGTCCGTGCGGAGATGGCGGCGCAACCCTTCGCGGAAGGCCTGAAAAAGCCGGAGCAGCATGCTGCTCCGGCTTTTTTCATTTTTTCTGCAACTCCTCGCGGAGCTTCAGAAACAGAGAAACCTTTCCG
>ERZ839741.1572-NODE-1572-length-23917-cov-17.195541_pt1 | contig 23917 bp, 25 predicted proteins | sample MGYA00519880_ERZ839741 | MGnify/ENA primary metagenome ERZ839741 (study PRJEB31850, sample SAMEA3708851) | human gut metagenome | biome: human gut; feature: human-associated habitat; material: faeces | place: China | collected 2014 ...
GGTATTCTGGTCTTGTTGTCCCGTAACGGGAGCTGTTTTATTGTTTACTTCCATAGATATGAGTTTTATTGTTTGTCCTTTCTGTAATATTCACGTCCACGTATATTTTTGTGGGTCAATGGAGTCGGGGAAGTCACGTTGGGCTGTACTTTCCCGTCCTCATCGGGAAGGAAATCCGCATCTTCTCCCAGTTCAAGCACCTCGCGCAAGGCCTGATACCCGTATTGCAACTTCTGGTCCGCACATACGCAAGCCGCAACCAGACGGTCGCGGCCGTATTTTTTCTCCAACGTCAAGATACCCCGACAGGACCTGAATACTTTTGGCGGATATTGCATGGAACGCTCCACTTCACGGAGATAGTTCAGTACGATATTGTCTATTTCCGAGGCACGCCGGAAAAGTTCCTCCAAGTCTTTGTCATAGGGGCCGTAATGACCAGGCAGGTTGTGCTCCTTTTTCCAGGAATAAGTGTAAGGAATGTCACAGCGGTCATGGGTGGCGACAAGGTTCATGCCACAGTAGATTTCCACCGTGTCGGCATCATAAAGAATCGTCACACGCTTTCCTGTATATTCCTTTGGAACACTGTAATGGTGCTTGAACAAGGAAACGTAAGAGTTCCTTCCCACGGTCATCAGTTTCCTCTCTTTCATTACGTAACGTTTCACGGGAAGCGGTCGAAGATAATCCTTCTCTCCATGAAGGAACATTTCCTTGCGTGACACCTCCCGTCCGGCCATCACCTTTTCATTGAAATCAAGCAGGGAGATATGGATGGCGGTATTGAGTTCCTCCAGGCTGGAGAATGTCATTCCCTCTATGTCAAGGTAAATGGAACGGTAGAGGAGCTTTACGGCATTTTCTACCAAAGCCTTGTCCTTGGGGTGACGCACACGAGCAGGATAGACCACACAGCCGTAATATTCGGCAAAAGCGGCGAAATCATCATTGATGACAGGCTCGTTGCGGTCGCTTCGTGTGACGGCAGCCTTCAGATTGTCGGGGACGATAGCCGCAGGAACGCCTTCAAAATATTGCATGGCATTCTCACATGCCTTTATCAGGTCTTCCTTGCGTTGCGACCATACGGCTTCGCAGTAGGTATAATGGCTGAACGGAAGGATGGCGACAAATACCTCGGCTTTCTTCGTCCCGCCCGTCATTTCATCAACGACTTCAAGCCTGTCACCGGCAAAGTCAATATACATCCGGTCTGCGGCATAGTGCTCGACATGACCGACGACCTTGACGTGAAACTTGTACTGACGGACAGCCCGTTTGAAGGAAGATAACTGGAAACCGTCCGGATATTCGGCATGGTACTCCTTGAACAGTTTTCGGACACTCATGCCTTTACGTGACAGGCGGGATACATATCCGGGAAGCAAGGCTTCCAATTCAATCCTTCTGGAAGAAGGCTCCCGATGCCGGGATTCCGTACAGCCGAACAACTCATCCAACTGCCCATCGGACAGGGAAAGAAGTTGTTCAATACTCTTACCGCTTGAAAGGAACAAGCGGACATACTTGCGGACTGTATTACGGGAAGTATGAAACGTGGACGCCGTTTCCTTGATTCCCATGCCGGCCGCATAACACCTTAAAATGTTTTTGATTCGTTTATCCATTTGTATAGATTTTATTATCGCCCCCGTTACACCAGGACTCGGGTACTCAAATCTACACAAAAAAATCTATAACAACAGGTGTACCAAGTGGTCAATACTATTTTGGCCAAAAGGGTCAATCATATTGTAGCCAAAGGGGGCAATCCTGCGTGCCCAAAAGGGTCAAAGTCGCGTGGCTTTTCCATTAAGGTCTTATAGAAGTCGGTGGCATACATGCCGTCACTCATGAAGGGCTGAGTTTCATCGCACTTCTTTTCGACCTTGTTGGCCAAGTCTTCGGCAACATTCTTAGAAGCTGGCTTTTCAGACTTTGCGTCTCCACTTGTGCCCTCTGATGAAGGAGTAGCTTCATCTTCATCATGGAGGTTCATTGTTTCGTATTCCTTATCGGCAACACTAAAACCATTGTCGCTTTCATGGACGGAAACAGCCGTTTCTTCTTCGACCATATCACTCAAATCGAAGACTTCTTCCTGCGACTTATGTTCTTCCTTCTTGCCATACAAGTCTCTGGTTATCATCACTGCATAGTAGATGATGTAGATGACAGTAAGTACGATTACGAATATTACGAATGGACTCATATTATACTCTGATTTTTGTTACACAATTCTTGTTTTGCCAGCAGTTTTGCCGCTGTTGACGTGTGCAAAGGAATAACGAAAACTGCAGAACAAAGAATTTTGTCCGCTATCCAGCCTTAATCTTAACAACTCTTCTTAGAAAAATCAATATCATACTTTGTTTTCATATTCTGAGCGGATTTTTGAGCATAAAAAAAGAGGCTGAACTCCTTTAGGAAGTCCAACCTCTCAGGGCAAAGCAAATGATGTTTCACTCAGGGAATGCCACTCATTATTCCAGCGTGTTATAGATTCGGATGAGCAGATAAATGATGCATAGGTAGAAAATGCTATGGCCGAAGATAATGCCAGTGTATCTGACAGCTTCATCTTTGGCTATCTGCTTCGTTTTGTATTTATAGGCAACAACTATGACGCACACGATTGATGCCAATATTATCGTCAAGGCGGCTAAGGCCGGAAAATGAACCATGGCTTGTACCACGCACTCGTGGAACTCGTCAAGTGTCGTTATTTGTAGTATTGCCATAGTTATTGCTTATGATTGATGAGATAGTCATTTACGTCTTTATATCCGTTATATCTATTACTCTCATTGATGGCGGCCTCTGGATAAAGGCTACGGATAGTCTCAAATGTAGTTTGGCCAGCTTTGTCATTGTCCAAGTAGCAATGGATATGGCTGTAGTGAGCCAACCGTTCCAAGCAGCGTCGAAGCTGATTGACGGAGTTCAGTACGATATAATCGCAGTCACCCCAAAGGCCAATACTTTCCATGCCTCTCAACATCATTGTCTTGTAAGCAAGAAAGTCCATAAAGCCCTCGAACAGACAGCAAGTGGATTGCACCCCAATCCGCTTTGAGAGTATGAAGGAAATATCCTTTCGCCACATGCAACCTTTGAAATAAGGGTTGCGTACCTCATAGTGGCCCAATGCGTTCTGGAATGCTATTCCAAAGTATGGCTTCTTATCAATATGATACCATATTTCCTTGCAGTATGCTTCACCTACACCAACGTCTATTCCACGACTTCGCAAATACGAGAACAAGGCTGGATGGCGCAAGTTCTTGATGGAATAAGGCGTATGCTCTACTGGTGTTGTGGGCTTTGCTTCGCTTACAGTTTGACAATCGATGACCAAATTCATTCGGTCAAGAGAAAATAACACCTCGCTGACGCTATAGGTATTGAGAACAAGTTTGCAAAGGTCTATGATGTCGCCATGTTGACCTGTGGAAAAGTCATACCATTCATTTTGCAAACAGTTTACCTTAAAGGATGCGTGGTTGTCGCCACGATATGGTGCATGATATAGGACATAGACACCATTTGTCTTGACTGGCTTGCAGCCCCACTGTCGCATCAAATCAACCAAACTTATCTTCTTCGCATTTTCGATATTCATAATACTCCGTTTTGTTCATTCATTCACCTGCTATATATAAACAGGACAAATGAATGCATTCATACCTTATTCGTTTTCCTCCTTATCAAAGAGTGACGGCGTAGCTTCTGCTGAAGCCAACACGTAGTCATTGCCGTTCATCTTGATTAGTCCTTTATCTATGAGTGAAGCAAGGATCTTAGACATGAGCGTACGCTTCCTGTTGAAACCGATGGACGCATAGCCGGTAATCAACGCTGCTACAGCTTGTTCATACCCACTGATTAACGATTTACCATTAAATGCCACGCGAAGTGCCTGCTCATGCTGCTTATCAGTTAGGTCGGCAGCCGTGATTCGCTTCTGAATCTTGGTGCCAGACTTCAAGCTATATCCATTTGCCACATCTGGAAGTCCCAGGTCATTCACGCTAAAGGCAAATGGTTTGAACTCTTTATCGCGCATGTTTAGCGGATGCACCTCGCTTACGTCGGCGTAAACGGTACTCCGATTGACAACCAACACCGTCTCAGCTTTATTGGCCAACTCGGTGCCGATATGTCCACGGATATTATCATCAATCTTATTTAGGTGCAACACACAATGAATGTGGATATTGAAGACGCTCGACCAATTCATCATCATGTTGATCAGCCCTACAGATTCGCTCGCATCGTTTATATCGAGCATCAAATCCCTAAGTCCATCAATAATGACAAGCCCATAGTCCTTCCAAGTATTCAATGCATGTTGTATGGCTCCCAAACGAACGTGTGGGGCATACTCTCTTAGGCCTACAAAGATGAAGTTATCACAATCTTCTGTATCAGGTAATCCGGCCAAGCGTAAGATACGTTGCATCACGTTATGACAGTGAAAACGGCTCTGTTCAGTGTCGAAATAGATAATCTTGCGTTTTCCTTCAGGCAACCTTGCCTTATAGTTAAGAATCCTATTGCCAGAAAGCGATGCTGCCACTAAGGCTGATACGTTGAAGGTTTTACGACTCTTTGCCTTACCAGTTGACGCACTGAAATTGCCCAAGGTAGCAATAACAGAGTCGTCCACCCATATAATCTCTGGAGGACTTTGATACTCCTCGCCAACGTGGATTATGGAGCCTCTAAGTATTTCCTCATAAGCCATCGCATCACCGATTGTTGTAGGTTGGTGTTGAAAGGGACTATTAGAATCCGCCATATCTATTCCTCCTTCTTGTTTGGCATTTCACCTTCTTCCAAAGCTTTCACATTGTCCATATTTACACCAATAGGATGTTTCTGAATCCATTCCAGCACCTCCTTCCGATTGAAATACAAAGACTTTCCTGTCGGCTTATAGTGGGGAATGGCCATCATACGGGTTAAACGATAAATCTGGCTCTTCGATGCATTCAGCAATAAGCATACTTCTTCCAAAGTCAATACTTCTTTCGTTGTATAGATGTAGGCTTCTATTTTCTCAATTCTCTTGGTGAATTGATCTGCCGGGAGAAAGTCGGCCAACGCTGTCTCGAGTTTCTTCAATCGGTCAGCGATGTTTAGCAACGAGGCTAATTCGGGTTCTTTGATGTCCATTGTGCGTGAATGTTGAATGTTCTACAAATAAAAATACTCCTGCAACCATTTCTGATTACAGGAGCAAAGTTATAGGGTAGCTTTTCAGTTTCAGCATATTAGGGGTTGATACTAAATTAGTATCAAACATAGTATCAACCTTTTTTGTTGCTAAATGCTGTCGTTAGTGCTATTTGTTGACGATTCTTCGACAACCTGCGCTACACGAACTCTTATTAGTTTGTACACACTGGGCACCTCTTCAGCGCCCTTTTTCTTCTTACGGTCTTCAATCTGCTTCGTTGCGCCCAAGAGAGTAGAAATGCTCGTATAAGTAATGGGATCATTTGATGCAGACGAAATGAAGGATCCACTGTCTGCTATCATTTTCTGCCAATTGTTAGCAATGAGGTTATGGCTGCGTAGCGCATCAAAGAAGGTGACGACTTTTCGGTTGACGTCTGCCTTCAAGGGGGAGGAAAGCTTGAGCGCCAACATGGCTTCCACTTGCTCTGAGGTTACTCTCGTCGTAAAGACATGCGTATCGTTGAGTACCTTGGCCAGCCCTGCAAACATCTCAGAAGAGACGTTGCTGTCCAACGTCAAGGGTTTTAGATGCGTAACCTCGCTTGTACAAGCGTAGCCAACTTCTGTTGTGTCCAACTCATGCTGCATTGTCAGATAGTCCTTGTACTCGAAACTGGGCCGCACAAAGTACTTCTCGACGAGGTCATGACGGTTGTTCAACAGTTCCTTGAGGATGCCAAGGTTCTTTTTGTGTTCGTTCAGCCCATCCACATCACAGCGTTTAGGATAGGTATTACCGTTGATGAAGTCATCTTTGAAGCGCTTATAGAGCTTCTTCTCTTCAATCACCTCTTTCTGATAGAGGCGATAAGCGGTTTGATACAGCGTCCAAAGGCTTGCTTGATCAGATAGTGCATCCATACATTGGCAAGCATAACATGGACATTGGGGTAAAAAGAGAGAACGAGCCTCTCAATTTGCGTCTCATTTCCATAGGAATGTTGTTTATAAAGTTATTACTAATCATGCCGGGCGCATACTGCAAACTGCACAAACTGCAACCTGCAAACGGGGTGTATTTATTGCAGTTTCTCATATTTGCCACGACTTGTTTTCTTGATATATCCATCTGAGAGGAACTGGGCCAGCGTGTACATGGTAGCACGTTCAGACATGCCCACTTCATTACCGGCTTGTATCGCATCAGCGGTGGTAAATGACGACTTGATGTTTCCCAAAAAGAGTTTCTTCTGTTCAGGGATGCCATCGTCCTTTATCAGCTTCTCAATGCGTTTATAGCCGTTCTCAAAGTATTCGTTGAGTTGAATGGCTGATTTCACCGATTCTTCGTCCACATAATCCAACTCTGCCTCATTGCACGTCCACTTTAGTATTTGAAATACCAGTGAAAAGCGGGCCACACTGAGGTGCATCTTCATAATACGTTCGTCGATTTCGTTTCCCTCGTCATCCACATTCATATGCTGGATGGTCTGGTTGCGCCACTCATAGAAGAGGTCTCTGGCTTCGTTGGAGAAGTCAATTACCGTGGGAATGACTAATCCAGTTTCGTCAAAATCACATGGAAGGGCCAAAATCTCATTGATTATATTTTGCCACTGGTCAGACAGTGCCTTGTAAGTCTCAGGGTCGCCTTTGATTGAATAATCCCAATAAGGAATCTTATACCCGAATGGGTATGCGAATAGGATGCGGTCTATCAAACCATTGTCTTTATATCCCTTATTAAAGAGAGAGAGCAAACGCTTGGGCTGAGCCGTACCAATCATATTGATACAGGGCATTTCTATGTGGATGGGGATTTCCATACTACACCGAGTGATGTCAATAGCCTTCCCGCTATAAGCGGTTAGGAACTGCTCGATCAACTGTCCCTTGCTATATTGATTGACTGAATTGAACATGCCCATGATTTCGTCCACAAACACGACAATGCCTCGTTGATTGGCATTGTGAGCTTGCATCAAAGCCTCTGGCGTGAAGTCCGACACCATAATTCTGCTCAGCTTGATACCTGATACACCTTGACTAAAAGCAGAAGCTGAGTTACCTTTTTCTTTGCTTGTTTTCTCCATTAAGGTCTTGAACTTGGAGAGATTTTGAAAATCATAAGCACGAATGGGGGTATAAGCAAACGACAAAGGCGGTGTTTTACCCAGCCCAGGACGGCCTACTAAGATGATGTAAAAGATGGGGCTACTCGTCCATCCGCCCTTGATTCTTATCTGAATAGCATTACCAGTTGCCGAAGCAGCTGCTGAAAGCATCGACACAAGCAAATACTCGATGTGAAAACTTTCAGACTCAGCAAGTCCAAGTGCTATCTCCTGTATTTTCTTAGGAAATGCATGAATGGGGAAGTCCGAAGGTTCGGACTGTATTGTGGTTGTCTTATCCTTTCTTTGTGCCATAAAATGCGTTTTTGCGTTTTGATTCTACAAATCGATGCGCTTCGTCTTTAAGCTCTTCTCTGGTTCTCAACTTGCTTTTGAGTATCCAGTCATCGATTTCTGATTTCAAGAACCGAATGCGCTTTCCCTCCTTATAATAAGGTATGCGATTTGCACTCGTCCATGTGTACACTGTTTGAATAGCCGGATGCTCAGGTAGGTAATCGCATAATTCCTGTATTGAGAACCATTGCGGAGGTTCCTCCTTCTTACTCTCACGGCCTTGTGCATGTTCAATCTTGAGATCTATTTCCACAAGCTTATTCTTTATCCATTGAACAGCCTCTGGCAAATCCTCAAATTTGAGATTGTTTTCTTCCATTTGCTTACTGTTTTACTATTAATTTTTACCGTTGTTTATCTCATTTTGGCTGCAAAACAATAGAAAAAAGTAATACTGATTAGGTGCTGATTCACATCACAACCTCATCATAAGCCAATCATAAGAAAAAGGCCTTATTATCAGCATTATCATAAGCAATTATCATAAGCATTATTGGGGTAACTATGATTCAAATCATAAGCCCATCGCCAATAAGAATCCGTAACTATCGGTAAAGGCGAAAAAAAAGCCATCTACATGTTTTTATGTAAATGGCTTAAGGTCGCTGTAGTGGTGTGCAGTCGGTCTATATGTCGTTTATGTCTGCATCAATATTGATGGCTTCTGTTGTCTTATCCTTTTTCGAATCGATGACCTTGGCGTAAACTTGCGTTGTCTTGACGTTAGTGTGGCCAAGCATCTTACTCACCGTGTAAATGTCCGTACCATTTGCCAATTGTAAAGTTGCATAGGTATGCCGGTTTCCGTGGAATATACAAGGCGAAGCAAGCAATAGTAAATAGGTAAAGATTAAACGTAAGTCGTTTGAAATGAGCTGTATTTCTGTATTCTGCCAAATGTGGAAAATGCAAACGACAACGGAATATTGAGGTTGTTCAGTTACCAAACCGTTAGCCGGGTAGTTACCGAAACGGGAATAGGTAACACAAAGCGATGAAAAGAAAACCTCACCGTTTTGTTTGCGCTCATACACAGTGTTTTGCGTATCAAAGAGCGCTTATATGGCAAGTAACTTTGCACTAAAAAATTAAGCGTATGAAAGTAGAAAAATTCAAGGTGTTGCTCTACCTCAAAAAGAGCGGACCGGACAAGTCGGGAAAAGCTCCCATTATGGGACGCATCACGGTAAACAGGACAATGGCGCAGTTCGGTTGCAAGCTGTCCTGCACACCGGAACTGTGGAATCCCCGTGAAAGCCGTCTGAACGGCAAGAGCAAGGAAGCGGTGGAAACAAATGCCAAGATTGAGAAGTTGCTGTTGGCGGTAAACAACGCCTTCGATAACCTTGTAAGCCGTAAAGTGGATTTTGATGCCACCGATGTGAAGAGTCATTTTCAAGGAAGCATGGAAACACAGATGACCCTCATGAAAATGACAGATGCAGTCTGTGACGACATCAAGGCACGTATCGGCATAGACCGTGCGAAAGGGACTTATCCCGGCTATCACTATATGCGTCTGACGCTCGGGGAGTTTATCGAGAGCAAGTACAAGGTCAAGGATTTGGCTTTCGGACAACTGACGGAACAATTCATCCACGACTATCAGGCATTTGCCACCGGTAATAAGGGTTATGCGATTGATACCGTCCGCCATCATCTTGCCATCCTGAAGAAGATATGCCGTCTGGCATATAAGGAGGGATATGCCGACAGAATCCACTTCCAGCATTTTACCTTACCAAAGAAGATGGAAACGACACCACGGGCATTGAGTCGTGAATCGTTTGAGAAAATCCGTGATGTGGAAATACCCGCTTACCGCAAATCCCATATACTGGCAAGGGATATGTTTCTCTTCGGGTGCTACACCGGGGTCTGTTATGCGGATGTTGTCTCGATTACCCACGAGAACCTATATACGGATGAGGGCGGTGCTTTGTGGTTGAAGTATCGAAGAAAGAAAAACGAACTTCGTGCCAGTGTGAAACTGTTACCGGAAGCGATTGCGCTGATTGAAAAATATCATAGTGAGGATAGGGACACCCTGTTCCCTTTGCTGCATTGGTCAAATCTCAGACGACACATGAAAGCGTTGGCGGCACTGGCAGGCATCAAGGATGATTTGTGCTATCATCAGGCGAGGCACAGCTTCGCCTCGCTGATTACGCTTGAAGCAGGTGTGCCGATAGAAACCATCAGCAGGATGCTGGGGCATTCCGACATTTCCACAACACAGGTCTATGCCCGTGTCAGCCCGAAGAAACTTTTCGAGGACATGGACAAGTTCATAGAAGCCACCAAAGATTTTCAATTAATTCTTTAATACAGAAAACGATATGCGAAGTACATTTTCACTTTTACCCTACATTAACCGCAGCAAAGTAAAGGCTGACGGTACGACCGCCATACTCTGCCGCATAACCATTGACGGGAAACAGACTGCCATCAGTACGGGGATTTATTGCCGACCGGAAGAATGGAACAGCAAGAAAAACGAGATTAAATCCGTAAGGGAAAATAACCGCTTACGAGAATATTTACGACTGACAGAGGAAGCCTACAATGAAATACTGAAATCGCAAGGTGTGGTCAGTGCTGAGATTTTGAAGAACCACATATCCTTGAACAACATCCATCCGATCACTCTTCTACAGATGGGAGAATGGGAACGTGAGCGGTTGAAGAAGCATTCCGAAGAAATAGACTCGACTTCTTCCTATCGAAGTTCAATGTATTATCAGAAGTACTTGACGGATTTTCTTACGTCCATCGGTAAAAAGGACATTCCCCTTGAAGAAGTGACGGAGGATTTCGGCAAGTCCTACAAAGCCCACTTGAAGAAATGCAAGAACTTCGGGGTTTCCCAGACCAACCATTGCCTGCGTTGGCTGAATCGCCTGTTGTATCTTGCCGTAGACAAGGAGATTCTCCGTGTAAATCCCTGTGAGGACTTGGAGTATGAGACAAAGCCGGAAGCAAGGCACAGGTACATCTGCCGTGAGGAGTTCAAGAAGATACTTTCCACACCGATGTATGACAAGCGTATGGAACTGGCAAGACGGGCTTTCATATTTTCCACCCTGACGGGACTGGCGTATGTGGACATCAAACTTCTTTATCCCCACCATATCGGAACAAACGCTGATGGCAGACGGTACATCCGCATCAACCGCAAAAAGACAAAGGTGGAGGCATTTATACCCTTACATCCCATAGCGGAGCGGATATTGTCGCTGTATAACACGACCGATGACGAGAAGCCCGTGTTTCCTCTTCCCAACCGTGATGCCCTATGGTTTGAGGTTCATGAATTGGGAATAACCATAGGAAAAGAGGAAAACTTGACCTATCACCAAAGTCGGCACAGCTTCGGCACTTTTTTGATTTCGGCGGACATACCGATTGAGAGTATCGCCAAGATGATGGGACACTCCAATATCAGGACGACACAGGGATATGCACGGATAACCGATGATAAAATTTCCAAAGATATGGACAAACTGATGGAACGAAGAAAGGAAATATCGGCTGGCGAAAAGAAGAAATAGCAAATAATCATCATAAAATAAAGGAATTATGAGCAGAGGCATAATAACAATCAGTGAAACGGGTGCAGTCACTATGCCGACCGCACCCGTATGGATGATGCAATTTGAGATTGCCGACCTGTTCGGGGTGTTCTCGTGCAATGTCCGCAAGACGATACGGGCAATCTATAAGAACAATGAACTGAATGAAGCCGATACGATGCGATATATCAGGCAACCGGATGGTATCAGCTATGACGTTTACAACCTTGAAATGGTTATAGCCATTGCATTCAGGATATGCAGTAAAGAGAGTGTTTTGTTCAGACGGTTTATAATAAATGAAATTAGTACCATTAAGAAAGCTACACCGATTACACTGTTTGTTGCCAGCGTCAGAGGTAATAACCGATGGTATAGTTGAGGTTCATTCCGTCAGCCACTCGTTCCCGATGCACGGATGCAAAGGTAGCGTATGGTTTAATGGCAGCGGCAAGGTCGGGTGGCAAGCCATTTCGGGCAGAATCTTCCTCAAACGAGTTTGAGCGTATTCAACCCGAAAACCTTGTCACTGCCTGCCACTCGCTTGAAGAGCATCCGGCAACGGGAACAAGCGACTGACGGGAAATCAGAAGAAAGAAGAGAGGAGCGACTTACAGACGAAGCGGAATTTTGACGCACCGTCTGTAAGCCGCTCCTTTCTCTTTTTGCCGAAAGTCCATTGCTGACGCAATCACAGGTCAGACGGCAAACTGCGCTCCTTCAAGAAAATCAGGTTGCCGTCTGTCGGTAAGCGGAACGGTAGCTGTCAGCAAGCATCCTTTCGATGTCGGATTCACGGTAGAGGATTTTGCCACCCAACTGGATATAGGCGATACGCCCTTCATTGCGGTAGTCCTGAAGTGTCCGGCGGCTCACCTTCAGCCGTACCGACACTTCCTTGTCGGTGAAGAAACGCTCTCCATTCAGTGTCGGGCGGTAATTGGCGGTCAGATGCTCTACATTGTCCAACAGTCGGTCAAGACTGCCCATGAAGTGGATTATCCACTCGCTGTCCTTGTTTATCAGTTCATTCATGTTACTTTGGATTTAGTGGGTATTGTTAGTTTACTTCGTTCATTTCATCAAGTTTATATAGTTCTTCCTTTGAACTTCGCCTCTTTCCGCCTGTCCTCCACAACGGAAACAATGCGCTGTACGTCATCGGGACGGTAGTACGTCTTGTGGTTTATCTGCGAGTAAGCCAGCGTCCCATTGTCCCGCAGAGTCTGCAATGTGCGGGGACTGATGTTGAGCATCCGGCAAACGTCCTGATTGTCCATCCACTCGCCCATCTTCTTCTCTCCGTGCCGCCGACAGATGGCATCCATGCGACTGACGAAACGGTCGAACTTGGCGACCATCGCCTCAAAGGTCTTTCTTTCAATAGATACGATTTCCATATACATACTTTTTTATTGTTACTGTTTCTTTTGCCACAAAGGAATACATAATCTACTGCCTTGCAATGCATTTCCAGAAAGTGGCAGCGTGTTGCGCCGATACGGTAATCATTGTCCGGTATGCCGTCAGTCGATTATCTGCGACTGAAATTTCCATACTCTCTTTCTTTTCGTTACGTATTCCTTTTGCCGTAAAGGAATACATAATCTGTTATCCGGCAATGGATTTCCAGGAAGTGGAAGCATATGGTACAGGTTGGTAGAGGTTGGCACAGATTGGGGCTATATTCTTAATTCTTGAAATCAGGAATGTAAAAAGAGAGAAAACAAGGGCTTAATTCAAACCTGACTGTAATCGCACCTTTGTTCTTCCGGCTATTCAGATCCGGCAAATCTGTGAAGTCCTCACCGATATCTCTATCACCATAAAGCAAAGTCTCACAATATTGCCTAATCGAATCCAAGTTATTGATTGACTGTACTAAAACTTCTTACTTTGCTTGCAACAATCGGTCGAGGTACTGACCAAGACCACAGTAATAACTTAATCAACCTGTTTTATGACAATGAAAAGAGAACCAAGTATCAGTGAGCAGCAGGCTCGTGAAATCGTGGAAAGAATGGGACGCAGGGAATCCCGCAGTGAGAAGTCTATGGACGACTTCTACAGGAACATCGGTCTGGATCCGGAACAGCTGGCACAACCCGGCAAGACCGTCACGAAAAAAGCGGAAACAGCTACGGTGGATGAACCGTCAGGCGGAACGCCCGAAGAAGTGGCAGTGCCACAGAAGCGTGTCAGCAGCAAACAACGCAAGCTGTCGCTGGACGAGTACCGTACCACTTACCTGCGAGTACCCAAGATAACCGACCGTAAGCCCGTGTTTGTCAGCGGCGAGGTGCGCGACAGCTTGGACAGGATAGTCCGTTACTTCGGCAGCAGGGGTATGAGCGCATCGGGAATGGTCGAGAACCTTGTCCGCCTGCACCTTGAAACCTACCGGGATGACATCGAGCAGTGGCGCAAGCTCTGAGCGGATTGTAGTGGAACCGGTCAAGCCGGTGGATACACTCCATCGGTTTGACCGATACACCGGAAGAGTTATTGTACTGACAAGCCAATCCGACAGGCGGAGGATTCTTGTGTCCTCAAAGACACAGCAAGATATATTTTCAGTTACTCCGGTTGATTCCGGTAACTGAAAATCCTTGCACTGCCGTGGGCAGAATTATCCTCCGCAGTCGGATAATTTCCAAGTTTTTTAATCAGAGATTAGACCATGTATGAACCATTAAATAGAAAGGACAAGACAATGAAAAAGACCAGTAAGTACGGGAGAAATCCCAAGTTGAATCCGAAGACGCACTGCGTAATGGTGCGCTTCGACGATATGGAATGGAACAGATTCCTTACGATGTACGAGGAATCACAGATGTACGCAAAAGCCGTTTTCCTCAAAGCGCATTTCTTCGGGCAGAAGTTCAAGGTGCTGAAGGTGGACAAGGCGATGTTGGAATATTGCACCAAGTTGTCCGACTTTCACGCCCAGTTCCGTGGCATCGGCACGAACTACAACCAAGTAGTAAAGGAATTACGCTGCCATTTTTCGGAGAAAAAGGCGATGGCATTGCTCTACAAGTTGGAGAAACATACCATTGACCTTGTGAAACTGAGCCGGGAGATTATGGAACTTTCACGGGAGATGTATGCCAAGTGGGAACAACGGAAGGAATAAATTCGAAGAAGACACTTTAGGCCTCACCTGTCTATCCACTCTTTCAGCCGTTGAGCCTTCTCCTTACTGACTGTGATTCTTGTGTCAGGATACCCCTTCAAGCGGACAATAAGTTTGCCGCCGAAATAATTGCCAAGAAACAATACGTGTTCCACGTTGATGATGTACTGGCGGTTGGCACGGAAAAAACAGTCCGGGTTGAGTTGCTGTTCAAGTTCGTCCATTGACACATTGACGGCTTCGGAAGTTCCGTTATTGAGGCGGAGGTAAACGGTTTTATTCTCCAATTCAATGTGGTTGATGTCTGAGACACGAACTGTCTTATAGCCGTCACGATAGGGCAATAGGAAGCGTTCCCTATAGCGGAATTGGTTCTTCTGTAAGGCATCGAAAAGCTGCCGAAGGTTCTCGTCGGCATAATTCCTGCCTGTTTTGATGGCTTTGTCTATGGCTGCTTCAAGCTCATCGGCATCCACTGGCTTCAGGAGATAGTCGAAACTATTGAACTTGAAAGCCTGTACCGCATATTCATCGTATGCGGTGGTGAATATGATGGGGACGGTTGCCGGGGCGTATTTCAGAGCCTCGAAACTCAGGCCGTCGGTAAGGCGGATATCCGCAAGGATAAGGTCTGCCGCCTTGCCTGATTGGAAAAACTCGACCGTCTCTTTTATGCTTGCCAGTGGACCTTCGATTGTGAACGTTGTGTCAATACCGTTCAGCAGTCTTATGAGGCGCATGGCGTTACGCTGCTCGTCTTCAAGAACCAGTATCTTCATGTGTCATGATGTTTTTAATGATAGGTAAACTCACCGAATAGAAGTTTTCGGTATTCTCTATCTTAACCTTTTTGTCACAGAGCAAGGCGTACCGCTCCATGATATTTTTATGTCCCAAACCCGTTGATTCCATTCGCGACAGCAAAGGAGATTTAAGATTATGCACAGTAATGTAGTTCTCCGATGATGTAATAGAAATAAACAGCGGATGCTCCATTGAGAAGCCGTTGTGCTTTATTGCGTTCTCCACAAGAAGCTGCAACACGGCAGGAGGCAGAAATCCCTTACATTCCTTGACCTCCGGACTGATTTTCGCAATGACACCTCCGCCGTGATGTACTTTCATCAGAAACAGGTACGAATCCAGAAACCTTATTTCGTCTGCAACGGGTATCAGGTCCCGGTCTAAATTTACAATAATGTACCGGTACACTTTCGACAGGTTGTTCAGGAACTTCCCGGCAAGCCCCGCATCTTCCTCAATCAGCTCCAGCAGGTTGTTGAAGTTGTTGAACATGAAATGCGGGTTGATTTGCAGTTTCAGGGAGTTGAGTTGTGACTGCGCCATTTCAAGCGCCTGCTTCTCGTCGCGTGCCTTGATGTAGGATTGCAAGTAGAAAGTATTGGCATAGACACTTGACAGGAAGGTGGCTATCATGGCAAAAGTATATGCGCCTTTCATGTTGAGAAGTTCGTCAAGAACACTATTCCCTGTTCCGCTCCAAAGAAAATTAAAAAGTGAGATCATACCGAAAGCCTCCAGATTGTTGAGCATCAGCAGGCACGAGGCATATACGATGACCCTGACATAAGAGGCTTTGAACGGGAACACATTGAACACGATATAACAGAATCCCAGTGAGGTGTATGTGAAAAGCATACACAGCAGGAAATCCACCATATAATCTATCAGTGCCATTTCCGGCAACTGACGGGCGGTCTCGTAATCAAGAACCAACCAAATGATGATATATAATAGATAGGAGACGGCCGAGAGCAGAAGACCGTTCTTCCAGTTAATCTTTTTCCCTTTATCATGCAAAGTTACTTCATATTCCACAAAGATAATACTTTACTCCTCATTTGACTGGATAAGATAGGCTGAAACAGATAAAACCGTATTTGAAATGGATAAAATGAGTATCGAAACGAACGGTAATTTCTCTTAGAGATACACAACTATGATTTATTAGGACCTACGTTAGCCAATATTTCGGAAGCCGCTTTCGTCGTTTCGGAAGTAGTTTTCTCCGTTTCGATGGTATGCCGATTGTCTGCACAATGGGCACAAAAGATCTTTGCACCCAAAATTTGCGATAAGTATGATTATTGAAACATAACATCTCATCATCAGAGACTTCCAGAAAAAGGATGCCGCAGGTTTATTGGAATACCTTTCTCATCCGCGTGTCAATTGTTTTGTCGGCGACCGCCTGTGTTCCGTGGAATCGGCACTGGCTTATATATCCAATTCGCCTAAGGATATGCTACGCTATGCCGTGTGTCTGAAAGAAGACGATTTCATCATTGGCGATGTTTTCGCCTTGCGCGAATATACCGACACATTTAGTGTAGGCTGGCACTTCAACCAACGCTTTGAAGGCAAGGGATTGGCATACGAAGCGGCAACAGGACTGCTGGATTATCTTTTCCATGACAGCGGCGCACGGCGTATCTATGGATTTGTAGAAGACGATAATCTGCGGTCAAAAAGATTGTGTGAACGTCTCGGAATGAGACATGAAGGATGTATGAAGGAATTTATCTCGTTTGTATGCCATCCCGACGGCGCACCACGCTATGAGGACACCTGCATCTATGCGATATTAAATAAAGAATGGAAAAGTAACAGACAAAGATGATGAATAGACGAACATGGATTGCCGGCATCACGGCAACAACCCTGCTGGCTGCTTCATTGGCAGCCTGCAAACAGGAACAGCAAGGAGAGGAAACGGGACAGGCATTGCCCGTCATGGTGGTTTCTTCCCAACCCATTGAATTGGAAGAAACCTATTCCGCTTCGATTCGCGGACGACAGGATGTGGACATCATACCTCAAGTATCGGGTCGCATCATCCGCCTGTGCGTGAAAGAGGGAGAGCAAGTAGCGACAGGGCAAGTGCTGGCTGTCATTGACCAAACGCCCTATCAGGCTGCACTGCGCATCGCAATCGCCAATGTCAGCGCGGCACGGGCAAAAGTGGAAACAGCGCGTATCGAGTTGAACGGCAAACAGTCGCTGTTCGATGAAAAAGTCATATCCGATTACGAACTGTCTGTTGCCCGAAACCAATTAGCAGTGGCACAGGCAGAGCTGGAACAAGCAAAAGCTCAGGAAGCAAATGCCCGAAACGATTTGTCATACACCGAAATCAAGAGTCCGAGCAACGGGGTTATAGGCACGTTGCCTTACCGCATCGGCGCACTCGTCGGTCCCACCATCGAACAACCGTTTACAGTGGTGTCGGACAATTCGGAGATGTATGCCTATTTCTCCGTCTCCGAAAACAAGCTGCGTCAGCTCAGGGCGCAATACGGGTCGATCGACAAGATGATTTCCCGGATGCCGGAAGTCGGCCTGCAACTGAACGACGGCACGCTCTATGGGCAGAAAGGACACATAGAGACCGTCAGCGGCATTGTGAACCCCACTACCGGGGCGGTGCAAATCAAAGCCCTGTTCCCCAATCCCGACCGCGAGCTGCTGAGCGGGACTATCGGCAACGTCATCTTGCAAGGAGTGAATACGGATGCCATTTTGGTCCCCATGTCCGCCACTGTCGAGTTGCAGGACAAGATTATCGCCTACCGCCTTAAAAACGGAAAGGCCGAAGCCGCCTACCTGACCGTGGACCGCCTGAACGACGGCAACCACTTCGTTGTAGAACAGGGCTTGTCCGTCGGCGACACCCTCATCACCGAAGGTGTGGGGCAGCTAAAGGAAGGAATGAACGTCACACCTAAAACCACAAAGCCATGAACCTGCGTTTCTTCATAGACCGCCCGGTGTTTTCGGGTGTCATCTCCGTGGTGATTGTCCTGATGGGCGTAATCGCCATGAAAGCCCTTCCCGTGGAGCAATATCCCGACATCGCCCCGCCCACCATTAATGTATGGGCGTCCTATCCCGGAGCCAATGCCGAGACGGTGCAGAAAGCCGTAATCGTTCCTCTGGAAGAGGCCATCAACGGCGTGGAGGACATGACCTACATGACCTCCACGGCATCTAATACAGGCGATGCTTCCATCAACATCTATTTCAAGCAGGGCTCCAACGCCGACATGGCGGCGGTCAATGTGCAGAACCGCGTGAACGGCGTGTTGAGCCAGCTTCCGGCAGAAGCGACCAAGACCGGCGTCACCACCGAGAAGCAGCAGAATGCCGAGTTGCTGACATTCGCCCTCTACAGCCCCGACAACCGTTTCGACCAGACCTTTCTCAACAATTACGTGAAGATTAACGTAGAGCCGCGATTGAAACGTATCGGCGGTGTGGGAAAGGCGCAACTGTTCGGTTCCAACTACAGTATGCGCCTCTGGCTGCGTCCCGACAAGATGGCGCAGTACGGACTGATTCCCGATGACATCTCCTCCGTGCTGGCGAAGCAGAACATCGAGGCGGCAACCGGTTCGTTCGGAGCCAATCATCCCACGGCAAATGAATACACGATGAAGTATCGCGGCCGCCTATCCACGGCGGAAGAGTTCGGCGAGCTGGTCGTCAAGTCCCTGCCCGGCGGTGACGTGCTTCGGCTGAAAGATGTCGCCGATGTGGAGTTGGGCGATGAATTCTACAACTATTCCACCGAGGTGAACGGACATCCGGCTGCCACGATGCTCATCAACCAGAAAGCGGGTTCCAACGCTTCGAGCACCATCAATGAGATTCACGAGGTGCTCGATGAAATTGAACGCGACCTGCCGGAAGGGGCGGAGTTCGTGGTGCTGACCGATACCAACAAGTTCCTGTATGCCTCCATCAATTCTGTCATACGGACGCTTATCGAGGCGATACTTCTGGTTATCGTGGTGGTGTATGTGTTCTTGCAGGACATCAAGTCCACGCTCATTCCCACGGTTTCCATCTTCGTCTCCATCATCGGCACGTTTGCCGTGATGTCGCTGATAGGCTTTTCCATCAACCTGCTTACGCTTTTCGCCCTTGTGCTTGCCATCGGTACGGTAGTGGACGATGCCATCGTAGTGGTAGAGGCGGTGCAGGCGAAGTTCGACGAGGGCTATCAGTCGCCGGTGCTTGCCGCCGATGATGCCATGAAGGGCGTTTCGTCCGCCATTCTCACCTCTACCATTATCTTTATGGCGGTGTTCATCCCGGTGGCAATGATGGGCGGTACTTCCGGGGCGTTCTATGCCCAGTTCGGTATCACGATGGCGGTTGCCGTGGGCATATCGGCTATTAATGCATTTACCCTTTCACCTGCATTATGCGCTTTGTTCCTGAAACCTTATATTGACGAGCACGGAAACACGAAGAACAATTTTGCGGCACGCTTCCGCAAGGCATTCAATGCCGTATTCGACCGTTTGAGCCGCCGCTATGTACGTGGGGTACTGTATATCATCCATCGCCGGTGGCTGTTGTGGGGAACGATTGCCGCCTCGTTCGGGTTGCTGGTCTTGCTGGTCAATATCACGAAGACAGGACTTATTCCGCAGGAAGACACCGGCACGGTGATGGTAAGCATGAACACAAAGCCCGGTTCCTCCATGGCGCAGACCAACAAGGTGATGGCGCGTATCAACAGCCGTCTTGACAGCATCCCTGAGATTGAGTACAGCGGAGCGGTCGGAGGATTCTCATTCAGCGGTTCCGGCCCTTCACAGGCCATGTATTTCATGACACTTAAAGATTGGGACCAGCGCAAGGACGAAGGGCAATCGGTGGACGACGTGATAGGCAAGATTTATGCCGCCACCGCTGATGTTCCCGATGCCACGATGTTTGCCATGTCGCCGCCGATGATTGCCGGCTACGGCATGGGCAACGGTTTCGAGCTTTACTTGCAGGACAAGACCGGTGGCGATGTCACTGCATTCAAGAAGGAGGCGGACAGATTCGTAGAGGCATTGTCCCGCCGTCCCGAAATCGGAGAGGTCTATTCGTCTTTTGCCGCTGACTATCCCCAGTATTGGGTGGACATCGACGCGGCGAAATGCGAGCAGTCGGGCATATCTCCCGCCGATGTGCTTTCCACGCTCTCCGGCTATTATACCGGGTCGTATGTGTCGGACTTCAACCGTTTCTCCAAGCTCTATCACGTCACCATGCAGGCACCGGCGGAGTACCGCATAAATACGGAGTCGCTTAACCGGATGTACGTGCGTACTTCCGACGGCAGCATGGCACCGTTGGGTCAGTTCGTGCGCCTGACCAAGACCAACGGGCCTTCCGACCTTACGCGCTTCAACCTTTTCAACGCCATCGCCATCAACGGCTCTCCGGCATCGGGCTACAGTTCCGGCCAGGTCATCAAGGCGATTGGCGAGACGGCACGTGAGGTGCTTCCCGCCACTTGCAGCTATGAGTTCGGAGGCTTGTCGCGCGAGGAGAGCAAGACCACCAACAATGCCGCATTGATATTCATCCTCTGCATGGTGCTGATATACCTGATACTTTGCGCCCTCTACGAAAGCGTGTTCATCCCCTTTGCCGTGCTACTGTCCGTGCCTTGCGGACTGATGGGCAGCTTCCTGTTCGCGTGGCTGTTCGGGCTGGAGAACAACATCTATATGCAGACCGGACTGATTATGATTATCGGACTGCTTGCCAAGACCGCCATCCTGCTGACCGAATATGCCGGCAAGCGGCGGTCGGAAGGCATGACTCTGTCACAGGCGGCATACAGCGCGGCAAAGGTTCGTCTGCGTCCCATCCTGATGACCGTCTTGTCGATGGTGTTCGGCCTTATTCCGCTGATGATGGCTCATGGCGTGGGTGCCAACGGCAGCCGCTCGCTCGCCACAGGCGTAATAGGCGGCATGATAGTGGGCACATTGGCGTTGCTGTTCCTCGTGCCGTCGCTGTTCATCACATTCCAATATATTCAAGAACAGGTTAAACGTAAATAAAATGAATAAGATAATCCTATCTATATTATCAACTCTGATGCTTACCGGCTGCGGCACATACAGCCGGTATCATCGGGCTGACCTCCCGACAGAGGGTCTGTACGGGGACATCCCGGAAAATGTTGATACAACAACCCTCGCATCCATTTCATGGCGGGAGATGTTTACAGATCGGGAACTCCAGTCTTTGATTGAGATCGGGCTTGAACGGAACACCGACCTCAACGTGGCGCGTTTGCGCGTTGAAGCGGCAGAGGCGGCTTTGATGACGGCCAAACTGTCCTATCTTCCGTCTTTGGGAATCAATGCCGAAGGTGGCATCAGCCGCTACGACGGGGCTACCGCAAAGACATACAATGTCGGAGCGAGTGCAAGTTGGGAGCTTGACATATTCGGCAAGCTTACGGCTGCGAAGCGTGGCGCGGTTGCCGCACTGCAAGGAAGCCGTGACTATCAGCAGGCCGTGCAGACACAGCTTGTCGCCACGATAGCAGACAGCTATTACACACTTGCTCATCTTGACGCGCAGATAGCGATAAACAACCGGACTTTGGAAAACTGGCGGGCTACCGTGCGCACGCTCGAGGCGTTGAAAAAGGTGGGCAAGGCAAATGAAGCCGGTGTGTTGCAGGCAAAGGCAAACGTGATGAAACTCGAATCATCGCAACTGGCTATATGCAAGAGTATCGCCGAAACGGAGAACGCCTTGTCTGCCATACTTGCCATGCCGTCACACGCGATTGAGCGGAGCGACTTGACCAAAGCCTCTTTCCCTGATACCATATCTGTCGGAGTTCCCATGCAGTTGCTTTCCAACCGCCCCGATGTGCGTCAGGCCGAAATGGAAGTGGCTCAGGCGTTTTACGCCACCCACGTAGCCCGCACAGCCTTCTACCCCAATATCACCCTTTCGGGCACATTGGGTTGGACTAACAATGGAGGTGGGGCGATTACCAATCCCGGGCAATGGCTACTCAAAGCCATCGGTTCCCTGACGCAGCCATTGTTTAACCGGGGCGCGAATATCGCCAACTTGAAGATTGCCCAAACCAAACAGGAAGAAGCCAAATTATTATTCCAACAATCATTGCTGAACGCGGGGAAAGAGGTGAACGATGCCTTAACCGCATGGCAAACGGCTAAGTCGCAATATGAAATAAACACTCGGCAGGTTGAGACCTTGCGTGAAGCGGTGCGCAAGACGGAACTGCTGATGAGCCATTCCGGTACCACCTATTTGGAGATATTAACTGCCCAACAGTCACTTCTTGAAGCAGAACAATTGCAACTGCAAACCTCTTTTGAGCGCATACAGAGCATTATCAAACTTTATCATGCATTGGGAGGCGGTAGGAGTTAAGACCTAAAGTGTAAATGGATTTTATAAATATTGATATAGCCCTCAAACATAGTGCATACCTGTAACATTTGAGAAATTATCAAATATCTCTCATTAGATTATAGTGATATAGTTATTTGTACATAAGTGTGCTTTTTGAGAATATCTATGGCGTGATGACTTCCTTTTACAGGGAGCATTGCGCTATTTTCATATAAATTATTCATTAACAACATCCGAAGTATGGAGATAAATCCATTCATCCGAAAACTTATTCCTTTTTTTTACAGGGAAGTTTTCTACCCGGCCCGTAAATGGTGATGCAGGACTGAACCACCTGCGCCAACTGTTGCTGGAAGCGCACAGAGAGTATCAGGACTATGTAGCCACAGGCGTAATGACGCTGCGGGTGTTTGCCTTGCAGTTCCTCGACGGTCATCATTATGCCGAAAATGACAACGCTGCAGACAAGAACATCCACCGCAAGGCGTTGGGTGCAATCGGCATCCTCCTGTTGGAAAGAACCGACCTTGTCAAACAATTCTTCACCCGGTCTTCACTGGAAGCCCCAGATATAGATAAGGTGATATTCCTTGTCTATACGGAACGTCGTGATGACGGAAAGCAAAATCCGGGAACATCCGGAACCGCCTCTGCGAATCGGGTGCAGGAACAAAGACTCTCGTGTGCAATCCGAGCCGAGGACATGCCACTGCTTGCTGACTGCGCTAATGACTCCAGCTTCTTCCAAAAGAAAGTCACAGTCCAGGAAATGAACGGTCTGATGTACGGAACACTCACTACTCCATTGGTGGCACTAAATCTTATGGGCATCGCCTATTTTTTTGACTGTCTGAGTGCCATGAACCTTGTCAGCCGCTGCTGGCAGACTGTCCTTGAGCGTAGCGGTTCCATCCTGTTGCAAGGGAAGAATAAGCCGCAGACACGTTCCAATTTCTCGTCCGCGCTCAACCGTGCAAGGAGCAACGGCATCTTCAGCAACAAGAATGACATAGACATTCTGATGAAGCATATACGCGAGAAATATGTCCGATAGACGGCCAAAATCCTGAGTGACAGTGCTATTTTGAGTGATACTTTGCAAGTGTCACTCAAAATATTGCTTTCAATGCCCTGTCTCATTGTTACTTTGCAGCCGAAAGCTTTCAAGACACGGGGCGACGGCTCTGAAAGTTGAATCAAAAAGAACAAAGTAACAATGAATGAACAACAGATTATTACAGATACCCAATGGGGAGAACGGTGTTCCGTCAAGCTCGACAAGTTGCTGTTCAGTACTTTACAAAAGCTGCAAATCCCGACAATTATATTTATCA
>ERZ839741.1608-NODE-1608-length-23575-cov-99.520366_pt1 | contig 23575 bp, 26 predicted proteins | sample MGYA00519880_ERZ839741 | MGnify/ENA primary metagenome ERZ839741 (study PRJEB31850, sample SAMEA3708851) | human gut metagenome | biome: human gut; feature: human-associated habitat; material: faeces | place: China | collected 2014 ...
TACCATAGAAGACCTTGCTGTTATTAGCTATTTACAGAAAAAGTTTCACACACTCGACGCAGATAATGTAATCCACAAATATTTCTTTATATTATCATCACACTTAATCGATTTGTCTCTATTTAAAAACATAGTGATTCGATTATATATATAATTACGTATATCTGTTTCCGACTCAATAACACTTTTTCTATTGTTAATATCTATTTGATTATTTTCTATATTTACTTTATGCAAAAAACAAATCCAGGCTATCAAATTTATAATAATAATAATAATAGACGCTATATTTTTCAAAAAATCAATCTCAAAAAAGTCATTCAATATATTTATTCTGCATAATAAAATAATAAATAAAATGCTATACCACATACAAAACTCTATTGTTCTAATATGCTGTTTTACATTTATTAAAATCATTAAGCTAAACAATAAACATAATAATGATATAAAGTCATCTACGTATTTGAATTTAAAACACTTATAAAATGCATTATAAAATGTTAATATATTCACACCACTTATTATTGCACTTGCTATTGCTATATTTCTGTTAATACATTTTTCTCTGTTCATTGCTGCTCTCCTATATTTGCATAGTAACCAATGTTCCAAATCCATTTTCCTTTTCTACTATATACTTCTTATCAATTTTTCGTTCAAAGCAGGCAAATTCCTTTTTACTAAAAAATAACATAGTCAATGTAATTTCTTCATCTTTGGGTTTCGATATTGTGATCCATGTCTTATGATAACAATCAAGATCTAGAATTTTCTGAAGATTTTCTTTTAGTCTGGCACTATTTTTTATTTGATTTACTTCCTTGTTAAGTACTAATACAAATCCTATATTTCCAAATAAACTGTAGATATCCATATTTTTTCTATCTGAAAACCATATTATTGGTGTAAAAATAGCCAACGACATACATGCTGCTAAATTTAAGGATATAAAATCAGCACTTACATTTATATCTAGTGCTAATATTACTAATAAACACGCCCATGAAAGTATATTCCCAGCTGCCAATACCTTCCACAAAATATTAATTCTTTTCGTCTTTAATAAATAGTATCCCGCAATAAAAATAAGAGCTATGTACATTCCTTCAACAATCTCTTTATTCAAATTCATTACTCCCTTCATGCACTTTAAAATTAATAAAGTAGGTCACACACGAACATATGCTCACACAATTATATGTGACCGAACTTTCAGATGAAAAATCAACGAATTGGTGGACACATTTATGAATATACTTCCGGTCATTTTGAAAACAAAGCTGCATAAAGTTTAAACATTAACGGATACAACATTCTAATCACTATTTCAATAATAATTAATATCGCTCCCAACAAAATTCTCCCCTTTTTTAACAATATGTCTATTTTACTCAAATTTGTTTCTTCACTGATTTTTCTATAACACCATTCACTTTGAATAATTCCAATTAACATTCCATAGCACTTACCTCTTGTATAGTATGGATATCTACTTAATTACATCCTCTTTTTGTTTTTCCTATAATTGTGAACATTTATTAAAATAGTCACTATTGTAATCAAATTTATAGACACCAGAAAAAGCATATGTTCCGATACATTTATCTGCTTAACTATCAAAACAACCATTTACATAACCATCACCATAAACCATAAAACCACTTGTGTTATTAATAATATAAATCTAGCTTTTTTATCTTCTACGCGCTTATCTTGCTCCATTATTATCCCTTCGTATGCTATATATTAAAAGCTTATTTTCTAATTTTTTCTGTCTAACAAAGCCTCATTTTTAGAAGCAAATCTTATTAAAAAACTGTTTGGCAACTCTGTATTTTTAAAAATCACAATATAAAATATTATAAGAATCAATTTTGTTACGTTTGATACATTTTCTACATTAACCAACAAAATATCATCCCACTTATAACCAAGAACACTGCCTATAGAACTCGCCAATACATTAAATGCAATAAAAATAAGTAAAAATTGTCTACTCCATATATTTTTTGACCAAAAAGATTTTATATATTTACGTAATAGTATCAGCACAATAGCAGAAAATACTATAAGAACAATGCAAACTAATGGTTTCTTATAAAGTTCAAATATATACTGCAAGCTAAACATGTTTATTAAAATTCCCATGCCACGTCCGCCAAATATTCCCGATTCATTCAATTCACATTCAATTTTCTTGATTTCTGATATCATAGAAATATAATACACTGCATAAAACATCAAACATCCGATTAATAATACGCTAATATTCTGAAACTCATCTCCGGTCGTTGTCTTGTCTAATATATAGTAACTAATTACACCTAGTCCCCATATAATAAAATGTACGATATATTTTTTCACTCTTCACCCCTGCATTTTTATCACTAATATTTACCATATCCCCAAACTATTTTTTTTGAATCAAATCCAATATACTTATAAGTGTATATCTGCTAAGGAATCCTTCCCTGTCAACCTTAACCGTCTGGCAGTTAAATCCAAGTTGCTCTGCACATTTTGACAGACCTATGAGATTTACTTACATATATAATATCATCATCAGATTCTATCTTATTTATACAGAATTTTGCTCCTGATACCTCTACCTTCTTGAATTTGAACAGAATATTAATACAACTCTTATTATAGCCAATATTAATGCACTAATTATAATTACAATTATATTCATAACCATATTATCCGACCACGTAAATCCACTTATACATCCTATAATCGCACATACACACCAAAATTCTATCCACTTTTTTAATTTAGAATTCTTATTTTTTTTCAGCATAATTTCACCCTTATAATAATTTTCACATTATACTTTTCAAATACGTTTAATCAATACTACATAATCTAAAAGCAAATTACTATATATGTCCGTGACATACCAAATAGCTTCTTTTCTGATTTTTTTATAGTGAGGTATAGACCACAGCATAAAAGAGGAATAACTACAACATACAACTAAAGACCTTCCAGCCCTTGTAAATCAAGCATTTCCGCCACTTTCCAGTCCTTACTTCTCATCAACGACCTGGAAAATGAAAAACTTAAGATAATACGACTCCGGTACATTAGCTGAGTTGGCCCACAGTATCGGATGATCCGGTCCCTGTGTGCGGAACTCCACCTGACGCAGCCTCTTGTGAGTTGCCTTTGCCGCTTCCTTGACCGTTTTTGCAAGCAGCTCCTGCGTCATGAAATGAGAGCATGAGCAGGTAGCCAGAAATCCACCATCCTTAACAAGCTTAAGTCCCTTCATGTTAATCTCGCGGTAGCCCTTTATCGCATTTTTGGTAGCCTCACGCGACTTTGTAAATGCCGGAGGATCCAGAATGACTACGTCATATTTCTCACCCTCGTCAGCGAGCCGTGGCAGCTCATCCAGCACATTTGCAACGCGAAACTTCACTGTTTCTGAGAGATTATTTCTCTTCGCATTTTCTGTAGCCTGCTTAACCGCATACTCTGATATATCAAGTCCTGTGACCTCACTTGCCCCCGCAATTCCTGCATTGAGAGCAAATGTGCCCATGTGCGTGAAGCAGTCGAGCACTCTTTTCCCCTTGCAGATACGCTGCATAGCAAGCCTGTTATACTTCTGGTCTAAGAAGAAGCCTGTTTTCTGTCCATTTTCCACATCTACCATATAGTGAACTTCGTTTTCTACTATCTCCACATTTGTGTCAAACTCGGCTCCTATAAAGCCTTTTACCTTGGGAAGACCTTCTTTTTTGCGCTCATTTGCATCACTGCGCTCATATACTCCACGAATATTTATTCCGTCCGCCGCCAGCACTTCCTTTAACAGTTCAACGATTTTCACCTTAAACTGCTCCATTCCAAGTGCCAGACACTCCACCACAAGCACATCTGCGTATTTGTCCACTGTAATACCCGGCAGGAAATCAGCCTCTCCAAATATCACACGACAGCAGTTTAAATCAGACACATTATCATTGCCTCCTGCCATCACCTGCTTGCGATAATCCCAGGCATTTTGCACTCTCATCCTGAGGAAATTGTCATCAATCAGCTGGTCTGCTTTTCTTGTCATCATTCTGATACGGATTTTTGAATTCTGATTTATGAAGCCGCGCCCCATCGGATATCCGTCAAAATCGTGTACCACAACAATATCTCCGTTTGTAAAGGTCCCTGTGATTGTGTCTATTTCATTGTCAAAAATCCATGCGCCGCCTGCTTTTATAGTGCGCCCTTCGCCTTTTTTCAGTGTTACAATTGTATGATTTTCCATGTTTGTTCCTCTTCTAAATTACTTCATTATTCCTTGCTAAAATCTGATTATATAGTTTATCTGAAATTCTATAGCCTTTAGAAATAAGTTTATCTGTCGACATTACATTTCAATTATATGAAATCCCGGCAATATTTACAATACACAAATATTTCTGCAAAACATGCCGATATATATTATAATACAATTATAACATCCGACCGGTAAATGGAGATAAATATGATTACAATTAGCTTATGCATGATAGTAAAAAATGAAGAAGAGGTGCTCGAACGATGCCTGAACAGTCTCAAAGGGCTGATGGATGAAATCATCATAGTGGACACCGGCTCGACGGACAGCACAAAGGAGATAGCTGCACGGTATACGGACAAAATCTATGATTTCTCATGGTGCGACGATTTTGCTGCGGCCAGGAATTTTTCGTTTTCCAAGGCTACGCAGGAATACATATATGCACCTGATGCCGACGAGGTGCTCGACGAAACCAACCGCAGGCGTTTCATGATGCTTAAAGCTGCGCTGCTGCCAGAAATTGAGATTGTCCAGATGAAATACATCACTCCAAGCAAATTCAACACAGTGCAAAATTCATCCTCAGAGTACCGCCCGAAGCTGTTCAAGAGGCTTCGAACGTTTACATGGATTAATCCGGTGCACGAGACTGTGCGCTTAGAGCCTGTAGTCTATGACAGCGATATCTGTATCCAGCATCTGCCGCAGGGCACTCACGGCAAGCGGGATTTCACTATATTTAAGCGCTCCTTTGAAAAAAACGGCACCCTGCCAAAAAGTATAGCGACTATGTATGCCAAGGAGCTTTTAAAATGCGGAAGCCCCGATGATTTTACCAATGCCCTGCCATATTTTCAGGGTGAATACCGCAACAGCCCTGACATCGAATCCACCTGCGTGCTGTCCCGCTACTATCGAATGAACGGCGACTACGACAAATTTTTTTCTGTTGCCCTCAAGAATGTAGCAGTTGATGGCTGCAGCGAGGTGTGCTGTGAGCTCGGTGCGTACTATTTCGACAAGGCAGACTATGAGGAGGCAAGCCTGTGGTATTACAACGCTGCCTTCGAGACAAAGCCGGTACTCGATGTGGAGTGCGGCGGTGGCAAGGCGCTTCATGCCCTGTCTCAGTGCTACTCAAGATGGGCTGATGAGAAGCAGAAAAAGCTTGATTCGCTTCCTCCTAAATCAAGGAACGTATTTAAAGGCGATAAGGAGCTGATTGATTCACTGCGCAGCCAGGCGGCCGATTACCAAAAGCAGGCTGAGGAATGGATGCTTCCGGAGGGTGACTAGCAGAGGCTGTCATATAAAAGTCTCCACCAGCATTTACCAACTTGTAAAATCCTCTCTAAAGTGATAATATAGAGATTATAGGGTTTGTTATTTTTTTAACGTAGCATTTTGCTACTATCATTTTAGGTATCTAAGGAGGATTTTATGAGCTTTTTAGAAGAGTACAAGCAGAAACTTGTCTCAGCAGATGAGGCAGTAAAGATTGTCAAATCAGGCGACTGGGTTGACTACGGCTGGTGCACAGGCACACCTGATGCCCTCGACAAGGCACTTGCCAGAAGAACAGATGAACTTAAGGATGTCAATGTACGTGGTGGTATTTTGCTTAAGCCACTTGCCATTTTCGAGCGTGAGGATGCCGGCGAGCATTTCACATGGAACTCATGGCACATGGGCGGTTATGAGAGAAAGCTTATCAAGAGAGGCTGTTCTTTCTACTCACCAATCCGTTACTCAGAGCTTCCTCGTTATTATAGAGATTCAACAACACCTGACGATGTCGCTATGTTCCAGGTTGCACCGATGGATTCACACGGATACTTCAACTTTGGTCCTAACGCATCTCACCTCGGTGCTGTATGCGAGACTTCAAAGAAAATCATCGTTGAGGTCAATGAAAACATGCCTCGCTGTCACGGCGGTTCAGAGGCCAATGTACATATTTCACAGGTTTCTTACATTGTTGAGGGTGACAACCCTGCAATCGGAGAGCTTGGTGCCGGTGGTCCTGCAACAGATGTAGACAAGAAGGTTGCAGAGCTTATCGTTGACCAGATTCCAAACGGTGCCTGTCTCCAGCTCGGTATCGGCGGAATGCCAAACGCAGTAGGCTCACTCATCGCTGAGTCAGACCTCAAGGATCTCGGTGTACACACAGAGATGTACGTTGACGCATTCGTCGACATCGCAAAGGCCGGAAAAATCACAGGAGCAAAGAAAAACATCGACCGTTATCGTCAGGCTTACGGCTTCGGTGCCGGAACCAAGAAGATGTACGATTATCTCGATGAGAATCCTGAGCTCATGAGTGCCCCGGTAAGCTACACAAATGACATCAAGAATATTGCCGCACTCGACAATTTCATCTCAATCAATAACTGTGTAGACCTTGACCTCTTCGGACAGATCAGCTCAGAGACCTCAGGCACAAAGCACATCAGCGGTGCCGGCGGACAGCTTGATTTCGTTCTCGGTGCTTATATGTCAAACGGTGGAAAGAGCTTTATCTGCTGTTCTTCAACCTTCACTGACAAGCAGGGCATAGTTCACTCACGTATCCGTCCTACTCTTGTAGAGGGTTCTGTCGTTACTGACACAAGAGCCAACACTCACTATATCGTTACAGAGTATGGTATGGTAAATGTAAAGGGTCTTTCTACATGGCAGAAGGCTGAGGCAATCATCTCAGTTGCTCATCCTGATTTCCGTGATGAGCTCATCAAAGAGGCTGAGAAGATGCACATTTGGAGAAGATCTAATAGATAATTAATTTTGGATATAATTTTTACAATAAAAGCGGTTTCAGGATGCAATGTCCTGAAACCGCTTTTTATGTTCTTATCCGTCACACAAACTAAAATCCAAAAGGTTAAAGCACCTCTTTCAGCACTTCCTCAATCTCTCTCTTTGCCGCCTTGACAGAGCCCTGCACCATAACCGGCTTACCACCGCCTCTGGCGCCCAGCTTATTTCTCAGTGCTGCGGCAACTGTATTGCAGTCTGCATTCCTGCTTCCGATAATAAAGCTGTAGCCATCCTCATCATTTCCTGTAAAAAATGCACTAAAGCCACTATATTTTTCCACAAGGCCATTGACGCAATTTCTTGCTGTATTCATGTCAATGCCGTCCTCAAACAATACTGCATTGTCCGTATCTGTAGGAAGCTCTGCTACCTTATAATCCAAAAGAGCTGACTTTGCAGTGCCAAGCTCTGACTTAAGTGACTGGTTTACTGCCTTAAGCTTTGTGACGTTATCCACAATAGCCTCCTGATTTGTGGTAAATATCCCCATGAGCTCTGAGATGATGTCGCACTTTTGTCTGAAAGCCTCCAGTGCCCTGAAACCACAAAGGATGCTGATTCTGACGCCTCCTTTATAATTCTGATAATTCATAACCTTAAGCATGCCAATCTCGCCGGTGCGCTTCACATGCGGCGCACAGCATGCACACACATCATATCCTGGCACTGTCACTATTCTGACCTGTCCTTCAATCTCGATTTTACTTCTGTACTCCAGCTGCGCAAGCTCATCCCTTGACGGATATGTCACCTCTATCGGAATATTTTTTGAAATGGCCACATTTACCTCATGCTCCACCTCTGCTATATCCTCCGGTGAAATCACTCCACTGAAATCCATTGTCACTACAGAATCACTCAGATGAAAGCCCACATTTTCAAATCCAAATCTGCTGTGGACAATTCCCGAAAAAATGTGCTCTCCACTGTGCTGCTGCATATTATAAAAACGATGCTGCCAGTCTATTTTACCCTGTACATGGACTCCTGCTGCAAGCTCAGCTTTCTCAGAAGCGCACTCCATACCTATAATCTTTTCATCAGCCTTCTTTTCTGTCTGAACCTCTTCTTTCCCCATTATGCAGCAATCACCTGCGGAAATATCCACCGTATGAGTAATGACTCCATTCTTAATCTGCACATCAACGACCCTGAAGCCTCCAAGTATTCCCATGTCCGGGCTTTGTCCGCCCTCCTCTGGGAAAAATAAAGTCTGATTTAATATTATATCAAACCGCTTATCATCTGCCTTGTTCGGCTCGCAGGATATAATATCTGCCTCAAATTCCGTGGCATATGCATCCCTGTCGTAAAGTTTAATTGTTTCTGTCATACTCATACTGCTTGTTCCTCTCGCTCTATATTCTTACGCATCATAGCTATGTCCTATTATAGCGCATTAATAATTCATATGAAACCCCTAAATCTGGTTTCCCACAATCCTGTAGTATGCTCTCGAAGTAATCCTGAAAACAATATAGTATATAGCCACAAACACCCAAAGCGTAGCAACCATACAGATCGCAATAATCTTAACATCTGTCAGATTAAACATGGCAAGCAGCCTGCGCAGCAGAGGAAATGCTGCTGCAAGATGACACGTTGCAAGCATAATCGGCAGGAAAAACACCATGCGCACCTGTGAAGTAATGGATTTCTTCACCTCGTCATTGCTCATGCCTACCTTCTCCATAATCTCATAGCGTGCTTTGTCATCATAGCCCTCTGAAATCTGCTTGTAGAAAATAATCATCACAGTAACCATAAGAAACATCGTTCCAAGGAATATTCCGATAAAGAACAAGCCACCATACAATACATAAATCTGTTCTCTGTTTGCATCACGGCTTTCCTCATAGAAGCCTGACACATCTGATTTTACACTATTTTCCTCAAAATGCTTATCCAGAGCCTTTGCCACAGCAAGCTTATCCTCACTGCTGCCATACAGATTATAATCAATTTCATTGTTGAGCATAGTCGGCACACTATCCTCTTCCAGAGAACTGTTCAGGTTAAATATCTCTGCAAGTGTTGCCTTGCTGTCTACCACTACATAGTACACACCACTATACATAGAGGACATATAGTTGTCTTTACTTACAGCAGTTTTTTCTGCTGCAGCCACTTTAAAATCTTTGCTCAACAAATTAATTATATCATTATTAAACTTTTCAGTTCCATAAACAGCGACCGAACCGGCATCGAGCTTTGGTATTTTATTCTTTAATCTGCCCTGCAGACCTGGCTCCATCTTTTCGATTTCATCTCTCGTTACAAAATACAACATGGATATATCATTGTTGTAATTTAAAACCGGCTTAAACTCCTCCCCCTCTCTGCACACAGTCCAGCTAAAATATGTGTAGCTTTTGCTTTCCTTAATATCACAGTCACTGCCATCGATTATCTTATCCGACTCTGCCTCTGCTTCTTTCAAAGCATCATCCAGCTTAAGCCCTGCCGGTATTTCCTTATACCAGCTATATACGCTTATATCCGCAGGATATCTCTGCTTAAGCTCTCCCTCCATGCCCACATACATGCTCACGGTTGTAGAAACAACAACCAGCACCATTGTGGAAAGCACACATATACTCGCTAGTCCGCCTGCATTCTGCTTCATTCTGTAAATCATGCCTGAAACTGCCGCAAAATGCTTTTTATTATAGTAAAACTTCTTGTTTTTCCTGAGTGCCTTAAGTATTACAATGCTTCCTGAAATAAATAAAAGATACGTTCCGACGATGACAAGCAGCACTGCGACAAAGAACAGTGAAAGCACCTGGAGAGGGTTCTTTGTGGTAATCGCAATATAATATCCCCCGGCAAGACAGCCTAGTCCGATTATAGCGATAAGCCATTTGCTCTTTGGCTCTTTCTCACCGACATTGCCCCCGCGAAGCAGCTCTATCGGATTGGCAAGCTTCACCTGCATCAGGTTATAGATGAGAGTGAGAAAATATAACACTCCAAAAATTAATATTGTATTTACGACAGCGCTAGCAGATACAGTGAAATTAATTTGCGCTTTAATATTTATAATCCTATAAAGAAACATAATCATCAGCTTAGAAAATAAAATCCCTGCTATAATTCCGGATGCTATTGCTGCGAGTGCTACGGTAAGTGTCTCAATTGACAAAACTCTCGCGATATGACGTTTTTCCATGCCAAGAATATTGTATATTCCGACCTCTTTCTTGCGCCTTTTGATGATAAAGCTGTTTGTATAAAACAGAAATATATATGAAAAAAACGCTATTGTTCCGCATCCAAGCCCCATTATCGACGCCAGTGCATCCGCGCCCGGCACCTTGCCAAGTCCCTTTGAGTTGTTTAAAAACATCATCACATAAAACATGGCTATCATGACCATTCCCGATATAATGTAAGGCATATAGAGAGTCTTATTATTTTTTATATTTGTAAATGCCAGCCTGCTATATATTTTATTCATGCTTCTCACCACCTGTCGTAATCAGCATAAGTGCATCCTGAATCTTCACATAGAGCTCGTCATTTGTAAGATTGCCACGGTAAATCTGATGAAACACCTGACCGTCCTTTATGAAAAGCACCCTGTTGGCATGACTTGCAGCCTTTGTGCTGTGTGTCACCATGAGAATGGTCTGTCCGTCCTCGTTTATTCTGTTGAACAGCCTAAGCAGACTGTCTGTTGCCTTTGAATCAAGAGCTCCTGTTGGCTCATCAGCCAAAATTAATTCAGGATTTGTTATTATCGCGCGTGCCACTGCTGCCCTTTGTTTCTGTCCGCCTGACACCTCATATGGATATTTATTAAGCAGCTTTTCAATTCCAAGCAGTGAAGCTATAGGTGCAAGCCTTTTTTCCATATCCCTATAGTCCACACCTGACAGCACAAGCGGCAAAAAGATATTGTCCTTCAGTGAAAAATTGTCAAGCAGATTAAAATCCTGAAATACGAAGCCCAGATGCTCACGTCTGAAGGCAGATATTTCCTTTTCCTTCAATGAGACAAGGTTCTTTCCATTTAAGAGTACCTCTCCCGCTGTCGGCTTATCAAGTGCCGCGAGAATATTTAAAAGTGTCGTCTTTCCTGAACCGGACTCTCCCATGATTGCAACATACTCACCTTCCTCTACAGAGAAATTGATGTTTTTCAATGCCTGTACCTGATTTCCACCAAATCTGGTGGTATATATTTTTTTGAGGTTACTTACTTCTAAGATTGCCATTTCAATGCTCCTTTACGATGATTTCAAAATGTTATTTAAACTTCTATTTTTGTTACATTTATTTTAAATATGACGTCATAATCGGCTTCACAACTTACATTGTTGATGCTTCATGTAATTATAATAACAAAATGCCGGAATATATGCTATCGAATCAGCTTACATTTCGACCTCGTATCTTACATTTTTGTAAGAAATTAATTTGTTATTGACAAATAACCTTACATGTATTATTGTATTAATCAAATAATACAGTAGTACAAAAGCAGGTGAAATGATGGAATGGAATTTTAACAACGAAACGCCCATATACCTACAGATCATAGACCGGTTCAAGATGGAGATTGCAAACGGCAGCCTAAAGCCAGGTAACAAAGTGCCATCCGTAAGAGAGCTGGCATTGTCAGCCGGTGTAAATCCAAACACCATGCAAAAGGCTCTATCCGAGCTTGAGCGTGACGGGTATCTGGAGTCGAGACGTACCTCAGGCAGATTTGTCGCAGACATGGGAAATCAGGCTGACTCACTAAAAAATGATCTGGCACATAAGCTGTGCAGTGAGTTTTGTGAAGGAATGGCAAAGGTCGGCTTTACACCTGAACAGTCCCTGATGGTATATGAAAATTATCTTAAAAGTTTAAAAAAGGAGTGATGTAAATGGCAGAACGTATTGAAATCAAAAATCTAAGCAAAAACTATAAGAGCCATAAAGTTATCGAAAATATGAATGTGACTTTTCCTGGTGGAAAGATTATCGGCATCCTCGGCCCTAACGGCAGCGGTAAAAGCACACTGATAAAGATGCTTGCCGGAGTATTGCAGCCAAACAAGGGGCAGATACTGATAGACGGTGAGCCTGTCGGAGTAAAGAGCAAGGCTATGGTATCATATCTTCCTGAGCGGACATATCTTAATCCGTCAAAAAAGGTGAGTGATATCATTGCATTTTTCAAGGATTTCTATGCTGATTTCTCACCTGAGCATGCAAATGCCATGCTTGAGAAATTCGGAGTTGATCCACAGGCAAAGATCAAAAGTCTCTCTAAAGGTATGCGTGAAAAAGTACAGATCGTGCTTGTAATGAGCAGGAATGCAAAGCTTTATCTGCTCGATGAACCTATGGGCGGTGTCGATCCTGCCGCAAGAGACTATATTTTACGCACAATAATCGAAAACTATAATGAAGATTCAACAATTCTTATCACAACTCATCTAATAAGTGATATAGAAAAAGTGCTCGATGATGTGGTATTTATCAGAGATGGCGGTATTTTCCTAAACGATTCCGTAGACAATATCCGCACTAATTACAAGAAAAGTGTTGATGAGCTTTTCAGGGAGGTGTTCGCATGCTGTTAAAATTAATTAAATATGATTTCAAGGAGCAATTCAGGGAACATATCGGACTTTATGCACTGGTGTTTGTGTCAGCCCTGACAGAAATAATTTTGGCCAGCTTTGAATTTGATCTTGTATCAGTATTTTTCTGGGCACTGCATACCCTGTCAGTAATCGCCATGTTTATCTGCAGCTTAGTGATCATAGTTATTTACTTCAGACGCAATCTGTTAAAAGACGAAGGCTACCTCATGAATACGCTGCCTGTCGAGCCATGGAAGCTGTATGTGTCAAAATTTCTGACAGCTTTTGTACTTTTTATACTCGATCTGATAGTTGCTGTTTTAACATTTTCTATAATGAACCATGGCTTTGAATGGATTAAAGATATTATAGGAAGTATGTCTGATGAGTTTGCCAATGCCGGATTTACAATGAGTCCTGTTGTAATGTTTGGCAGTATTGCAGTAATATCCCTGCTCTACACGATCTCTATGCTGTTTTTCAGCCTTACTACCGGCTACAGGGCAAATGGAAGCAAAGATGCTAACTCTGTGCTTACTTTCATCATACTTTATGTGATCGGTCAGGTCGCAAATATTATAGTGATGATTTTTACATTTTTTATTCCGCTGTCATCAAAGGGATCTATCACTTACATTTTAAATGTATTAAGCCCACAGGAGATTACAGGTCTTATGAACAGAGCAGTCATCGGTGCACTTGCCGTATCGCTGATTCTCACTGTGGTGTATGTCGCAGGCTCGATATACAATATGACAAAGAAACTTAATCTGGAGTAGTAAAAATGAGGGGCAAATTACCTTTTGCCCCTCATATCATTATATCCTAATCTCTCACATCTGAATAATCCAAATCAAACCCTATCCACACCTTAGTTCCTTTTCCAATCTCTGACTCCATGCGGATTGTATGCCCTAGCTTATCTGCCATCTGCCTGCACAGATAAAGCCCAATTCCCGTAGCCTTCTTATCGGCATGACCATTGTAGCCTGTGTAGCCCTTTTCAAAAACGCGTGGCAGATCCTCGGCTTTGATTCCTATTCCGGTATCCTTTATTGTAATAAAAAACCGGTCTTTTTCCTCTGCAGTTTCTATTGTAACAACCCCCTGCGGTGTATATTTTATGGCATTTGAAAGTAGCTGTTCCAGTATAAATGCAAGCCATTTTCCGTCAGTATATACCTCCTGCACGGTTCCTGAATAATTCATCCCAATATGCCTTCGGATCATAATCTTTGCATATTTTTTGATGGTATCACGTATGACACCATCCACACTGACTTTTTCAAGCACAAAATCATTTTCGGTGCTGCTCACACGCTGGTACTGTAAAGCCATGCTGACATATTCCTCTATGCGGAATAATTCGTCCTCAAACGAGTCCATGTTATCTGACAGCAGGCACTGACTCTGTTCATCATCACATATAAGCTGCCCAAGCTCCTCCCGCTCTGCCTCAAGCAGTAGTTTCATAGCCGATATCGGAGTCTTTATCTGGTGCACCCACATAGAGTAATAATCTCTCATCTGTGATTGTCTGATTGCAGCACTGCTTTCTGACTCACTTCTTGCAATACTTTGATTTTCCAGCAGCCTGTGATAAAGCATCTCCACATCATCTGCTGCTTCCGGAAGCTGTGCCTGTTCCTCAACCGGACGCTCTAAAGCATTGCTTAGAGCTTTTACCTTGCTGCTATATCCCAAAAAGCCAGCCAGCACTGTTATAATAATAATCATTGCATCAAGCACTGCTGCATACACCACATCCTGTTTGCGCGCACCAATCAGGTACATGTAAAGCAAATGGATACATGACATTGTGACTATCATCAGAATCCATATATAGTTTTGTTTTATAAAGTTTGTCAGATGCGGTTTATTTTGTGTTTTTGCCATGACCTCTCACCCCAGCCTGTACCCAAGCCCCTTTTTTGTGACAATAAAGCTCTCAAGCCCTATAGAATCCAGCTTTTTACGCAGCCTGTTGACATTCACCGAAAGTGTATTCTCGTCCACATACGCATCACTCTCCCACAGCTTTTCCATTAGAAGGCTGCGTGATACAATCCTTTCTTTGTTGTCAAAAAGTGTCTGCAATATTTTGAGCTCATTCTTTGTAAGCTCGAGCCTTTTGTCGTCATAGGTTATGGTGGCATCAGATATATTGAGCATGGCGCCATTATGCTCCAAAACACTGTTGTTTGCGCCAAAATCATAGCAGCGCCTGATGATAGCCTGTATCTTTACAGTCAGCACATCAAGATCAAACGGCTTTGCTATAAAGTCATCAGCCCCCATACTGACTGCCATCACTATATTCATATTATCAGCAGCGGATGACAGGAAAACCACAGGAACCTTTGATACCCTTCTGATTTCCGTACACCAGTGATACCCATTGTAAAACGGCAGACCGATATCCATAAGCACAAGCTGCGGATCAAATGCTGCAAATTCTGACATTACAGCATCAAATTTCTGCACTACATGCACATCATAATCCCATTTTTCCAAATGTCTTCTGACAAGCTTTGCTATGGTATCGTCATCCTCAACCAAAAATATTCTATACATTATTTTACGCTTTCTTCCATGATAATCTCAGCCGCATCGATGATGAGCTGTGATGCCTTCATACGAAGTAAATCCGGCTTGAGCTGTGCCTTTGGAAGCACCTGCTTTACAACGTCAACAGGCTGACCATACTTCTGTGAAATAAGCTCATACTGCTCATCCATCTCCTCGTCAGATACAGTGATATTTTCTACTCTGATGATTTCATCGAGAACAGCCTCAAGTTTTGCCTGCTTCTGTGCTACCGGCTTGAGCTCATCCTTTAAGCTGTCCATAGTCTTGCCTGTCATCTGAAGATACTGCTCCATAGCCACACCCTGCTGTGCAAATGATGCTGCCATCTGCTGAAGCTGCATATTTACCGCTGTCTCTACTGCCTGTGGAGAAACAAGGCATGAGCTGCTTTCAAGAATCTGGTCATAGAGCTTTTCTCTTGCCGCATCAGCCTTTCTTGCCTCTACCTGGTACTCAAGATACTCGTTGATATATTTCTTTAAATCCTCCACTGACTGTACCTCAGGGAAATTGAGAGATGCTGCAAACTCATCGTTCAGCTCTGCTTCCTTCTCATTGTAAATCTCGTGCAGCTTAACCTTGAAAACAACCGCTTTGCCTGCAAGCTCCGGCGCATGATACTGCTCAGGGAATGAGAGATTGATGTCTCTGTCCTCACCGATTTCCATGCCTACAAGCTGCTCCTCAAAGCCCGGAATAAAAGAGCCTGAACCGATCCCCAGAGGATATTTCTCAGCCTTTCCGCCCTCAAACGCAACTCCGTCCTTAAAGCCCTCGTAGTCGATTACTGCCGTGTCCCCCATCGCTAACGGGCCTGTTTTCTGCTCTCTGACAGGATTTCCTGAGAGAAGTGTCGCTATCTGTGAATTAACATCCTCCTCTGTATATGCAATATAAGGGATGTTTGCCTTTAATCCTTTGTAATTTCCTAATACGATGTCCATGATTATACCTTTCTTTTATGTGTATTTATATCTGCTTAACGAAGCTGTTATATGCAAATAGTATACACTAGTTACCAAATAAAGCCAATAAAAACTCAACTCTTTCCATGCTTTTATATATTCTAAATATTTAAGCACCACGTCATATATTACAATTCAATCAGGAAAAGAAATGCCAGTCCATAATAGGTCACAACCGCCACCAGATCATTCACCGTCGTGATAAGCGGGCCTGACGCAACCGCCGGGTCAATCTTTATCTTGTGGAAAAACATCGGAATCACTGTGCCCACAAGGCTTGAAATTGCCATTGCCACAAGCAGTGAAACTCCTACACAGCCTGATACCGCAAATGCTCCAAACCATGTGTAGCCCTTGAACAGATGCACATATATTCCCAGAAATACAAGTGCCATTATTCCAAGCAAGCCACCATTTACAAGGCCTATTCTTACCTCTTTTACTACAAGCAAAAGCTTCTGCTTACCGCTTAGATTCTCATCCATGAGCACTCTGATTGTGACAGCCAGTGACTGTGTTCCTACGTTTCCTGCCATGTCAAGTACCAGCGACTGGAAGCAGATGACTATCGGCAAAGCCGCTACCACATTCTCAAATATTCCGACTACGGAAGACACTATCATTCCCAAAAAAAGCAGGATGATAAGCCATGGCATTCTCTTTTTCATGCTCTGCAGTGTGGTCTCCTTCAGATCCTCCTCTGCGGTCAGTCCGGCGAGCTTTGCATAGTCCTCACCCATCTCATTGTCTACCATCTCTACAATATCATCAGATGTGATGACACCGAGGATATGCTTATCCTTTGAGAGCACCGGAATTGAATCCTCAGCGTAGTCCTTGATTGTGTCGATACAATCATCGATTTTCTCATGGTCGAGCACATATGGATATGAATGGGCTATAATGCTTTCCAGATTCATGCCTTCCCTGGCTGTGATTAAATCCTTTAAATCAATAGCTCCCGCAAAGCATTCATCTGAATCAACCACATATATAGTCATGATATTGTCGTTTTCGCCCGCCTGCCTCACTAGCTGGCTCATAGCCTGCTTCACTGTCAGGCCGCCCGGAATACAGATGTAGTTGGTTGTCATATAGCTGCCTATTTCATCATCGTCATATGACAGAAGCATCATGACATCCTTTTCCGCTTCCTCATCCAGATGCTCTACAATCTCCTTCTTGTCCTCATCCTCCAGATTTTCAAGCAAATCGACAGCATCATCCGAATCCATCAGCGATACTACCCTTGCAGCCTGCTCCACAGACAGCTCATCAAAATAAGCCTGCGGCTCATCCAGATATGCAAAAATCTCAGCTGTCCGCTGTGTTCCAAGGAGCCTGTAAAGACGTTTGCGCTCCTTCTCGTTCATTCCTGCAAGCATATCAGCAATATCATTCTCATGATAATCTGACAAAACCTCCAGAATTTCCTTATCCGTTTTGTGGCTTCTCAATAGAACAAGAAGCTCTTCGTATTTCTTTGTATTCATCTCCATTTCTCTCCTTTCTCATTTCCGATAGCATTTTCCACATAAAATAAACATATGTGGTTCTCCAAAATCCCGGGATTTTGGAACATAAAAATCATTCCATGATAGAAAGGACGAAACCCGTGCACTCTATATATTTGTGCACGAAAAAAGCACCTAACGGTGCCCTGATATATAAACAAGTATGCATTTATGCACAGCAAAATACAGCACGGCGTAAGCCGATATTCCTTAATATGCCTACACTGTACCTCTAAAAACTGTCCGGTGATGAATCCTTCCACGGACAGAATCCACTATGCCTGCCAATACAATACTCACTTGTATATCAGCACCGATGTTGTTCTTACTTCGCCCAAGACCATCACTACTGTCCATGAAATTCACCTCCATACTTAGATTCTTAATTTCTACAATTAAAGTATTAAATTCGGTATACATCACCGACCTGCAGATATCTGTCACGTCCGTAAATCCTACCAAACTCTTAACCGTAGAAATTGTATCATCAATATACACAATTTTCAACCCATTAATTATATCTTAAGATACATCATACCTATATTTTACAAGAGCGAAGCTCCCTAGATACTGTAGAAATTATGCCCATGAAACGCAGAAATGCCCCGCCAAGGACGGCGGGGCAAGGATTATATGCGCCATGGACAGCGCATATAAACTATATTTTTCTACTGGTTCTCTGTCGGTTCATCTGTCTCCGACTCACTGTCGTGCTCCACGGCAGGATCCACATATGTATACGCATTCTCAGACTTTCTGAAAATGGTATCACTTGAGCCAACCTGGCACACAGTTATCTCATCACCATCACTGATGTCTTCCTTATTGATAGCAAGCACACCTGCTGAGAGATAAGTCGAAGCCACCTTGGAGTCGTTGATATAAACCTTACTCCAGTTGGTAAAGTTGTGACCGTAAATATATACTGTATCACCGGTCGATGAATCAGACACATTTGTGATGTCCACCTTGTCAATTCCCATGACAAGATCTGAAGCAGGATATAAATCTACGCCGTTGTAGCAGTAGCGCTTTCCATAAAGGATATCGTACTGTAACAGGTCAAGACCATCCTGATATGACGCCTCATCTGTACTGTTCATCTGAGTCTGATGATAGTTCATGATAGTTCCCTCATGGATACCAACAGTGTCTGTAGTATGGGCAAGAAGCTGGTAAGCGTAAAGGTCAGCATCCTCCTTTGGCAGTCCCATGTTGTTCCATGTGATGTACTTTGTCTTGTAGATATCACCTGACTTCATATCAGAATCCTGAAGTCCCATTGTAGGAAGGTGATCGCCAAACATAACAACAATGGTGTCCTCATCTCTCTTAGAGAGCTCATCTGTGAGCTCCTTGATGAAGCGGTCAGCCTCGTTAAGCTGGTTTACATAATATGTCCAGGCATTTTTCATGCCCTCGTCCTCAACACCTGACACAGTGTATGTAGGATTTTCAATAACAGGCTCCTTTGGATAATCACCATGAGTGCCAACTGTGATGATATAAGTAAAATCAGACTGATCCGGTGTCGCATCAAAGGTCTTCATAGTCTCGTTGACGAGAATATCATCTGTAGGCCAGCTTCCGTTTGGAGTGTACTCTGTGATATTCATGAGCTCCTTGCTTGTAAAGGTATCAAAGCCCATCTTAGAAAATGCATTGGTACGGCTGTAGAAATTACCGCCGTTGTTGTGCACTACATGTGTTGCATATCCAATCTTAGATAAATCAGAGGCAATGCTCTCGCAATCTGTCTGCTTTAAGATAGTCTTGTATGGATACTCTCCTGTACCGAAATACTGCATGCTGAGCCCTGTAAGCATCTCAAACTCTGTGTTAGCAGTTCCTGCTCCGACTACAGGTACAGTCAGATATCCGCTTGAATAGTTTTTCTCAAGCTCATGGAATGTAGGAATAGGATCCTCATTCACCTGAAGGAAATTAATCTCGTCCGGGTCACAGAATGACTCTAAAAGCACACAGATGATGTTTGGACCGGTTTTTCCGTCCACTGTGGTGGTCTGCTTCTGTGAATTAACCTTCTGCTCCACCTCTTCCACATTCTGCTTATTGTAATCCCCCGGCTTTTTCATTCCACGATCCACTACGGTAGATGAGAATGAGTATACAAAGCCATAATCATCATAGCCCTGGGCGATATTTGAATAGTAGCTGGCAACTACATTGGTATTCTGTGCCACATTGGTTGTGACAGGGATTGCTACGAAAAGCAGTGCTAAAAATGCCACTGAAACGCCTGCATAGCGGATTTTGCCTGTATACTTCGGTCCCTTGATAAAAAGTGCCACAAGAAACAGTGCAAATGTACCAAGTCCAAATACAACTATTGTAGCCTGCTGTGCTGTAAAATAGCTGGTATTGTTCATGGCTAAAAGCTCCGGAATACACTTTAAATCAGTATAACCAAACGGTGTGACACGGTTTGAAAGCACACAGCCGTTGATGATTCCGAGGATAGTCCAAAAGCCTGTAATTATTACCCTTGCAAAAGCCCTGCGCCTGAACAGATACACAAGTGAAAATGATACAAACACTAAAAATGAGTTGTACATGAACGCAAGTGTATGTGCATCTACGAACTTACATGCAGAAATAAAGCTCCTGCGCGAGATAATCTCCACTATAAATACGATAGCCATAGCTATGATTGCATGGAATAAAAGCGAATATTTATTTAAAAAATCAATTCTGCGATAATATTTTTCTGAATGAATCTTGTCTTTCTTTACAAAGAGCTTTTGTTTAACGACATTCAATACATCAAATATTTTCTTCATCTTTTCCTCCTATTTGCCTTCCTTTTACCTTCTCTTTACTACATGATAATATAGTCAAAAATATGCACAAAAACAAGAGCATTTTTTTATAAAAATTGACGTCAAAATTATTGTTTTTGGGTAAATATTGATAATAAAATTAACTCTTTTTTCCTTTTTTGGTTGTTTTCGTAAATTTTGAGTATAAAAACTATTGTTTAATCCGTGGGTAATATGATTATGAAGCCAATGGAATGAAATGTAAATAGGGAAATCGCATATTTAAAGAAAGTTTAATATTTGGCAGTGCAGGCATATATACCGCCCCGGCGGATATATGCCTGCTTCATAAAGAAATGTTGTAACTATATAGATACTGAACAGTTACAAAATATTTAAATGCGCTCAAGTACTTCGGTTGCTTTTGCAAGGTGGTCGTTTTCTATGCTGTAGAAATCACCCTTATCGGCGATAGCTGCATATGATGTATCGAGCGGCAGCTTGCCAAGTACCGGTACTGAAAGCTCTTTGGCGATTTCGTCTATATGGCTCTCTCCAAAAAGCTTTATCTCCTTGCCGCAGTCAGGACATTTGAGATAGCTGAAGTTCTCTACCACACCAAGCACTGTGATATGCATTGCCTCTGCCATATTGTATGCCTTTTTGACAATCATATTGACAAGCTCCTGCGGTGATGTGACGATTACGATTCCATCTACCGGGAGGGACTGGAATACGGTGAGAGGTACATCTCCTGTTCCCGGTGGCATATCAACGAATAGATAGTCTATATCGCCCCATGCTGTCTCGTTCCAGAACTGTTTAACTACTCCGGCAATGACAGGACCTCTCCAGATAACCGGATCCTCCTCGTTGTCCATGAGCAGGTTTACTGAGATGAGCTTGATGCCCTCTTTTGTCTCATACGGATGCATCAGGCCGTTTTCGTCTCCTAGTATCTGGTCATGTGCACCAAACATCTTTGGTATTGACGGTCCTGTGATATCGGCATCAAGGATACCTACCTTGTAGCCCTTCTTTGCCATATTTACCGCCAGTGAGGATGTGACGAATGACTTTCCTACTCCACCCTTTCCGCTGACAACTCCTATTACATGCTTGATGTTTGAAAATTTATTCTGCTCTACGAGGAAGCTCTGTGGTCCTCCATTGTGTGATGGACAGCCCTCGCAGCTTGACTTTGTGCAGCTTCCCGCGCTGCTACAGCTACTGTTTTCCGGCATTTTGTCTCCTTTCCCTATGAGAAAGCAATTGTTGTATTTCACAAAATATATTTGTGATTGCGATTACTTCTCATATCATGTGTTTATTTATGTGTTTATCGTTCATATTTCATACGACATCTATATAATGTAGTATAACACGTATGCAGCATTTTTTATGCTTTTTTTCAAAAACACCCCTATTCCCACCTGTTTAATCGTATTTATATTGCGACTATTTGCCTTGGACTGTTTTTCCGGAAATTCAGCCACCTTTTCATGTTTTGCCACTACATATCCGTAATCGTGCTACGTTTTCCCTTTTTATTATATGGATATTCACACAGCTTTATAACATAATCGAGATTCACAACCTGCACTCCATTTTTATTTTCCAACACAATTCCATTATCTGTAACTTCTTTTATTACTCCATCAGCTCTTCCATCCAACAAATTGATATAGACATCTTTTCCTATAAAACGCTCTGCTAATTCTCTCATGATTTTTCCTGCACTCCTTTGACTATTGTTAATTTTGCCTTTTTTCATAATTCTTTTTGCTGCATATCGTTTCCGTCTTTTCCACGGAAAATACAATATTATAAGCATCAAAAATAAATAATAAATGAACCATGTGTTATCCATAGCTTGCCTCCCTACCGCATCAGGCCGCCTTAAAGTACTTTATTGCACTTTATCGCAGCACTGCAATATGCACACTGGCTGACAAGCCATATCAGGCAGACGACAAATGATGGTAAAAATCCTATATCAAACGTTAAAGCACCTATTGCCAGAATAACAGATAGTGCGCTACATACTGAATTTGTCACCTTGAATGCCTCAAAGGCACATCTGCCTATCATGATTTTTTCTGCTTCATCGCAGCTGTCTACCCATTTCTTTTGAAATTTCAGATCATATACCGAAGCAGTTTTCTCCGGATACATTATCTTGGTAATATCAACCGCCTTTTGCTGGATGATTATTCCCTCAGCCAGTATTACCAGAAAGGCCACAATTCCCAGCACATACATGTTAAAATTTTTATCAAGCATTGCAAATCCACCTGAATATGTTGCGCTGATAAGGAAAAATGCACATATCAATACAATGCTGCTTATCATGAGTATCACATTAAGCTTCTTCTCTGCGATATCGCATATGGATTCATCCTCTCCATCCCATGCCAAAAGCAGCCTTTTTGCCTTTTGATAAACAGGTATGACCACCATCGGTGTGATAACGGCTATAGCAGCCAATATCCAGCTGGAAACATATTTGCCGAAAAAATGCTCCTGCGCTTTTCATGCTGCCTGCCAACCGTTCAACACCATATTTTGCGGAATAAAATCCGACAATACCACCCACAATTGCTCCCACAAGTGTAATAAGCAAAAATCCCGGCATAGCCTTACGGTTTGCTTTTTTAATATCATTTCTCTCCATCTTCATCTTCCTCCTGCAAATAAAATACATCTTCAACTGTAACACCGCACACCTTTGCTATCGTCAGTGCCAGGGTAACTGATGGTGAATAGTCGCCTCTTTCTATAAGGCTGATTGTCTGTCTCGACACACCACACAGCCTGCCCATCTCCTGCTGATTAACATTCAGTGCGGCCCTGCGTTCCTTTAAACGATTCTTCAGTGTCATATAACGCCTCCGTGTGACAATTATTTTTGTCTGTTTGACAACTTTGTTTGTCATAATGTATTATATCCTTGTCATCATTGATTGTCAAGGTGAATTAATCGGTGAAATGTAGAGCGAGAGTCCCGTTTGTAACCCAAGAGTCTCTCTTTGTAAAT
>ERZ839741.1621-NODE-1621-length-23433-cov-3.976217_pt1 | contig 23433 bp, 16 predicted proteins | sample MGYA00519880_ERZ839741 | MGnify/ENA primary metagenome ERZ839741 (study PRJEB31850, sample SAMEA3708851) | human gut metagenome | biome: human gut; feature: human-associated habitat; material: faeces | place: China | collected 2014 ...
CTGCCACTTTAAGAATTAAAAATTGAAAATTAAAAATTAAATGAACTTCCCTTTTAGAAAGGGAAAGCAAAGATAGTGCAAACCGAATACATAACTTTCATGCTTGCATGAAAAAGTTATGTTGAGGTGCAGCCTATCTTCGCTCGTATGGCAAAGATAAGCGAATTTATTTATAAGCAGTAAATAAATCATTGTTAAGTTTTCAATCTACTATGAACAGAAATCACTAACTTTGTCTTCGGAAGCTGCACTCCAATAGCTTCTCCTTTTAATTTTAAATTATTAATTCTTAATTTTCAACGCCATGCTGACTTTTCCAAATGCCAAAATAAACCTGGGACTGAATATCACAGAGAAGCGTCCGGACGGATACCATAATCTGGAAACCATTTTCTATCCGGTTCCCATAGAAGATGCTTTGGAAATAAATATCTTGAACGAAGGAAAAGGAAAGTTCCGTCTGCATCAAGCAGGCCTGGAGATTGAGGGAGAAGCGGAAAACAATCTGGTAGTGAAAGCCTACAAGTTGCTGGATGACCGGTTCAACCTTCCTCCGGTAGATATTCATCTCTTCAAGCATATTCCCTCGGGAGCCGGACTGGGTGGCGGTTCGGCCGATGCAGCCTTCATGCTGAAGCTTCTGAATAATAAGTTTGAACTCGGACTGCCGGATGACACTCTGGAAGAGTATGCCGCCAAGCTGGGTGCCGATTGTGCCTTCTTCATCAAAAACCGTCCGACTTACGCAGAAGGTATCGGAAACATATTTTCTCCCCTTCCCCTCTCACTGAAAGGATATCGGATATGGTTGGTGAAGCCGGACATTTTCGTCTCTACACGGGATGCCTTTGCAAAAATAAAACCGCATCATCCGGAAATGTCCCTGAAAGAAATTGCCCAACTTCCCGTAGAAGAATGGAACGGACGAATGGTCAATGACTTTGAAGAAAGCGTATTCCCCCAATTCCCGGCTATTGGAGAAATCAAGGAAGAGATGTACCGGCAAGGAGCTGTATATGCCTCCATGAGTGGTTCGGGGTCATCTGTTTACGGATTATTCAAGGAAGATGCCGTATTGCCGGAAGTGGATTTCGGAGAAAAAGCTTTTGTATACAAAGGCCAGTTCACTGATATTTAAAAATGCATCAACCAATATACTGATTTCCGGAAACAAAAATACAACAAGGTTGTTCTTACAGAAAACTCAAAACAACCTTGATTATGAAAAAGTTCAAATTCTGTATTCTGGCAGGACTACTTGCCTTGCTGTCGGTGTCCGCTTTTGCGGAAGGACGTCTTCCTGCAAATATACAAACAGCTTTTCAAACGCTCTATCCTCAAGCAACGGATGTGGAATGGGAGCAAATGGCCGGTTGCTACGTAGCAGAATTTATTGCAGATGGTCAGGAAATTGATGTCTGGTTCAATAAACAAGCGGAGTGGGTTATGACTGAAACGGATGTAGAGTCACTGGAAAAAGTGCCGGCTCCCGTGGCAGAAGCATTCATGAGCAGTACAATGACCGGCATGAGATTAAGGGATATAAGAATCATCACCTTTCCCAAACATCCCACAGTGATAATAATTGAGGTGGAACAATACAATTCCGATGAAGAATTCCAACTGTTCTATGCTCCGGATGGAAAACTATTACAAAGCCTCGATGTAACAGAACTTGGAGGAGAGATTTATCCCGGACTCTTTTTCAATGATTAATACTGACGATTGGTGATTTGTTGATGGTATCCATTCATCAACAAATCACCAATCATTCATCACTAATCATTAATATACCTCTACCCTATCAGCAATACGCTTCGCTTTGTCGCGCAGCGTGTCAAGATCACTGTCAAGAGGTGCATAACACAGCACTACACCCATACGGCGGTTTACGCGGGTAGTAGGCTTACCAAAAATACGCAGATAAGTATCCTCTTCTTTCGTAACCTCTTCCATGCCACGATAATTGGGACGTTCCTGACTGGCTATCGGAGAAAGGATGACAGCACTGGCTCCTATACGCTCCTGCTTGATGCCAGGGATAGGCAGACCAAGCACCGCACGACAGTGCAATTCAAACTCATTCAGATTCTGGGTTCCGGCCAGGGTTACCATACCCGTATCGTGCGGACGTGGAGAGAGTTCGGAGAAATAGACACCGTTCTCATGGCTGAGAAAGAATTCCACTCCCCACAATCCGGCACCGGTCAAGGCACGGGTCACTTTCTCTGCCATATCCTGCGCCTCCCTTAGATGGGCAGGGTCAATATGGGCAGGCTGGAAGCTTTCACGATAGTCCCCACCCTTCTGTACATGGCCGATAGGCGGGCAGAACAAGGTCGGACCATTCTTCTGTGTTACGGTGAGCAGTGTTATCTCACTGTCGAACTTGATGAACTCTTCAATGATAAGTTCTTTGATGTCTCCACGGCTACCATTACAGCCATACTCCCAGGCATGCTCCAGTTCGTCGGCACTCTTTACGAGAGACTGGCCTTTACCGGAAGAGGACATCAGCGGTTTCACCACACACGGGAAACCTATCTTTTCAGCAGCAGCTTTCAGTTCATCCAAAGATTTGGCATAAAAATATTTAGCAGTCTTCAATCCCAGCTCTTTAGCTGCAAGGTCACGTATGGCTTTACGGTTCATGGTAAAGTTCACGGCGCGTGCACTGGGCACTACCTGAATGCCTTCTTTCTCGAAATCATACAGACGTTCTGTACGGATAGCCTCAATTTCCGGAACAATAATATCCGGCTGGTGTTTGCGTACTACACGTTCCAAAGCATCTCCATCGAGCATGCTGAATACCTCACATTCATCTGCCACTTGCATGGCAGGCGCTCCGGCATACGAGTCGCAAGCAATGATATACTGGCCCTTACGTTGGGCGGAAATAACAAACTCCTTGCCCAACTCACCGGAACCTAACAATAAAATCTTTTTCATCAATTCTTTTATTTACAATTTTATATATTTACGATTTGACGACGTACGATGTACGATTAGAATTACTTTAGACAATAAACCGCCACAAGCCAAAGCAATCCCAATCGTACATCGTAAATCGTCTAATAGTAAATCCTCTTATTGGTGTTGTTCTCTCAACAAGTCATTCACCGTCTTTACCGGATTGAATGTAGTCAGAGGCACTTCTACAAATACTGTGTTCCAATCACTCATGGCTCCGTTCCACAAACCGGGAAGTTCAAGCGCCTTCAGGTCCTTGCCGTTCTTGGACTTATAAGAGATGAAGCCTGTCGCTTTATCCACATACTTCACAAGATTGAACTTATGTCCTTTATAGTCACGTACGGCGCAAACCAAATCCACCGGATTGAAATGGGTACCTTTTTCAAACATTTCCTTCTTTTCCGGGTCGTCCATATCAATCTGCGAACTTTCCAGAATCTGCAGAGAGATAGTACCGTCACTGTTGTATGCCAAGAACGGACCTCCGCCCGGTTCGCCTACGTTCTTCACCATACCGCAAACACGCATCGGACGGTTCAGCTTCTCTTTCAGATATATAACCAACTCGGCATCTTCCAGATTCTTTGTCTCCGGATTCTTGCAATAGAGTTGTTTCTGCAGGAATTGCAGAACTTCAAGAATTTGCTCGTGTGTATACTTCCCGCTGTCAAGCAACTGCAGATAAGCAAACGCTCTCTGCTGTAACGCTACCAGCACACCGGCAATCAGTTTCTTATATAATACGGTGTCACCTTTCAGCTTGTCGGGTACCACATTGTCTATATTCTTTATGAAGATAATATCCGCATCAAGGTCATTCAAGTTTTCAATCAAGGCGCCATGACCGCCGGGACGGAACAACAATTTGCCATTGTCGCGGAAGGGTTTGTTTTCCATATCGGCGGCAATGGTATCGGTGCTCGGCTTCTGTTCCGAAAAAGAGATGTTATAATCCACCCCATACTTCTTAGCATAAGCGGCAGCCTTTTCGTCTACCAAAGCCTTGAACAAGGCACGATGTTCGGGCGAAACCGTGAAATGCACATTCACCTTACCGTTCTTATTGGCAGCATACAATGCTCCTTCTACCAAGTGCTCTTCCAGCGGCGTGCGGCTACCGTCTTCATACTTATGGAACTTAAGCAATCCTTTGGGCAGAGCACCATAGTTCAGTCCGGCCCCTTCGAGTAAGGCAGCAACAACCGCCTTGTAGTTTCCAGCGGCAACCAAAGTCGGTATATCCTTTCCGGCAGTCCTCTGGCAAGCGGTATTCAAGTCATCATAGAAGGCAAACTTCTCTATTTTCTCAAAGAAAGTCTTTTCAAAGTTTGTCTGGGGAGTGTCATAGTCTGCCCCGAGAAATTCAAACAAGTTCTTGAACATACGGCTGGCAGCACCCGAAGCAGGCACAAACTTCACCACCACTTTATCGGTTTGTGTATATGCCTCCCAGGCATCCAGGTATTTCTTCTGTTCATCCGTATCCGGAGCCAGTATACCCTTTTCTACAGAAGCGGCGGCAGACAGCTTCAAGTATGGAAAACCTTTTTCGAAACAAGCCAACTGTTCGGCTATTTGTTCTTCGGAGATGCCTTTATTTTCGAGCAACTCTTTGTCTTGCGGTGTTATCATAATATCTTGTTTTATTAATTCATGCCCAAAAATACAAAAAAAGCAGAACTGCCGTCAAGAAAATGAAGAAAAAACTTACCTTTGAAGCATAAAATACGGACGATTATGGAAACTGATGAATTTTTCACTATCAAAGAGAAAGATTTACTCTTCTCGCTCTACCGCAAACTGTTGCAACTTTCCGGAGAAACCCTCCAGAAGGGGGACTGCAAAAAGCTGAAAACACATCTTGTCAATACTATACAGAACAACCGTATCCAGCGTGATATATTCGGTTTGAATCCTGTCATCAAAGATATGCAGACGGCTGTCATTGTAGCGGAAGAAATCGGAATGAAGCGTGCTTCTATCCTGGGGCTCATGCTGCACGACTCCGTGCGCTGCGGCACTTGCACCGCTCTGGAAGTGGAGCAAATCTATGGCGAGGATGTGGCAGGCATCATCCGGGGATTGATACGTGTAAACGAACTTTATTCCAAAAGCCCTACCATCGAGTCCGAGAATTTCCGCAACTTGTTGCTGACTTTCGCCGAAGACATGCGTGTCATTCTCATCATGATTGCCGACCGCGTAAACATCATGCGGCAGATAAAGGATTGCAAGAACGATGAAGCCCGTCGGCAGGTAGCCAACGAAGCGGCTTATCTCTATGCGCCCCTTGCCCATAAGCTGGGTCTGTACAAATTGAAGTCGGAACTGGAAGACCTCTCATTGAAATATACAGAAAAGGAAGTTTACTACCATATCAAGGAAAAACTGAATGAGACCAAGGCATCGCGTGACAAGTACATTGCCGCCTTCATTGCACCGGTACAGAAGAAGCTCGAAGAAGCCGGACTGAAGTTCCATATCAAAGGACGCACCAAGTCCATCCACTCCATCTACCAGAAAATGAAGAAGCAGAAATGCCCCTTCGAAGGCGTGTATGACCTGTTCGCCATCCGCGTCATCCTGGACTCTTGCCTGGAAAAGGAGAAACTGGAATGTTGGCAGGCCTACTCCATCGTAACAGATATGTACCAGCCTAACCCGAAAAGGCTACGCGACTGGCTGTCCGTACCTAAAAGCAACGGATATGAATCACTGCACATCACCGTGATGGGCCCCGAAGGCAAATGGGTGGAAGTACAAATACGTACCGAACGCATGGATGATATTGCCGAACGAGGCCTGGCCGCCCATTGGCGATACAAAGGAGTGAAAGGTGAATCTGGTCTTGACGAATGGCTGACTTCCGTACGCGAAGCCTTAGAGAGCTCGGACAGCAACGGACTGGAAACGATGGACCAGTTCAAACTGGATTTGTACGAAGACGAGGTATTTGTATTTACCCCCAAAGGTGATTTGTTCAAACTTGCCAAAGGCTCCACCGTGCTCGATTTTGCGTTCCACATCCATAGCAAACTGGGCTGCAAATGTATCGGTGCAAAAGTGAACGGCAAGAATGTACAGCTGAAGCAAATGCTGCATAGCGGTGACCAGGTGGAGATAATGACATCGAATACGCAGACGCCCAAGCAGGACTGGCTGAACATCGTAACCACCTCCAAGGCACGCACCAAAATACGCCAGGCATTGAAGGAAATGGCTGCACGCCAGCACGCCTTCGCTAAGGAAACCCTGGAACGCAAGTTCAAGAACCGGAAGATAGAGTATGATGAAGGAACCATGATGCGCCTCATCAAGCGCCTCGGTTTCAAGATAGTGACCGACTTCTATCAAGCCATAGCCGATGAAGAACTGGATGTCAACGAGATTATAGACAAATACCAGGAACAGCAAAGACGGGAAAATGATACGCGCGACGATATTGTCTACCGCAGTGCTGAAGGCTATAACCTTCAACAAGGCATACCGGAAGAGATAGGTACCAAAGAAGATGTACTGGTCATTGATCAAAATCTGAAAGGATTGGATTTCAAGTTGGCACGCTGCTGCAATCCCATCTATGGAGATGATGTATTCGGCTTTGTCAGTGTGACGGGAGGTATCAAGATACACCGTTGCGATTGTCCCAATGCCAGTGATTTGCACTCACGTTTCGGCTACCGTATCGTGAAGGCACGCTGGGCCGGAAAGTCACAAGGTACACAGTACCCCATCACCCTGCGCGTAGTGGGACACGATGACATCGGCATCGTGACCAACATCACTTCCATCATTTCCAAAGAAACGGGTATTACTTTGAGAAGCATCGGCATTGACTCGCATGACGGGCTGTTCTCCGGAACACTGACCATCATGGTGAGCGATACGGGACATCTGGAAGCACTTGTCAAGAAACTGAGAACAGTAAAGGGAGTGAAACAGGTTTCAAGGAATTAAATGACAACTATAATCCATGAAGTACGACTTTAAAAAGCAGTTGCGCAGTTTCGGATATGCCTGGAAAGGTATCCGGTGTTGCATAGGAAAAGAACAGAACCTGAGCTTCCATCTGATAGCTACGGCTGTGGTAGTCATTGCAGGATTCGTTTTAGGCATTACCCGCATGGAGTGGATGATAATCATTCTCTGCATCGGAGTGGTGATAGCAGCCGAACTGTTCAATACCGCCATTGAGAAGCTGGTCGACCTGGTGTCTCCCCAACAGCATCCCGTGGCAGGGCAAGTAAAAGACATAGCCGCCGGAGCAGTACTGGTATGTGCTGCAACGGCGGCCATTATAGGATTGATTGTATTTATCCCTTACCTCACCCGCTTCTTCTTATAATAAGGATAGGTCAGCAGTACAAAGAAAAATACGGCAAGCATAGCAGCAACAGACGCCACATGGTATATCTGCGCTTTGTCCATCAGGTGGCAAGCCACAGTCATGCCCACCAGCAGCCCTGCCTCCATAGACAAATGACAAGTGGTGTTTGCCGTTCCACGCTGGCAATGGTGCGACAGCTTGACGAACATCTTCATGAACGGGACTGTAATGAACACCAATACAGCCAATGCCGCCAATGACCAGTAATCGCCCACAAACATCAGTGGCAGCAACGCTCCCGGTACAAAAGCAATCAACAGCATATTGATGGCAGGTACCCATGCACGCGGCAATAAGAAGCGGTCCATATTGCACAACGACACGCCTATCGGAGCACGGAAAGCCACATATACCCTCGATGCGAAAAATATGCTAGCCAGTCCGGCCGCTACGGACAGATAGGTCACCATACGGAAACCATACATCTTATACATTCCAATGCCCAACACAACACCCACCAGCATGCCCAAGCGTGCAGCCCATGCATATACCATGTTTCCTGCGCTGCGGCGCGCGGAAGTCGTTATGTCGATGGCCACCGTAATGCCCGCTGTGGTTGCCAGCCCGAAACATGCTCCCTGCACAGCGGCAAGCAGCAGAAATTTCGTATAACCATCCACAAAGGCATATCCCAGAACAGCCGCCAGCATAATGAGTGCGGAGTAAAGGAGCACGTGTTTCCTTTTATATTCATCGACCAGATAGGCATGGAAAGGACCGACAGCAAACATGGCCACCACAAAGACCAGAAACATGCTGCCCGCCTGCCCGACGGAAACACCCAACTGCTCTCCCATCACAAAAGGAAGCAAAGGGAAAAGCATATAGACGGATATGAACAGCAACAGATTTGCCGTACACATCCGCCAAAAATTGAGTGTCATGAGTTTGTTAGTACTGTTCTTTCTCATTCGGGAAATCTAAATTCTTCACATCGGATACATAACGGCTGATGGCATCCGTCATCACTGTATGCAGGTCGGCATAGCGACGCAGGAAACGGGGACGAAAACCGTTATTCATACCCAGCATATCCTGAACCACCAACACCTGGCCGTCCACATCGCCACCGGCACCGATGCCTATAACGGGTATAGTCAGCTCGCTTGCCACGCGGGCAGCCAATGCGGCAGGAATCTTCTCCAATACCAGTCCGAAGCATCCGGCTTCTTCCAGCAAATGCGCATCGCGTACCAGTTTCTCGGCTTCGGCATCATCCTTGGCACGGACCGTATATGTTCCATACTTGTTGATGGATTGGGGCATCAGTCCGAGATGTCCCATGATGGGAATACCGGCGCTGAGGATACGCTTCACCGTACCGATGATTTCCTCGCCTCCCTCCAGTTTGAGGGCGTCGGCATGGCTTTCTTTCATAATACGGATAGCGGAAGCCAATCCCTCCAGTTCGTTGCCCTGATAAGAGCCGAAAGGCATGTCGACAATGACCATGGCACGCTTCACACCGCGAACCACGGATTTGCCATGATAAATCATCTGGTCGAGCGTGATGGGAAGCGTGGTGACATTGCCTGCCATTACATTGGAAGCGGAATCTCCCACCAGAATCACGTCTACCCCGGCACCGTCCACAATCTGCGCCATAGTATAGTCGTATGATGTCAACATTGATATTTTTTCGCCTCTCTGTTTCATTTCGATAAGGCGATGTGTAGTCACTTTACGAGTGTCGTCTGAAATATAACCCATGATAGTATTTACAATTTGGCAATTTACAATTTACAATTACTCAATTTAATTTTCGGCGCAAAGGTAATCCTTTTTCTGATTACTTGTGCAATTGAGTTAATTTATCGTAAGTGAATCCCTGAAAGTCATCCAATACATAATGACACAACGGAGCTATGTCTTCACGGGAATTGGTGGTTGCCAACCCTATAACGGTAGCTCCTGAAGCCATGCCGGCTTTCAGCCCGTTGAAAGAATCCTCGAATACATATGTGGTGTCGGGAGTTGTGCCGAAAACCTCCATACCCAACAGAAAACAATCCGGTGCAGGCTTGGAAGCCGTAAACATCTCGGCCGTAAGGATACGGTCGAAAAGAGTCTTTATTTCGGGATGAACCCGATAGACAGCTGCCATCTTCGCTTCGTTGGAGCTGGTCACTACGGCAGTCTTCACCCCATTCCGGTGTAGGTCGGCAATGAAGTCAAGCACTCCGGGAATAAAGTCGAATGACATTTCCTGTTCAAAGCGGTTCAGCCGTTCGGTAATTTCGGCCTGTTCCTTCGCCATGCCCGGAAAAAAGGTATCATAAATATAGACCAGCGTCTGGCCCTTCACCCTGCCTTCAATATCATCCATACCCAAATACTGCTTTCCCATTTCATGCCAGAAGTGACTGTACTGTGTTTCCGTGTCTACCACCACGCCGTCAAAATCAAAAAGTACGGCGGTTGCTTTTGTTGTGTCCATAAACTTTCTTTTACCTAAATCTGTTAATACCAAAACATTATAGCGTACAAAGGTGGGAATAATCTGCGAATCAAACAAATATTTTATACCTTTGTGCTCCTTAATTGACTCATATCAAATGAACAACGCGCATATATTAGGAACCGAACGTATTGGCAAACTGCTTGTGCAGTACTCCATTCCGGCCATTATAGGCATGACGATTACTTCGTTGTACAACATCATCGACAGCATTTTCATCGGTCATGGCGTAGGTCCTATGGGCATTGCCGGACTCGCCATTACTTTCCCTCTGATGAATCTGGTCGTGGCTTTCTGTACGATGGTATCGGCAGGCGGTTCCACCATTTCGTCCATCCGTCTGGGGCAGAAAGACCTGGACGGAGCAACGGAAGTATTGGGAAACACACTGATGTTCTGCCTGGTCAACGCATTCATATTCGGCAGTGTTTCATTCATCTTTCTGGATGACATCCTGCGCTTCTTCGGTGCCAGCAATGATACGTTGCCATATGCCCGCGACTTTATGCAGGTGATATTACTGGGTACCCCCGTCACTTATACCATGATTGGCCTAAACAATATCATGCGTGCCACGGGATATCCCAAGAAAGCGATGCTCACGTCTATGGTAACGGTAGTCTGCAACATAATCCTCGCTCCCATTTTCATCTTCCAATTTGACTGGGGAATACGGGGAGCTGCAACGGCAACGGTCATCTCGCAGTTCATCGGCATGGTGTGGGTAGTGAGCCATTTCCTGCAAAAGACAAGTGTGGTACGTCTGCAACGGGGGTTCTGGAAGATGAAGAAACGTATCATCAGTAGTATATTATCCATCGGTATGTCACCGTTCCTGATGAACGTCACGGCATGTGTCATTGTGATTATCGTAAACAACAGCCTCCAACAGTACGGAGGCGATATGGCCATCGGGGCATATGGCATTATCAACCGACTGTTGGTACTCTATGTAATGATTGTATTGGGGCTGACGATGGGAATGCAACCGATTGTAGGCTATAACTTCGGTGCGCAAAAGCACGACCGTGTGAAGGCTACCCTGCGCCTGACCATCATTGCCGGAGTATGTATCACCAGTACCGGCTTCCTTATCTGCGAATTGTTCCCCCATGCCATATCTGCCATCTTTACCAGTGATGAAGAGTTGATAGATATTGCTTCCAGAGGCGTACGCATTGCCGTAGCCATATTCCCGCTGGTAGGTGCACAGATTGTCATCGGCAATTTCTTCCAAAGCATCGGGAAGGCGAAAATCAGTATCTTCTTGTCGCTGACACGCCAATTACTGTATCTGTTGCCGGGACTACTGATATTCCCGCATTACTTTGGGCTGGACGGCATCTGGATATGTATGCCGGTATCGGACTTCTTTGCTTTTGTAACGGCAGCGGTGGCATTGTGGATATATGTAAAAAGATTACCCACAGGAATTACCGAAAAAGCGAGGTGAAAGTGATTTATTCTACTGCAAATATTGCATTTTATGTTATAACAAACAAATTGTTCGAAAATATATCATTCATTCAGCCCAAACACATCATCTATTCGCCCCAAACAGATGGTCTGTCTACCCCAAACGCATGATGTATGTTGCGGCAACTTTATTCGCTCTTGATGCTCTTTACCGGATTTTCATTGGCAATGCACCATGCCTTCAATACCACGGTAGCAACGATAAACAACAGCAACAGACAACCTACAAGAATATATCCGCCTATAGGGAATGGTACAACATCAGAGAACTGGCTCGCCCAAAGCTTTCCGGCCCGGCATGCTCCCCCAATACCTATGGCGACAGACGGAATGGCCAGCCAAAGCACATCTCTTGACAATAACAGCAAAATACTTTCCGTCTCCGCTCCATTCACTTTACGAATGGCAATCTCTTTTGAACGCAGGCGGATTTCATCATTCACATAGCCTATCAGTCCCATCAGAATGATAAAGAGTATGGTCAATGAAACCAGCAGGGTAACATCACGAAATACCCGTACAGACTCGGCATAACTGCGCATTTCCTGCTCCACCGAACGGAATACGAGGCTTTTCTGAGGATAAATCCGATGCATCTCTTCATTGAGGCGGGCGAGATTTTCATCCAATGGCTCTTTGAGGCGAACATGCAGGGTGGCAGCTGTCTTCCCCGTCCATTCCACCATCACCGGCAAATTATCGTTGGGCATATCGGCAAAACTGAAACTGTCTAACAGCCCGACAACAGTGCCATAATCATTCACCCGCTTGCCTATGGGGCTGTCTGTCCAATTCATCTTCTCACAAAAGACACTGTTGACAAGCAACTGACCTTCTCCCGTCAAGTTATGCCCCTCTTTCAGTCTCAGACCAATGAAAGGAAGAAAATCACTGTCGAACCAGGTATTACGAGGATAGAAAAGCTCGTTACCCTGATTGTCAAGAATTGGCTGGTTAGAACCGAACCACAATATAGGGCGTTCTGCCGAAGCAACCCCTTCCACATAAGGCAAACTGCCGACAAGACTACGCAGGCTATTGCCATCCACTTCCCGCTGGGTGGTATATGCCACACGTTCAGGACGCCAACCACGGTCACGCGTCGTTACATAACTGTACTGTGAAACGACCATCAGCATCATCCCCAGAATGAATGCCGCTCCGATGAACTGAACAAAAAGCAGTACCCGTTTCCAGCCGCGGCGTCCGGAAGAGTAGCGGCGGAACACTTGTGTCACCGGAATACGAGCGAAAAGCATGGCAGGCAGGCAACCACCTAAAATAAACAGTAACAGTATCACCGACAATGGTGCCCAAAGATTCTGCCAGTCAAAAAGAGCACTGAGAGGTACAGCTGCCAATTCTTCCATTTTTTCGTGGAAAATATACACCAACAGTCCAATGAGCAGCAAGGCAAGCCCTACTACTATAGCAGTCTCTACCATGAACATGGAAAAGATGCTACTTCCCGAAGCACCGCTGCATTTGTGTACACCGATGGCCTTGGCACGCTGTGTCAGCGAAGCCACGGAAACGAGTACATAATTCAATGCGGTCGTAAAAAGCAGCACGATACCCAGGAAGAACATAATCCAAATCATCTTCCGTACTTGAGGAGTCTCGATATGCAGATTATGGATAGGGACAATACGTACGCTCAATTCTAAACCACTTTCCGGTGGAATATGACGGGCAATAGCTATGGACATACGCTCATTCAGCCAATCAGCATCCTGCGGGCTGCGCAGCCTGAGATAACCGTCGTAGTTTCCGCCGCTTTGCCAACCTAGGTTCCACTTCAGATGCCGCCCTATAGTAGGAAAGGAAATGATTGCCTCTGGACGCCTCTCCAAAGAAGTGTTCAACGGAATATCGGCAAAGATACCCTTCACGAGCAGTGTAGTCTGATATCCCCAAAAATCATAACGCAGTGTTTTCCCTATCGGATTTTCGTCACCGAAGGCCTCCTTTGCTGACTTGGCGGAAAGGAATACGACATCTGGACCCGCCAAATCCTGTGGATTGCCTTCTATCATCTCCAAACCGAGTACAGAAAAATAAAGTGTATCTGCCATCACCGTGGACATATCTAATTGGCGCTCACCCAACTGGAAACTATTATCAAAAAGAGAACAGCTCACTGTGCTACTTTCCACTTGTTCCGGAAACTCTTCGGCAATGGCAGCCGGAATCGGAATGATGGTAAAGCGACTTTCGTTACCTTCCAACACTCCATTTTTTAACCAACCCGTCTTCACAATATAAAGGTTATCCGAATCATGATAAAAGTTATCAAAACTCAACTCGAATGCAATCCGTGCAAATAGAAATACAGACATCAGCAGTCCCAATGCCAAAGATACAATCTTAATGGCATTGGAACCTTGCTTGTGCAACAAGCTTTGTAATGTATAATAAATGTGCCGCCTCATAATTTCCTGAAGTTATTCTTTATTCACTCTTGATACTGTCTACCGGATTCTCATTGGCAATCCGCCATGCCTTGAATACTACACAACCGATGATGAGCAATAGTACAATGCATGCAATAAGCAAGAATCCACAGATACTAAAATCCACTCCCTCCACAAACTGCTCTATCCAGACACCGCCTATATACCAGGCTCCCAGCCCTCCAAGAAAAACGGCCGGCAAGGATATCCAGAATATATCCTTCGAGAAAAGCCGGAGAATGGATGACGCTTCCGCACCATTCACCTTGCGGATGGCAATTTCCTTGCTGCGGCGTTGTATCTCGTCATTGATGTAGCCAATCAACCCCATTAACGTAACAAAAAGGATGGTTATGGCAGCCAGTAAAGCTGCATTACGGAAATCCGTGACGGTACTGTTCTGGTCGTCAATGACCTTTTGGAACGAGGAAAATACAATGTCACGGGTGGGAAACAGCTTCTCCATGTCTTCGTTCAAACGCTTGAGGTTATCGTCAAAAGGCTCTTTCAGACGTAATTGGATGTTTCCGGAAAATCGGTCAAGATAAGTTGCATACATAGGTTGCACCGCCACATAAGCGGCATTGGATGTGGCAAAGTCTTTCAGTACACCTACAATATTGCCCGCTATGCGATCGCCGTTGCGCACTTGCCTGCCTATCGGTTTATCTTCCCAATGCATCATTTTCAAAAATGTTTCATTGACCAATATCTGCCCAGGGGCATCCATATTCTTGCCTTCCGCAAATTCCAACTTCATAAACGGGGCATAGTCCTTGCCAAATTCCACCCAACGCATGCTCATCCACTGCCCGTTATCAGTCGTAACCCCTTCTCCGCTCAATCCGTCTGTAAGAAGATTACCGCTACAAGCTCCATCTTCCACATAAGGCAAAGAAAGCATCACACTACGATTTGCATCGCTTTCCGCATCCGAGTCAAAGGATACGCCCGAAGCATAAGCCACCCGGTGGTAATCGAATCCACGTTCTTTATTGGTGATGTAATGGCTCTGCATAAGCACCAGCCCCAACAAACCGAAAATAAAGGAGGTACCGGCAAACTGCACAAACAAGAGCGGACGTTTCCAGCCTTTCTTGCCTTCGGTGTACCGGCGGAAAACCTGCGTCACCGGAATGCGGGCAAAAAGCTGCCCGGGCAACATGCCGCCTATCATAAACAAAATGACTATCACTGAAAGCGGTGCCCAAATGTTTTCCCAAGAGAAAAGACCGGCAAGACTAACGTCGAGCATGTCCTCCAACGGCTCACGGAAATTAAATAGAAGCAGCGCTACAAGCAGCAAGGAAGAAAGCATGATGACTCCGGTCTCCCATAAGAACATACCGAAAATAGTTCCCGTATTTGCCCCACTACATTTATGTACGCCTATAGCTTTGGCACGACGGTTCATGGCTGAGATGGAAATAAGCACATAATTCATCGCCACAATAAAAAGTATGGCGGTTCCCAGCGTCAACAGAATCCATACCATACGCATGGTACTGATACCAAATTCCATACGGTAGTCCTTTATCGGAACCAGACTGATAAACACATCATCGCTCTTGCGCACCTGCTCGGCAAGTTTCTCTATTCGGGTGTTCACATCGTCCAGTTGCACCCCCGAGCGCAGACGGACAAAGGACATATAGCTGTCTCCACCTCCCCATCCCCAGTATCCCCAATGATGCTTGAAGGAGGTAGCCAGAGACATCACGACACCACTTCCATAGAAACTGGAGTTTTCGGGGAAATCTTCAAAAATGCCCTTCACGGTCATTGACATCTGTTTGTTATAGACCACCGTCTGCCCGATGGGATTCTTATCGGCAAACATGCTGCCGGCCAGCTCCCTGCTGATGAAGACCACCTCCGGATTATTCAGCTCGCGAGGGTCTCCACTGACAACATCAATGCCCATAGTGGCAAAGAAACAAGAATCGGCCGTCATGGCATTGGTCTGGAAACGGCGTTCATTGGCAAACCAAGCCGAATTGCTCCACCATTGCTGGGTGACGGTAACACTCTCCACCTCGTCAGGCAGGTTTTCGGCAATGGTACCAGCCACCGGTCCAAGAGTTATATGCGAAGGATGATACTCGTTGTTGTAATACCATACTGTTTTGACAAGACACAAACGTTCATGGTCCTTGTAGCAGGTATCATAATTGAGCTCGAATGCCTGACGGGAAAAAATGAGGATACTGACTGCCAACCCCAGTCCCAAGGAAATAATCTTGATGAGGTTGGAGCCTTTTCCTCGTATCAGTGTCTGAAGAGTGTAATATAGTTGTCTCATGGAAGTTGTTTTAAAAGTCTGTTACAAATCCTGCGCTGCCACACTTGCCACCACACTACCGTCGAAAAGATGTATCGTGCGGTGTGCAAACGAGGCGTCGTGCTGGCTGTGGGTCACCATAATAATCGTAGTACCCTCTTTATTCAGTTCTGTCAACAGATTCATCACCTCAGCTCCGTTCTTGGAGTCCAAGTTACCGGTAGGCTCATCGGCGAGTATCAGCTTGGGATTGGTTACGACCGCACGGGCTATCGCCACACGCTGCTGCTGACCGCCGGAAAGCTGTTGCGGAAAGTGCTTGGCACGGTGGCTGATGTTCATCCGTTTCAGGATATCATCTACCATGCGCTTGCGTTCACCCGCTTTCACGCCCAAATAGGTAAGAGGCAGTTCTACATTTTCGTAAACGTTCAGCTCATCTATCAGGTTGAAGCTCTGGAACACGAATCCCAGCTTGCCTTTGCGCACGCGGGTACGTTCTTTCTCTTTCAGGTCCGCCACTTCCTGCCCAAGCAACTTATAACTGCCTTCCGTAGGATTGTCCAGCAGACCGAGTATATTCAATAAGGTAGACTTGCCGCAACCGGACGGGCCCATGATGGCTACAAATTCCCCTTCTTTCACTTCGAGGTTTACATGGTTCAATGCTACCGTCTCCACTTCCGAGGTACGGAATACTTTACTGATGTCGTTTATCTTAATCATATTGTTTTGTTTTTCTATGTTATACGCTTCTTATTCACTCTTGATACTGTTCACAGGGTTCTCGTTGGCTATCCGCCAGGACTTCCAAAGGACGCAGCCTACGATTACCGCCAGATTGGCGATTACCACCAGCAGATATACAACCCAACCGAGAGGAACCTGCTCGGCAAACTGCTCCATCCAGATACCGTTGATGTACCACGATGCAAGGGTTCCGAGAACAACTGCCGGCAATGCTACGACAAGCACGTCTTTGGAAAGCAATTCCAGGATAGAGGACGCTTCCGCACCGTTGACCTTGCGGATGGCAATCTCCTTGCCGCGACGGCGTACTTCATCGGCAGTATATCCTATCAGCCCCATCAGCATGACGAAGAACATCGTTACGGCCGCCATAAGTGTGGCATTGCGGAACACGCGGACACTGTTGTAGGAATCGGTAATCTGCTTTTCATAGCTGACGAAGTCGATGGTCTGATTGCCGAAGGCATCAGCTGCATCCTTGTTCAGTTGCCGCAGGTTCTGTACAAAAGGTTCTTTCAAACGGACATGTACCGTCCCCGTGAAATGTTGATTATAGCGGGCGACGAAAGGCATCTTGGCTTCCGTGAAATCCCCTATCTGGAAATCTTTCAGCACCCCCGCCACTTTCATCTGTACAGCATTGTCTACATCAACGGTACGCCCTACGGCATCGTTTCCCCAATGCATCATATCCGCAAATGTTTCATTTACGATTATCTCATCTTTCGTACGTGCCATACGCCCCGCCTTGAACGCCATGCCCATCATTGCCGGATAGTCCTCCCGCATATAGTAACAGGCACGTGTGGAAAAAAGCACATTGCCCGATGCGTCACGAATCATAGAGCCGCTATATCCGCTGACAGGCGTATTGTTGGCGCTGGTCACCGCCTCTACATAAGGAAGCCCTTTAAAGAACCGGAGAGCGGCATCACTCTCTTTATCCTCGTTCCAATAGGCATTGGCAAACGCCATCCGCTGCGGATTATACCCCATATCCTTGTTCAGCACATATTGATACTGCACCATCACCACGCACATAAGTCCGCAAATGAATGCCACCCCTGCAAACTGGATGAAAAGCAGCGGACGCTTCCAGCCTTTCTTCCCTTCGGTATAGCGGCGGAACACTTGGGATACGGGAATACGGGCAAACAAACGTCCCGGCAATACTCCGCCCACCATAAACAGTATGCCGACCACCGTCAGCGGAACCCAGATACGTTCCGGAGCAAGCAGCAAAGAAAGTTTCGCCGCAGCGGTATCTTCAAAGAACTCCCGGAAATTCAGCAGCACCAAAGTCATCAGGAGCAATGCCGCCGCAATGATAATCCCCGTTTCCAAAAGGAACATGCCGAATATCTTGCCACCGCTTGCCCCATTGCATTTATGCACGCCTACCGCTTTGGCACGGTATGTAAGTGAGGAAATGGAAATCAGCACGTAGTTCAGCGCCGCAATGAAAAGAATGGCAAGGCCGAGGACGGTCATGATATTACGCATCCGCTCTACGCTTTCATAATTGCGGTAGGTGTCACGGATAGGCTTTACAAACGCCGTATAGCCATACTTCTTTTTGTCCTCTTCCGGGCGATATTTCTCTATCATAGCGTCTATACGCGCATTCACTACCGACTTGTCCGCACCGGGGCGGAAACGGATGTATTCGGGATAACTGTCTCCCCCGCGCCATGAGTAGTTGCCGACTCCGTCGTTCCACAAGGTGGGCATAGAGATAACGGCTTCAGGATGGACGGTTGCGTTTTCGGGCAATGCCTCATAAGTACCTTTCACTATAAAGTCTTTCTCGTGATTGTAGTTGACGGTCTTTCCCACCGGATTCTCTCCGCCGAATATTCTCCCGGCAAAGCGGTCGCTTAGGAAAATCACATTGGGCTGCTGAAGGTCTTTCACCGGATTACCGCTCAGCACTTCGATACCCATTGTTTTGAAAAAGAGTGAATCCGCCACTATCTTTCTTTCGTCAAAACGGGCGTTTTCATTATATAACGGGGCATTCATCCAATGGCAGGTGCTGGTAGCAGCTTCCACCTGTTCGGGAAAATTCTCCAATATGGCGCCCGCCACAGGGCCGCAATTCTGCTCCTGCGGCGGGTACTTCTCGCCCTTAACGGTAAATACCGACCAGATTTGGTAGAGATTGTCGTAGTCTTTGTAGCAGGTGTCGAAACTCTGCTCGTACGCCACGCGGGAGAACAGCAGGATACTCATCGTCAGGCTTAATCCCAAGGAGATTATCTTGATGATATTCGAGCCGCGTCCCCGAAGCAGGGTTTGAATGACATAATAGATTTGTTTCATCGTATACTAATTTATAATTCGTAAACCTACAGTATCGGAAATACATGGCTTGCCGCCATGTTTTCCTGCCTATAATAATGCAGAAAGCGTGCCAAAGAAGTTATAGTTTTGATTATCAGGTAATCCCGCATAAATAATCCATATACAGGTGTCTAAAAATTAGACACCACCCGTCCAATAATTAGACACAGCCTGCCGAATAATCAAATACTATCTGCTTAATGCCTGCCTACAAATCAGATAAACAGACATTTATTCTTTGCAACCCCTGGCCTGATTAGCCAAATCATCACTTACAGAACAGAAAAACGGAAAATAGGACAACTTTTCTATCGAATGAAAACTTTACCTTTGCCCTCAGTTTCCATAGATATATACTGACAGATTATTCAACTTTCATAGATATAGACTGTATAGAGTTGTTATGATAAAGCCATATAAACCTTTGCTCCTGTCATTCCTCTGCCTGCTTATGGGCAGTTGCGACATGATAGACTATCATCCGTATGATGTACGCATCAACGGTGAGACCGATGTAAACGCCCATAATATTGCGGAGATAGAGCAGAAATGCAAGGACAAAACAACGATTAAGTTCGTGACCATGGGCGACTCGCAACGCTGGTACGACGAAACGCTGGACTTCGTGGGAGAGATAAACAAGCGCGATGACATCGACTTCGTTATCCACGGCGGTGACATGAGCGACTTCGGCGTGACGGACGAGTTTCTGTGGCAGCGCGACATCATGAACAAGCTCGCCAGCGCGACGCTCGCGCTGTATTCCTACGACAGCAACCCGGACGCGACGACGGTCGAGAACATCATGCGTCAGGGCATCAGTCTGACCGCCAAGTTCCCGGTCATCATCTCGCACGCCTATCAGGCGAAGCGCCGCTACTTTGACGGCGCGTCCATGTTCCTGCACGTGCCCGACCCGGAGCGCTCGACCGCGGAGAACATCCTGCACCTGATCCGCCCGGACGGCAAATACACCGACGACGAGGCCAAGCTGCTCGACCGCTGCCTCATCCTGCACGCAGAGCACGGCGGCGGCAATAACTCGACCTTTACCGTGCGTGTCACCACCTCCTCCGGCACGGATACCTATTCCGCTATCGCGGCGGCGGTCTCCTCGCTCAAGGGCCCGCGTCACGGCGGCGCGAACCTGCGCGTTGTCAAGCAGTTCGAGGAGATCAAGGAGAACGTCAAGAACTGGAAGGACGAGGGCGAGGTCCGCGACTACCTGTGCCGCATTCTGGACGGCGCAGCCGGCGACGGCTCCGGCCTGATCTACGGTATGGGTCACGCCATCTATACCAAGAGCGACCCGCGTGCGGTCGCGCTCAAGCACGCGGCCCGTCCGCTCGCCGAGAAAAAGGGCATGAGCGACGAGATGGACCTGATCGAGCTGGTCGAAAAGCTGACCCCCGAGGTCTTTGCCGAAAAGAAGGGCAGCGACAAGCCGATGTGCGCGAACGTCGATATGTATTCCGGCTTCGTTTACCGTATGCTCGGCCTGCCCAAGTCGCTGTATACGCCGCTGTTCGCGACCGCGCGTATCGTCGGCTGGATGGCGCACCGTCTGGAGGAGGTCACCACCGGCGGCAAGATCATCCGTCCGGCATACAAGCCGCTCGCAAAGACCACGACTTATACCAATATCGACGAACGCCGATAAAACGATATAGAGATGAAAAAGGCTGCTCCTGTGTGCATGGAGCAGCCTTTTCTGCGCTGTTTTCTGTTTTACTTATATTTCTGGTATTCCGCTACGGCGAGCTCGTCGCAGCGGTTGTTGTACGGGTTGTCCGCGTGGCCCTTGACCCAGTGGAAGCGTACCTCGTGACGGTCGAGCAGGTCGAGCAGACGGCCCCACAGCTCGGGATTCTTCGCCGGCTTCTTATCGCTCTTGACCCAGCCGCGCGCGCGCCAGCCCTTCGCCCAGCCCTTCGTGATGCCGTCGACGACATATTTGCTGTCCGAATACAGATCGACCGAGCAGGGCTCCTTGAGCAGCTCGAGCGCGGAGATCACGCCGAGCAGCTCCATGCGGTTGTTCGTGGTGGAGGGCTCGGAGCCGGACAGCTCCTTTTTCGCCGTGCCGTACTGCAAAATGGCGCCCCAGCCGCCCGGACCGGGGTTGCCCGAGCACGCGCCGTCGGTATAAATGGTTACGTTTTTCATGATGAACCTCGTTTGCGTTTAAGATGATGTTATCATATCATATCTGGCCGCGCCGCGCAACGGCAGACGGGGACAGCGTGAGGAGTATCCCGAAGACTGTGTTCATAACAGACAAAATGTGCGGAAAATTTCCGTACAAAGTGTTGTTTATATGGATAATAATAGACAAATTCGACATAAAATGATTTACAAGTACCCTCGTGAATGCTATACTGAAACTGGAAAAAAACGGACAGGATATTTTCTGGGAGGGCTCAGCTATGAATATGATGAACGATCCGCGCCTGCGCACGGACAGCTACGCGAAGATTTTCCTTTACAACACGCACGAGACCGTGGCCTGCGTGCCGCGCCACACCATCCGCATGAAGGACCGGGTGCGCCCGGACAAGCTGCGCGAGGCGGTCGAGCAGGCGCTGCTGCGCTTTCCGCACATGATGCTGAGCGTCGAGCGCACCGAGACCGGATTCCGCTACCGCACGAATGTGCGCCCGGCGGTCGTGCTGCCGTTCGACGGCGTTTCCACGCGCTACACCATCGGCTCGGCCGACACGAACGGCTATCTGTTCCTCGTCGGCTATCATGAGGACACGATCTACATGGAATATCAGCATTCGATCTCGGACGGACGCGGCTTCGAGGAGTTTATCCGCTGCGTCCTGTTCCAGTATCTGAAGAACTGCGGCTGCCCGGTCGAGAACGACGGCACGGTCCGCGCGATGGACACCAGATGGACGCCGGAGGAGAGCGCGGACGGTTACGAACAGCTTGCCGACCGCGAGTTTTCCCCGGAGGGCATCTGGAAAAAGCCGGAGGCCGTCCACGCGCCTGCGGTGCAGTGGGAGGCGGATGCGGGCGAGGTCGTCAGCGAGATCACGTTCCCGTTTTCGCAGCTGCACGCCTGTGCAAAGCGCATCGGCGTCAGCCCGCTCTCGATCATCGCGCCGCTCATGATGCGCGCATTCGACCGCAAGTTCGGCGGCGGGGACAAGCCGGTCATCGCGCAGATCCCGGTCGACCTTCGTCCGCTGCTGCCGAGCGTCACGACACGCTACTTTATCTGCTTCATCGACCTGCCGTACCTGCCGGAATACCGCAGCCTGCCGCTCGAGGAGGTGTTCTGCCGCACGAAGGCCTTCCTTGCCGGTCAGATGGAGCGCGAACAGCTGCTCTACCGCGCCAAGACGGCCGCCGACCGCTGCGACACGCTGCATAAGGCGGATATGCCGCTCGCGGAGAAGATGCAGGCCGCGCGCAAGGTTACGATGGATTTCGTCCTCGAGGACAGCTTCCTCATCACGAACGTCGGCCGCTTCACCATGCCGGAGAGCTGCCGCCCGTATGTTCTGGATTACGGCGCGATCCTGCCGTGCGCGGTGCAGCCGTTCGCGCTGCTCGTCTCGTCCTACGGGGATACGATGAAGCTGTCGGTGGCGCAGCGCGACAGCAATATGCAGATCGTCGGAGACCTGATGAGCGGTCTGCACGAGATCGGTGTGGAGGCGGAGAGCCGAAGCTATCCGTTCGTCGTGACGCGCTACGACGGCATGGCGTGCGAGGCATAAACGGACAGCCGGGAAAAAAGAACGTTTTAACGCAGATTTATCTTGACGCGCTGCGGATTTCTGACGCATAATAAGAGTGTGAAAAACTATTCCGGCGGCGGCCTGCATTCCGGCCTGCCGACCGACCGAAAGGAGAACAAGCACTATGGCTGAAGATTTGGAACTTCTGCGCGAAAAGAAAGGCTTTATCTGCGATATGGACGGTGTCATCTATCACGGCAACCGTCTCCTTCCGGGCGTAACGGACTTCGTTGCGTGGCTTCAGAGGGAAAACAAGAGCTTTCTGTTCCTGACCAACTCCTCCGAGCGTTCGCCGCTCGAGCTGCAGCAGAAGCTGGCGCGCATGGGTCTGGAGATCGGCGAGGAGCACTTCTATACCTCGGCGCTTGCCACGGCGCGCTTCATCGCGAGCCAGAAGCCGCACGCATCCGCATATGTCATCGGCGCTCCCGGTCTGGTCGGCGCGCTGTACGAGGCCGGCATCGTGATGAACGACGTCGACCCGGATTATGTCATCGCGGGCGAGACCAATACCTATAACTACCAGACCATTCTCAAGGCGGTCGATCTGATCAACA
>ERZ839741.1630-NODE-1630-length-23320-cov-4.711670_pt1 | contig 23320 bp, 16 predicted proteins | sample MGYA00519880_ERZ839741 | MGnify/ENA primary metagenome ERZ839741 (study PRJEB31850, sample SAMEA3708851) | human gut metagenome | biome: human gut; feature: human-associated habitat; material: faeces | place: China | collected 2014 ...
TCACATTGACAATCAATTTGTTATAATTTTAAGCCTATTTCGCGACTGTCCCTAATTTAATGCGATTGTGATGACCCTAATCGGTGAACTACGCTTTACAACCGCTCATCTGATAATCTTCATAGTGCTGACGTCCGTTGATTTTCCCTACGCTCCGCCAAAGACCGATAAAGTGTCGGGATACGCGATAAAAAAGCCTTGTAGACGATGTGTTTACGAGGCTTTCTCGTTTTCGCCATTTCTTTTGAATGGCCAGGGTGCGAACTGTGATGTAAAGTTGGAAGCCAGTACAGGAGACAGGGTATTGTATCTATCCCCGTTCTTTTGTATCTTTATCTTCAAAATCATGCAAATGAAAAAAGAAGCAGGATACGTATATATTCTGACCAATCCGAGCTTTAAGGAGGATTGGGTGAAAATCGGCAAGAGTTCCCGCCCGGTAGATGTTCGCTCGAAAGAGTTGGACAATACGGCCGTGCCTATGCCGTTCGAGATTTATGCGACACTCAAAACCTCGAAATACGAAGAGGTCGAGAAGTTGATTCACAAGACCATCGACCGGCTGACCGATTTGCGGATTCGTCAAAATCGGGAGTTTTTCAACGTACCTCCTGCTAAAGCGTTGGACATCCTGCGCGACATATCGACCACGCTCGACGATGCCGAGATTGATGAAGTTTATCTTAGGAATAAGAAAGCGGAGCCGGAGGAGTCTACCGAAAACGGGAAGAAACGAGCTCGCTTCAAGTTCAGCATGGTTCACATTCCGATTGGAGCAACTCTGGTTTTCGTGCCGACCGGAATTGAAGTAACGGTCGCGGACGACGACCATATCGAATACGAGGGACGCCTCTACAAACTCTCGCCCTTTGTGGGGACCTTTATGCCCGAAGAGCGCCGCAATACTTCGGGGGCATATCAAGGCGCAAAGTATTTCACCTATAAAGGCGAGCTATTGAGCGACCTCCGAGCCCGTTGCGAACACGAGGAATAGCTCTGAGCAACGGGGCGTTTTTCGATTTGAAGTCAATCTTCAAACAAAAGACCTATTGTCAGAGATTAAGAGGGTTGACTCTCACAGATGTACCCCTCCTGGTCATAAGCCTTTCGCTCGCGATAGATTAAATCTATCAAGTGCTGCAATTCAGGCACTTCGGATTTAATACTCTTAAAACGGTTATACTGCTCATCGTATCTCTTCCTGGAGCCCGATTTAAGGCGCGATTCCACATCGTCGGGGATCAGATACGAAGAACGTTCTTTCCCCAAATACTGCTGAAAATCAACCAGGAATATATTTATCCCAGCCAGATCAAAATCGCCAAAATGCAGATAATGATTCGGGATAGCGCATAGCCATCTCCTTAGATCCGTGGATTGCGGATATCGGGAGACAAAGAGCACCCGGGTTGAGAGGTCATGCGCCTGAAGATATTGTTCAAAGAATACTCGTTGCTGACGAATCATCCGGAAGTTCTCCATATTCTCGACACCAATCACCACCACATCCTCCGGAATTGCAAAACGCTCCCAATCGGCGACAAAGAGGAAGCTGCCCTCCTGCGGATTTACCACGAAAGGCTTCCCGTCAAGAAGACACGCAATCGGTTCATAGCTGTTCACCGGGAACCCCGGGCAGGAACGAACCATAACGAGTTTGGAGTTTCCGGTTTCTGCGGCCATTGAGGCACGGGAATTCGGTTGATCCACTTCGAGGATTCGATAGCTTTCATCCCGGTCTATGAGAAACCGTTTAAGAGCCTCCGGGTCACGGGCCCGATACGATTTTCTTGAGCCGCGTGACAGAACCAATAGCAGGCCTTCCGCCAGCAGTTCGTCAAGCAGCTGGCTGTTTAGCTTCGAACCTGCAACTTGTTCACCAGCCAACAATGCCTGTATAGATGCATTTATCGCCATATCATCCGACTAATTGATTCGTTGCAACAATTTCTCGATCCTCGTCTTCACGCCATGTTTACTGAGGAGGTATGTATAGCGATAGTCGTAAGGATTGTACGACGTAGGCGAACTATTGATAAGATAGATATTGCGTGAGTTGGCGAACTGCAGAATCCCCTTTATATTGTTGGGATGCAGGCGTCCAATCTCATCCATCATGCAGTGGACGATGAAATCGCCACTTTTTTTGGCCGCCTTTTTCTTAAAGACATTGATGAGCATGATATTGACCATCGCCTTCACAAGAATATCCGTACCATCCGATCCGACGTTATTGATACGTTCCACCCAGCCCGTGTCGTTGTCATTCTCTTTGACACGGAACTGCAGCCGGAAAGCATCTCCCAAGGATACCGTCGCACGATTGGGCTCGTTCTGCAACTGATGCGACAGACTCTTCAGATAATCGACGACCTTACGGTTCACTTCATCCTGGTTATTGTCCGAGAAAAGATTCAGTTCGCCAATGGAGTGCGCATTATCCCTCGTATAATCGTGAATAGAGATCAGCAACTGCATGAGCTTGTCGCTCGATGCATCGGCCCGGAGCTCAATGCTCTTGATGACTCCGGCAAAATTCTTCTCCACGAAATCCCGGTTGATATCCTGTATCACACCATCCACATCTGCCCTTCGCTTCATGAGTGACCCAATCTCGGCCGAGATACGTCCCATGATGTCTTTGTAATGCTCGCTGGTCCGTCGACGGAACTCCTCGATTTTGTTATTGTCCATGAAGTCCTGCAGATCGACCGCAATTTGCATGTAGTCAGCATCCGTCACCGGCATTGTGTTGAAGTGGAAAGCATTCTGAGGCTTGAAGTTCCGATTGAAGCTGACAACGACGGATTTCAATTGCTCGATTGATTCCCGTTTTTGATTGACAACTCCCCGCAATTGGCTCAAGAGCTGCTGACAATCCTGCTGCGTCTTCATCTTCCTGTCATCCGTGAGATATGCGTCAGGTACCAGATGCTCATTATTGAGCACCTGACGATAACGCTCCAGCCCCTCACGCCTATGCTCCAGCTCCTTTAGGAGTTTTTTCAGACTCTCGTCCAGCTCCATGCACTGCCTCAAAATACGCTCCCGTCTGTCATCATAGTGTTGCCGGATCGAGAAAAGCTGCCGTTCAATAGCTTTCATGCGCTCTTTGATTTCCGGTTCCACGGCAAAGAGATTTTTTTCGGCATCCCGATATCTGATAACAATCGGTCGTTCTTTATCAATTCTTTTTAACAGTCCCTGCAAATCTTCCAACTCTTTACGATATTGCTCAAGCAGATGCGTGTCAACGCCTTTCCCGGCAAGCTCTTCGTTCTGCTGTTTGTCAAGTTGCTTCTTCTGATCGGCAAACTCCTGATTGCGCGCGGCAGCCTCCTCGTTTTGTGACGCTTTGAAGGCACGTAACTCCGCATCAAGAGCTTTGGAAGCCTTGTCGAATGCCGAATCAAGATCCTTCAAATCTTTCTTGTTCTTCAGCTCATTCTTCTCACGGGCCTCTTTCTCCGATTGTACCTTCAAAACAGCGTCATTGCAAGCACGTTGACGGACTTTGGTCTCCCGATCAATCTCTTCCAGCTCCTCCATCTCCAGTTTATGCCGCTGGATTTGCAATTCCTGACGTTTGCCGGGGATCTGTTCCTCCTCCGTCTTCAATGAGGCTGCACGCTGGCGAAGAGGTTTAATCAGCGCAACATATTTCTTACGGAGTTTTCCCATTTCATCCTCATGAGTAGCAAGCAATTGTGCCAACTGACGCTCTAACTGCTGCACCTGTTCTTCCAACCGCTCCTTCTCCGCCCTGTACTCGTCGGGAGTACGATGAACCGAGTCAATATTATCCAGGTTTAACTGGATGCCGAACAGCCCATCGCTGGCACCGGACAGCCTAGGCTCAAGCCCCTCAGCGTATAAAACTCGTTCCTCATCAACGACTTTACCTATCGTATTCTCCCAGCCTTCCGTATTTTCACAAAGCCACTTGTAAAGAGAGCCATCCAGGTGAGCAAGCAAGCCATCAATCCTTGCGACTTGTTCTCGGATTTTGGAACGGTCCGCCTCAAGATGCTCCTGCTCACGTTGAAAGGTCTGCTTTACGTCCGCTTCTTGCATCTTGTACTCGGCGGCAAACTGCTCAAGCTGACTTTTCACCGCACTCTGCTGGGCGGAATTCTCGCTCTCCTTCAGATTCAATTGCAGGAGTTGTTCATCCACCAGCTTGATTGCATCGGCCATAGGATGCCACTGACGGACCTCTCGCAGCGCAGCTTCTGCCCGATTCTGGTCCGCCAGCAACATTTGCCACCGTTCGTCCGAGTCATGCCTCCAGCTATTGAAAACCTCCATGACCCGGTTCCGTTTTTGGGTGCGGTCCTCATCCAGCTTAACGCGCTGCTGCTGAAGTTCGGCCTGCTTGTTATAATATGCCTCTTTCTGGGAGTTCTCAAATGCTTGTCGGGCATTCTCCAGATTTCCTTTTAATACCTTGTATTTCTCCTCTATCGAAGCATGAGTTCTCAATAAACCATCCAACAGCGTCTGTTTATCCGTCGTCTCCTGCCGGATAGTAGCCTCTCGGTCGGCAAGAGCGAGGATCGGGCCAATACCCAGTGCATCAAACTCTTTTCTCGCCTTCGCTATATCCGCCAATTTACCCTTTTTAGCTCCGAGATCCTGATTGAGCTGGGCTTTCTCCTTGTCATAGTCTGCCGTCAATTCCCGCTCCCGGGTCCGTTCTTTCTCAATGCTGTTCTTTACCTCCTTTGCTTTATCTTCCAAAAGCGGAATCTGTTGTTCACTAAATGCGACCGCTTCATTCAGCATATGCCACACGTCCAGCAATTGCTGATCGAGCGCGATAATCTTGCGCCCCTGGTCTGCAATCTTCATCGCCTGCTGGCGCACGGGGAAACTACCATCACGAGACTGGCGGAACCAGCAGTCGATCTCATCATACTCCCGCTCGAAATCCGTAACAAGTCTTCTGTAGGTCTGCAAATCAATCGGCAGATCCTCCTCTGTCATGGATTGTATCAAGGTGTTCTTCACAAAGTCGGCATCCAGCTTCGTATTCAGAAAAACATTCTGAATGCTTCGTGGAATATTCTGATAATGCGAACTCTGCACCAGGGCATAACGCGCGTATTTGGAATCGCGGATGTTGCCGAAGATAATATCCTTGAACATGGCACCGGATTCGATTCTTGCGGAGACAGCCACATTCTTGTCGATGCGTTCCCGAATCCGAATCCAGTCGCTCAACACCTGCTTGTCCTCGGTAATCAGCCATTCCCGCTTATACGGTGCATCAATAAACCGCCACGAAGCTCGTCCCTGGTAGCGACCGACAAGGATCGTATATGCACCATTCTCACGCATTACTTCATAAAGTATATACGAGTTTGACTGGCGAAAATAGAATTCATCAAACGGCTTCTGCCCCTGCTGAATGCCCAAACGATGCTTGTCGGCATTGTAGAAAAACAAGAGTGCTCTCAACACGGTGCTTTTACCCACACCCTGCGTTCCCGTAAAATGCACATTCCCATCTACAGCGATCTCGGCATAGGGGATATTCGCGCTATTTATAAAAATGACTTTATTCAGGTACTTCATCTTCGTTTGCAATTTGAATGATGTCCACCAACTCCTCTACATAGCGGAATGCCGAAGTGACCTTATAGGTCTCGTCAAGCTCATTGACACACTCCGCAAAGCCCATACTCTGCATCTCCTGAAGCAGCTTGTTCACAATCTCGACAAGAGACCCCGCGCCGTATTTCTTGAAAAGATGGTTCGCCTTCTCCTTCATCTCGATATCCAGGCTGATCTGCTCCATCAAATGGCTCTTACGGAACTGATACCCGGCCGTAAAGGACTGGTTATAACACTTCAGAAAGTCCAGATAGTCCAGCCATTTGGAGAAGCTGTCCAACTTCTGCTCAATGGACTGTTTACACTCTCCTATTCGGGAAAAATAGAAGTAACCATTCCCCGCTTCGAGTTGCAGCCCAATCTCCCGAAAATAATCCGTATAATCCTCCAGGTTCTCCTCTATATCCTCATACAGATGGCGGATAGAGGCGTCAATGCTGTCGACCGAGAGGAATTCGCCCCGGCTTAAACGCTCGTATATTCTTTGGGTATTATTTCGCATAAATGATCGGATATTCAATGTTTTGGTAGATGGCATATTCTCCGGTCATCCGGCATTCATCAGGATGCAGAATAACCAGCTGACAGAAGATTGCGGCATACTCCTCAATATTATGTTTTACCTTATAGTCGTATCTCAAGATGAAATCGAACAGATTATAGCTTGATGCCAGGAACGCATTCCATATTTCGGCAAGATTCACCTCCTTCAACAGTTGGACATGGTCCTGCAAATCATCATCCGTCAAAGGCTCGGCTGCGGTTCTTGCCGTTTTCTGGATTCCATTACGCTCGGCGACGCGCTTCAGCAGCTTGATGATCTGATCGTTTCCCCGCAACATCTCCAGGGAGAGGCGAATCCGGCTGTATTGACGGGACTCCATCCAAACCGGATTCCGCTCTTCCAGCACCTTCGAGAGGTTCGTTTCGCTCTTGATAAGCAGCTGATCTTGCAAATATTTCAGCTTCCGGATCTTTCTGTAGAGCTCATTCTGCTGATCTATCTGATTGATGTAAGAGATGATCTGCCGGTCAATCTCCATCAGCGCATGGTAGGCCTCAACAAAATCATGCTTCACATCGCTACAGGTCTTGGCCATGTGCGGATCATTGGCCATGATGAAAAAAGCATGCTCATTATCCATCAGCTTTTCACACTCGCGTATCATGGCGCGAATGCTATGACTCTTCTCGTCCAGATTTTGCAGTTTCTTCTTTTTGATGACATAATTCGGCTCCTGCTTATAGGCATGATCCATATTACGCTTCAAATCCACCACATTTTTCAAGGTCCTGAAGCCGGTCTTCTTGAGAAGCTGCCGGACATTATCCTGATACCCCGCTTTACGGCTGGGATTGGTCTCCTGCAAGAAGTATCCGATATTTTCCTTCAACGTATTGATGCACTCCTGTACACTCAGCACGCTGATCTCCTCGTTGACATTCAGTACCTCTTCGAAAAAGTTCAGATAGTCACTCTCAATCTCTACCATGTTGCCAGCTTCCACCAGCACGCCATAGTCAATCAACTTCCGCAGCCTGGCTTCATTCCCTCCGACAAGGTCAATAGCAAGTGCGACCGGAAACCTCATGAGTTTCCGTTTCTCAAACATCTCACTGAGCAGCCCTTGCTCACGTGAGAGCGTTTTGGTCAACTCCTCTATGCTCCTAAAATGCGTCAGGACATCCATATATCTACAACTCTGAGATTGACTCTATATTTACTTTCACTATTGCGTATTTGACCGGCGAATAGATCTCTGAAAAACCCAATTTTTCGGAGACCATCCCAAGATCGCCTTTTCGCCCAAGGAGAGGCTTCGATCACACAAAGCCACTTTCCACATTATTGCTCTAATGCAATTTACTATTTTTTATTCGAATAGCAATCTATATTGCGCAAAATATATCATTTAGATGTTCCCAACAGAATAAAAAAGTCGGGTCCCGAAAATCGGGACCCGACTACCCTATCCACAGAGTGTGACGACTACTTCTTCTTGCGGCACCCGCACTTCGGACATACACCCTCCTCGTTGAGTGCAACACCGCACAGCGGGCAGCGGTCGATGTCGCTCCGTCCACATTTTCGCCGGCACAATGAAATTTGGAATATCTAAAATTGATAGGAGCACACCATGGCTTCCAAAGTCTTCATGCCTCTAATAAACAGACTAGCCCCTGCTATTCCGGCTTGGTTTATCATAAACCTGCAACCGAAGACAGCAGTTATCAAACCATATAAGGTTGCATGGATTGTCTCGATTGAAATTCGGACGCATCCGACAGCGCAAAGCCGAGGAACGAGCCTTATTGGGCAAACAATACTTCGAATCCAGAGAGGAGGTTCTGAAGAAGCGCCAATGCAACACGCATAAGATTAGTTGCAACGCTTTAGCTACCTATCCTCCAGCTCATTCTCAATAAGCTATAATGCATCTAGACAATCATTCTCACAAAACTTATTTGCAAAAATAAGTATAAACTAGTATAATGCTAGGAGTTCATCAATTGAAATCTCAATACCAACATTTTGTAACAACGATTTACGCTTATTATACAACGATCTAATAATATGATCTTTTTCAACCTTCCTTCCGAAATGAATACGCCTATGACATGTAGGACATAGACAAATGATATTTTCGGGGCAATCAATGTTTCGTTTTTTAGACCAAAAACGCTCGGTATTTGATACCGTACAAGGGATTAAATGATGACCTTCCATGTATGGGACCCCCTTATTAGTTAGAAACGTAGAATGACTGTCATCAAACTCACATTTGAAGTTCGCATTTTTTAAGGCTTGTTTTGAAGCACTTGCTTTTTTCACTATTGTTCTTCCCGAAGTTCCGTCGCTATAGTGTGGTGGCTGTATAGATGCATTTGACAAAACCTCATCACACTCTACCTCCTGAATCTCTTTCTGAAAGTCAAAGTCATTATCCACCTCTCGCCCTTTCCTTTGAAGATAATCAACCAACCACTGCAACATTTTGACTTCTTGCCTTGGATGTCTACCCGTATAGAATCGTTGCATTCTAAACATCTGCAGATCTTCTCCGCTCACGTTAAAGACAAAGGGATCAGACTCTGCTCGCAAATCATAGATGTAATCAGACTCTATTGTATAAGTACATTCAGTCTGCATTCCCTCTTCAGAAATAAATCGATTCAAACGTGGATTTGATTGTTTTTTAGCATACACTCTAGCCTTATCAGTAAACGCAACTATCCGTCTATTGATTGAGTTCGGCTGCTTTTGCACATAAACAATCATTACTCCGTCAACATAATTATCACTTGAAGCGGCTCCAAGTTCTTTAATATTCGGATTGTCATGTGGAGGAAGATAACCATAAAAACGGCCATCAAAATCATTGGACATCAAATTAAATACTTCATGCCCTATGTTGGTTTTACAGTATGCACCAGAACCTAAATCAACTACCATGTAATTGGATGGTAAGGTAAATTTTACAGCCTGTGATGCTACCTTAAAAACGTCATTAATATATTCGAGCAACTCAGTATTATTACAACTAGGATTAAGAATAGATCCACCACCCTTAAACCCCACCCTTTTCAGGACTTCTTCCTTCAACAGATTGCCACCATATTCAGCCACTAATTTTAATTTATATGTATTATCATTTGGTGCTGAATCAATCCAATAATCACCATCTTCCCGCGGCACATCAACTTTATCGACTCTCAGCTTAAATCGAACAGATCTATCATCGTTCATAAACAGATATACGATGTCATTTTCTACAAATTTCGATGTGACATTTGTCGTCCAGTTTATAAATCCACGTTCTTTTAATGCCTTACGATGATTACAGATAGTTTCATTGGCAAAGGCTAGCCATGTGCGATTGCGGACCATAATTGATTTATCAAATTTTTACAAACAATATTATCGGATAGTATACCATCGTGCCATTCCTTATTAATGGCATAAACGAACAACCTGAAAACTTGACACAGATAAATTTTTCTCTGATTTCACATAGCACAACATAAGATTCACCACACTCTAAAAAGCTACATCTGTAAGATTTTTATTCCCATGTCGTCATTCACTTAAAAATAAGATAGTTAATAGCTCCAATATTTTAAAAGCCATAATTATGTTAATAGAGCAACCGCAGCCTTCATAACTCGATTGTCTCGATAGACGTATTCATCAAATAGATCCAGCATCTCATTCATGGCATCCGCATCCTCTTCTTGCCTCAGTTTCTTATATATTTCAAGTAAAACTTCCACAATCTCATCATTCAACAAGGAGGCGTCTTCTGTTTCGAAATATCTCTGAGACGATATAAATTTGTAACATAAGATTGGATTGGTTGAAATACATTTCTTCACATAACCAAGCTCAAAATGAGTCTGTTGATACTTTTTTCCTGCATATACCGGGGCAATACTACAATACCAATTGAAGGCCTCTGTCGGAAGAGAAGCACAATGCATACAATAGGCATTAACAACCTTTTCCCGATTGTCAGACGCGTAATGTTCAAGAATTTTTTTGCTCAGATCTCGGTATTCCGCATGCTCATAGGCCATCATCGCCGCCTCAATAAGTTTGGCAATAATCTCATCATTATCCAACGATAGTATCTTCTCTAATCGCTTTTCACACTCTTTCGAAGCAGGCGTACCCTTTATTCCGTAGAAGTATATCTGAACCAGTAATTCATGAGTTAAAGGATCGGACTCAATACGATCAACATAATCACAAACTATATCATTCTTATAGTAAAAACACCATTGGATTGTATTCACTTGAACACACAAAGCCTCTGGTCCCATACCTGACAAAAGAGATTTCATCAGCGGGAAATACAATGCTTCATCAAAATTAGCAGCCACATTCAGATAATGAAGAGGTATCAATCTGACACATTCGTGCAAAAAGATATTATTATCGATAAAAAAACTGTAGACCATTGGTCGTCTCGATGGTATCGCACACATATGGACTAAAAGCTTTGCTGCGCCTCCTTGATATGAATTGACAGCTTTTGTAAGCATATCCGTAGCTCGTCTACTCATATCCCTCTTATCACCTTCCTCTGAAAATAAACTACTTTTTTCAGAAAAAGGGGAGACGACCAGTGCTTTACAAAGGCTCATAACATCATCGATATACTCATTCTCCTCCTTAACATAATATTCGGCAATTTCACTAAAAGTATGATAATTCTCTTTCGCGAACTCTCCCGTAATGTATCGTTTTGACAGAATCCATAGTGCATAGGGACTGATTCCTCCCGCAAGTAGGCCTTCAAGTCCTGCCACCTTGTACCGATCCGGAATATCTGTTCTAGAATTGATACTAAACACAAAATCGTAAAATTTTTCCGGCAAGGATGAAACACATTTTTTAAAAGCCTCGGCATGTTGGTCTAGACTGACAGGGACCCGACTCTCACGCCATTTGCACTCATCCAGTTTTAGGAATGAACTCAACCAGTTCGAAATCGGCCATTTCGCATACGTCTCACCATCCACGACGCCATCACTAGCATAAAGTACTCTGACTGAATGATCTTGTCTTTCTATCATCAATTTTCCTCCGAACCTGCGTAGAAGTTCTTGGAAACATTTTTTCATTTCCGGGATCATACGATCTTCAGGCAATGTATTGCATATCAATGCCCATTTGTCGCACCATAAATGGGGACACAGATATGGGCTCCACCTCCGCCTTGCATCGTATTTGAAATCTAATTCGGACTTATATGACAATAAAAATTGCTGATACCGTCCAGCATCATTTTCATTCAATGTATCATACCATGCCCTGAGCATTTTCAGAAAGAAGAACTCGACTTCGCCACGAAGATATGCTCCGACCATTGCATTGTTCCCCAACAAGGGCCGAATCAAATCTCCATACAACTCCGGAGCCGCAGCCATAGAGGCAAAAGCCATGGACAATGTCGTCGCATTATTCAACACTAGAAGTTCCAGAATAAATGGGCGTGCCATGGTTTCATCGGATGAATAACGAACCAGGAGATCCTCATACATCTTTAGCAATTTTTCAGTATGATCCTTAATACCCCAACCATTGAATGCTTCCGTTGTCGAATAACCATAAAAACCACTCTGAGCTGTTTCTCGAACTGTCTCACAAATACAGCGATGCAACAATTCAAGCATATCCTTGGGATATTCCTCATATAGCTTTGGACATAAAATAGCTGTCAAGCTACCACCATTAAGTGAGTTGCTTCTCCCGGAAACCGGAACAAAATAATTTAGGAGCAACGTCCCGGTTTCATCCAAAGCAAATTTTAGGTTGCTTTGGATCGCATCCAGGAGCAGATGATCAATATAAAAAGCATTTTCCTGCTTTGTCTCGATATACGCTTTGAGAACACAGGGTTGGCTATAGTCATTATGCTCTCGCACTACATATGCGACAGCGTATAATCTCGACTCTCGATCTTGTATTTGATTTATCATTCCATACACCGCCTCTGGATTATCAAAGACATAGCGAGACAAACATGATATTATAGGAAAGAATTGTTCGTCATCTTTCTTAAGCTCAGGTATTATACCGTTCAGCATCTTCCGAATAGTCTGGAACCAATCCGGAGAATTTACTCCGCGGAGGAAATACACCAATAGCCGCCCATCCTTCTGACAAACATCAGTAACAAGAGCCTTCTCTGCACGGGATGGATTATTCACAAAAGCCAGCACAGACAATGTCAACAACTTCAAGTGAAGACGAATATCGGGATCCTCAAGAATACTGCGGGCTTCATCCACGAATTTGGCAGTATCATGACCTCGTTTGAAATCAAGGACTGCCTTGACCGTCGATCGTATCTCCAGGCCTTGAATCTCGTTTTTGAGATCAGCCGAGAACAGACTCCCGGTCTCAGAATAATGACGGGCAAGGGTATATTCATAGAAAGACTGATGAAAGAATGAGACAGCAGATCCCTCACGCCGAATCAGGCCGTTACTTGCCAAATACTCATATGCTCCTTTCTGACTGGAATCAGGAATAAACTGTGGATTCAGAGTTCCAGCAATATGTATTGTTTCAACAATCTTATACATCAACTGCTCCCGCCTTTCTACATCATCCCGGGGAGATGAGTCACAAATAACGGTATTCCAGAGCGCATCGTAAAGTTCAATCTGATTATTGAAGTTAATTTTAGACTTATTCCGCCGAAACAAGATAGAAAATGAATCCAATATTTGAACGATCCTAAGCATCTTGGCCGTCTCTCGATCTATTTTCTTATCAAGACCATCTTCCAGTTTATTAAGAGCTATTGTCACCTCCTTCTCGGTTAGCTCTCCAATCTCAACGATTGTAGATTTATCCTTTAAACTATTCAGGACAGAATCATACTCCAGATCATATTTACGGCACGAAACAACAGCTCTGACATTCGGCCAATTATTCAATGAAGACAATACAGCCATCATCATATTCAGATGCGTTCTATCATTCGTAAGGGATTGAGACAGCGCATCAATCTGGTCAATAATCAAAATTACCTTATCTGCTTCCGTGCTATAATATGCCAATGTATCCTGCATATTGCTCAAAGAGACAGGGTTGCCATTATCATCAATAGCGTCGGACTTGACACACAAATACTTGACACCATTCTCAGACAGTATGGCTATTAAATCTTTCAACACAGCAGATTTTCCGACTCCCGCATCACCCACCAGAAGACAGATATTTCCTTCGTCCTGAACAAGCTCCTTGCTAATCCATTGTACAATCTCATCAACCTGGTGTCGAGGTATATGCGAGTCTCTCACCCCATGCAACTCGGAAGAAATAGCATTGAAGCAGATTTTTTGCCGCAAAGCAAACTGGTCTGCCGAATACTTATCATCCTTGATGGACTCCATCTTCTGTTTATACAACTGACGCCAATGATCGATGGTTGCTTCAACATCCTTTTCACTACATTTTTCGTTGTCTTTAAAATAATATCTCGCCTTAGTTCGGATACGATCAGATTTATTTCTAAACTCTTCGATAGCAGCCGTATCAATATTCCGCCAATAGAATATGCGAGAGTCATAATCGCAAGCTATAAAAAAGACAAGTTCGCCTTTATGTCGTTCCGCATATGCATAGATCGACATGGGAATATCATAATACACTTTCCCTTTTTTCTCCGGATATGTAAGATGCTTGACTTGAACCGAAATTTTTTCTCGTGCTCTTCCGTCGGGGCAAAGGACATCAAGATAACCGTCAATATTCGGCAAGGTGCCACCTTCTTGAAGTTGACGACAATCAACAAGACTATCAGGAAGGAATGTCTTTAGGAACAATATTGACCGACTATCCAGCTTAGTGGATTTTACAACATTAATATTCGGCAGTAGTTCCAAAACACTCATGATTATGTAATTTCTTTAAAAGTTCAGTTCTTATCTTATAATTATCTCTTATTACGAACCCGCTCTCGCACCCTATCAAACACCGTATCCGCCTCTTGCTCATTCAACCCAGCCTTTACTGCTACAGCCAAAAGATCCTCTTTAATTGGTTCGATACTGTCATTGATTGAAGTTGTGCGAAAACCATTAATGCCATCACTGGGCAACAGGTCATAGGCCGGAGCAAAATGCCAATCACCATCCCGATGAATAAAGGCGAAGTTCTTAGCGTGGTCATCCTTGTTGCCGATGAGATAATTGAACACCATCAGTCGATAAACTTTCCACAACTCGGCTACACTATGCGTCAACATGGCGCACACTTGAAAAATATGCTTATAGTCGATACTAGGCAACCGATAATCAGCACCGATAAGACCAGCCACACTAACAACATGCAATTTGCCTTGAGGCGTTCGGTCAAAACGCTCCACTCCAAAGTATTTACCTTCGAAAAGCCGCGTATCAGGCATTTCGATTCCGCACTCTTTAGCAAGCAGCGAATAGCGGAATTCATCCACACCGATACTCTGCGGATCTCTCTTGGCTCGAAACTTTACCAGCCACTCTTTGCCTTCATAACGAGCGAAGATCTTGGGACGTGCGCCACCCGGGGAACCACCACGGTCTTGAAATTCCTCGATGCCTTCCCCCTTATATTCGTCGCTGTCCAATATTCGCTCAGCTTCCAATGCCAACTTTTCGAAATCGGCATAATCCTGTCGAGTCACGACACTATGATCCGGACGGAACTCCAAAGCGCCACGTCCCGACGACCCGACCAATGCGAGGCGATCCAGCAGAGAAAGCTCGCGAGGATTAACCCCCTTTTGCTGCAGGTATCGGTCCAGGATAAGAAGGCCCCATCCATCGGGCAGGCAATCATCGAAGACACCGAATCCTCCCTCAAACGGACGCGGTTTAGCGATAAAGACGCCACTTCGCAAAGGCAACTCAAAGGGAGAAATGGAGAAACCCGAACCGAGCCAATCGGGAGCATATTCAAATGCACACAACCCCTCCTTAGTCAGAGCCAGACGGCCCACCAACCGATCCGCAAGAAGAACTTCGATTTGTTTGATGCTATTCATTTTTCCGCCCCCGTTTACGCGTGACACTTTGCTCATTCAAGACATCATCGAGCGATTGATATTGCCTCTGCGCAAAAAGAGCATCGAACTCCGAAAGAGCATTCAAGGCAAAGCCTATCTGAAGCAGCCCCTTCAACGAAATCTCCCCCGTCTGCTCAAATCTGCGATAGGTTGCGAACTTGATTCCTGCTCTCACAGCCAAACCCTCCTGCGTCAAATCCAACTCCAATCTCCGAGCTTTGACTCTCGCCGCAATCCGCATGGCCACCTCACCTGGATTTAAGACATCAAACGCTATCATATTATTCATAAATGCTATTTATACCGCAGAACAAACAAAATAGTATTCTTTACAAATATAAGGAATATCTTCCATTTAAGCAACATTCACCATGAAACACAGACTACAAAGAGAGATTTCCTTGCATCCAGCCGGAAGTTCTCAACAGAATAAAAAAGTCGGGGTCCGAAATTCGGAACCCGACTACCCTATCCACAGAGTGTGACGGCTACTTCTTCTTACGATACCCGCACTTCGGACATACACCCTCCTCGTTGAGTGCAACGCCGCACAGCGGGCAGCAGTCGATGTCGTTCTTGGTCACGAACTCCGCCGAAGCCGCATTCACACCACTCGTAAAGGTGATCTTGGCGATGTTGAGTTTATCCTTCAGCAGGTCGTAGACAATCTTGATCATCCCCTCGACCGTCAGCGTCTCCTTCGTGACTACCAGACAGCAATCGGGATAGGCCGTGGCCAACTCCGTCTTGAAGGCCGGGCCCTTCTGTAAACTTTCTCTTTTTAGGACAGACTTCAATTAGGCAATAAATATAATTCTTTTTGTTATTCCAATTGCATGTATAGTTCGGTGATTGGTTTCAGATAGGACACCTCAAGCGTAAGCTGTATAAATGTGCAAGGCCGCCCACGCTTGTCTTGGCCTTGCTCAACTCGGAAGCTGAGCTAAATTTGCCTTTCTGAACATCAATCATTGTTATCATATCTCTTTTGCCCTGTACTGTATATTGCCGAGACTCTCATGGGGTCTCCCATTGTTATAATAACAGGTCCTCATCCTTTGGGTCCCCGTTTCACTTTTTCTATGCTTCTGAAGATGTACGCGTCAAGTATATAGCCTTTCTGTAACAGCCGTTGAATCGTTTTATGTATTCGTTCTGTGTCGGACATTTAGGCTTGGTGTAAAGAATGCTTATATTGTCCCCTTTACACCATTCCTGGAAATCCTTTGAAATGAACTCTGGGCCGTTATCGCATCTGATGTTTTTCGGCTTGCCGTTCAGCGAGATTTGCCTTTTCCAATGACTTATTCACCCTTCTTGCCAGAAAAGACATCACAGCTTCCTGGGGAAACGCTACTTTATCGCTGTTATCCATTATATTCAGTACCCGGAACTTCCTTCGGCACTCCACCACAAAGGCCAGAGACCATATCGTGCGGGAGGCTGGTCCAAGGAATCATGACCCTTGCCGGAAGGCGTTTCTTCAAACGGACCCGTTTCTTGTAGTACATATTCTTGTACACACGGTAAACTTCCCAGGGGTTTCATTCCTTTTCTTAATGCCTGAGACATTTGAAGATCTTCCAGAAACCGTCTCCTTATCGCTTCTTCCACTTCCGTGTCATCACGTTTCTCCTATAATATAGTAATACAAACGGTGAATCTCCATCAGCTTGCACGTCCGACGATGCTCAATTCGTATTCCTCTATCGTTATCTGTTTCTTTATCTCTGACTCAAGAGTTTTTCGATCACCTTCTTCAATATCCGATTATCCAATGCCAAGTCTGCGTACATCTACTTCTATTTCCAGTTCTCTTCTTCAAGCTTCTTCAATCTCCTGACCTGGCTTACAGCCATGCCTCTGTATTTCGGCTTCCAATTATACAAGGTGGCTCCAGTTACTCCGTAATCCCGCGCCAATACTTCGGCGGATACTCCGCTTTCCAGATTTTTCATTTGTTCCGCCCTCGAAAAGTTATCATTTTTTCTAATAAAGAACTGTACGCGTTTAGGGGTGGTCACAGAGGATACAATCTAGTAAATATTGTTATTAATAATTTCTAATTTTTGTACTTTTGTATAATTATAATTAATAATAGGATAACATGGAGACATTAAATGTAAAAATTAATAATATTAAAAATATTGTTTCAGCCAATATTGAATTTCCCTTCGACAATGGAATTTATACAATTGTTGGAAGTAACGGTTGCGGGAAAAGCACTATAATGTTATGCTTGGCACAATTAATATCACATCAACTAGACCGTTTAACTAATAGCGATATTAAAGAAGACTCTTTTGTTGAATTTGAAATAAGAGGGGAAAAAGCTAAATGGGTAAATAGATCTGGCAAATGGATAAATGAGGGCTCTTATCTTAAATTTAATGGATTATATGAAGGCAGTTTGTTTTATGGCACCAGATTTGAAGATTCTACCAATATTGAACAAAAAATTGCTTCGGGACAAATAACAGAACAAGAGATTGTTGATGCTGATAATTATGTCAAGAGACAAATGAGTTATATACTACATGGCGATCTGACTCATTATACATCACTAAAAAGAATTAAAAATAAATTTGTAGCACAAAAATTAGCTATTAAAAATAGACCTTATTTTATAAATGTTGATGGATGTTTAGTGAGTCAATATAGAATGAGTTCTGGAGAATGTTTATTGGTTTCTCTTCTTCATTTTTTATATAATTCTATTGTAAGACGTTCCCTTCCTGCAGATCAAAAAATCCTTGTTCTTATAGATGAGTTAGAATTAGCTCTTCACCCTATTGCCGTTTTAAGATTAGTGGATTTCTTAAAAGATTTAGTAAAAGAACATCCTAATTTAGTCATTTATTTATCTACGCATTCCCCTGAGGTAATAAGAACTATACCTCCAATTGACTTATTCAGAATAAATAATAGCGAAGGGGTTATTTCCGCAGAGACAAATTGTTATCCCAGCTATCTTATTCGTGATTTATATAGTAATGTTTCGCCAGATTTTTTATTGTTGGTCGAAGATGAATTAGCTCAGATCGTTGTAAATAAAGTACTCTCAAAATATTCCTTAAGAACAACCAAACTCATTCATTGCGTTCCTGTTGGTGGTTGGGAAAATGTACTTACATTACATAGAGAGCTATATTCTAAAAAAGTTCTTGGGACTAACACAACAATTGTATCTATTTTAGACGGAGATATTGCAAAAAACTTAACCAGGGAACAAATGAAATTACCTCATTTGTTTTTACCAATACCAAGTATAGAGAAATTTTTATATAGTGTTATTAAAGAGAACAAGAATCCAAAACTAAAGCGCATAATTAATGATAAATATTTTATTGTACATTCCCTTGATGAGATCATTTCTCAATATAATAAAGGCACATTAGCTGGAAGTTCTGACAATAACAAAAATTTCTATAAAAGACTAATTCTTGAGTTAAGTAATATTGGGACAAAGGAGGCCGTATTTATATCTGGACTCTGCGACGACATTATTGATAATATAGATGTAAGTAAATTTATAGAATCACTAAAGAAGCTATTAAAATAACTGCCATGCCTATATATGATACTGTTTCTAAGCGTGTGTCTGGGGGGGGGTAATGGCAAACCAACAAAAAACGAAAAAAAGAGTAGATTTATGGACTTTGACAAAGGAACAACTGTCCGAATTAATATGCAAACATTCGGAGCGGGAAAATGGCCTTCAGGATCTGTTGGAGATCTTGTTGGAGAGTATGATGCTTTCGGAGCGCCGGGAATATCTCCGGGAAAACTCCGCATCAGGGAATAAATGCAACGGCTTTCGCCCGGGACATAGTTACAGTCATGGCCGTACGCTGACGTTCCGGATACCTCGAGATCGCTACGGGAATTTTCATCCACGGATTCTGGCGATCCTTCGCCATCAGGAAGATGAATGCGAACGCCTTGCCGGAACGCTGTATACGAAAGGACTTAAGCAGAAACAGGTTGGCGAGGTATTCCAGAATATCTATGGCGAGCACTACAGCAAGGCGAGCATTTCGCGGATACTGGAATACCTTCGTGAAGATGTCTCGCAATGGCTCGCGCGCTCTGGAGACTTATTACCCGATCGTCTTCATCGATTGCGTACACATGAAGATCCACCGCAAGCGGAGCGTGGAGACCGAAGCTTTCTATGTAGTGCTCGCCGTGCGTGAAGACAAGCGGCGTGAAGTGCTGGGGATCTTCAACAAGCCCACGGAGAGCGCCCTGGGCTGGGGCGAGATGCTCACAGGGCTGCATGAACGAGGCGTTCGGAAGATCGGCCTGGTGTGTGCCGACGGGCTGAAGGGTCTGGAGGATGTCATCAGTGCGGTCTTTCCCGGAGCCCCGCTGCAACGCTGTACGACGCATCTGAAACGCAATCTGCTGAGCTGCGTGCGCAACGGCGACAAGGGGAGAGCTGGCCGAGGATCTGCGGCAGGTCTTCCGTACGGGGAATAGCAGCTATACGGTAGAGAGGGCCTGGAAACAATGGCTGGCACTCTGTGAGAAATGGGAGCAGGATTACTGCAGTTTTCGACGACGTGCGGAGGATCCGGCTTACAAAGCCTACTTCACCTATCTGAATTACGAGGCAAGGATTCAGTCGATGATCTACACGACGAACTGGATCGAGCGTCTGCAGAAAGATTTTCGACGGGTTACACGCATGCGGGGAGCCATGCCCAACGAGGAGTCGGTTCTGCTGCTGATGGGCAAAACGGCCATGGATAAGAAATCCTATCTGAGGCCGGTGCCGCGGATCGATCTGGATCGGGAATTATTCCCCGAGTGAAGAAAAATAAGAACAACACGCCCCGGCGTGTTGTTCTGAAACCAAGAATCGCTATATTTACATATCTGAAGAATCTGAAGAAACCTTCCTAGACACACTTTTTGAAACGCTACCGCTCTTGATATGTTTGACATAATATCAAATTGATGAAGGATAACTTTAACTAAGCTAGTTGCATTTCAATGTCATAGATTACTTTGGCTATGTTTAACACTCTTCTGATTAAATAATTTTTGCGTTTTGTTTTAGAGCATGATATTATTAAAAACTATACATATCATGTTCTACTAATTGGCCCATTAGTATCTCCAAATATTGAATAAGAGAAATACAACGATCCATCTCTGATGTAGTCAATGGTGTCATTAGCCCAGATGAATGCGATCCTGCATGCATTGTTACTTTTTGGTATATCATAAGTGATTGCAGTATCTCATGTAATTTTGTTAGTTCCGTTTGACTCTTGTATTTATTAATGACTGTCTCTAAATTCGTTTTGAGAGTACATGTAGGAGAAGCGTTTATATTAGAAATAATTTCATCTACCATGTCAAATGTGTTGCGGCCGGATTTAGTAGATCTATCGAAATAGTAGTAGTAGTCTTTTGATGCATTAATCGCTTTTATGATCTGCCCTGTCTCGGTAATTTCACCTATACTTAGCAATCCTGACAATTCTGCAACCAAATATTCAAATCGCTTTCTAATATCATTGGGTAAAGAATTTGGACGTCTTCTTCTTTCGAATTGTTTTCGTAGTTCTTTCCCGGTGAGAAGGTCGTCGATTGTATAAATACTAGACTCATCCTTATGTTCCAGTAATTTATATGATTTCCATTTATTATCTTCCCTCCAAATCTTCCTGAAAAAATTATCGATTTGATTAAAAAATGATGGACTATGTGTCATTATGATTTTTTGCCAATCTCCTAAATAATCATGAATGTATTTGATAAGAAATGTTCTGTTCGCAGCATCTAAACTTGTAATAATATCATCTAAAACTAAAAGTTTGTTAGGCTCTCTTTTCTCATTAAGTTGTGCAGCAGTTAATAGAAATATTAGTATAATGATATGGAGTTTACCTTCATTATAGAATACTGAAAGATCGCGGCTACTTTGCAGTTGTCTTTGATTGTCTTTGATTGTCAAATACCATTTGGGCCTCTCAAAGAGTAGGTTAACTTCTATGTTAGGTTCATTAAATTCTTTAGAAATAGTTGTATTAATAAGTTCTTTTATATCGCCCTGTTTTGTTGTTATGAATTCAGAAGGATCATCTATGCCAACTAAAGTAGTTTTTAATAAATCAACTAATTCAATTGAGTCCCCAATTTCCAAATTCGTCCGATTAATCATGCAAACATTATAACCGGTAGGAGTTGTCGAATCTGAATACGGTATTCCATCTAGAGTCATGGTGAATCTAGTACCTGGTAATTTCTGATGGTTGTATGAATCAAGAATATCTTTCCGGTTATTTTGAATATCAGCAGGAGAAGTTAGTCTATTATCACATCTTTGGGAAAAAATTTTATTAGTATAAAACCATAATCTTATTGCTTCGTAAATTGAACTTTTTCCGCTGCCATTTTCCCCATATATTAAGGCATTTTTGGAGTCAAAATCTATTTCTACCGGATTGAAGAAAGCTTTAAAGTTTTTAAGATATAATTTATTCATTGTCTGTTCCTAAGAAAAAATTAACTAATAAGTTTTTCATATGATTATTCCTCATTTCCCAATCATTATAACTGAATTTAGAGGAATTTAAGATTGAAGTTACGTAGTTATTTTTTGATGTCTTATAATATTGATATTTATCTTTGTATGTGATATATCTTTTGGGAATGTCCAATACAACAAGATTACCAATGCTATTGCAGATATCGTTTAGGTTGTTATGGGCCCATCCATCATCAAGTAAGTCTTCATCACGTAAATTTACGATCTTGTCAATGTTATATTTCTTTGGTATTGCAGCTTGAGTGTCCAAAAGATATGCAAGTAGGGCGTATGCATTCTTCAATCTGCCAAGATGATCAAATGTTTCAGTTGAGATATCACTCCGACAATAGTCATCGATCGTATCACCTTGACTGATTTGCTTTATTATTGGATATATGCCAAATTTGACAGAAGAAGTACTTCCCGTATATAAACAATAGCGAATCAATGATTGCAGAAAATTTACAAAAGCCTTTTTCTCATTTGGCAATTCGATCTCATGGTTAAATACGTAGACTATTGTGGCATACATTGGGTACTGGTTGGTATATTCGTTCAGTACTTGCAGCCATGGCCCCGGTTCATCGATTCCCCCTTCACATGATGTTCTTCTAATATATTTAATTGCGTCTAGAATCTTATATAAATCTGTTAGTACTGCGTCATATGAAGAGTATGTTAATGGAGAGCGCGGGTCATTTGTGAAAAAGTCTCGAAGTCTCTTTTCGCTTGTAGTAATCCCATTACGGCCTCTGACAACATGAGAATAAAAACGGAAAATCTCATCGATTGATAACTTCAATTCATTGCATACAGACTTAAAATCCACCCATTGACTGATAAAATCCTCTCGTTGATTTTCTGTTGATGCGCTATTATATAATCGGGCTTTGAAAATATCCGCATCTTCCAAATCTAAGCCTCTATTATTTATTGTCTCAAATATTGTAAGAGCCTTATCATTAGCTTCTATTTCATTATCTGCTGTCTGAACAATAGGAAGCATTGATACGCGTTTCATCAAAAATTGAGCGAAGAGGGTAAGTTCAGGCTCATTGGTTAATAGGCCAGAATACTTAAGTTGTTCATATAAGTATAGCATATTGGCCTCAAATAGTGTTTTACACTTATTCTCGGTGAGAACATTGGATTTTGATGTTAATTCATCATAACGAGATTCCAATACATCCTTCGTATATGATGATATTTCTTTAATTGCATCGTTATCTTTATTCTCAAAGATTAAAGATTTTATTTTCGGTTCGTTTGTAGAACCTTTCCAAGGTACAATGGAAAGCGCAGAGCGAAGAGTGTTAATATCTTCTAACCAAAGCGATAGTATTTTGATGAGCATCCATATTGTAATCAAGCGTTGCTGACCATCGACGATGAAGTTTTGGCCGGTCATGTCATAATCTTTACTTCGCGCGATTATAATGTTACCTAGAAAATACTGTTCTTTATCGTCATATGCACTTTTTAAGTCGCGAAATAAATCCGCGCACTGATCAAATGTCCAAGAATATGGTCTTTGGTATTCAGGCACTATGTACTGTTCTGTTGTGGAACAAAACATCAATTCTATATTTTTTTGTTCTGC
>ERZ839741.1637-NODE-1637-length-23280-cov-4.554144_pt1 | contig 23280 bp, 27 predicted proteins | sample MGYA00519880_ERZ839741 | MGnify/ENA primary metagenome ERZ839741 (study PRJEB31850, sample SAMEA3708851) | human gut metagenome | biome: human gut; feature: human-associated habitat; material: faeces | place: China | collected 2014 ...
AAATCTGCTGCTTTCAGCTTCGGTGGTTCGAATCCACCCGCGCCCACCAAGAAATAGCACCTAGAAACGTAAGTTTCCGGGTGCTTTTCTGTTTATGTAACCCACTATGCAACCCACTTTTTCAGCTTGATTTTGAAAGGCGGTCTCCATGCATCAGGAAGCGTCCAATAAAACGATCATCCTCGACCCGGATGAACCATTTTATGTTACGACACTGGCCGAACTGGCTGCGGCGATTCGGCTCTACCAGGCACAGCTGGAGAGACAGCGGTGGACAAAACTTCTATAAATACAAAAAACAGCCCCGAGGGCCAGATGGCTCCCGGGGCTGTTGCTATGCTATGGACTTACAGCGGTGCGCTCAGTGCACGCTGTTCTTCTTCTGCTCGTAGACCTCATCGGCAGCGAGGGCGGCCTGGGTGAAGCTGTTGTTGTACCACCAGTTGACGAGTGCTGCCACGGTGGTGCAACCAGCAGTGATAGCCTGCTCCAGCTGGGCGCTGTCAATGGGCAGGATGGGCTTGCCGCAGGCGCTGAGAATCTGATTGGTCAGGGCCAGCAGGAGCACGGCGGTGCGGGCCACGGTGCCGGCGGAGACGTTGCGGTTGGTGTTGGTGATATGTGCGTTCATAGTCAGTTCCTTTCTCTTTCGTGTTCGTTAGCTTCTAAATCTGCGATGCGGTGGTTGGCCACCTTCATCTGCTCTTCTAAAATCGGCACGCGGCGGGCGAAGTTGTTGTGCTCCCGCACCTCACGGGTCAGCTCCTCCAGCTTCGTGTCGGTGACGGCCTGGCTGCGGCTGTTGGCGATCATCACGCCGATCAGCGTGATGGCACCCGTGATGAGGGCAGCGATAACGCTCTCCATTGGTCTCACCCCCTCACAGCGTCCATCTGCTCTTTTTGGTGCGGGTGTCCACATGGACCCAGCCCCTGGCCCGGCCTGGCTTGACCGGGTAGCGGCCCACACCGCCCCAGCCGGGCATCAGGCTCTCGGCATAGGCGGCAACGGCCAGCGGGTCGGTGTCCTGCACCTGAATGTCCGCTGCCCGGCCCAGCAGGTGCTGGCTGCTCTTGGCTCCACCCACGGCCGCGTTGTGGGCCGCCGTGCGGTACCCGCTGGTGATCGTGACGGGCTTGCCGAAGTGCTCTCGGATGCACTGCAAAAGCACCACAAGGCTTTCGTCGATCATCACGACGTCGCTGCCGTCGCGGCAGCGGAACTCGCGTACCTTAAAGCCCGGTGCCAGCAGTTTGGCACCGTCCTTGGCAAGACTGTATTGCTTGATTGCCATAGGCTCACTCCTCGCTCTTATTGCCGGTCTTTTCGGCCAGCAGCTCGGTCAGTTCTTTGTACTCGGCCTCGGTGATGCGGCCGAGGGCGTAAAATATATCAATTTTTTCCGCAAGGCCAGCGGTCTGGCCGCGCTCGATCAGGCGTTTACAGATACGATACAACATAGGTTTACCTCCTTATGCGGTGGTGTCAGTGGTAGTGTCGTCGGTCAGCCCCAGTTCCAGCATGGCGACGCGGTATTCCTGATCTACCGCCAGGGCGTCCGTGTCCGCCTGCGCGGACTGCGTCTCGGTCAGCAGCTCTGCCAAGGTGGGGTAGTGGTAGCCGGAGAGCCAGAGCTCGATGGCATAGCTGTAGCTCATGTTGCTGTAAGGGCCTTGCACATGCAGCGTACCGTCTGCCTGGAAGGTCATGGTGCATACAACCTCCGCCGGCGTAGTACCAAAGACATGGCTGGTGTTGCCGCCCCGTACCAGGTCAAATTCGGCCCCGGTATAAGTGTCGCATTTTGTCTTGATGTGGACATAGTCCACCCCGTCGGGGATGGAGACATCATAGGTCTTCCACTTGGTGGGGCTTTTTGTGTGGTAGTTCCACACCAGCCGGGGCTCCGACTTTACCGCCACGGCGGCAGCGATCTTGTCATTGAGCGTTTTGGCGCTCAGGGTGCCGTCCACAGCGATGTCCAGATAGTCGCCCACCTTCACGCCGCCCAGCTGGTCCGCTGTGGCGGCAGGCAGGGTGTAGGGGGTGCCGAACTTGGCGTCCGCCTCGGACTTTTTGTAGTAGTCAGAAAAGTCCACATTGACGGACGAGTCTTTCCAGGCCGAGGTAGCGGGGTTCCACACCCAGATGGTGCTGTTTTCCGCAACGATCGCCCAGGAACCAGGGACCGCTGTGGGGTAAGCGTCACGCAGGTCCTGAGCGGTGCTGTAGTAGCCCTTGCAGCCGTTAGCGATGAACGTGATCTGGTCCGCTGCTTTTTTGGCGGAGCTGGCGTTATCCTGTGCGTTTTTCGCATCCGCAGATGCAGACGCAGCTGCCTTCTTGGCAGTGGTTGCAGAATTTTCCGCAAGCGTCACCGCCTTTTTCGCCGCCTGCTGTGCCTCCAGGCAGGTAGACACATAAGACAGCCATGAGGACGAAGAGACGCCGGTGACGAAGAAATAGCTCTGCACGGCCACATCATCCGGGTAAGCGGCCCCGCCCACCCGGACAATGATGTCAAAGGTGCGCAGCTCGTAGCCGGTATCGGGGCCCATCACACACAGGTTGACGTGTACGTCGCCGGGGCGGCGCAAGGCCTGCTCGGCCAGCTCCAGTGTGATGATGTGGGGGCTGTCGGCGTCCACAGTTACGGCGGCGTGCTTGCCGCTGGCGGTGAGGATCTGGTCATACCAGCCAAAGTTGTTGGCTCCTTCGCCCCGGTACTGCACGGTGTACACCGCACCTTCCGGGGCCTTGTACGGGGTGCCGCCGTTGTAGAGGGCCATGCCGATGAACCGGCTCTGCGCGTCCGACTGCATCACCGGGACGACGGGCGGCGCGCTTTGGGACTGAAAGTCCATTTTAAGGATCTGCATTCGATGCCTCCGAAGTGTCCGGGTCAGTGTACTCGATCACGTCGCCGGAATAGGATTTGCTGCCGGAAGAAATGGTGCCCGCCACGCTGTTGAGCTGCACGGCGTTCTTCTCGGCATGGTAGGGATAAACGGTATACTGGGCCACCTGCACGGTGGTGTTGGTGTGCCGGTCGCGGTCCATGAGCACCACTTTGTCATACAGGCCAAAGGACAGGTGTGCGTACTTGTCCGGGGCAAGCCGGGCCAGATCCGCAACCTGACAGCTGTAGGAGCGTTTGGGGAACGCCGCTGCTTTGACCAGGGCGTCGGCTTTGATCTTCAGGGCGGACTTGTCCGAGATGGAGCTGTCCGTTTCGCTGTGCCAGATGACACGGCTGTCATAGTCGTGGCACTGCGCCTCCACACTGATATCGCCCTTCCCGTACAGCAAAAGGGCGGTATAGTAGCTGTCGCCGGTCTCGGCCTTACCTTTATAGTAGGGCTGTTCGGTCAGGTTCAGCTCATCGGTAAAGTAGGCGCCCTGCGGGGTGCGGGTGCTGGGATCCACGATGATCATCTGGCAGGCAGTGGATGTGCCCGGTACCAGGAACCGGAGCGGGTAATTCTTCCACACGTCCACGGCTTTCTGGGCCAGTTCCAGCGGGCTGCCGGTGAACTTTTCAATCGCCAGTTTCTCGGTGGCCTTGTCCGGGGCAGTCAGCTCCCAGCCTGACAAGTTGGAAATGGCCCGCCGGAGGGTGTCAGCCATGGTCTGCGGGCCTTTGCTCCAAATGCCGGTGGACACATAGTTGTTCCAGTTCTTCAGCAGGGTGGTACACAGGCTGTCCAGATCCAGCACGGCCTCGTAGTCGGTGGAGCTGCGCCCCACGTTGATGCTGGACAGTGCATAGGTCTGATCTTCGGTCTTTTCCACCAGCCGCACCCGCTCGGTGAGCAGGCGCATCTGAGGATGGCCGCGGGGCAAGCTGAACTTGATCTCATCTTCCCAGCCGTTCCAGTTGTGCACGATGCAGTAATCATCACAGTCCAGCGGGGTGTGGCTGCCGTCTGCTTTTACAATGGCAAGCACGGGCAACGCCTCCTTTACACAAAAATGGGGTAGTATTCGACGTAGCTCTGTCCGGTGTGGGCAAGGCTGTTTTCTCCGGCCCGGACGGTGGGCCAGCCGGAAATGCCGGTGACGGCCTGAAACAGGTTCTGGCCGTTGCACAGCACCTGCCGGGTGATGCCGTCCACGCACACGGTGTCACCGGCCTGCAGATCTTTGAGCACGCAGCTGCCGCCGTTAGGGTAGTGCACGGTGTGGCTGCCGGCCTCCGTTACCGTCTCTGTGATGCGGCACTCCATCTGCGGGGCGGTGCCCGCCACGAAGAAGGACTGCGTGTCTGTCGGAAGCACCAGCGTTTCCAGTGCCCCGTGCCGGTAGCCTGCCAGCGTGTAGGTGCAGCTGAGGATGCAGCCGTCGGTGTCCTGCTCCTGTGCCTTGCCGCTGTCCAGCAGCAGGGCTGTGTAGGTGCCGCCGTCCGGCAGGGCCAGCTCCACCGTGCCGCCCAGAAAAGCCGCCGTCAGGGCGCTGCGCTTAGCTGCTGCGTCGGCGGGGCTCGTGCCGTAGATGTCCACCGGCAGAGAGATGGAGCGCAGGCCGTACTGGGTGGAGCAGAAGGTGATCCGCCCGCCGGTGTAGCTGGTAAGGTAGTTCTGAGTGAGGGCGCTGCCGCTGACATTCCAGCTGGACAGCAGCAGGGCCCCGAACTCGCTGGCCCCGTGGTCATTGACGTAAAAATCATCATTCATGGTTCATCACCTCCGGAAGCCCAGCTCCTCGTCCATGTAGGACGCGGTGGTGCGGGCCATTTCTCTGCCGTCCACGTTGAACACCGCCGTCAGGCTGCCGGTGTAGCTGGCTGTGAGCTGCTGCGCTGCACTGGAACCGGTGCTGTTCTGGGTGCGGGAAATGCTTTGCTGGTTTGCAGCGGAAGCGGCCTGCGTGCGGCGGGTGAGCTCGGCAGCGGTGATCGTGTCGCTCTGGGTGTAGCCGCTGCTGTCCGGGTGCGGCAGGGCCGGTGTCTCGTCGGAGGCGCTGCCGTCATCGGCAGAGCCGCCTTTGCGGCCATACTTCTTCCACAGGAACAGCCCCAGTCCGGCAATACCGGCCACCAGCGCAATGATGGCAAAAACCTCCGGGTGGGCTGCGATCAGGCCGCCCACCTTGCCCACAAGGCCCGCTACGGCCTTGCCGATGGTGCCAATGCCGGACACGGCGGCGCCCACCAGCTTGCCCATGCCGCCGGAGCCGGACAGCCCGCTGGCAATCTCACCAATGCCCTGGATTGTGGCTCCGGCACCGTTTTTGATGCCGCTGCCCAGGATGCCGGACACGGCCTCAAAGGCCTGCTGCAGCCCGCCTCCGGCGTAGGCCTCGTTAATGGCGGCCAGCGCTTTCTTGGCCCAGGCGGAGACGGTCTCCCGCTGGCTCTGGGTCACCTGGCCCCAGATGAGCTTGGCCACTGTCTCGGCAATGCCGGCCCAGTCTTTGTTTTTGACGGCGGAAATGCCGTCCTTGATGATGCCAAAGATGCCGCTGCCCAGCTCGGACTTTGCCCCGGACAGGGCCTCGTCAATGCGCTTCTGGGTGGCAGTGACGGAGGTGTCGATCTGCTGGGCGGATTCCTCCACCTTGTCCTGCACGCCGTCCACATAGGTGATGATCTTCTCGTAGGTCTCGCGGCCGCTGGCACCGATGCGCTCCCCGGCCTCGGTGACGGTCTGCTCCACATGGCGGGACCCGTCGGCATAGATCTTGGTCACCTCGGCAGTGGTGACGGTGGCCCCGTCCTTGTAGCTGGTGGCCGTTTTCTTGGCCGTGTCGGTCAGCACCTTGGACATGTCGGCGTAGGACTTCGTCACCTTCTGGGTCACGCCGTCCACCTTGGTGGTCACCAGGGTGTATTCCCGCTCGACGCCGTTGACCATCTCCTTGCCGGATTCGGTCACCTTCTCGGTCAGGCGGTCAAACTCCTTGCCGGTGCTGTCACGGATGTGCTCGTTGACCGATTCCACCGTGGTCTCCACCTGCCCAAGGGCGTTCTGGGAATAGGTGGTGTAGTTGTCGGTGGTGGAGCGCAGGACGGTCTCGGTGGCTTTCTTCGTGGAGGATTTGGTGCCGGAACTGCCGGAGGAGGACGGGATGTCACTGACGATGACCCCGCCGCCGGTCAGGTCGGCCAGCTCTTTCTCCGTCTGCGCCTGCTGCACCCGGCTGTCGTGCAGCTGTTGGCGGCGCTGGCGGTCGGCATCCGTGACAGTGCTCTTGGACTGGGATGCTTTCCAGCCCTCGTAGGTGTCAAAGGTAGAATAGCCGTCCTTGTTCAGGGCCTTGTTGAGCTTGAAGCTCAATCTGTCCAGCCAGCCGATGACCGTGGACAGGGCATTCTGTGCCGTGTTGGCCACGGCTGTGAACGCAGAGTTCACGCCGGTGCGGAACGTCTCGCTGGACGCATAGGCCGTGCCAAAGGCCCCGGCCAGAGCACCCAGCAGGGTGACCACGATGCCGATGGGGTTGGCGTTCATGACAGCGTTCAAAGCTGCCTGTGCCCCGGCTGCCACGGTGGCTGTGGTCTTATAGGTGACAAACGCCCCGCCGATGCTGCCCAGCAGCGGCAGCAGGACGTTTGCATTGTCGATGCAGCCCTGCACGACGCCAACGAGGATGGACAGTTCCGGGGTGGTCTGCCGCACGGCATCCAGCATGCCGTCGATGCCGTTGGTCTGCCAGCCCTCTTTGCAGGCAATGGCCAGATCGTTGCACTTGGTTACCGCCTCGCCAAAGGCAGTGGTCAGATCTTCCATGACCACGCCCGCCAGCTGGGTGGCGTTGTCCTTCAGGGTGGACAACCGGCCATTGAGCGTCTGGCTCTGGGTGGCCATGCTGTCATAGTAGCGGCCACCTTCTTCGGCAGCGGCCTGCAGCGCCTGGGTCAGGACATCGTAGGTGATGGTCATGCTCTGCACGTCCTGCACGGACTTGCCCGTGTAGTCGGCCAGCACCTGATAGATGTTGATGCCCGCCATGGCGAACTGCTTGATGTCCACGCTGGTGGCTTTGCCCTGGTTGGCTACCTGCTGCAGGTTCTGGGCCATGCGTTCCAGCTCGGCAGACCCGCCGCCGGTGGCTGCCACCGCGTCGCCCAGGGCAAGGATGGTCTTGCGGCTGTACTCGGCGTTCTCACCGGCAGAAATGAGGTATTCGTTGGACTTGACCAGCGTAGCCGTGTCAAAGGGCGTGCGGGCTGCGTCTGCCTGCATGGCAGCCAAAGCAGCGTTGGCCTTTTCCGCGTCGCCCAGCAGGTTGGTGAGGGCGGTTCTGTATTTCTCGATCTCTGCGTTGTAGGACACGCCGGTGGAGATCAGGGTCTTGCCGGCGTCCACCACCTTGTCCACGCACTTGGAGATGATGTTGCCGATGGCCACCTGCCCCGCGGTAAACTGGGAGACGACTTTTTCTTTCGTTTCCTTGGCGGAGCGCTGTGTTTTCTGGCCGGCAGAATCGGCGTCCGTGCCCACTTTGTCGGAGGTCTCTTTGCTGGTCTTTCGAACCTTTGCCCCGGCGTCGGCGGCTTCCTTCTCGCCCTTCCCGGCAGCGCTCTTGACGGCAGCGGCGGCCTTTTGGGCCGCTTCTTCCGTTTCGGACACCACGCTGTCGGCGGCCTTGGCGGCGGCAGAGGCGGTTTTCTGGGCCGCCTGTTCCGCTGCCTGTTCTACCTGGTCAAGGCCCTCCTGGGCCCCGCTGGGATCGGTCACGACGCCGAAAACGACCTCGCCGTCATGTTCGCGTGCGATGGTGCATCACCTCCCGGAATGCTCTTTCTGGTATTCGGCCTGCCTGGCAAGAATGGACGCCTTGCGGTCTGCCATGGACACATAGCGCCGGGCCGTGCCGCCGGCCTCCGCAGGCAGGGCGTACACCCGGCGCAGCTTCTCGTATTGCTCCCGCATTCCCTTGGGCATGTCGGTCAGATCTTCGGTGCGATAGCTGATGATCTTGCAGATGCGGCACTCGTCCGGCAGGCTCCGGAACAGGGCCATGAAGTCCCACCAGTGCAGCTGCGCCGTGCGCAGGTCGATGCCGTAGGTCTGCAGAAAGGCCGCCCAGATCAGGGGGCCGTCTACCGCAAAATCAAAGCCCCGGGGCATTTCCCGGAACGCCTCCGCGCTGCGCTTCTCCCGCTCGGATTCCTCGGCGCCACAGCGGTAAAAGTCCAGAAAGGCGTCGAGGTTGTCCTTTGTGAGCGGGCCATGTATGAGCACCCGCTGGGCGTAGTCCTGCAGGGCGGCTTCCTGCTCGGGTGTGTGGGCCCGGGCGGCCATGTTGTCGTAGGTGACCCACGCCCGGAAGTCCGTCTCAAAGCCCTGCGGCAGGCTGTCGGTCAGGTAGCAGTCCGGGCGGGTCATGCCTTGGCCCGGCGTGCTGCCCGGCGCTGCTCCCGGTTCATGGGCATGGGGATGGGTGCCGGGATGGAACTCTTGGCGTCCTTCATGGCTTCCCGGTCGATGGGCTGCAGGGCGGCCATGCGTTCCAGTGCCTCCGGGTTGGCAGCGGCATTGAAGTCGGCAAGCAGCTGCATCAGATCTTCCAGGTCATCCACGTCGATGCCCAGGCGCTGGTCGTAATCCTCGCCCAGCAGATCCGCAAAGAAGTCATCCAGGATCTCGTTGAACTTGATGAGGTATTCGTCATCTTCCTTGTCCAGCACGTTCAGCGCCGCCATGGCTGCCTTGTAGCCCTGGATGTACCGCTTGTAGTCCTTGCCTTTGGTCACCTTAAAATCGAATTTCACGTTGCGAAGAATCATAAAAAGCTCCTTTCGTTGAGCCCTGCGCCGGTGCTGCCCCGGCTTGATCTGGCTGGTTCAGGGCATAAAAAATCCCCGTCCGGGGAGGTGGACGGGGACATGCTTGTGGGAAACTCAGGTGGCGCTGTAGGTGTACTCCTTGGGCTTCTCCACACCGGAGACGGTGACAGAGATGCCGGCGTTATTGCCTGCGCCATTGGAGGCGTCGCCGTTGACGATGACGGAGGCCTTGCCGGTTTCACCCTTGCCGGTGAGCATGGAGAAATAGACATACGGCACGATCACGGCGCTGCCGGTGCCGAACATCACGGCCAGGCTGGTGACCCAATCCTGCCAGGCGTCGCCGTGGGTGCGGTCGCCGGAGATGGAGAAGGTGCGTTGTGCGCTGGTCTTGATGGTGGCGTTGCCCTTGCGGATATACTGCTTGTCCTGGGTGCCGGGGTTCACGGCGGCGGAGTGCTCGGTGATGCACTCCTGGCAGACGATGTAGTCATTCACATCCTTCTGGGTGTCAGCAGTCTGGAATGCCAGCACGAAGTCGTCCGTCATTTCCAGGCCGACATAGTCTGCACTGGGGGTGATGCCGGTCATCACTTCTTTAACGGTCATAAAATCGCTCCTTTCGGTTGATAGTAGATCAGCTGCAGCTGGATCTGGGCGCGGCAGGCCCCACCCTCGGCCTCGAGGATGTAGCCGCTGGAGGTGACAGACACCTCCCGGACGGTGCGCCCGCTGCCCAGCTGCGGGAAATTGCGGGCCCGGTTCTGGCTGGCCACCCACTCGGTCAGGTCGTCCCAGAAGCCGGAGGCTGCGGCCTGCTGGGCGGCGTTGTCCGGGCTGTAGACGGTGTGGGAGGCCAACACATAGTTCTTGAGCCGGAGCGACCCGCTGAAATAGTGCTTGAGCTCCGGTGCGCCGGGCATGTCCAGGATGGTGTACTCCTCGGCGTCGCCGGTCAGGCCTCCCACCCGGAACGCCACACCGTCCTCCTGTGCAGAGGCCACCAGCGGGCAGGTGCGCAGCCAGTCCCGCATGGCCTGAATGGCAGGGGTCATCTGGTTTCCTCCTTCATCACTGCTTTCCAGAACTGGTTCCATGAGACTTTGTTGGCGTCCTTGCTGCGCTCGGCCCAGTAGCTGCCGCGCAGGCCGGTGTCACCGTGCAGGCCCTCGCCCTGGGGGTGCAGATAATACTGAGGTCTTGCATAGGGCGTTGACCAGATGATCTCACCGGTCTCGTAGTCGGTGGCCAGCTGGGCAGAGTTGTCCAGCATACCGGTGTCAAAGGGCACCAGCGGGTGGGTGTCCCGGATGATGCGCTGCATGAGCTTGCCTCGGCCCGTGACCATGGCCCGGGTCAGGTTGGCCCCCACGTCCTTGTTCCAGCGGATATGTGCCTTGCACTTGCCGCTGCGGTGCTGCACTGTGAACAGGGTGCCCATGGGCGTTGTGATGGTCAGGCGTCCGCCGTGGCTCTTGTCCCAGATGGTGGCCATGCCGTCATCTCCCTTCCACATGCCAGTGCGGCAGCAGGGGCTCCCGGTTGTCCGAGACTGCCGCCACCGTGCAGCAGGGGTGCGTCTTTTCCAGCCGGGCGTATTCCTCGGCGGTCAGGCTCTGCACCGCACCCTGCACCACCTTCCAGCCCCGCTTGAGCGTCCAGTGCTTTGCCTTTTCGGCAGCGGGCAGGGCCGCCCACTGCACATAGGGCAGGTAGCCCAGGGTGCACACGCTGGCCGGGATGCGGATTTGGATGGTGCGCTCGGGGTCCTTGCTGGTGCCGGTGCCGGAGGTGTCCAGCTTCTCCCGCCAGCTGCAGGCCGGGAACACCCAGCACTTGGGCGTGTCGGTGTCGGCCTTGGGGTCATGGATAAGGTTCACAACGGTAACGGTCGTGGTCATCTCATTCAATCCCCCTGTACAGCAGGCCGTGGGGGTCCGCCCCGAGGGCGGCTTCCAGCACATGCCAGGCTTCAAAACGCACGGCGGCGCTCAGGCTTGTGTTGGCCGCAAAGGTCACAGCATAGCCGTCATTGGAGACGCTCTGTGCGCCCGGTGCAGCACCCACAGCCAGCTTTGCAGCCAGCAAATCCACGATCTGGGCGCAGGCATCCGCCAGCATCTGACGGCAGCTCTCGCACACGGCGGCATGGGGCTCCGCCTTGCCAAAGGTAGCGCTGTCGATGAGGCGGGACGCCCGGCTGCACAGCACCCCGAAGGCCGCTTCCGGCGCCGTACCGCCCGCCGCCTGGTACTCCGGGTAGGTGCAGTAGTTCATGGGCGGGGCCCTCCTTACGCCTCGATGCGCTTGATGTACAGGGTCTTGGGCTTGGACACCTTGATGCCGTACACCTTGCGGCCCTGCACAGCGGACGCGCCAATGTACTTGCCGGAGCCGCCCAGATCCTGCAGGTGCACGGGGGTCTGCCACTCCATCACACGGTGGCACCAGTTGGGGTGGCCGCAGATGAACTCGGTGGTAGTTTTCTTGGTGCTGACACGGGTGGTGTTCTCGAAGTCCATGTTGCTGGATTCGTACACCGCAAAGCCGGCGATCTGACCCACCGCACCGGTCTGCACCAGCTGCTGGGACAGGTCACCCTGCTTGATGAACTTGTCATCCTGCATGAGGATCTCCAGATACTCAGGGCTGACGATCATAAAGCGGCCGGTCTGGGGCACGCCGTTGCGGCTCAGGGTGCGCTTGGCGGCCAGAGCCTCTTTGTAGGCGGTGGAAGCGGTGCAGGCGGTCTTGGTGGCGCTGATGGTAGCACCGGTTGCACTCTGCAGCGCCTCGATGGACTTCTTGTCGATGGACAGGGCCATGGAGTAGGCGGCGCTGTCCAGACGCTCGGCGGTGATGCCGTCGGGCACGGATGCAGCGTCAAAGCCGTCGATGATCTCATTGACAGCCTCGTCGTTGTCGATGTCCAGATCCAGATAGGTGGTGGTGCCGGCATCGGCATCCACGCCGTTTGCCTTGTCGTATGCCTTGACGGCCACCTCGGTGTCACGCACCGGGATCTTGACCTTGCCGGCCTTGGGGCTGCCCTCGTAGCGGGTGTTGAAGATCGCACCGTCACGGGTAACCAGAGTGGCCCGCAGCTTTGCGTCTACCAGAGCGGAATACCGCTCCTGATTTGCATGTGCCATGTTGAACTCCTTTCGTTTTACAGGTTCAGTTCGGGATTCAGGGACTTAAAGGCGGCTTCCACACCATTGGATTCGTTGGCGGGCGGTGCGCCATGCTCAGCGCCGGTAGAGACCACGGCCACGCCGGCGGCACCGTCTTCACCAAAGGCCCAGGGGTTGGCCTTGGCAGCGTCGTCCAGAGCCTTGTCAATGTCGGCGCTGCGGTCCTTGGAGCCCTTCAGAGCGTCCAGATCCAGCAAAGCACGCACCGCCTTGACGCTGCGGCCCTTCTTGCCCAGGATGGCAGTGTTCAGGGCGCTGTCAAAGGCAAAGCCGTCCGCCTGGGCCTTCATGTCCGCCTGCAGCTTGGTCAGCTCGGCCTCGTACTCCTCGGGCTTCTTCTTGCCTTCAAAGGCTTTCAGGCCGTCCTGGGCGGTCTTGAGCTGGGCGTTTGCGTTGTCCAGCTGGGCCTGCAGGGCAGTGGCGGCGGCCTTTTCGCGGTTGACGTCGTTGCCGTTCTCCTGCATGATCCAGTTCAGCTGTTCCTCGGTAATGCCGGGGATCTTGTTCTTCACATCTTCACGTTTCATGGTGGAAAAGCTCCTTTCTGTGGGGAAAACCTCGGTTTGGTGACACGGTTCTCCGTCCGTGTTCGGTTGTGGGCGGGGTACGCGCCGCCCGCCGCTATGGCTGCTCCCGACATTTGTGTCGGGAACATGGCACCGTCTGGAGGTATCGAACCTCCCGCTTCCGGTTTTGGAGACCGGTGCTCTTCCCGAATGAGCTAAGACGGCATGAAAAAAGCACCGTGCATTTTTTGCACAGTGCTTTAAAAAAATGGGCAAAAGAAAACCACGGTGCGTGTGCATCGTGGTTCAGTTGATGATTTCAAAATTGCCGGCAGGGTAAAGGTAATCTTCCCCGGTATCGTCTACAATGCGATACCAGCCGCGTTCGACAGAAAGAACTTTATAGATTTTGCCGTGAGTTAATTCCAGCGGAGATGTATCGCCAATGTAACGGACTGTATCAATCTTCGTCATAGAACCACCTCTTTACCTTGAATTTTACTTTTTCGCTGCCATTCTGGAACCAGTGGACTTCCGCCTTTACAGCTTCGCCGTCAACATCAAGCCAGCCCTTCGCTTTGCAGTGCTGCCAGTCCTCAGGCTTGCCGCCAAATTCATCGGACAGGCCCTGCGCAACTTCCTCACGAAGAGGATTGACGCCACCTTTTCCGGCGAATACCTGCGCATTTTGTGTTCTGGTTCCTTCAACAAAATAATATTCCTCTCCGGTGGATTTGTCAACCACAACGTAGTTTTTTGCTTTTGCACCAACGCCACGGTAAATTTTGAAGTCGTTCGGAGTTGTCTTTGCCGCCCATCCGGCCTTACTGGCTTCACTCCTGCCAAACTTCGGCACGCTGGTGCGGGCGCTGTCCACCCGCCCGCCGGTGGCCTTGGCAAACTCGCTCAGGCTCTGGCGGGCTGCTTTCAGGCGCACGGCGCTGTCGGTGGTGTCAGACCCGGCGGCACTCTCGGCCAGATACCGCTTCTTCCATTTGCGCACGTTCCGCTCCCGGGCACGCTGCATCTGGTTGACCTCGTACTGGGTGTACAGTTTGCCGTTGTACTCGATGTTCCGGGCGTTCAGCTCCTGCAGGCTCTCCTCTGTCCAGGTGGGCGGGTCGCCCAGCTCAGGGAATACGGCAAAAAAGGTGTGGCGGCAGTTCCAGCCGCAAAGCCCAGCGCCGGTTCCGTAGCCGGTGGCCTGCTCAAAGTCCGGGTAATGCTTGCCCAGGTAGTCCACAGCCCCGCCCCGATGGAAGCGCCGACCCTGCCACTCGGCGTGACTGGGGCGGGCACCACCGTGGGCGCTGGTCTCAACGAACTCCACGTTCATTTCGTCCATGCGGGCTTCCTGCAGCTTGCCTGCGGTCTGGTTGACACCGGTCAGCACCGCCCGGCGGGCCGCAACTTCCAGCGAATCTGTGTGGCCGCTGGGGTAAGTGATCTCCGGCATCTCGTCTGCAAGGCTGTCCACAGCCTGCTTGACGGCGGTTTTGTAGTCAAAGGCACCTGTGGCCACCTTGCCCCAGGCGACATCCAGCGTGCGCTCAAAGGCCCCGGAGACGGTGTTGGCCGTTGTGGCCGTGAGGTTCCGCCATGTGCCGCAGGTCTGCCGGGCACCGGCGTTGAGCAGGTTGTTCAGGGCCGCGCTCTCTTCAAAGGGTGTGGGCTCGAGGTTGTAGTGGTAATAGATGGCATCTTCCCGCTCCATGGCTTCGGTGGCAGCCTCTTTGAGCAGCCTGCGGATGGTGGCTTCGCTCTTGCCGCTGTACTTTGCCAGCAGCTTGACCACGTTCTCCCGCACCGCCTCGGTCTGCTGGTAGCGCCACAACTGCCAGTCGGCCGTTTCGGTGAGGGTACCCATTTTGCCGATGCGCCGGGCGACATCCTGTAAGATCTCATCCTCGACCTGCTGCGCCAGCTGCACAAAGGCATCCGGCATGGCATCGAGGTAGCTCGGCGGCAGCATCAGGCACCCCCGAAGGTGAGCTGCTCATCGGTCTGGCTGTCAGCCTTGGCCTCTGCCGCCCACTGGTGGGCCTCGTCCTCGCTCAGACCATACCGGGCGGACAGATACCGGCAGCGGGGCACAAGCCCTGCCAGAGCGTCCTCCCGCAGCTGTGCGGTGCGCTCCTGCTCGCTGACAATGTAGCTGTCGTCCCAGTTGACCGAGATGCTGGTGTACGGGTCCACATCTGCACCCAGCAGGTTCTTTGCCGCCCACAGGATGGCCCGCAGAATGCCGATCAGTGCCGTCTCAATGGGGATCTGGTTTTTGTTGGCGTTCTGCACAAGGTCCTGTCGGCTGCCGGTGTACTCGGTGGCGGTGGCCACCTTGCCCAGCTCAAAACTGTAGCGGTGGCAGCCAAGCCCGCACTTGAAGCTCATCATGTCCAGAGCGTCCTGCACGGCCCGGTGGTTGTCCTCGGTGCGCAGGTCGGGGTTGTACTCCCGCCATGCGGCCGGCTGGTCGATGCTGCCTTCCGGTGCGGGCAGCTCGTAGAAGATCTGGCGGTGAACGGCATCCGGCGGCACAGCGTGCTCCACACCGTCCTTGTCCACCCACTTTTTGCACATGGAGCGGTCATAGAAAATTTTCTTGCCGCCCAGGCGGAGGTCCTGCCGGTAGTTGTCAAAGGCGTAGTCCACCATCTGTGCGGCGTCCAGCGCTTCAGAAAAGACGCTCATGCCCAGCCCCATGCCGCCGTCAAGGTTTTTGGCGACAGCTGGACTGAACAGGCTGAACCATGCCGGCGCACCGGTGACGGTGATGTGTTCCACCATGCCCGGCGGGGTCTTGGCCTTGGCAAATTTCGGCGTGCCGGAAACATCGTCCATCACCTCGAACCATTCATTCGTGATGGTCCGTTCGCCGCCCTTGCAGGTGTGGGTCTGCAGATAGACGGCGGGCTTACCGCCCATCACGCACTCGGAGACAAAGGCGGCCTCGGTCACCACGCCCCGCTCCACGCTGATGGGCAGGATGCAGCAGGCGGGGTCATAGTCCAGCTGAATGCGCCCCTGCGGCGAGGGCAGGGCGTTCCCGGCGGCATCCACCGTCAGGCCTTCCACACTCAGCACAAAAGCACCGGTGCCGGACCAGTAGGCCTGCTCCACCAGCTTGTTGGCATTCTCCCAGAAATGCAGCTGCCGTAAAAGGCCGCCGGTCTGCTGCTCATCACTGCCCAGCAGGTAGGCGGCACTCTTTGCGTCGCCGATCTGGAAGGTGGTCTTGTCGTTGAGCAGCAGGTTTGCCCAGTCCTCGCAGACATGTTTCGGCATCCGCAGGGAAGCCAGACGCCGGGAAATGACGCTGCCGTCCGGGGCGTCCTCCTTCTGGTCGTGGATGTCGGGAACATCGCCCTTCCACCATTGCCGCCAGACTTCAATGTTGCCGTAATAATCCGCATCCAACTGCAGATGTTTGGTTTTGTTCAGATATTCGATAAAGGCCGAAACGTTCATCTTGCAGTCAGTCTCCTGTAATCACGCTCAATGGTGTACTCAAAGGCGTCGAGGGTGTCAATGTCGGTGGTGCCGTCGTCCAGACGCTCGTCCACGCCGGGGCGCTTCTGGCTCCACAGGGCGCTTGCAAGGGCGTCCCGCAGGGTGGCGGCCTCCGGCATATACCAAAAGCGCCCGCCGCCCATGAGAATGGACGTCAGGCGGATGCGGTCGATAATCTGAATTTTTGCGGAGTTATTCACCCGGTCGGCCAGCCAGTACAGTTTAGAGGCCCGCAGCCGGGTGCGGATGTGGTTGATCAGCGTCTGCTCGGCGCTGTCACAGAACATGTAATGGATCTCACCGTACCGTGCGAACACGGCCAGGCAGAAGGTGAGCAATTGGTTGGCCAGGTAGTCGGCATCCTGGTTGCGGGGGTCCACCCGCTGGGATGCCAGCCCCACGACGCCGGAATAGTACGGCAGGATGCCGGTGGCCACGAAGGCGTGCTGGGAGCCGTTGCCGCCGAAGTCCACCCCGATGTGGACGCGCCACGGCTTGCAGGGCGTCCCGGCGGGCCAGAGGAACCGGCGGTCGCCGCCCTCGGCAAGGCTGTCGGCGAAGGGCTGGTAGATGATGCCGCCTGCCGCAGCCCACTGCCCCAGGATGAACCGGTTATAGTACACCGTGCCGGTGTACTCCTTTTTCAGCTGGGCCACGAACTCCGGCGGCAGGGTGGGGTTGTCGTCGATGGTGTAGGCCTGACAGTAGATGTCGGCGTCGCTGTCCAGAAAGCGTTTGAACCAGTGCTGCGGGTTTTCCGGGTTGCAGGTGCCGTCAAAATGGGAGTGCGGGCAGGACAGACGGCTTTTCAGCATCTGGAACACGCCCTCGTCCCAGGTGGTGATCTCGTCGCCGTAGGCATACTCAAAGGCCGCGCCCTGGATGCGGGCAATGTGCTTTTTGTTGTCGGCACCGAGGACATACACCTTGCGGCCGAACAGCTGCACGATGTTGCCGGACGCCGAGGTGCGCACGATGCCCACCAGATCTGCCCCCCAGAGCGCCCGCATGGGCTCCAGCACGTTGCGTTCCAGCGTGCCCAGGGTGTTGCCCAGCATGACCAGCAGCCCCTCGTCCCGGGCCGCAAGGATGCGCTGCGGGATGGTGACGGCACAGTCCAGATAGGTCTTGCCGCTTCGGGTGGCCCCGGTCTTGATGTTCCAGCGGTGGGAGCAGTTGCGGAGAAACGCCTGCTGATACTCAGTCAATGGCACTGTCGATTCCTCCCAGCAGTTTGCGGGCATTTTCCAGTGCATCTGCACCGGGGTCCTCCTGCGGGGCTTCCTCGCCCAGCATCTTCAGCAGCACCCCGGCGGCGCGGGCATCGCCGCGCTTTGCGGCTTCGGCCATGCCCATGACCACGCTCATCTGGTTATCCACGTCCTCCGGGTCCACCTCATCCCGCAGCAGGGCGTTCACCCGGCGGCGGTCGGTCTCCGGCAGGCTGAGGTAATAGTCGGCGGCTTCCTTCATGCTGCGTTTGCGGCGGCGTGCCTTGCCGGACGCAATGCCGCCCTGCTGGGCGATCTCTCTCTGTTCGCTCTCCGTTCGCTTGTTGAACGGGATAAGATTCTTTTCGTTGGACACGTCACCACCTCTCATGGTTCAGGTAAAACAAAAGCCGCCCCGGAGGACGGCAGAAATATGCAAAGGATGCCCGGCTGGTACATTCAGGCTGTTGGTCGGTAAAGGTTGTTCCCCTGTCGCAGCCGGGCAGCACAAAGCCCGCAGGATTGAAGGGAGTAAACCTTTCCTGCGGGCTCTTGCGATGATACTATTTTATCATGAAATCAAAGACATGTCACTGACGTCGTACTGACGTTTTACTGACATCTGTCACAGTTCCAAAGCATCCACACCTTTACGGTGATGACGGTAAACCTGCCGTACACAGATGCTCATCTTCTGTGCAATCTGCTCCCAGTCCTGAAAGCGGAGATACTTCAGCCGCAGGACCTCGTAATCCTTCGGGTCGTCCACATCCTCCAGTCGGGCCATAAGTTCGGCGTGGAGATCATCACACAGCATGATCTGTGCATTCAAGGCTTTCTCGGCTCGTTCAATACGTTCTACAGTTCGTGCCAGACTCTGCCCATCACCGCTGCCGCCCGGCATTCCGGTCAGTTGCTGCGTGGTACAACCTGTGTCACGTTCTGCTTCATCTAAATCATCTCGCAGGTGCTTGGCCTTTACCATAGCGTCCCCGTACCGACTGAGCCAGCGTCTTTTCTCTTCGTAGGTCATGCCAGCTCCTCCACCCGGACGAACACCCCGCAGGGGTCCGACCAGAACTTCTCCACGATCTCGCTGCACACCTGCGCGTCATCGGCCCAGAAGTGCAGGCGGGTCATCTCGTCCTTGAGGGCCTTTTCCAGGTTGTCGGTGTCGGGTTTGCTGGTGCGCCACTCGCCGCTGCGGCGCTTGCCCTCGGTGGGAAAGCACCACTTGACCAGCAGCCGCACCGGCTGGCCTGCCGGGATGGGCGCTTTGGGCGCATGGGGCGCGAGATATGCGTGGAGCTTGGCGCGGGCGGCTTTCAGCTCCGGGCTGTCGTGGAGCACCGCGTGGGGCTGGCCACCCTTCATGTAGGCGTGCAGCTGCTTTGCGTTGTGGGTGGTGGTGGGCGGCTGCATGGGGATAAAGAATTGCATGTACATGGGGTTCACCTCGTTTTTCTTTTTTGATGCAGGCCAACGTGATGGGGAGGGTTCCCCGGATGGATGGGGGCTGTGCACGCCCCATCCTCCGGGAGACCCCATCACACACGGACGGATTATGCTATTATATATAGGCATTTTCCGTCCCGGATCCGTAGGAAAATGCGGCATTTTCCGAAATCCGGAAGCCGGACGCGGACGGATTATGCGGGCATTTTACCGTTTTTGTACGTTGCGTAAAACAAAATATTGCAATTTGTAATCATCCGTTGGAACCGGGCTCTTTGCGTCCCACGTCCGCGCCATCTACCCAGTAACCGCCGTCCGCTTTCAGGCGGCGGCGCACGGTGTCCGGCTTCAGGCCCATATACTCGGCCATGGCGTAGACAGTGACCTTGCCGTCCATCGTGCAGGATTCGTAGGCGGTGGACAGCTCCACGGACTTGTTCTTGGCCAGCTTCTCCCGGCTGCCCCAGCGCTTTTCCGCGCCGCGTGCGGCAAAGCCCTTGACGTCTCCGTCCGGCTGGAGATCTTCCAGCAGGCCGCTGTCCGGCTTGTGCACCGGGTAGTCAAACCAGAGGTTCACCGGGTCAAAGCGGGCGAACTCGCGGAGCGTGCCCTCGATGCGCCAGGCAGTCATGCCGTCGGCCTGCTTCTGGGCGGCGGCGACTTCGGCGTCAATGGCCCGCAGGTCGGCCAGGCCCAGGCACTCCTTGGCCACGGCCAGCATCCGGCTCTTGCTGAGGGTATCGTCCGGGCCGTAGGCGTCCGCATGGCCGCGCTTGTCCAGCATGGCCTTGATGACCCGACAAGCTGCCTTGTTGCGCAGCTGCTCCCGGATGGCGTCGGTGGGCGTCAGCTCGGTCATGTCCAGCATGGCGTCCGGGTCACGGGCGAACACGCCGGAACCGGACGCACGGTCCATGCTGCGCTTGCCGCCCTGGGCACCTTTGCTGTGGTGATGGCAGTAGATCACGGCGCAGTCCAGTGCGCGGCACACAAGGTCAAACTGGTTGCAGAACTTGGCCATCTGGTCGGCGCTGTTCTCGTCGCCGGTGATTACCTTATAAATGGGGTCCAGCACCACGGCCATGTAGCCCTTTTTCTGGGCCCGGCGGATGAGCTTGGGGGCCAGCTTGTCCATGGGCACGGACGCACCGCGCAGGTTCCAGATGTCAATGTTTTTCAGGTGCTCCGGCGGCAGGCCCATGGCGGTGTACACATCCTTGAAGCGGTGCAGGCAGGAGGCCCGATCCAGCTCCAGATTGATGTACAGCACCTTGCCCTGGGCGCAGGAGAACTGGCCCAGCCACGGCTTGCCCTCGGCAATGGCGATGCACAGCTCGATGAGGGCAAAGCTCTTGCCGGCCTTGCTGGGGCCCGCCAGAAGCATCTTGTGCCCTTTGCGCAGCACCCCGAAGATGAGCGGGTCTGCCAGCGGGGGCAGGTGCTCCCAGTCGGCGGCGAGGTTCTCGGTGTCCGGTAGGTCGTCGGTCTCGGCTTCCAGCCAGTCCACCCACTCGTCCCAGCAGCTTTTGCCGATGTTCGTTTCCAGCAGCACCTGCCGCTTGTCGCCGCGCAGGATGCCGGGCATCCGGCTCAGGCGGCTGGGGTTGCGGTTCTGCTGGTCGAGGGTCAGGCCGTTTTTCTGGCAGGCGGCGTAGAGATAATCCACCCGCTTGCGGTACTCGGTATAGTCCGGGGCATCCACCTTGACGATGGCATGGACGCTCTTGCCGCCGGAGTAGACGAGGGCCGCGCAGGGCAGTTCCAGCTGCCGGATGATGGCCTGCTGCTTGCCAAGCTCCATGTTGTCGCACTCCACGAGGGCGTAGCGATAAGCGGTGATGTTGGCGTCCTTGCGGCCGGTGCCGTCCACGGGGTTGAAGCAGATCCACGCGCCCACCTCCGGGTCGCAGTCGCCCACCACCTTGCCCAGGTCCCCGCCGCATTGGTCCAGCTCGGCGATGAGCTGCCCGGCGGTGCGGTCCCAGCAGCCCCTTGTGGGGCGGCGGCGGTCATCCGCCATGAAGCTCTCGGTGACGTAAGCCACATACTCGTCCGCCTCAAACAGGGCCCGCAGGTAGCGCTTCAGCTGGTCGGCGGGGTCCCACTGTTCCGGCAGGGCCAGCTCGTGGGCTTCCACCCAGCGCGGGTCCACCACGCGGCCCTCCGGCTGTGCGCCCGGCCCTGCGGCGATGTCGTCGTTCCAGTCCAGTGCATGGCCGGCAGGGCCTCTCCATCCGCTGGAATAGGCCAGCTGAAAGATACTGCTGGCCGTGACGGGGCTGCCCCCGCCGCCGTGGAAACTGGCCCACTTCTTGGCGCACTCGCCTTTGTGGTAGCGGCCCCCGTCCCGGGCGCTCCACTGTTCCCATGCTTCCACGGGCAGGCCGGCTTCCTTCAGGCCCATGCCCACCAGGATCCATTCGTCGTAGGTCAGGGCGGACGGGCTGAGAAAATCCAGCGCTTCTTTGAGTTCATTCGCATTGTCCATTCACGTTACCATCCAAAATCAAAAGGACTGTCTGCAGCAGGCGGCTCCGCAGCGGGGGTATAGGTGCGGGGGTTCACGCCCTTGGGCACGCCGCGCCAGCCCTGAGCCGCTATGCGATCGATCATGTGGCGGGCGGCCTCAAAGCTCCAGGTGCCCACATGCTGGAACCCGTACTTTTCCAGACAGCGGATCTGTTTGGGCGTGGTCAGGCCCTCGTCCCGGCGCTTGTTCAGGCGGTCCAGCAGCAGGGCGGCCTTGCCGGCGGATTCCACTGCGTCCGGCAGGATTCCCAGCTTTTCCAGCGCGGCGGTCTGTTGCTCGCTGGGCGGACCGGCCTCCCAGCCAAAGGCGGGCACATACCCGGCCAGATCTTCGGCCTGAATGCTCATCTCGTACTGCAGCGGGTCCACCAGTTTTGCCTTTTTACGGCGCTGCTCTTCCAGCTGCTTGGCAAGGGCTTCTTCCCGCTGGGCCACCACGTCCTCGCTGGCCTGGGCGGCGGCCTCCTCGATGTCCTCCGGGCAGCCGGTCTCGGCCAGATGCTCGGTCATCTGGCGGGCCACAGTGCGGTCCTCACAGACCAGGTCTGCCGGGCGGCACAGCTCGTGCTTGTCGGTCATCCACAGGAAATCCAGCAACAGCAGGTCGGTCTTGCCCGGGGAAAGGCGGGTGCCGCGCCCCACCATCTGGCTGTACAGGCTGCGCACCTTGGTGGGCCGCAGCACCACCACGCAGTCCACGGAGGGGCAGTCCCAGCCCTCGGTGAGCAGCATGGAGTTGCACAGCACATTGTATTTGCCGGCGTCGAAGTCGGCCAGCACCTGCCTGCGGTCGTCGCTCTGGCCGTTGACCTCGGCAGCCCGGAAGCCGTGGGCGTTGAGCAGGTCCCGGAACTTCTGGCTGGTCTTGATCAGCGGCAGGAACACCACCGTTTTGCGGCTCTTGCAGCGCCGAGCCATTTCGGCGGCGATCTGCTCCAAATACGGATCAAGGGCTGTGCCCAGGTCGCCCACGGCGTAGTCGCCGCCGCTCAGGGTCACGGATGTAATATCCAGCTGCAGCGGGATGGTCTGGGCCATGATCTTGCACAGATAGCCCTCCTTGATGGCGTCGGTCAGCTTGTACTCAAAGGCCAGGCTGTCGAACACCTCGCCCAGATTGCGCATGTCGCCGCGGTCCGGTGTGGCGGTCACGCCCAGCACCTTTGCATCCCCGAAATAGTCCAGGATGCGGCGGTAACCGTCGGTGATGGCGTGGTGGGCCTCGTCGATGATGATGGTGCCGAAGTAGTCGTGCGGGAAGCGTTCCAGCCGGGCGGTGCGCTGCAGGGTCTGCACGCTGCCCACCACCACCCGGAACCAGCTGTCCAGGCAGGTGGATTCGGCCTTTTCCACGGCGCTGACAAGGCCGGTGGCGCGGCGGAGCTTGTCGGCGGCCTGCTCCAGCAGTTCGCCCCGGTGGGCGAGGATCAGCACCCGGTCCCCGGCACGCACCTGATCGGCGGCCACCGACGCGAACACGATGGTCTTGCCGGTGCCGGTGGGCAGCACCAGCAAGGTGCGGGTGTGGCCGTTCTCCCACTCGGTGTGGATGCGGTCACGGGCCTGCTGCTGGTAGGGTCTCAGTTCCTGCCCCATCAGAATGCCCCCTGCGTCCAGCCCTGCGAGGGTGCCGCCTTGGGTGCCGGGGGCGGCAGGAAGCGCTGCACCTCGTTGCTCTGGCCGGTCTCACCGGCGTGAGGGCCGCTCTGTTTGGTGTACTCCCGGACGCCCAGCTTGCAGATGCCCTTGGCACCTACCACCTCGTTCCAGCGAGGGCGGAAGGTTTCGCCCCGCTTGCACTGGCCGATGCTCTCAAAGAACGCGCCCAGCAGACCCTGGGTCTTGGTATGCAGGTACAGGCGGTGGGTCACGGTGGTGTCGCCCTTGGCCCCGCCGAACACCTTGATGGTCAGCTTTGCCATGGAGCAGGGCGGCAGCTTGGCACCGCCCTCGTAGCGGGCACGCTCCATGCCGGTGACCTCAAAGGGGTAGTCCCCCTCCGGCAGCAGGACGAACTCCTGCTGTTCGTTGGTAAATTCGTCATCCCAGCCGAATGCGCGGCCTTCAGCGTTCATGTCATTCATAAGTAAGTTCTCCTTTCAATTGTCAAAACGGCAGGTCACGGCTGTCCAGCACCATCTGCA
>ERZ839741.1641-NODE-1641-length-23252-cov-4.735655_pt1 | contig 23252 bp, 19 predicted proteins | sample MGYA00519880_ERZ839741 | MGnify/ENA primary metagenome ERZ839741 (study PRJEB31850, sample SAMEA3708851) | human gut metagenome | biome: human gut; feature: human-associated habitat; material: faeces | place: China | collected 2014 ...
AAGCAGATCTCCCTCCTCTCCCAGCAGGACATCCAGCGGATGTACCGCCGCCTGAAAACGGAGGGGCGCATCCACGAGCATCCCGAGATGGGGCATCAGCTCTCCGACTCCATGGTGCGCCACATCCACTCCACGCTTCACGCCGCACTGAAAGACGCGGTGCAGGCGCATGTCATTCCCAGAAATCCGACCGAGGGGGCGACCGCACCCAAGCCAAACTACAGGCCCAAGCGCATCCTCACCCGTGCGGAGCTGGATGCTTTCCTTGAAGTGGTGGAGCAGGATGAGGTGTGGAGGGACTTCTTCCAGACGGAGCTGATGACCGGCCTGCGCCGCGGTGAGATTTGCGGTCTACAATGGAACGACTTCGACGAGGACACTAGTACGCTGAAGGTATGCCGCACCCTCCACAGTCAGAGGAAGGGTGAGTATACCGTCGGTGAGACGAAGACAAATCATGGCATGCGCACCATCATCCTGCCGCACAGCGTGACTGAAATCCTGCGGCGGCGCAAGGCGGATACCATCAGTCAATGGATATTCCCCGACCCGGTGAAGCCGGAAGATCCCGTCGACCCCAACGCAGCCTATCGCCACATGAAAACGCTCCTTCAGCGGGCGGGGCTGCCCAGCATCCGCTTCCATGATCTGCGTCACACCTTCGCCACCCACGCCCTTACCAGCGGAGTGGATGCCAAGACGCTGTCCAGCATCCTGAGTCACACCAATGCGTCGTTCACGCTGGACACCTACACCCATGTCACATCAGATATGCAAAAGACAGCCTCTGGCATCGTGGGCAGCTTCATGGAAGACATCTTCGGAAAGGAGTTGAAACCGTGGCAAGAAAGCGAAAAGCCGGGGATGGAACCGTAAGGCAACGCAAGGACGGTCGGTGGGAGGGGCGCATCGTCATCGGCTATGACGATAACGGCTATCCCAAGACGAAAAATGTCCTTGCCAAAACGAAGAAGGAGTGCCTCGAGAAACTCCAAAAGCTCAAGGAGGATTGCGGCGGACTGAAGCCCGAAAAAGTGCGGTCTGAGATGCCCTTCGGGGACTGGCTGACATACTGGTATGAGAATCACTCCAAGCCCAAGATCCGTCCCACCACGCAGGAGACCTATGAAAGCCGCATCCGCCTGCACATCATCCCCGAGATCGGCAGCATCCCACTGAACAAGCTGACGCAGAACGACCTGCAGCAGTTCTATGGTCGGATCAAGAATAGTGGCCGGAAGCGGTTCACCGACAGATACGGCGAAGGGCTGTCCGACCGGATGGTGCGTATGTGCCACGCCACCTGCCGATCCGCGTTAGAGAAGGCGGTGCAGGATGGACTGATTCGTGTGAACCCAGCCATCGGCTGCAAGCTGCCGCCGAAAAAGGCGCGGGAGATGCAGGTGCTGACGCGGGAGGAGCTGCAAAGATTTTTTATTCAGGCGAAATTCGAGGGCTACTACGAAGTGTTTCTTCTGGACTTAGCCACCGGCCTGCGCCGGGGTGAACTCATGGCACTGCAATGGGACGACCTGAACTTCAAGACCGGCGTGCTGAATGTGAACAAGCAGGTCTACGATGTTCGCGGCCAGCTTCAGATCAGTACACCCAAGACGAAGAGCTCCATCCGCAAGATCGTCCTGCCGCCCGCCGTGGTGCAGGTGCTGCGGGAGTATAAAAAGGCAGTGGACTCCCGCTGGATGTTCCCATCCCCAGTGAAAGAAGACTGCCCCATCACCCCTGGCGTGGTACGGCGCAGACTGCAGCTCATCTTGGAGCACGCAGGGTGCAAGCATGTACGCTTTCACGATCTGCGCCACACCTTCGCAACGCTGGCACTGGAAAACGGCATGGATGTAAAAACGCTCTCCGCTATGCTGGGGCATGTGTCGGCGGCCACCACGCTGGACATCTACACCCATATTACCGATGATATGCAGCGCACAGCCGCCGAAAATATTGACCGCGGCATCGGCAAGGCAGCGCCGCAGGAGGACGCTTCAGAGCCGGGGCAGGAAACTGCCCCGGCCCAGGCGGAAAAGCCGAGAATGACCGACTTCAAGCCCTACATAGGCCGCAAGCGCAGGTCCGGCACCGGCTGTGTCAGCGAGATCAACGACCATCTCTTCGAGGGCCGCTACTCCCCCAAGTGGCCCGATGGTAAAAAGCACGCCCGCAATGTCTATGCCCACACCCGCGAGGAGTGCGAGGAGAAGTTGAAGGTGTTGATCGTGGAAATGAAGGCGGAGATCGTGGAAGCAAAACGGCTGATGGATTTGGGCGAGGGCGATGGGCTGCCGACAGAGGAGAAGAAGGGCAAGCGGGGGAAGGCGGGGATGTGAAAAGAATCACCGACAAGGGTACTAATCACTCAGTACCCTTGTCGGTGATTTATATGTAAAGAATTGAACTGTCTTCGATAGAAATGCAAACATATATACTGAGAATCAATAATCCTTTGCGAATTTTGATATGCGATCCTGCTACTGTTAATAGTTTCTATTGAGACGCTTGAGACATGCATAGAACTCTTCCTCAGAATAGTATTTGGCGCGAAAATTGGTAGTATCAGTAAAGCCATCTAAGATGACGGGAAGAAAGCAATGTTCCCGATGAAATGGATCAATATATTCCCAGGTTGCCCATGGATGATATCCTTCTGGATCGTGCAAGACTTGCTTTCCTTTTCCGATATTGGCATGAAAAACTATATATAATTGATCGCTGAAAGCCGAGAGTTCAATGTTATCTAAGAATCGAATTCTATCACGCCCCGGCCATACGAGCCGAACTGTGTTGTTTTCATATCCGTCGGCGGCAATCAGAATTCTTTTTTGCTTCTTGCACTCGCAAAAATTAAATATCCAAATCAATTTGTAGCCACATTGCATATAGAAAAGCGAGCGGATAATAAACTCGTCTTGAGAAATTGCAGAGTGTTGGAATTCAATTACATATTTAACCTTTTCTGCTTGAAGTGCAACATCGGCTATATGATACTCTGTGTGTTGAGCATTCCAAATGACTACTTCTTGTGCGGATTTCCTGAAGATGTTCTGCATTTTTGCATGCCAAACGGATAGCTTTTCAGTGTACCATGGGTCGCAGCATACATAAGATTTATGTGCAAAATGGTGCGCATTTATATTCCCATGCTTCTGAATCATCAAATTGCCGCAAGCAGGGCAATAGTATTTGTCGTCAGGTTTTGCGCTGCCGATATGAATCCGCTCACCATGAACGTTGTTAGCAAAAAACATAAAATGCCTCCTAATAAGATTCGGGAGAATTTAGGAATTTTTACATTTAAGTTATTTACATTATACTGCAAAAACCTATAAGTCTCAAGCATAATAAATATGGCAATTCCACTCACACTCTGCACCGCAATAAACAAAGAATAAATCATAACCACCAGTAAACTGGTGGTTTGACTCGCCCCTAAAAGGGGCTATTACCGGCATAGCCTCTATAAGGGGCACCGAATTATATTATCGCATCACACGCACCGCCACCCGTAAACGGGTACGGGCAAAGCCTATTCCTTCAACATCTCTTTCTCATCCAAATGGTTACTTTCAAGTATTTGCTTTCCTTCGGAAAGCCTCATGCTAAAGCTATTTTTCTTCCCCCGGTAAAACCGGGTTTTTTTTCACGCCTAAAGGCGTCAAGAAAAAGCCTCTGAAATCAACCGATTTCAGAGGTTTTTGGTCCGAGTGTAATTATAGGATCTCAGAAAACACAGATATATCAATGGTTTGCTGGCAGTCGGCAAGAGGGATTTATTCTAAAAATTTAAAATGACGAGAACAACGCGGCCCAACAGGACAACGGGCGGCGTTTCCTGCAAAGCGATAGGAGGTGCTTGCCGCTCCAACCGGATTTCCGGTTAGTACGGTTACATCCCCCCTAAACCGGGTCAAATAAGTGCTTCAATACGCGGGAAAGTCTTGCTATTCCAATGTGCTATTAAAGAATCTGGTAAAATCCAAAAAAGGCAGCGATTTGCAGACAGCAAGTAAGATTCCTTATCCTAGGAATTTAAAAGCAGATATTATGTCATACCGTCCAATTGAGATATTGAGCAATACTTCCTATGTTTTTTCTATAGGGGAACGGTTTTCACCGTTCCCCTATAACTAGAATGTATCAAGTCGCTCCAAGATGATTTGCTTCTTAAACTACTCAACTTCCTCTGGTGCATTTGGAGAATCTTCTTTAGATGTCATATAGAATGGGTTGAATCCACTCTTGTCTTCACCTAGTAAATTTATGCTGTGGTCAGGTGTTAGCCCCAAACTTGAGGCATCTTCATCGTCAAACAAGATGATTTGCATTTCGCTTTTTTGCAGATTTGTATAAGCTCCATGCAAAATAGCTCCCAAAGCTTTTTGATTCTTATTATCAAAAGGTTTTGAGATATGGTCAATAACCAAAAAGGGAATCAGAGGATATTTATCCTCTTTAATTAACATACGAAGAAAACCTAGGTAACCACATAACTGCATTAGTGTGTGTCTTGCCATGCTACCAGTGTAATAATTTTTGATTTGATCTGCACTATCACTTTCTTCATCCAAAATTTGCGGTTGGAGAATATTGCCGTTTTTTAAATAGGAAATGTGAAATCCACTTTTTCTAAAATCATATTCAGCCAGTTCTGAAACCTCAATCGAGGATTTGTACAACTGAGTAATATCCGCAGACAAACTGTTTATTTTCTCCGTATCGTTTCCATTTTGAAGTATACGAATTTCCTCTCTTACCTTTCTCAATTCACGCCGAATCTCAGATAGAGAACCTCCATCAAAATCACAGTCGTAATAGCTTAAATATTCTTTGATTAAGGTAACTGCCTGTTCTTTTTCTGATACAGAATAGATTGCAAATCTTGACTTGTTGGCTAATATTTGTTGCCTAATCCTATCGCGTTGCTTTTTCAATTCTCGCGTAGTAGTCTCTTGAATTAAGTATTTGTTAAACGAAATACTCTTATCTAAATCTACAGCCAAACTTATAATTGGATTCACTAGATATGCATACTCTGCTTTTCCTTCGACTATTTTTTGTAATCTATCAAGCAGAGCCCGTTGTTTCACCTCATCTTCTGCAAAACGTTTATGATCATATTCCGAGTTCTTCTGTTTCTTTATTTGTTCATCAAGACTGGTATATATTGCTTCTAGTTCTGCGATTGTTTGCGTTTTTGTTGCAGTCTCATCTTTCTCAAGAGAATTTTGCAAGGTCGTAATTTCGTGGAGAATTATCTCGGAATTAGTCCCAGTAAATACCTTATGTATTCCGAGAATTTTTAATTGATGGTTTACTCTCCCTCGAATATTATCGTTTTTTGATGCTCGATTTTCAAGAGTCTCGAGCCGGATCTTTAGTTCTTCTTCACGCTTTTTGAGTTCGTTTATCCGAGCAATGTTTTTGTTAAAGATATAATTTAATAGGGCTGGCATCTTTATTGAGTATTCTAATCGACTGCATTTATCAAAAAAATCATTTAAAATGCCTTGCCGATTTTCACCCAAGAAATTGAAAACGGTAAATGTTCTATAGCCAATATCTTCTTCAACAAAAGCGCGAAGCTCTTTCATCGTTTCTTGGCTTTTTGAGAAAACCACATTCAATTTTGTGCGATATTCATCAAGCCTAATTTCCTCGGAACTTTCTTCATCATAATATCTGAAGAAGTTCTTGTTAGGATTTGATATAAACCGAGTAACAACAAATTTCCGATTGTTATACAAGAACATCAATTCAGCAGAAATCAATGAATCTCTAAACCAGTCTTTATCTGCTAAATTAATATTTGCGCCAAGCATATAATCTAGAAAAGTGTAAAACTCCGTTTTTCCAGAGTCATTTTTCCCTTTGAAATAGTTGATGCCATCGGCAAAGGAGTACGAAAATGATTGACCTTCGCATTTTCCATTGAGAGATAATCTTATTAACTTAAACAATGCTGATCACCTCTCTTAAAAACTGTCTGTCAGAATATGATTTACTCTCTTGAATTGCGGCCTCTGTGAATGCATCATAATCAACTGCTTTTTGTTGGCTCGTGAGGCTACAGACTAATTCACCTTCATGAGTTTCGCAAAACCCATCTTTAACAAGTAAATCAATAGCCTGAAAGATGTATGGCATTTGCTCACATAGTTCGTCAAATAGGCCGCAAGCTTGAGACAAAAACTTCAAAACTAAATCTACTTTATTGTTACCTTTATAGACACTCCCCTGCAAATGCTGTCTCTTTTTTATTATAAAACTAAAAGAAATTATTTTTATAACACTTATGCTTCGATGCTTCAATAGCAAGTTTTTAACTATATCACAATAGATGCTGATTTGAATTACTTCAATTTGCAAATCCAACAGCTTATCAGTTTCATTGCTCATTTGCGTCCTCATCTTCGTCCTTCCAAGAAATTTTATTTGGTAAATCGTTTTGTGTCAAAAAAATGTATGTGCCCCATCTAGAGAATTCATCATGTAATGTCGATATCTCGCATCGTTTAGTCTTAATCAATCTAAGGCGAGGGGTATCCTTGTTCTCGTCTTGAAGTTCATAAACTACATCTTTATGATTTTGATGTGCAATACTTTCTGTTTTAGAAATTGCTTCTTTTTTTGCATCAGCAAGATAGTGCTGTCTAATGCTTTGATAGTATTGCTCCCAACTCAAATGATCTAAAATCTCTGAGTTTGAAAGTTTGCAATATCTTAGCTGCCGATATTCTCTAGAATTTGTTATTTCGCTGGTTAAGTCATCTTGAGAAAATACCTGTCTAAATGCTTCATAGTCTGGAGTATACTGCGTGGGCGAGATATCTTTACAAATCTCTTCACACAGTTGCATATATTCAGCATGAACACATACATAAGGACTACGCTGACCAGCACGGTCCATGATTCTTGCACAAATTCGTGTAAAAAGTTCAGCAATTCGTTTTTCAAAATAAGTTTTACCTATATCTGCTGCAGTAGCATGAAAAGGAGTTATGAGTTGCTCCGCGATAAGTTCATCTATATCACCTAAACGCTCAATTGTTGACTTACTACAAATTGTCTGATAGTCTCGTTTGAATTTTGTCAAGTCGTCTTTATATATCTGTTTTACGCGACTGACAAGAGCTGTTACTGCCTTGTCCGATTCAATTATCGTTTGATACTCTTTTTCTGAATCGTTAGTAAACGCCTTTTCATTTATTGAATACCCCTGAGCAACATATAGTGTGAATTTGGAGATGTCTGGTTTCTGATTATATGCTAACAACCAATTATATAGGACTTGCCGTCTAACAGATTCAGAAACATTAGTCTGCTTTACTTGAAAAACCTCAATTAAGCACACTCTCTTCGCCTTCGGACAATGTTCGGCCATTTAGATAATAACGATACAAATCGCACAGACTTTCATATAAATGCAGCTTTGAGTCGTAGTCTTCATTAATCTTTGCAAGAGATATGAGATGTTCGCCCTCAAACAGAGAATCTAATGCAGTCTTCACCAACATATCGATATTGGTATCACTTAACCGTTGAACCTCAGAATCTGTAAGATTATATTCATCGGAGTAAGTACCGGAATTTATTGCCTCTTTGAAATCATGCAGTTCAGAATCCTCATCGTCAGCTGAATCCAGTAAAGAGGTGGAACTTAATACTTCGTCATTGAGCATGATGGCACGGAATGCACTCATATTCTCAGCCTTGATGACTACGCTGCCGTAATCGAAACGAGAACGGGTGGTTGAACGCCCGGCTCTTCCGATTAAATTTTTCATAGAAAGTGTTCTACTTGCTTGAAATGTGTTGAGATATACAACATCAAATGGCATATTAATGCCCTGCTCTAAAGTAGAAGTGGCAAAACAGATTCGGCAGAACCCTCTTTGGGTAAAGTGTTCTAAAATGAGTCGTGCTTGCAATGGAAGAGACCCATGGTGGACAACTATGCCCTTGCGCATATACTCAAGCATACTGGATGCATAGTATCCTTCATCTTTATCATTTGCTCCAATGCATTTTTTGAATTGATCAATCAGTTGGAGTGCTTGTGGATCAGTTAGCGAACGGCACTCATCAATGTAGAGTTTGAATTTATTAAATACAGTTTTGTCATAAATACTTGCTTTCGTCGTGTAGATCAAAACCGATCCGCCTGTACGAATTGCTCTCAATACAGGGTCAAAATCACTTCGAATTTTACGCTTACCCATTGTGTCAGTGTCAAGGCCGAAATGAAAATACGAGGTTCCATCATGTGCGAAAAATATTTGCCCAACACACTTTTGCGCATAGCAAAAGGCCTTTGAATCATCAATATCGAAATTGTTTTTTTGCAATTGAGCTTCAGGGTTGCTCACAAAGGGATGAGCGAATACACATTTAGTTTCAGGGAAATTGCTCTGAATGCGACGCACGATACTATCGAAAAAGAGACCTCGTGTACTATCTTCATCGCTTAGTTGTGCTTCATCGAACAAAACGAATTCCAAATCGAGTTTATCTTTGTGCTTGAATAATTCTTTTGCCCGTTCAGGAGTTAAGATAAATACCGTTCTGTTAGAGTGCCTGGTGTTAATGATATCCACAAAGGTTAAAATATTTACACTCTTATCAGAGATTAGCTCACAAATGCGATCATAATATTCGTTGATTAACGCTCTTGACGGAACAATTATTGCCACATCTCGCTTTGATGTTTCAATTAGATGCCGAAATACATGTGATTTTCCTGTGCTGGTGGGCGCAGAAAAACTAAAATGTTGGTTTGCTTGGATCTGCTTTAAGATGTTTGCTTGAACAGGCGTATAATCATGGTGATATGTCTGCCGAATGTGCTCACTATATAATTCAAATAGTTTGCTCTGGAGTGTCCTGGCCGTGGGCTTCTTGTAAAAGATGCCCATGATTGATAAAATTTCCTCTTCAACGGCGGAAAAATAATCGGGTGCAAATAGCTTCAGGTAAGATAAAATTTCCAGAGTGGTAATTGAAACAGGCCCATCTTTGAACAGCGCGTTTTGAGCATAGCCATATATCTCATCAAGATTTTCTTGATTCATAATCTGCTGAATAATGTCCTTCATATATTTACCGCCACAATAATAATTTCCTGGTGCTGAAGAAGTGATATAAAATCTTTGTTTTTGATGATGTTACTCACGAGTGTATCAGAAGGAGTACTTTTTGCCGAAAATGCGACTGCAAACCCTTTCATCCCCTTGCTTACACTGCTAAGCGCATTTTGAGAGCAAAAGTCACGCAAGTCGGCTAAATCCTTGATATCTTTTTTGTCAGAGATGAATCTGACTACTTGCTTTAAGCCAGAGCCATATGCATTTCGGTCATCCAAATACTTTGCTTCGCCAAAAATAATCACTTCATCCAATGACTGGCTGTGAAAGTCAAAGCCTGGATTTCCGGATTTTTTCTTGTTATATAATTCTGCTAATGGAATATCCAGGTATCCAAGCTTGTCAACAATAGCTTCTCGCGCAAGCTCAGACACTACATACTCGCCAGCGTCTGAAGATACCTCATCAGTCGAAGAGGTAGTGATTTTTGCGTAAATATCTGCAAGCGTTGCTTTCGCACGTTCTTGAAAACTCTCTCTAATATAGTCCTCATCAAAATTGCTTATCCAAGAAAGATTCGAAAGAACATAAAAGATTTGAGAAAGAGTATCTTTCAAATCGTCAGGCTGTACTCGCAGAAAATATGCGCGATTATGCTTGTCGAAACATATCTTACGGAAATCAATGATATTCACCAATGTTCACCACCCGGAGCTTTTATAAACAAAAGCCGTATGGGAATACACCCACACGGCTGCCTTAGTGGCATAAAGGCCTACCGTTAATTAATTATACTGCAATTCGGCAAAAATTACAATATTAAGTCTACGCTTGTCGAAAAGATGTGTTAAGAATGACAAACTCACTTCTTGCGCCGCAATAGACAAAGAATAAGAAAATCCCTCTGAAATCAACGATTTCAGAGGGATTTTGGTCCGAGTGGGGCGACTCGAACGCCCGGTCTCTTGAACCCAAATCAAGCGCGATACCAACTTCGCTACACCCGGATATTCAATTTCTGCCATGATACCACGGCGAGCGGAAAAAATAAAGATTTTTCTGTCTGTGGTCATTTATGTGGTCAAAGCCGCTTTTGTGCTGCTTTCGGCAATCGTGGAAAGTCCCGCAAACGCAGGTGTTACAAGGCTTTGCGGCGTTTCACCTTGCCCCGTCCCGGATACCGCCACGGCACTCCCAAATGTGGCACGGTACCAACTCCGCCATACCCGGATAGGGGAGGGGTACGCCGCCCGATCACGGACGGCGTACCCTTACTATATCAGATTTTCTCCGGTCTTGCAAGGGGGAAATCAGCCGTTCAGAGCGGCCTTCAGAGCCGACACACGGTCGGTAGCCTCCCAGCGCACGCCCAGATCCTCACGGCCCATGTGGCCATAGGCCGCCAGCTGGCGGTAGATGGGTCTGCGCAGATCCAAATCCCGGATGATGGCGGTGGGGCGCAGGTCAAAAACCTTCTCCACAGCCTCCTCCAGCTTTTCATCGGACACCACGCCGGTGCCGAAGGTCTCCACCAGCACACTGACGGGACGAGCCACGCCGATGGCGTAGGCCAGCTGCACCTGGCACTTGGTGGCCAGACCCGCCGCCACCACGTTCTTGGCCACGTACCGGGCGGCGTAAGCGGCGCTGCGGTCCACCTTGGTGGGGTCCTTGCCGGAGAAAGCACCGCCGCCGTGGGGAGCACTGCCGCCGTAGGTATCCACGATGATCTTCCGGCCGGTGAGACCGCTGTCACCCTGAGGGCCACCAATGACGAAGCGGCCTGTGGGATTGACGTAGATCTTGGTGTTCTCGTCCATCAGCTCAGCGGGAACCGTGGGCTTGATGACCAGTTCGATCATATCCCGGCGGATCTGATCCAGAGATGCCTCGGCGGCATGCTGGGTGGAGACCACCACGGCATCCACACGGGTGGGCTTGCCATTCTCGTCATACTCCACCGTCACCTGCGTCTTGCCGTCGGGGCGCAGGTAATCCACCAGCTTTTCCTTACGGACCTGCGTCAGGCGCTTGGCCATCTTCTGGGCCAGGGAGATCGCCAGCGGCATCAGCTCCGGCGTCTCGTCGCAGGCGTAGCCGAACATCATGCCCTGATCGCCGGCGCCGTTGTCCAGCGCACTGTCACCGGACTCCTTGGCCTCCAGACTCTTGTCCACGCCCATGGCGATATCGCCGGACTGCTCGTCGATGTTGGTGATAACGGCGCAGGTGTGGCCGTCGAAGCCGTACTTGGCCCGGTCATAGCCGATGTCCAGCACCACTTGACGGGCGATCTTGGGGATATCCACGTAGCAGTGGGTGGTGATCTCGCCCATGATGTGGATCAGGCCCGTGGACACGCAGGTCTCGCAGGCCACACGGCCATTGGGATCCTTCTCCATGATGGCGTCCAGAATCGCATCGCTGATCTGGTCGCAGATTTTGTCGGGATGTCCCTCCGTCACGGATTCCGAGGTAAACAGTCTCTTTGCCATAGCTTTTCCATGCTCCTTTATAAAATATTTTCCATACGGGTGAAAGCTCTCTCAGGTTGACCGGAGCATGAAAAAACACGCTCCGCCATTCGACGGATCGTGTTAGAATAACGCTCCTCATCTGTCGAAGGACGAATGCGGGACTATCACTTCCGCACTCAGCATACGCCGGATTTGGCACCTTGCTTCGCAGGTTGCCGTGGCTTCATCGGGCCGATCCCTCCGCCACTCTTGATAAGGTATGAACTTGTAAGAGAACTCTACAATTTCTCATGATAGCAAGAAGAGACTGTTTTGTCAACCCCTGATACACAGATTTTATCGAAATGTCCGGGAAAAACCGACGAAAAGGGGAGGAGCGGGGAGAAAAATGCGGAAAAGGATTGCCTGTTTCGGGGAATGATAGTATAATGGTGTGCAGCACACCCAAAAAAAATTTACTTGAGGTATGAAAATGAAAACTGAGGAAAAGCTGAACATGACCATGCTCTGCGACTTTTACGAGTTGACCATGGGCAATGGCTACTTTGAAAGCGGTTACAAGGATCATATCACCTACTTTGACGTCTTTTTCCGCCGGGTGCCGGACGGCGGCGGCTTTGCCATCGCCGCTGGTCTGGAGCAGCTGATTGATTATATTGAGAATCTGCACTTCTCTCCGGAAGACATCGCCTATCTGCGGGGCCGGAACCTTTTCAGCGAGGAATTTCTGTCCTATCTGGAGGACTTCCATTTCACCGGCGACATCTACGCCATGCCGGAGGGAACCCCGGTGTTTCCCCGTGAGCCCATGGTCATCGTCCGGGCCAAGGCCATCGAGGCCCAGCTCATCGAGACCTTCACGCTGCTGACCATCAACCACCAGAGCCTGATCGCCACCAAGGCCAACCGCATCGCCCGTGCCGCCCGTGGCCGCACGGTGCTGGAGTTCGGCTCCCGCCGGGCGCAGGGGGCGGATGCCGCCATCATCGGCGCCCGTGCCGCCTACATCGGCGGTGTCGCCGGTACGGCCTGCACCATCTCTGACCAGATCTACGGCGTTCCCGCCGGCGGCACCATGGCCCATGCGTGGGTGCAGATGTTCGATTCGGAGTACGACGCCTTCAAGACCTACTGCCAGATCTATCCCCACAACGCCACACTGCTGGTGGATACCTACAATACCCTGAAGTCCGGTGTCCCCAACGCCATCCGGGCCTTTAACGAGGTGCTTAAGCCCATGGGCATCACCAAGTGCGGCATCCGACTGGATTCCGGCGACATGGCCTATCTGACCCGGAAGGCCCGGAAGATGCTGGACGAGGCGGGCTGGACGGAGTGCCAGATCTCCGTATCCAACTCTCTGGATGAGTACCTGATCCAGGATCTGCTGCTGCAGGATGCCAAGATCGACCTCTTCGGCGTGGGTGAGCGGATGATCACCGCTAAGTCCGAGCCGGTGTTCGGCGGCGTGTATAAGCTGGCGGCCGTGGAGGATCAACAGGGGAACATCACCCCCAAGATCAAGATCAGCGAGAACGTGGAGAAGATCACCATTCCCCACTTCAAGAAGGTCTACCGGTTCTACGGCAACGACACCGGCAAGGCCATCGCCGACTACATCACCGTCTATGACGAGACGTTGGACGACACCAAGGATCTGGAGATCTTCGACCCCAGCGCCACCTGGAAGAAAAAGACGGTGTATAACTTCACCGCCCGGCCTCTGCTGGTGCCGGTGTTTCTGGGGGGCAAGCGGGTGTACGACAGCCCCAGCCTGCCGGAAATTCAGGCCTACTGCCGCCAGCAGGTGGACACCCTGTGGGACGAGGTGAAGCGCTTCGACAATCCTCACAGCTACTATGTGGACCTGTCCGACAGGCTGTGGAACATCCAGCAGGATCTGCTCCGCAATCGAAAATAAGCAAAAAAGCAGAGCTGTCCACTTTGGCGGACAGCTCTGCGTGGTATCCCAAAGGGAACAGGAGGTGACCCGTTGAAAACGCATCAGGTACAACAGAAAACGGAACGTCGTATCTCGGCGGCGCTGCGGCTGGTTTTCGTGGCGGCGCTGCTGCTGGGGCAGATCGCTTTGGCATTCTTTCTCAGCACGGAGCTGCGCCAGCGGGCTGCCATCATCTACACGGTGCTGGAGCTGGCGGCCTTCGGTTACGCCGTGCGGATCTATAACCGCACCGACGGCACCAGCTATAAGTTCGGCTGGATCTTCCTCGTTCTGACGGTGCCGGTGGTGGGACTCATTCTATACTTTCTCTGGAACGGTGACCGGCAGCAAAAGCGGCTGGACCTGAAAAAGCTGCCCATGCCGGAGGAGCCGGAAGCCCAACAGGCCGCCCACCGCATCCAGATGGAGAAGCTGCGGCGAAAATTCCCCCAGTGGGAGCGGCTCAGTGTTTATCTGAGCCGTCAAGGATATCTCCTTTACGGTGACACGGAGACAACGTATCTGCCCACCGGCGAGGCATTTTTACAGGATATGCTGGAGAAGCTGGAGCAGGCGGAGCACTTCATCTTTCTGGAGTTCTTCATCATTGCGCAGGGACAGATATGGGACCGCATGGAGGAGATCTTCCGCCGGAAGGCGGCGGAAGGTGTGGAGGTCAAGATTATCTTCGATGACTTCGGCAGCATGATGCGCTTTCCCGCCGGACAGATCGAGGCCCTGCGGGAGAGCGGGGTAGAGGTACAGGTCTTTAACCCGGTCCACCACTACGTCAACCGCCTGTACTTCAACTATCGGGATCATCGGAAGATCGTCTGCATCGACGGCAGCACGGCCTACACCGGCGGAGCCAACGTGGCAGACGAATACGCCAACCTTACCGTCCGTTTCGGCTATTGGAAGGACTGCGGCATCCGGCTGGACGGCCCCGGCGCATGGGGCCTGACACGGGAGTTCCTTCATATGTGGCAGCGCAACGGCGGACAGCTGATGCAGGAGCGGGACTACTACCGCCCCCACGACCACCGGGAGGCGGCGGGCTTCTGCCAGCCCTTTGTGGACGGGCCGGACAACAATCCCATCTCCACGGCGGAGGACGTGTTCCTGCACCTCATCAACAACGCCCGCCGCTCCGTCCATATCACCACGCCGTATCTGGCCATTGATGAGCCCATGCGGCAGGCCCTGTGCTCTGCCGGGGACAGCGGCGTGGATGTGCGGCTGCTGCTGCCGGGAATACCGGACCATAAGTTCGCCTATCTGGCGGCCCAGAGCCACTACGGTGAGCTGCTGGTGCATCATGTGAAAATTTACATCTACGAGCCGGGTCTGCTCCACGGCAAGACCGTGCTGTCAGACGGCGAGGCGGCCTTTGTGGGGTCTGTGAATATGGACTACCGCAGCTTTCAGCTGCACTTTGAGTGCGGCACGGTGCTCTACGGCGTGCCGGCCATTGAGGGGCTGGCGGAGGATATCCAGCGTATCACGGACCGTTCCCGCCGGGTGACGTATCAGGAGTGGAAGAGCCGCCCGTGGTACCGCAAGCTTTTGAGTACCCTGCTGCGACTGTTTGAGATGTGGATGTGAGTAACATACAGCCCCGGACGCCGAAGCGTCCGGGGCTGTGTTTCTTCTGGCTGCCGTGCGGGACAGGGGATGCTTACAAATTAGGCAAAAGTCCGGCATCATGGAGCTTTTGCAGGCTCATGAGGACCCCCAGCTTGGCGTGATACCACGTCAGGCCACCCTGAAAATACACAGCGTAGGGGGGGCGAATGGGGCCGTCGGCGGAGAGCTCGATGGAGGCCCCCTGCACGAAGGCTCCGGCGGCCATGATAACGTCGCTGTCGTAGCCGGGCATGGCCCACGGCTCCGGGGTCACATAGCTGTCCACCGGTGCAGCGGCCTGGATGCCCTTGCAGAAGGCACACATGGCCTCCCGGCTGCCCAGCTCCACCGCCTGAATGATATCCCGGCGCACCTCCCGGCTGCCGGGGACCACACGGAAGCCCAGCGCTTCATAGCATCCAGCTGTAAAGATAGCACCCTTTACAGAGGAAGCCACCACTGTGGGAGCCAGAAACAGTCCCTGATAGAAGCTGGTGAGCAGACCCAGATTGGCGCCCACCTCCTTGCCGAGGCCCGGTGCACTGAGCCGGTAGGCGCAGCGGTCGATGAGATCCTGTCGGCCGCAGACATAGCCGCCGGTGGGAGCCAGACCGCCGCCCAGATTTTTGATGAGGCTTCCCACCACCATATCGGCCCCCACATCTGTGGGTTCCTGCCGCTCCACCAGTTCGCCGTAGCAGTTATCCACCATGCAGATGATGTCGGGCTTGCAGTTTTTGCAGAAGGCGATCAGCTTCCCGATCTCCTCCACAGAGAAGGAGGGGCGGGTGGCGTAGCCCTTGGAGCGCTGGATGGTCACCAGCTTGGTTTTTTCGTGGATGGCGGCCCGGATGCCGTCGTAGTCAAAGCTGCCGTCCGGAAGCAGGTCTACCTGACGGTAGCTGACACCGTATTCCCGCAGGGAGCCGGGGGAGGGGCGGATGCCGATGACCTCCTCCAGGGTGTCATAGGGCGCCCCGACGGGGCTCAGCAGCTCGTCGCCCGGCAGGAGGTTGGCCCCCAGCGCCAGTGCCAACGCATGGGTGCCGCAGGTGATCTGGGGCCGGACCAGCGCCGCCTCCGTGTGGAACACGTCGGCATAGACACGCTCCAGATTGTCCCGTCCCTCGTCGTCGTAGCCGTAGCCGGAGGAGAGGTTAAAGTGGGTGGCGTTGAGACGATTCTTGTGCATGGCGGAGAGAACTTTGGCCTGATTATACTCGGCAATGTCGTCCACACGGGACATTTCCTCGTCCAGTCCGTCCAGTACTCGCTGTCCAAAATCCAGCACCTCCGGACTGATGCCCAGCTGCTGATACATTTCATTGGTGGTCATGGGATCGTTGCTCCTTACTTAGATTCATTTCCTGGGATATGCTCCGGGAATCGGATGCCCCGGCACTTCATCAGCATCCGGATGGGGTAGTCCCGATCCAAATAGTTCTTGCTGTACCACTCATAGGTGGCGGCGGGCAGATGCTGCAGCTCCGGGGCCTGACACCGGAACAGCTCGAAGGTCCGGCGGTCACCGGAGAGCAGGGCCGCTATCAGCTCCAGCTGTCCCTCCTGCCGCAGCCGCTCCAGACAGGCATCCATGATGACGGCGCAGGAGCGCTCCTCCTCGTCGGCGTAGAGCTCCTTGTTGCCCAGCCAATAGAGAAATTCCTCCGGATCCAGATCCAGCTTGGTGGTGATCTGACTGAGCTTGTAAAATTCCTTCCAGTCCCGTTTTTGCAGCACCTCCATCAGGTACTGCACCAGACCGTCATCCAGCGCCACGCAGTCCAGAAACACCTCGAAGGCGTGCTTGCCTGCATCGGGATCCGGGGCCGCCTCGGAGGGCTCCTCCACCGGGGAAGCCTCCTGTACGGGGGCCTGCTGTGCGGCGCTTTGCAGCAGCCGCTGAAGGCTTGTGGTATCGTCCGCCTGCCGGTAAATTTCCTCCGGCAGCGTAACGCCGTCCTGATGGGCGCAGGCACGGACAAAGGCGGTGGCCCCCATCTGCTGAAGCTGGCGGCTCAGGGAAGCGGCCTTCTCCGTCATGTCCCCCTCCGGCAGAGTGATGCCCTCCGGCGGTGAGCGGCGTCCTTCCAGCAGCTGGGTCATGTATTCCAAATAGTGGTCAAAAAGAGTCATACCTTCTCCTCACTTTCCCCAAAACTCTATCACATGGCGGTTGTAATTGCAAGGGCATCCGTGCTATACTGGGGAAAAAGGAGGTGGGAGCGTGTATTTCGTATACATGGTATACTGCGAAGGAGATACCCTTTACACCGGTGTTGCACAGAATGTTTGTCGCCGGATGCGGCAGCACAACGGTCGAGGAACGGCCTGCGCCCGGTACACACGGACCCACCCGGTACAGGCATTGGCGGCACTGTGGGAGGCGGAGGACAAGGGAGCGGCCCTGCGGTTGGAATACCGCATCAAGCAGCTGACCCGGACGGAGAAGGAACGCCTCATCCATGAGGATACCGCATTTTCACAGCTGCTGCCGCAGCTGGAGGTGTCCCGCTACCGGCGCAGACCGGGCATAACGCTGGAGATGTGTTTGGAGGGGAAAATCGATGCTTGAATGGTATGCAGCGCCCATGGAGGGCCTTACCGGCTGGCGCTGGCGGCAGGTGCAGCATGAGATGTTCGGCGGAGCAGCGCTGTATGTGACGCCCTTCGTGTCCCCCAACGGGAATTTCAGTTTCCAGCGCAAGGAGCTGGAGGAGCTGGACCCGGAGCGAAACCGGGGTATCCCAGTGGTGCCGCAGATCCTCACCAACCGGGCGGAGTACTTCGTCTGGGCTGCCAAGGAGTGCCGCAGCCGTGGTTGGGCGCAGATAGACTTGAATCTGGGCTGTCCCTCCGGTACCGTGACGGGAAAGAACAAGGGGGCGGGACTGCTGCGCCAGCCGGAGCTGCTGCGTCAGCTGCTGGACGGCATTTTCGATGCCCTGCCGGATATGAAAATTTCCGTCAAGACCCGTATCGGCTGGGAGCGGGCGGAGGAGTGGCCGGCGCTGCTGGCCCTGCTGGAGACATACCCTATCTGCCGCCTGACGGTGCATCCACGGGTGCGGACGCAGTTCTACAAGGGGACGGCAGACCGGGAGGTGTTCCGCTGGACGGCAGAGCACACGGCGCTGCCTCTGTGCTACAACGGGGACGTCACCACCGTCCGTGACCTGCGGGAGATGGGGGAGGCCTTTCCCGACGCCGCTATCATGGTGGGCCGGGGGCTGGTGGCGGACCCGTCCCTACTGCGGCAGGCGACGGGAGGCCCGGCAGCGTCTCTGGAGGAGCTGCGGGAGTTTCACGACCGGCTGTACGGCCTGTACTGCCGGGATTTTTCCGGCGACGTGCCGGTGCTGCACCATATGCGGGAGCTGTGGAACTATTTCTCCCGGTCCTTCCGGGAGACGGACACCCTGCTGCGGCAGGTGCGTAAGGCCGGGGACTGCCGGGCATATGAGACGGCGGTGCGGCAGTTTTTCTATGACGCAGAGCTGTCCCATTGATGATATCTGTAAAGGAATCATGCTTTACACAAAGAGCCCCCGCTTTCCATAGAGGAAGCGGGGGTCTTTTTTGCAGAGCTTCAGTTGAGAACATAGACGGTGCAGTAGCGCCGACCGAAGGAACAGGCATCGTCGTAGGAGTCAAACCACAGATCCAGCTTTGTTCCCTTGATGGCACTGCCGGTATCGGAGGCCACGGCCATGCCGTACTCCAGATAACCGTCGTTGGTCAGAATATAGAACCGTGTGCCGAAGGGGAACACCGAGGTGTCCACGGCGATGTTGCCGTAGGCGGTGGGCCGCCCGGAGGCCGTCCAGCCATGGATGGAGTAGGCGGTGGATTCGCAGGAGCCGTACACGGAGGAGAAGGCCATGGTGTCGCCGGAGGCAAACAGCAGATAGCCGGTGCCGTCATCAAAGGTCGTCACGTCCACCATGTAGTCAGATCGCTCCACGGAGGAGACCATGGTGCCATACTCGACGATCTCGGTGACGGCGTTGTCCTCGCTGGTGCTGACCAGCTCGGTGGAGACCAGCTTGCCGTCCCGGTAGGTGTCCTTGTAGGTCTCGATGACGGTGCCGGGAACGCCCTCCTGCACCACCTCTTCCGTTCCCTTGGCCAGCATATGGTTCACCACACGCTCTGTTTTGTAAGGGGTGGTGACGGTGACGTCACGGGTCTGGGAATACTCTGCCATAACGGAGACGGTAGGCGTCTCGCCGGTGGTGTCCACCACGACCATCTCGCCGTCGCCCACGGTGACGTCGGACCGGCGCAGCAGGTTATCCACCGTTTCCCGCCGGGTGGTCACCAGATAGGTGGCGCCCTGAGCGTCGGCTACCTGCACCTGCTGGCCCTTTACCAGCAGCAGCTGGGCGTCCCGGCTGCTGTTGTCGGCCCGAATGTCCAGCAGACCCGTGGTACGGTCACCGTCGGGCCGGCCGTCGATGATCTGCATTCCGGTCTCGTCCAGGATCATGTATACATAGCTGGGGTTTTCGATATCCTGCTGACAGAGGATCACGGTGGTGGCCAGCAGAGCCACCAGAGTAATTGCCAGCAGCAACCCCTTCAAGAGTCGGGGAGATGCGGATCGGTCCGTTGTTGGCCGGGCCGCCGTCTCCATTCTGATCACTGCTTCCTTCATAAAAAACCTCCCAATTCCGCCCTTCGTTTCTGGGGTTCGGGGCGGTGGAAAATCACCTCGCAATGCATTTGTAACTTTTGTTACTTTTTTGAAATATGGGAGGAGTATATCACTTCCACCCACTTTTGTCAAGTTTTTTGGATTTTTCATGGGGTTACACACCACTTTTCACGGTTTTGTGCGGGTATCTGACAGGTAAAAAACGGCAGCTGCCGAGGCATTGGTTACAGAAAGGTTACCGACGGTGACAACGGTTGTAAATAAAGATTGAAGAATGGGGCAGGGCGTGGTATAATAAAGAAAACTATCACAGCGGAGGGGTTCTATGCGGCCTGAATTTATCCCCGTGGGGCAGATCGTCAACGCCCACGGTATCCGGGGCGAGGTAAAGCTGAATCCGGCCGGGTTTGATCCGGCCTTTCTTGCGGCGTTTGGCACGCTGTATATCGGCGGAAAAGAGACAAAGGTGAAGAGCGCACGGGTCCACAAGTCCACGGTACTGCTGGTGCTGCCGGGAGTGGAGGATATGGATGCTGCGCTGGCCCTGAAGGGAAAGCCCGTCTTCATCCGCCGGACGGATGCCCACCTGCCGGAGGGCGAATATTTCGATGCCGAGCTGGAGGGACTGACGGTGCTGGACGACGAGAACGGGGAGGAGCTGGGAAAGCTCACCCGTGTGCTGAACTATCCAGCCCACAAGGTCTACGAGGTCCGGGGGAAGCGGGAGTATCTGATCCCGGCGGTGCAGGAGGTGTTCATCCGTGGGGTGGACATGGAGACCGGCACCATGCGGGTGCGGAACATGAAAGGACTGGCCACGGATGAAGATTGACATCATGACCCTGTTCCCGGACGCCATTGATGCTATGATGGGGCAGTCCATTATCGGGCGGGCGCAGGCCAGAGGATTGGTGACCATTACCGCTCACCAGATCCGGGAGTATACCACCAATAAGCAGATGCAGGTGGATGATTATCCCTACGGCGGAGGCCGGGGAGCCGTCATGCAGGCGGACCCGCTGTACCGCTGCTGGGACCATATCTGTCAGGAGGCGGGGGAGCGGGTACACACCATCTATCTCTCCCCCTGTGGACGGGTGTTTGACCAGCAGATGGCCAAGGAACTGAAGGCAGCCTATGAGCGGTTGATTCTGGTGTGCGGCCATTATGAAGGAATAGACCAGCGGTTCATCGACGAGTGCGTGGACGAGGAGATCTCCATGGGGGATTTCGTGCTGACCGGCGGCGAGATACCGGCCATGGCGCTGGCGGACTGCCTGTGCCGGATGGTACCGGGGGTGCTGCCGGAGGAGAGCTGCTACACCGACGAGTCCCACTGGGACGGTCTGCTGGAGTACCCGCAGTACTCACGGCCGGAGGAGTGGCACGGCCGGAAGGTTCCGGAGGTGCTGTTGTCGGGCCACCATGGGAAGGTGGACGACTGGCGGAAAAAAGAGAGCTATAAACGCACTATGACCCGGCGGCCGGACCTCTTTGCCCGGTTCGATGAAGCCAGTCTTACCACCAAGCATGACCGAAAGGTGCTGGCGGAGGCCAAGGCGGAATGGGCGGCGGAGCAGGAGTCTCCGGCTGCGGAATAAGACATAAAAAACCGCTGCGTGAGCGTCACGCAGCGGTTTTTTCGGTTATTCGACATCGTCCTCCCGGAACAGCAGGGTGATGCACCACAGTCCGGCGATGCCCACCAGTGTATAGATGATGCGGCTCCATACTGCCAGCTGTCCACCGAATATGGCGGCCACGCAGTCAAAGCGAAACAGGCCGATGCTGCCCCAGTTCAAAGCGCCGATAATGACGAGGATCAGGGCAATGCGGTCTACGATCTTCACGGTCAAACCTCCCATCTGTGAGATTGCTCTGTCAGTTTGCCCATTTGACGATGGATTATTCAGAAAATTCGTCAGCACGGCAAAAATATTTTCAGATTCTGCGGAATTGGCGTTGAAATAGCTGGGGGGACTATTGTATAATACAGGAAGAACAGGAACGAATCAACGGGCGGCCGGCGGCACAGCTCCGGCGGCGTCCACACACAAGGAGGAACAACATGAACAAGACCTTTGAAAAGCTGGGCTTTTACCCGGCGGATATCCTGCTGCCCAAGGATCAGGACATGACCAAGTGGGCCGTGGTGGCCTGCGACCAGTTCACCTCCGAGCCGGAGTACTGGCAGGCGGTGGAGGAGAAGGTGGGCAAGGCTCCGTCTACCCTGCGGCTGATCCTGCCGGAGGCCAACCTCAAGGCCCCTAATGTGGACGAGTACATCTCCGGCATCAACGCTGCCATGGAGCAGTATCTGAAAGACGGCGTATTCCAGACGCTGGAGGACTCCCTGATTTATGTGGAGCGCCAGCAGTCCGACGGACGCATCCGCCACGGCCTCATCGGCATGGTAGATCTGGATGCCTATGACTTCACTCCCGGCTCCGGCGCCCTGATCCGTGCCACCGAAGGGACGGTGCTGGACCGCATCCCGCCCCGTGCCAAGGTGCGCCGTCATGCTCCCATCGAGCTGCCCCATGTGATGCTGCTGGTAGACGATCCCGATAAGACCGTCATCGAGCCGCTGACGGCGGCAGCCGATACCATGGAGAAGCTGTATGACTTCGACCTGATGCAAAACGGCGGCCATATTCGGGGCTACAAGCTGTCCGACAAGCAGGTGGACGCTGTGGCCAAGGCACTGGAGGGCCTTGCCTCCGACGAGGCCATGCAGAAGAAGTACGGCGTTTCCGGCGTGGCGCCCCTGCTGTTCGCCGTGGGCGACGGCAACCACTCTTTGGCCACCGCCAAGGCCTGCTATGAGGAGCAGAAGAAGGGCAAGACTCCGGAGGAGTATCTGGCGCTGCCCTCCCGGTTTGCGCTGGTGGAGGTGGTGAACAACCACGACGACGCCCTGCAGTTCGAGCCTATCCACCGGGTGCTGTTCGGCGTGGATCACGAGAAGTTCATGAAGGCATTTCAGGCCGCCTACCCCAACGCCTACGAGGGCCGGGGCGAGGGCCACACCATTGAGTTCGTGTGGAACGGTGAGAGTCATTTCATCACCGTCCCTGATCCCAAGGTACAGCTGGCGGTGGGTACCCTGCAGGGGGTCATCGATCCGTACCTGAAGGAGAACGGCGGCGAGGTGGACTATATCCACGGCGACGACGTGACCCGTGAACTGGGCTCCAAGCCCGGCAACATGGGCTTCCTGCTGCCGGCCATGGGGAAGGAACAGCTCTTTAAGACCGTCATGGCTGACGGCGTGCTGCCCCGCAAGACCTTCTCCATGGGCCACGCTCAGGATAAGCGCTACTACATCGAAGCCCGCCGCATCACCAAGTAAACAGAAACGAAAAAATCTCCCTTCTATCGAAGGGTGTCCGTAAAACAGTTAATCCTCCGTATGGCTTAGACCATGCGGAGGATTTGTTTATGTCTAATCTTCAAAC
>ERZ839741.1660-NODE-1660-length-23047-cov-3.372564_pt1 | contig 23047 bp, 17 predicted proteins | sample MGYA00519880_ERZ839741 | MGnify/ENA primary metagenome ERZ839741 (study PRJEB31850, sample SAMEA3708851) | human gut metagenome | biome: human gut; feature: human-associated habitat; material: faeces | place: China | collected 2014 ...
GTTCTGGATGATGGCGCGGCTGTGGGCATTGGTACTCATGAGGAGCTGTTTGAAAGCTGTGAGGTATATCGCGAGATCTGTCTGTCCCAGCTTTCCAGAGAGGAGGTGCAGTAAGGTGGCAAAGCTTGAGATCGAAAAACATAAATCAACCTTAAAGCGGATCCTGAACTACATTGGAAGCTATAAATGGCTCGTAGTTCTCTCTCTGGTCCTGGCTGCCGTGACCGTGGCAACCACCCTTTATGCGCCGATCCTGGTGGGAGAGGGCGTCGACCTGATCCTGGGGCCCGGCAATGTGGATTTTACCGGACTGCTTGCGATTCTTCGTAAAATTGCAGTCGTGATCGTTGTTACGGCGCTTGCCCAGTGGCTCATGAACCATATCAACAACCAGATCACCTACCGGGTGGTAAAGGACATCCGCACCAGGGCCTTTAACCATCTGGAGATTCTTCCGCTGAGCTACATTGATTCCCACCAGTACGGCGATATCATCAGCCGTATCATTGCAGATATTGACCAGTTCTCCGAGGGACTGCTGATGGGCTTTACCCAGCTCTTTACTGGTGTCCTGACGATTCTCGGAACCCTGGGCTTTATGCTGGTGGTGAATCCGTTCATTACGCTGGTGGTGGTGTGCGTGACTCCGCTTTCCCTGTTTGTGGCAAGCTTTATTGCAAAGCATACGTATCAGATGTTTAAATTACAGTCTGAAACGCGTGGTGAGCAGACGGCGTTGATTGATGAAATGATTGGCGGACAGAAGGTTGTACAGGCATACTGCTATGAAGATGAGGCGCTTGAAAGATTTGATGAAATTAATGACCGTCTGCAGAAATGTTCACTAAAAGCCATTTTTTATTCATCGATTACCAATCCGTCTACCCGTTTTATCAATAGCCTTGTATATGCGGGGGTTGCGGTAAGCGGCGCAATTTCAGCCATTTACGGCAGATTGACGGTCGGACAGTTATCCTGCTTTTTAAGTTATGCAAACCAGTACACGAAGCCGTTTAATGAAATTTCCGGAGTTGTGACAGAATTACAGAATGCGATTGCGTGTGCGGCACGTATCTTTGAATTAATCGAAGAAGAGCCGGAAATCCCGGACAACAAAGATGCCGCAGTGCTTGAAAATGTAGACGGAACAGTTGCTCTGGAACACGTAGCCTTCTCTTATGTGCCGGATAAGAAGCTTATTGAAGATTTTAACCTGCATGTAAAGCAAGGACAGCGTATTGCAATTGTTGGTCCGACCGGCTGCGGAAAGACGACACTGATTAATCTGCTCATGCGTTTTTACGATGTGAATGACGGTAAAATTTCCGTATCGGGCATTGATATCCGTGAAATGACCCGACACAGCCTGCGTGCGGGATATGGCATGGTATTGCAGGATACATGGTTAAAGACCGGAACCATCCGTGAAAATATTGTCATGGGCAAACCGGATGCGACCGATGAAGAGGTGATTGCGGCAGCCAAGGCGGTTCACGCACACAGCTTTATCAAGCGTCTGCCAGAGGGATATAACACCTTTATTACCGAAGATGGCGGCGGATTATCACAGGGACAAAAACAGCTTCTTTGTATTACAAGAGTGATGCTGTGCCACCCGCCGATGCTCATTTTAGATGAAGCAACGTCATCGATTGATACAAGAACGGAAATCAAGATTCAGAACGCATTTGCAAAGCTGATGGAAGGCAGGACGAGCTTTATTGTTGCACACCGTCTGTCCACGATACAAAATGCCGATGTCATTTTAGTCATGAAGGACGGCAAAATTATTGAGCAGGGCAATCATGAAGAACTGCTTGCAAAGCAGGGATTTTATGCAAATCTGTATCAGAGTCAGTTCGCAAAGTAAAAAATTATAAAAAAACAGTAGAAATATATTTATTTCCGTTGTATAATACGAATAATAATGCAAAGAAATCATACCGGTAGCCGTTTTATGCTGCCGGATATTTCTTTTTACTGTAAATTTTGGGATTGCCGGATACGGCAGAATGGAGGAACTAATGCCCGTAAAATACGTTTTTGTAACAGGTGGAGTCGTTTCAGGACTTGGAAAGGGAATTACAGCAGCATCACTTGGACGTCTGCTGAAAGCACGCGGCTTTTCTGTAACAATGCAGAAATTTGACCCTTATATCAACATTGATCCGGGAACCATGAACCCGATTCAGCATGGAGAAGTTTTTGTAACCGATGACGGTGCGGAAACGGATTTGGACCTTGGACATTATGAAAGATTTATTGATGAAAGCTTAAATAAAAATTCCAATGTAACAACCGGTAAGGTTTACTGGTCTGTTTTACAGAAGGAGCGCCGCGGTGATTTCGGCGGAGGAACCGTACAGGTTATTCCGCACATTACCAATGAAATCAAGAGCCGCTTTTTCAGGGATTTCTCAACAAAGGATACAAAGATTGCCATTATTGAAGTCGGTGGTACTGTCGGTGATATCGAAAGCCAGCCGTTCCTGGAAGCAATCCGTCAGTTCCAGCATGAAGTCGGCAGGGAAAACGCGATTTTAATTCATGTTACCCTGATTCCATATCTGAAGGCTTCCGGAGAAATGAAGACAAAGCCGACACAGGCAAGTGTAAAAGAATTACAGGGAATGGGTATCCAGCCGGATATTTTAGTATGCCGTACCGAACACCCGTTAGAGCCGGGTATCAAAGATAAGATTGCGCTGTTTTGTAATGTACCGAAGTCCCATGTATTACAGAATCTCGATGTGGAAATCTTATACGATGCGCCGCTTGCCATGGAAGAAGAACATTTGGCACAGGTAGCCTGCGAATGTTTACAGCTTGAATGCCCTGAACCGGATTTAGACGAGTGGAGAGCAATGTGCAAGGCTTGGAAGAACCCGCAGAAGAAAGTTACGGTTGCACTTGTCGGTAAGTATATCCAGCTTCATGATGCCTACATCAGTGTTGTTGAAGCGTTAAAGCACGGCGGTGTATACAACTCAGCCGATGTAACAATCAAGTGGATTGATTCAGAACAGGTTACGGAAGAAAATGCAGCCGAACTGCTTTCAGATGTATCCGGTATTCTTGTTCCGGGCGGATTCGGTGACCGTGGTATCGAAGGAAAGATTCAGGCAATCCGCTATGCAAGGGAAAATAAGGTGCCGTTCTTAGGGCTCTGCCTTGGTATGCAGTTATCCATTGTGGAATTTGCAAGAGATGTTATTGGCTATTCCGATGCACACAGCGTTGAGTTAAAGCCGGATACAACACACCCGGTTATCCACTTAATGCCGGATCAGGAAGGTGTAGACGATATCGGCGGTACATTAAGACTGGGTTCTTACCCTTGTGTACTCGATAAGACAAGCAAGGCTTATGAAGTATACGGTGAAGAAACGATTCATGAAAGACATCGTCATCGTTATGAAGTCAACAACGATTACAGAAATGTATTAGTAGAAAACGGCATGAAGCTTTCCGGTATTTCACCGGACGGAAGAATTGTGGAAATGGTAGAAGTAGAAGACCACCCATGGTTCTTAGCAACACAGGCTCATCCGGAATTAAAGTCCAGACCAAACAGACCACATCCGCTGTTTAGAGGATTTATCGGCGCGGCACTGGAATATCAGGAAAAACACAACTAGGTAAATGATAAATGCTCCTGCCTCAACGTTAGCACTTAACTTCGGCAGGAGCATTTATCATTTATGGGGTGGGTGGCAGTCGGGACTTTATTGGTGTTGGTTTATTTGTAGTGAATGAGTATTGGGGGGAGGATTGATTAGGCGGCGGTCACTACGATGGCGGCATTTGACCTGCCGTTGTCACGTCTGTTTCGGGGACACCATGACCCTGCAGGAGCGTGTGAAAGGACAGACCGAAGTCAAGTGACAACGTTGAGAGATGTCCTTTCACACGCTCCCCATTTAAAACTCAAAATCCGCATAGTCTTCCGGCAGAAACCGGTGATAGATGATATGACAGCCTTCATCTTTAAAGCAGTAGTAATAAGGGTCGTTTTGATTATCGGTAAATCGCACCAGCCAGTCAAATTCACCATGATTCATTTCTTCACAGACAACATTTTTAGAAACGCTTTTAAATAAAGTAAAAATATCTTCCATCGTACAACCATGCTCTTGCAGCAGTTCTACCAGACTGCGGATAAATTCGTTGGCATCGGTATGCTCATGCACATAGACACTGCCGTCTTCCGGAATACGAAAGCAGAAGCGGTCTTTTTTTGCCGTAACCGTGACATTTCCCAGCTTTTCTGTGAGAGAATCCGGGAATACAGAGAGCCGTGCAAGCATTTCAGCTTCGGTATCATGCGCTTCAAAAAAATGGTTCAGAGAGCTGAGTGGATAGTACAGGCGGATAGCTTCTTTGCGAAAGCCCAGCTTTGCCTGTTCTTCTTTAATAATATCAATCAGATTTTTTTCAAGTCTGTCAAAATACATACATATCCTCCATATTTGTATTTACGTAAATCATACTACGATTATAGAAATTACACAAGTGCATTACAAACAAAATAAAATTAAGGTAATATATCAGAAAGCAGAATCCGACAGCACCGCAGCAATCCGCAGTCCGTCGTATTCGGCTTCTTTTATTTGAAAATGCTTTCCAGTTTCAGAATCTGCAAGGCACAGACCATCGCTGTCCGTATCCGGGACATAGGATGCCGCGTGAATTTCTGCTGCAATGCCATTTCCGGTGGCTTTAGCATAGGCTTCTTTTAAAGTCCAGAGGCGGAAAAAACGTTCCGCCTGTACAGATACATTTTCTGTATCATAAATCCAGTGATATTCTGTTTTTGAAAAAAATCTTTTTGCAACGGACGATTTAAACGGGCGGTTTCCCTCAATGTCGATACCGCAGGGCATACCGGCAACGATACACACCGCAAAATTCCCGGAGTGGGAAAGGTTAAAATGCAGATCTGCATGGTCTTTAAAGTAAGGTTTTCCGTTTGCGCCGCAGGCGGTTTCATAGTCATATTCCTGCATATAGGTGCTGGCAGCATCTGAAACAGTGACCGGAAATGGAAGTTTTTTGGCAAGCGGTGTATTGTCTGCCAAAGAGCCTGTAACAGAGCTGGATATAAATGCGCGTGTTGTGTAATTGAGCAGAAGTCCGGCGGCAAGGCAGCGGCATTTTGCAGCATCATTTTTTAAATTACAGATTTTTTGCTGCCGGTGTCCGGGTACAAGTTTAAAAGCCTTGTCATATAGTGCCTTATCGCCTGAAAGGCTGTCCGACAGCGGTGTTATATCCATAATTGAAATTAAAAATTGTGTCATTTTATCGGTTCCTATTCCTCAATCAAAGCCTGCGGTTATGATGTCTGCGGATTATTTTATGCGGTACACTTATGCAATACAGACATCTTGTTACTGGTTTAATCATAACAGACCACAGCAAAAACGCCAACAAGAATCTAAAAAGATTATGAATACTTCATACAAATGCTAACAATAATAGTAAGGAATTTTACTGATTTTTTATTGATTTATCGTGATATTGTATTTATAATAAGAAATAAATGGGTACAGTGTACTGCCCTTTACAAAATAATGACGGTCCGGCGGAGGAATTTATGGATAATAACAACAGAAATAACCCCAATAACGGCAACAAAAATGACAAAAAGCCGAAAAATATGAATACTATCATTATTATACTGATTGCAGGTGTAATTACATTTATTGCGATTACGATGTTAAACAGCATGATAAAAGATGCAACGTATAAAGAAATTACGTATTCCGAATTTTTGCAGATGATAGATGAGGATAAGGTTTCAGAAGTCAAGTTTGACTCGGACAGAATCTTAATCCAGCCATCGGATTCACAAAAAGACAGTAACGGATTTTCCTATACGTATTATACCGGTTATATTAAAGATAAGGATATTACAGATAAATTAGACGATAAAGGTGTGACGTATTCAGGATATATTCCGGATCAGAGTTCGTCTATTATTGATTTTCTGCTGGTTTATGTACTGCCGATTCTGTTTATCTATCTGATGTTTACATTTGTATACAGAAGACTGTCTAAAGGCGGCGGTATGATGGGCGGCATGGGTGTCGGCAAGAATACAGCCAAGGTCTATGTACAGAAGCAGACCGGCGTGACATTTAAAGATGTAGCGGGACAGGACGAAGCCAAAGAGTCCCTGACAGAAATCGTGGATTTCCTGCATAATCCGGATAAATATGCAAGCATCGGTGCAAAACTGCCGAAGGGCGCACTGCTTGTAGGCCCTCCGGGAACCGGTAAAACCCTGCTTGCAAAGGCGGTAGCCGGTGAAGCCAATGTACCGTTTTTCTCGCTGGCAGGTTCTGATTTTGTAGAAATGTTTGTCGGCGTCGGTGCATCACGTGTGCGTGACTTATTTAAGGAAGCACAGAAGCAGGCACCGTGTATCATTTTCATCGATGAAATTGATGCCATCGGTAAAAGCAGAGATTCCCGCTATGGCGGCGGCAATGATGAGCGTGAGCAGACATTAAACCAGCTGCTTGCAGAAATGGACGGTTTTGATTCTTCTAAGGGCTTATTTATCCTTGCCGCAACGAACAGGCCGGAAGTGCTTGATAAAGCGCTGTTAAGACCGGGACGTTTTGACAGAAGAATTATTGTCGATAAGCCGGATTTAAAGGGCAGAATTGATACCTTAAAGGTTCACTCCAAAGATGTATTAATGGATGATACCGTTGATTTAGAAGCAATCGGACTTGCAACGAGCGGTGCGGTTGGTTCGGATCTTGCCAATATGATTAACGAAGCGGCGATTGCGGCAGTCAAGGACGGCAGAAAAGTGGTATCCCAGAAGGATTTATTTGAAGCCGTGGAAGTGGTTATTGCCGGTAAGGAAAAGAAAGACCGCATTTTAAGCAAGGAAGAAAAACGCACGGTTGCATATCATGAAGTCGGTCATGCGCTGATTACGGCATTAAAGAAAAATGCCGAGCCGGTGCAGAAGATTACAATTGTACCGCGTACAATGGGTTCTCTCGGCTACGTCATGCAGGTGCCTGAAGAAGAAAAGTACCTGATGACAAAGGACGAACTGATGACAAGACTGGTAACACTGCTTGGCGGACGTGCCGCAGAAGAAGTCGTTTTTGATACGGTAACAACCGGTGCGTCAAATGATATTGAAAAGGCAACACAGATTGCTAGAGCCATGATTACCCAGTACGGTATGTCGGAAAAATTCGGGCTGATGAGTCTGGAAACCGTTGAAAGCAAATATTTGGACGGTAGTGCAAGACTGAACTGTTCCGATGAGACAGCGGCAATGATTGATGATGAAGTTAAAGAACTGTTAAAAGAGTGCTTTGAGGAAGCGAAGAAGCTTTTATCCGAAAACCGCGATGTATTAGACGAGATTGCAAAATATCTGTATGAGAAAGAAACGATTACCGGAAAGCAGTTTATGGAAATTTACCGCAAGGTAAAAGGAATCCCGGAACCGGTAGATACAAGCCATATGACGATTTCAGAAAAGGTGGCAGAAAGCGTATCCTTTAATGAAGATGGAAGCTATTCCTCAACGGTCAATCAGGCACCGCCTGCACCGTGGGAACATCCGCAGCAGACGGAAGCACAACAGCCATCACCAGAGCAGACGGATAAAGATGTTCCGGCACAGAATACAGAAAAAGAAGAAGACCGGAACACAGAGCAATAAATCATAAAAGTTTCATATATGAAATCCCCATTAGCAGTAAATAAGCTGCTGATGGGGATTTTCTAACAGTACGCTTGACAGCGCACGTTTTGAAATAAAGATTGACAGGGTAAAAGAAATGGGATAATATCAATTTATATTTAGGGAAGGAAAGAAAAGAATGTCATTAGTAGTGCTTGTACTTTTTGGAATTGTACTTTTTAATATGGTACGTGGATACCAAAGAGGTGTTCTTATGGTGCTTTATTCCATTGCAGCATGGGTTGTCATTTTGATTGCGGCGAATGGTCTTGCACCCAGAGTCAAAGATTTTATGGTAAATCACACAGGAATTTATCATTCGATTGAACAATCCTGTGAAAAAACTATCAATGACCGTTTGAGCCAGTCTGTAGATGAGCAGCTGGATCATACCGGAGAAGATACGGCAGGAGTACTGCAGAATCAGGGAATTTATCTGCCAAAGCAGATGGTTGAGCAGTTGGAGAACAACATGGCACAGGCAGGTAATAAAATTGTGCAGGAGAGCGGCATTGCGCAGTATGCTGCAGAATATATTACGCAGTTTATATTGACAGGTATTTCATACTTTTTGACGGTGCTGGTATTAAGCATTCTGTTGGGAATTGTAAAACGTATGTTTATTGTTGCCAACCATATTCCGATACTGGGTGGTGTCAATAGAATTCTGGGACTTTTACTCGGTCTGGTGCAGGGTGTTATGGCTGTCTGTATTATTTTATATTTTGTATCCTTAATCAGCACAACCGGATTAGGAAGCTGGCTCTATGGTCAAATAGAAGTGAATCCTGTCACGCTTGCCATATATAACAGCAATCCGATTGTGGTTTTTCTATTGTATATTTTTAACAGCTGGATTTAACAGCTGCGTTGAATAAGCCGGAAGGTTCCACTGCCGCCTGTATTTATAGAAAATAAATACAGGCGGCAGTGCTTTATGGCAGATTGTCAGTCTGTGTTATAGTTTTTTAAGTTCTCATTTTATTTGATTTATGCTACAATAAATTACAAAAGCTGGAGCAGGCTGCCCTGATGGCAGAAGAGAAATCGCCTGCGGAAGTGAGGAAAATGCGAAAATCCTTAAATCAAAGATTTTCGCACGTCAAGTGTAACTTGACGTTGCGCTTTGTGTCGCAGGCGCCACAAAGCCGCTTTTTATCGCAGAACTGAATTAATTCAGTTCGCGATTCCTCCGGCATTAAAATGCCTGCGGAATGGGGATTAGTATGAATTTTACACATTTACATGTCCATACGGAATATTCACTGCTGGATGGTTCGAGTAAAATCGGAGAGATTACAAAGAGAGCAAAAGAGCTGGGAATGGACAGCCTTGCGATTACGGACCACGGTGTCATGTATGGTGTCATTGATTTTTATAAAGCGGCGAAGGAAGCCGGTATTAAGCCGATTCTTGGTTGTGAAGTTTACGTAGCGCCAGGTTCGAGATTTGAAAAGACACCGGGCGAATCTGAAGACCGCTATTATCATCTGGTACTGCTTGCGGAAAATAATACCGGTTATCAGAATCTGATGAAGATTGTTTCAAGGGGATTTACAGAAGGATTTTATTATAAGCCGCGTGTAGACTATGAAGTGCTGACCGAGTATCACGAGGGCATTATCGCATTAAGTGCATGTCTTGCGGGTGAAGTGCAGCGCTATCTTGCGCGTGGTATGTATGAGATGGGAATGGAAGCGGCAAAACGCTATGAGAACATTTTTGGAAAAGGCAATTTCTTTCTGGAATTGCAGGACCACGGCATTTCCACACAGCAGTATGTCAATCAGCAGTTAGTCCGTATGTCGGAAGAATTAAATATTGAACTGGTTGCGACAAACGATATCCACTATACGTATGCAGAAGATGCGGATGCACACGACATTTTACTCTGTATCCAGACCGGCAAGATGGTAACGGACGAGAACAGAATGAGATACGAGGGTGGGCAGTATTACTGCAAGTCGCCGGAAGAAATGGCAGAGCTGTTTTCGTATGCACCGCAGGCAATTGAAAATACGTACAAGATTGCACAGCGCTGTAATGTGGAAATTGAGTTCGGTGTGACAAAAGTGCCAAAGTACGAAGTGCCGGAAGGATATGATTCATGGTCGTATCTGAATCATTTATGCTATGAAGGACTGGCAAAGCGTTACCCGGATATGAACGCAGACGGGGAGATTGACAGCACACAGGGAATTTATAACATCAAAGAACGTCTGGAATATGAACTTTCGGTTATTCAGACCATGGGATATGTCGATTATTTCCTGATTGTATGGGATTACATCAATTATTCGCGTGTCAACGGAATCCCGGTAGGTCCGGGACGAGGTTCGGCGGCGGGCAGTGTCGTTTCATACTGTCTTGGCATTACCGATATTGACCCGATAAAATACAGCCTGATTTTTGAACGTTTTTTAAATCCGGAACGTGTGTCCATGCCCGATATCGACGTCGATTTCTGCTACGAAAGACGGCAGGAGGTCATTGATTATGTCGTGGACAAATACGGAAAAGACCGCGTTGTGCAGATTGTCACATTCGGTACGATGGCAGCGCGTGCCGTTATCAAGGATGTAGGCCGTGTACTGGACCTGCCGTATGCCATGGTAGATTCCATTGCCAAAATGGTGCCGCGCGAACTTGGAATTACCATTGATAAAGCATTAAAAATGAATCCGGATTTGAGGGCGGCGTACGAGTCCGATGAACAGGTGCGCGATTTAATTGATAAGAGTAAACGTCTGGAAGGATTGCCGCGCCATGCCTCCATGCACGCGGCGGGCGTTTTAATCAGTCAGAAAGCGGTTGATGAATATGTACCGTTGTCAGTCGGCTCGGATGGTTCGGTGGTTGCCCAGTTTGTTATGACAACACTGGAAGAACTGGGACTGCTCAAGATGGATTTTCTGGGACTGCGTACCCTTACGGTAATCCATGATGCGGAGGAGCTGATCCGCAAGCACACACCGGAATTTTCGATTGAAGCGATTGATTACAGCGATAAGGCGGTTTACGATTTAATCGGTACGGGAAAATGTGACGGCATTTTCCAGCTTGAAAGTGCGGGCATGAAGTCGTTCATGAAGGAATTAAAACCGCAGAATATCGAAGATTTAATTGCCGGAATTTCACTGTACCGTCCGGGTCCGATGGACTTTATTCCGCAGTATATAAAAGGAAAGAACAGCCCGGATGCGGTTACCTATGACTGTCCGCAGTTAGAGGCAATATTAAAGCCGACTTATGGCTGTATCGTATATCAGGAGCAGGTTATGCAGATTGTACGTGACCTTGCAGGCTACTCCTGGGGACGAAGCGATTTAGTGCGCCGTGCCATGTCAAAAAAGAAAGCTTCCGTTATGGAAAAAGAGCGGAAAAATTTTATTTACGGCAATCCGGATGAAAATGTGCCGGGCTGTGTCAACAACGGCATTGATGAAAAGATCGCCGGCAAAATTTACGATGAAATGATTGATTTTGCAAAATACGCCTTTAACAAATCCCATGCGGCGTGCTATGCGGTGGTATCCTTTCAGACAGCTTATTTAAAGACGCATTATCCGGTAGAATTTATGGCGGCGCTGATGACTTCCGTAGTCGATAATACGGCAAAAGTGGCAGGTTACATTTATGCCTGCCGTCAGATGAATATCCGGCTGTTACCGCCCGATGTGAATGAGTCCGAGCGTGGATTTTCCGTTGAAAACGGTGCAATCCGCTTTGGTCTGTCTGCAATCAAAAGTCTTGGCAGACCGACAATTGCAGCCATTATTAAAGAACGGAAAAACGCACCATTTACGACCATGCAGGACTTTATCACGCGGATGTTTTCCGAATTAAATAAGCGTACCATTGAAAATCTCATAAAATCGGGGGCATTTGACACCTTTGGCAATAACCGACGTCAGATGATGTTTGTTTATGCACAATTACTGGATAATGCCGTAAAACAGAGTAAAGATGCCATATCCGGCCAGATGTCACTGTTTGATTTCGTATCTGAGGAAGAAAAGACGGCTTATGAAGTGCAGATGCCGGACGTAGCGGAATATTATAAAGAAGAACTGCTCGCATTTGAAAAGGAGATTTTGGGCGTTTACGTCAGCGGACATCCGCTGGATGAATATGCGGCGATGTGGAAACGGCACATTTCTGCGATGACGACCGATTTTGAACTGGACGAGGAAACCGGCGAATTAAAGGCAAAAGACAATACGCGGGTTACAATCGGCGGCATGATTATGGATAAAACCGTAAAAACGACCAAAAACGGACAACTCATGGCATTTCTTACGATTGAAGACCTTGTAGGCACGGTGGAAGTACTTGTTTTTCCACAGAGCTTTAACACCTACCGCAGTGTCATTGATACAAGCGATAAAGTATTTGTAACGGGACGTGTCAGTGCCAATGCCGATGAGAATGGAAAACTTATTTGTGAAAAAATTGTCAGCTTTGACAGTGTGCCGCAGAAGCTCTGGATTCGTTTTGCCAATATGGCAGAATATCAGGAAAAGCAGGAGGAACTGACAAAGATACTCGCACCGTCAGACGGACACGATAGTGTCATCATTTACTGTGCCGAGGAAAAGCTAAAAAAACAGCTTCCGCCGTCCATGAATGTCAAAGTAGAAGCCGGGCTGGTTGCACAGCTCCGGGAAGTGTTCGGTACAAAAAATGTCGAAACAACCTAGAAATTATATGGAAAATTGACAGAAATCATAGAATATTCATATTGAAATGCACATTTTTATGAGATACAATAGAAAACAGCAGGAATATAACAGATGATTGAGAAAGGAAGGGGAAGTTCTTATGGCAAAACAGATAAAAACAATTGGTATTTTGACAAGTGGCGGTGATGCACCGGGAATGAATGCGGCAATCAGAGCAGTTGTAAGAACGGCAATTAACAAGGGGCTGAAGGTAAAAGGAATCCAGAAGGGATACAATGGATTAATTAATGAAGAAATTATTGATATGGATAAGCGCAGTGTTGCCGATATCATCCAGCGTGGCGGTACAATTCTTTACACGGCAAGATGTATGGAATTTATGACACCGGAAGGTCAGAAAAAAGGCGCAGAAGTCTGCAAAAAGCACGGGATTGACGGTATTGTCGTTATCGGCGGCGATGGTTCATTCCGAGGTGCACAAAAGCTTGCGGAAGCCGGAGTCAACACCATCGGACTTCCGGGAACAATTGATTTAGATATTGCCTGTACCGATTATACAATTGGTTTTGATACGGCAATCAATACGGCAATGGAAGCCATCGACAAAATCCGTGATACATCGACTTCCCATGAGCGTTGCAGTATTATCGAGGTTATGGGCAGAAATGCAGGTTATATCGCGTTGTGGTGTGGCATCGCAAACGGTGCGGAAGACATTTTATTGCCGGAGCGTTATGACAATGACGAACAGGCATTAATTAACCATATTATAGAAGCAAGAAAGCGCGGAAAGAAGCATCATCTGATTATTAATGCAGAAGGTATCGGACATTCTACCGGCATGGCAAGAAGAATCGAGGCAGCCACAGGCATTGAAACAAGGGCAACCATTTTAGGCTACATGCAGCGAGGTGGTTCACCGACCTGCAAGGACAGAGTCTATGCTTCTGTAATGGGGGCATATGCGGTGGATCTGCTCTGCGAAGGCAAGAGTAACCGTCTGGTAGCGTATAAAGACGGTAAATTTGTCGATTTTGACATCGATGAAGCACTGGCAATGACAAAGGATATTGACGAATACGAGTTTAATATCAGCGCATTGCTTTCAAAATAACAGATAAGGATACAAAAAATTATGATTACAAGTACAAGCAGCAGTCAGGTAAAAACAGTCGTTTCCCTGCAAAAAAAGGCGAAAACCAGAAAAGAAACGAAGCAGTTTGTGGTCGAAGGCATGAAAATGGTGTCGGAAGTACCACAGGACAGACTGGTGAAAGTCTATTTTTCGGAAAGCTTTGCAGCGGCAAATGTATCGTTTTTAAACAAATTTGCAAAAGAACAGACAGAACTTGTCAGCGACATCGTTTTCGCGCAAATGTCAGATACCAAGACACCGCAGGGGGCGCTTGCCATTGTTAAAATGGCACAATATACGGTGCAGGATATGATGAAAGATAAACCGCTGCTTCTGCTTGTTGAAAATTTACAGGACCCCGGAAATCTGGGAACAATTGTGCGAATGGCAGAGGGTGCGGGCGTGACCGGCGTGATTTTAAGTCCGAACACCGTGGATATTTACAATCCAAAGACTATCCGCTCCACAATGGGTTCTGTCTATAGGGTTCCGTTTTTTTATGCAAAAGATTTTACACAGCAGCTTGCGGATTTAAAGCAGGCAGGCGTGCGGCTCTATGCGGCACATCTGGACGGAAACTGTGAATACACACAGCCGGATTATACCGGCGCCAGTGCGTTTCTGATAGGAAACGAAGCGAATGGATTGACAAAAGCTTCGTCTGATGCGGCAGACGTACTTGTAAGGATTCCGATGCAGGGACAGGTCGAGTCTTTTAATGCAGCAGTTGCCTGTACGATTCTTACATTTGAAGCAGTCCGCCAGCGCCGGACAGGGGTCAGGTAGGAAATGGATTTATAACGTGTTGTAATTAAGAATTGTAACTTTTTTTAACAAATTTGTAATAATTTTGAAGGGATATGGATATAGTTATCTGTGTCCCTTTTTTAGTGCGCACTTGCGGTATATACCGCTTATGCGGTTAAAAATGACCTCATGGGCAGCGCCAAAATCTTGATAAAAGACAGGCGGATTTCTAAAAAGGCGGTTTGTAAAATTAAATTTTTTATAAAAAGATCAATGAAACTGTTGGGGAATAAACGGAAGCCCTAGAATTTATGCGGCTTTGTAATGGATTTGACAAATAAGTGTAACTTTGGTATTATACTTTCGTAACAAAATGTAACAATTCTGTAACATTTTGTCAGGTGTCGGAAAGGACACCGGAAAGGAAAAACTTTATGAAACTTAGAAGTAGCATAGCGGCGAAGTACGCTGGAGTAGCAATGGTGATGTGTCTTATGCCAGTAGTGCCAGTAGTAGCCGACGCACAAACTACCTATGAGCAGCAGCAAAGTACAGAACAGAATAATACATCAAACATTCAGGTATCTTACGTAGAAAAGGTATCCGATATTGTTGCAGCGGGTTACGAAACAGTATATGAAACTAATTTTGCAGGCGCGCAAGATTACGCAGCAGAAGCTGTGGCTTTAACTGATTCTTATATTGAAGTTAAAGCAGGTGCTGACGCAGATGCCGAAACAGTCGGAAGATTATATGACTATTCTTTAGTATATGTGGATGAAACAGGTACAGAATGGACAAAGATTACTTCCGGAAATGTTACAGGCTATGTAAAAAATGTGCAGTTATGTTTCGGACAGGAAGCCCAGGCAGTAATGCAGGAGAGTGAAGAACAGGACAAGGAGCTTGTTGCCGGTTATACGCTCGAAGAGGCAGAAGAAAAAGAGGCGAGAGAAGAAGCAGAACGGATTGCAGCAGAAGAAGCTGCAAGAAAAGCAGAGGAGGAAGCAGCCAAGAAAAAGCAGGCGCTTTCAAGTGTCGGTACGACATACGGTTCTTCTGTGGATGCATCTGACGAGGAAGTGTGGCTTCTGGCATGCATCATAGACTGGGAAGCAGGAAGCGAAAGCTATGAAGGAAAGCTTGCAGTTGCAAATGTTGTTTTAAATCGTGTAAAGAGCGGCAAGTGGGGCAGCTCCATTACATCAGTAATTTATGCACCAAAGCAGTTTTCAGGTGTATCAGACGGCAACGGTAATCCGTCCGCAAAATTTGCAGCCAGATTGTCAAGCGGTCCGAACCAGGCCTGTATTCAGGCAGCAAAGGAAGCTTTATCCGGCGTGAACAATGTAGGAAATTATACATTTTTCCGTTCACTTTCCATCGCAAATTATTCATCTTATGACAGTTATATGATTATCGGAAGCCATTGCTTCTACTAATCATTTAAATAATAGTAGTTTTTTATGGAACGGTATTTTTGTATACTGTATTCAGAAATAATGAATACAGTTCTACAGAAGTACCGTTTTCTTTATATTATTGGAATTTTCAGATACAAACCCATGTATTTTCATGGAAAACAGTGCTTGAATATTTACAGCTTTTTGATATAATATGAATAAATATGATATGTACGTGAGGTGATTCATATGATAAATATTAAAGATTTTTGTGATATGGAGCAGTTTGAACAGATTATGTCCAACTGGGCGAAAGCTACGGGACTTGCGACAGTCGCTGTAGGTGCTGATGGCAGATACATTTCCGAGTGTTATAATTTTACGGAATTTTGTATTGATTTGACAAGAAAAAGTCCGGAAGGGTGCAGACGATGCGAAAAGTGCGACAGGGAAGGCAAGGGCGTATATTTCTGTCATGCAGGACTGATTGATTTCGGTATCGAGTTAAAAATCGGGGACGAAGTGGTTGGCTCTGTGATTGGCGGACAGGTATTGTCCGAAGCACCGGACGATGAAAAGTTCCGTGCGGTCGCAAGGGAAATTGGTGTCAATGAAGACCGGTATATTGCAGCATTACATAAGGTCACAATACGCAGTGAAGAAGCAATCCGTGCCAGTGCAGAACTGCTGGGGCAGGTTTTAAACAACTATATTAATGCCCAATATATGGAAAAGCACAATAAACAGATTATTGGAAAGCTGGGTACAGGCGCAAAGGATGCCGAAGAGCTGGTCAACAGGATTAAGGAAAAGACGGTACAGCTAAATACCATTCACGGAAAGCAGAAGATTCTTGCGTTAAATGCGAGTATTGAAGCGGCAAGAGCCGGGGAGAACGGCAAAGGCTTTGCAGTGGTTGCCGGAGAAGTCGGAAAGCTGTCCGATTTTATCAATGATATTAACAAAGATATCAATAAGCTTGTCGGAGAAATTGATACCGTTGTTCATAAAATGAATGAATAAGAAAATGAGAACCCGGTCGTCAGGCAGGGGATAGGAGGACACATGAACTTAACAGGACGCGATTTTTTAACATTAAAGGATTTTACACCGGAAGAAATTCTGTACTTGATTGACTTATCCGCAAAGTTAAAGGATATGAAAAAGAAAGGCATTGTAGAACAGCCGCTGCGCGGTAAAAATGTAGCACTCATTTTTGAAAAGACAAGTACAAGAACACGCTGTTCCTTTGAAGTAGCAGCACATGATTTAGGCATGGGCGTGACCTATCTTGACCCGCAGGGTTCCCAGATTGGCAAGAAAGAAAGTATTGCAGATACGGCAAGAGTGCTTTGTACAATGTTTGAAGGCATTGAGTACAGAGGATTTGAGCAGACGATTGTGGAAGAACTGGCAAAATATTCATCTGTACCGGTATGGAACGGTTTAACTAACGAATACCACCCGACACAGATGCTTGCGGATATGCTGACAATCCGTGAAAAGCTCGGCAGATTAAAGGGCGTGAAGTTCGTTTATATGGGCGATGCAAGATACAACATGGGTAATTCCCTGATGATTGTCTGTGCAAAGCTCGGACTGCATTTCACAGCCTGCACGGCAAAAGAATATTTCCCGGATAAAGAGCTGGTAGCACAGTGTGAAGCATGGGCAAAGAGAAGCGGCGGTTCAATTACATTGACAGAAGACGTAGAAGAAGGAACAAAGGGCGCTGAAGTTTTATATACCGATGTATGGGTATCCATGGGTGAACCGGACGAAGTATGGGCAGAGCGAATCAAGGCACTGTTACCGTACCAGATTAATAAGAAAGTTATGGAAAATGCAGCACCGGATGCAATCTTTATGCACTGCCTGCCGTCTTTCCATGATTTAAAGACCAAGATTGGCAAGCAGATTCATGACAAGTTCGGCTTAGATGAAATGGAAGTAACGGACGAAGTATTTGAATCTGAGCAGTCCGTTGTATTTGATGAAGCAGAAAACAGAATGCACACCATTAAAGCGGTAATGGCAGCAACACTGGGCGCTTATTAATTCAAAAAAAGAAACGGAGCAGAAGATGTATTATACCACGAGTGGAGCATACCGGAAATCTAAAATGCTGATTGACTATGCAACGATTGCGCTGACGGCAGTGATTATGATTTTATTTATCTTAATCCTGTTTCTGCGCAGTAACAGCGGAATCTTATTTCCGATCGTTTTCCTGGCAGGAGCGCTTATCAACGGCTTATCCGGAATAAAAGCATTTATGAATAAAAAAAGGCTGTCGGGAGTATTTCTGATAATTGCCGCAGTGATTCTGCTGATTGTAAGTGCAGCAGTCGGACTGGCAGTATTGTAAGATGTAAGAACCGGCAGAAGCATCAGCCGTAAAAATGGGCTGCCGTACTAAGAGAGAAAAGACAGATTCTTAGTGCGGCAGCCCTGCTATATGAAAGATTCTAATGGAGCAGGGATTCATGAAAACAAAGATATTAAGACAGTTAAGAACAACAAATGAATATGTTTCCGGTCAGATGTTATGTGATGAGCTGGGGGTGTCAAGAACTGCCGTATGGAAAGCAATCAACCAGTTAAAAGAAGAAGGTTATACGATTGAGGCGGTGCAGAATAAGGGCTATAAGATTACGGGATTTCCGGACATTTTAACGGCAGAGGAAATTGAGAGCCAGTTAAATCCCGACGATACGGTAAAAAAAGTGGTCTATGCGCCGGAAATTGATTCCACCAATAATGAAGCTAAAAGAAATGCAGAAAACGGAGCAAAAGACGGCACACTTTATATTACGGAAAGCCAGACCGGCGGCAGGGGCAGGCGGGGCAGACAATGGGTGTCTCCGTCAGGAAGCGGAATCTGGATGACACTTCTTATACGCCCGGATATAAGACCGGATGAGGCATCAATGCTTACGATAGTTGCAGCTATGGCAGTGACCATGGCAATCCGCCGCGCAGTCGCAGAGGAAGGCGCTGACGTGGAATGTCATATTAAGTGGCCCAATGACGTCGTTATCAATAAAAAGAAAGTCTGCGGCATTTTAACAGAGATGAGTGCAGAGCTTGACTGTATCCACTATGTAGTGATTGGTATTGGAATCAATGTCAACACAACGGAATTTGCAGACGAAATCAAAGAAACTGCATCGTCTCTTTTTGTCGAAACAGGAAAGAATATCAAACGAAGCCGCATTGTAGCACTGTTTGCCGAAGAATTTACAAAATACTATCAGAAGTTTTTAAATACAGGCGATTTAAGCGGCTTAGTGCAGGATTATAATGAAATGTTAATCAATGCGGGCAGGCAGGTGCGGATTTGTGACACAAAAGAAGAATTTACCGGTGTTGCGGCGGGGATTGACAGCCACGGGGAACTGCTTGTGACCAAAGAGGACGGCACACAGGCGGTCATATCGGCAGGAGAAGTATCAGTGAGAGGATTATATGGATATGTTTAATGAAAATGTAGTGCTTTGCGCATCCAGTGCGTATGAGAAAAAGTTTTATCTGAACGAAGCCTTTGACAAGCTTCCGGAGGATATTAAAAATGAATTAAAAATTATGTGTGTGCTGTTTACCGAGGAAGTCGGCGGCATCTTAACACTTGAATTTGACGAAAACGGCACGCTGTTATTTAAAACTGAAGCCGATGAAAATGACCTGCTCTATGATGACATTGCCTGCGGTATGCTGATTAAGAAATTACAGTATGAAAAGCGGGATTTGTTAGAGTCGATGGAAATGTTTTACCGGGTGTTTTTCCTTGGAGAATAACGAATAGGAGAGTGTGAATGTTTATAGGAAATGTAGAAATACAAAATCCTGTTGTACTGGCACCGATGGCAGGCGTTACCGACCTGCCATTTCGTTTGTTATGCAAAGAAATGGACTGCGGTCTTTTGTATACGGAAATGGTCAGTGCAAAGGCGATTTTATATGGTAATAAAAATACAGAGGCATTAATGCAGGTGACACCGAAAGAACACCCGATTGCGCTGCAGCTGTTTGGCTCAGACCCGGAGGTGATGGGTGAGATTGCAAAGCGCGTGGAGGAGCGGCCGTTTGATATTATTGATGTCAATATGGGATGCCCGGTTCCAAAGGTTGTCAATAACGGTGAAGGCTCGGCACTGATGAAAAATCCGGTGCTGGTCGGGAAAATCGTGGAAGCCATGGCAAAAGCCGTTGAAAAACCGGTAACGGTTAAAATCCGTGCGGGCTTTAACGATGAAAGCATTAACGCGCCGGAAATTGCCCATGTAATTGAGGAGTCCGGCGGGGCAGCAGTTGCCGTGCATGGACGGACAAGAGAGCAGTATTATTCGGGAAAGGCAGACTGGGACGTTATCCGCAGGGTCAAAGAAACGGTTAAAATTCCGGTCATCGGAAACGGTGATATTCTGACCGGACAGGACGCAATCAGGATGTTTGAACAAACCGGCTGTGATGCTGTAATGATTGGACGCGGTGCGAGAGGCAATCCATGGATATTTTCACAGGTGGGACGATATTTAAAAGATCAGACGGTGCTTGCGCCGCCGACAACAAAAGAAATCTGTGATATGATACTGCGCCATGCCAAAATGCTCATTGAAGCAAAAGGCGAATACACCGGAATCCGTGAAATGCGCAAGCATTTTGCATGGTACACGGCAGGCATGAAACATTCTGCGGCACTGCGCGGCAGGGTCAATCAGGTGGAGCATTTTGAAGAACTGGAACAACTGGTGGATATGGTACACGGGGCTGATGAAACAAAGTGAAGTTTGATACACCTGATTGACAGATGAATATGATTAGGCTATAATATTATGACTAGTTTTAAAATGTTATAAATGTAGAAAGGGATAGATGAAAATGGCAGAGAAACAGTTTCTTACAAAGAAAGGTTACGAAGAACGTGTTGCATTACTGGAGAACTTAAAGGTTGTCAGAAGAAAGGAAGTTGCTCAGAAGTTAAAGGAAGCAAGAGAGCAGGGCGATTTATCTGAAAATGCAGAATACGATGCAGCCAAGGACGAACAGAGAGATATTGAAACACAGATTACAGAGCTTGAAGCAATTTTAAGCAATGCAGAAATCATTCAGGACAATGATAAGAGTACAGACCGTGTTAAAATGGAAAGTGTTGTAAAGCTGCATGACATCGAATACGATGAAGATATTGAATACGTTATTGTCGGTTCTTCCGAAGCAGACAGCTTAAACAATAAGATTTCTAACGAATCACCGCTGGGTGCCGCACTCATCGGCAAGAAGGTCGGAGAAATCGTAAAAGTAGAAGCACCGGCAGGTGAAATCGAGTATAAGATTGTAGAAATTGTAAATGAATAGTCGATAAGGAGAAAGAACAGTGGCAGAGAAGAATAATACACAGATGCCTGATGTCAACGAACAGATTAAGAACCGTATGGATAAGTTAAAGGCTTTGCAGGAAGAAGGCAGAGACCCATTCGAGATTACAAAGTACGATGTGACAAACCATACACAGGATATTAAAGAACATTTTGAAGATTTTGAAGGCAAGGAAGTATCCATTGCAGGACGATTAATGGCAAAGCGTGTCATGGGTAAAGCCTCTTTCTGCAATGTGGCAGATTTAAAGGGCAACATTCAGTTATATGTGGCAAGAGATTCTGTCGGAGAAGAACCGTATGCACGTTTTAAGAAATTTGACATCGGCGATATTGTCGGTGTAAAGGGTGAAGTTTTCAGAACACAGAAGGGTGAAATGTCCGTTCATGTATCTGAAATCACACTTTTAACAAAGAGCTTACAGGTGCTACCGGAAAAGTTCCATGGCTTAACAGATACAGAAGTGCGTTACAGACAAAGATACGTGGATTTAATTGTAAATCCGGAAGTCAGAACAACATTTATGAAGCGTTCACAGATTATCAAGGAAATCCGTAACTTCCTTGATGGCAGAAACTTCATGGAAGTAGAAACACCAATGCTCGTTTCCAATGCAGGTGGCGCGGCTGCCAGACCATTTGAAACACATTACAATGCACTGGACGAAGATGTAAAGCTTCGTATTTCACTGGAATTATACTTAAAGCGACTGATTGTCGGCGGCATGGAACGTGTTTACGAAATCGGCAGAGTATTCCGTAATGAAGGTGTGGACACCAGACACAATCCTGAATTTACATTAATGGAACTGTATCAGGCATATACCGATTACAACGGCATGATGGAACTTGCAGAAACCATGTACCGTACAGTATGTGAAAAGGTAAACGGTTCACCGGTTGTAAAATACGGTGATATCGAAATTGATTTTTCAAAGCCGTTTGAGAAGATTACAATGGTTGATGCTGTTAAGAAATATGCAAATGTGGATTTCTCAAAGATTGAAACACTTGAAGAAGCAAGAGCTGTTGCAAAGGAACACAATATTGAATTTGAGGAAAGACATAAGAAGGGTGACATCTTAAATTTATTCTTTGAAGAATATGTAGAAGAACATCTGATTCAGCCGACATTTGTTATGGATCACCCGGTAGATATTTCTCCGCTGACAAAGAAAAAGCCGGATGCACCGGAATATACAGAACGTTTCGAGTTGTTTATGAACGGCTGGGAAATGGCAAATGCTTACTCTGAATTAAATGATCCGATTGACCAGAGAGAACGTTTTGCGGCACAGGATGCGCTGGCAGCAGCCGGTGATGATGAAGCCAACCACACAGATGAAGACTTCTTAAATGCACTGGCATACGGTATGCCGCCAACGGGTGGTATCGGATTCGGTATCGACAGAATGGTTATGCTGCTCACAGATTCTGCAGCAATCAGAGATGTTTTATTGTTCCCGACAATGAAGACACTCGGCGGAAAGACACCTGCTAATAACTCAGGAAGTTTGGTGGATAACTCATCTGATAATGGCGCAGCTTGTGGAAATAATAATGGCTTCTTTACAGCTAATGAAAAAATTGATTTTTCTAATGTAAAGGTTGAGCCTCTATTTGAGGAAGAGGTAGACTTTGATACATTCAGTAAGTCAGATTTCAGAGCCGTTAAAGTTAAGGAATGTGTAGCAGTTCCTAAGTCAAAGAAGTTGCTTCAGTTTACACTTGATGATGGTACAGGCACAGACCGTACTATTTTAAGCGGAATCCACGCTTACTATGAGCCGGAAGAGCTTGTTGGAAAGACACTTATCGCTATTACCAATCTTCCACCAAGAAAGATGATGGGAATTGAGTCTTGTGGTATGTTACTTTCAGCAGTAAACAATCTTAAGGATTCAGAGGATGAAGAACTTCATCTTCTTAGTGTTAATAATTACATCTACCTATTCGGAGGTGCATTAGCGTCATAATTCCGA